>OIXA01000232.1_pt1 | contig 80602 bp, 60 predicted proteins | sample 1587721 | NCBI WGS metagenome assembly OIXA01 (sample SAMEA3888900, study PRJEB22519) | human gut metagenome | biome: human gut; feature: human-associated habitat; material: faeces | place: Denmark | collected 2013 | reverse complement strand
GGTGGGGTGGTCGTGAGACCTGTCCCACCTTTTTGTTTGTATGTGTATTAGTATTCATGAAAGTAGTAGATGAATATATAATGTTTTATTAAATAATGTTAACTATTTGGATAAAATTTACTTTTTTCTTGAAATAATTGTTTTAACCCGGCATAATGTACCAGGTTTATTGAGCTACATGATGCCATAAAAAAGTATGTATATGAAAAATGTTAAGTTTTTAATGCTAATGCTCTTAGCTGTTTTATCACTTTCATCTTGTGAAAATGAAGAAGAGGAAGAAAAAGAACCAAATTTCTTCACTTATTTCCAAATGAATGTAACCAATTGTGAACGTGTAGGTAACAATTTGCAAGTTGACTTCACTATGAAAAATATTTCTGGTGTAGACCTGAACCAAGTTCAACTCAATGGTGGTAGTGTGTGGGATATGTGTGAGGATAATACAGGTGAAATGTATTATTCAGAAATCTCTTTAGGTGGTAACTGGTTGGAAAGTGTGCGTACCTCAATGGATAAGGGTGAGACAATTAGCGGTTCTTTCCTTATCAAGAACTTTAATAAGTCTATCAAAGTCAATCAATTAAATCTAATATTCAATTGCTCTTGCCCTACACTTGATTTTAATGGACGTGGAGAGATTGATAAAGTTAAGGTTTTGGATAATCGTGTGATGAGTGATGGTATACGTACCAACGATCTTGGACTTGTATATAAATTGGTAAGTGCAGAATATAAGACTGTGGATAATGAGAATGTTGCTGACATTACTTTCACCGTAACAAACAATACAGGACTAGATCTACAAGACTTTCAGTTGAACTGTAACACTCATTTTGAGGACAATCTAGGCAAACAATACTATGGTATAGCCATTTCTAATGGTGGTGATTTTTATACCAATGTACATGGAACGTTTAAAAAGTCAAGCACATGGCAATTAACAATCCGTATACCTAGAATTAATATAAATTCGAAGAGATTCAATGGTTCGGTTCCCTGTACTGTAGATGGTTATCCTTTAGGTGATTCTTACGTTAATTTCTACGATATTTCATTGTAAATACATAGATACTAATACGTGTATTACAAAACAATTATGAAAGGATATTTTTCAATCGGGAAAATGTCTGTAGTAACTAATATTTACGTATGAAAAAGTTTAAGTATTTCTTTCTTTTTGCGCTTTTCTTGTCTTTGTTCAATGTACAAGATGTTCATGCGCAAGGCTTTTTTAAGAAGCTGGCAAAAGCTGCAGGCGAAGTTCTTGAAACTGCTGCAGCTATTAGTGGTTCAAACGATAACTCGTCGACAAGTGGTAATTCTACAGGCAAAATACCAAATGTCAATTTCCAAATTACTAAATGTGAGTATTGGGGCAATGGTGTGTTGGTTAGATTTTTGCTTACCAATACTTCGTCGGAAGATTTGGAGATTATAATAGATAACAGTACTGATGATGAAAATTATGTAGCTCTTGATGAAAACAACAATAAGTATGCTTTTGGGGTTGTCGTTGGAGGCAAGGTTCTTGGAGTAGGGTATGGATATAGTGCCAAGTTGCCTGCTGGTGTGCCTGTAAAGGGTTATTTTGAAATTGAGAATGTTTCCACAAGTTGCACTACAATTAAAAGTTTAACATTTGGAGGTAGGTTTGCCAATCCTGTGAATGGTGGTAGTAGAGACAAATACACTTATCACATTGGCTCCCAAACTGTCTCTTATGCGAATAATACCAATGGCGACAATATTTTCTTGAGTTATCCACCATTGAATTATACCTATACGAAAGCTAACAGAAATGGGAACAATGTTGTCTTGGAGGGAACTCTTACCAATAAGAGTGTTTCGGAAATTAGCATGACAGGTCTTTTTAACGATGAACAATCACAAGTATATGATAGTGAAGGAAATTCATATAAAGTTTCTCTTGTGGCAGGTTCTAATACTGTGTCTCGTTTTTATTCTGCGTCAAAGTTTCCTGTTGACATTCCTGTAAAATGTAAGGTTATAATCGAAAATGTTCCGACAACCATTCATGAATTCAGTTTGGTAAAGAATTATTTTGAGATAGGGGGTGAACCATATTATTTGCAATTCAGAAACTTAAAGTTCTAAACGAAGACAGAATTTTTAAGAGCAACTACTTCTGTTTGTTATATATGAGTATTTGTATTTCATAAAAATTGATGAATTTAATAATTGAATTATGAAAAAGATTTTTAAAGTTACATTGTTGTATTCTTTAGCTTTGTTTTCTGTTACGCTCGTATCATGCAAAGGAACTGGTAATAAGGTGAGCAGCCAGACTGCTAATGATAGTATACAAGTGGCAGATTCTCTTTCTTCTGATAGTTTAGATCAGAAAACTGAGCCAAAAGAGGAGAAAGAAGATCTAACTCTTGGTGGCAAGGGAGATTTGGCAGCTTTTGATTTGCATGGCAATGTGAAGAGCTGCAAGTGGAAGGATGAGTTTGGTGCAATTCATAACCTCGTTTTTGATGAGCATGGTAAGTGGATTAAATACAACGGTAAGCCTTTGAGCGCACTTGAAGAACATAAGCGAGACAAGAATGGTCGCATAGCTTCTTATGTTTGGGGAGAAATGGGCTGTGCCGATAATCACATCTTGACTTTTGATGCTGAAACTGGTCGCTTGAAGAAAATGGAGGTAACAGGTGAGGGGCATGATGTCTATACCTATAAGTATGATCAGAAAGGTCTTCTTACCCATCGTCATCTAAAAGGTGAATTTACAGAAATGGGAGCAGAGGAATCGGAACACTATGAAACCAATATGGATTATGAGTATTCGTCCATTGATGATTGTGGAAATTGGACAAAGCGTACCGGTTATGGGGCAACAGGTAGTGATCCTGCTGTAGAAACAAGAACTCTTGTGTATTATTAAAAATACATTTGTCCTGTTGTCTGTGTTTCAGACGATTAAAAAAGAAAATAATAACTATCCCCCTATGCATAAGCGTAGGGGGAATAAACAATTAAAACTGTTAGCTCTATGAAAAGTATTTTTCGAGTATTCTTGGTATTTGTGATGTTAATGATACCAAGCTTGGTAAAGGCACAAGGAGACTTGGCTGCTTTTGATTTAAAGGGAAAGGTTAAGCAATGTATTTGGGTGAACCATAAGGCAGGTTGTATATACAAAGGCTTTTCGCAAGGTGCGAATAAGGAAGTGCTCCTTTTTTCACAGAATGGTCGTTGCTTAAAGTGGAATGGTGCTAATTTCGTAAAGATGGGTGGTAATGCTCTTTATTCAGAGTGTTCCAGAGATACAAAAGGACGTATTATTAGTGGTGAACTTTATACCGCCTATTATACTCCAGGCAGTGGTGAAGACACATTTGCTTATAATACGCAGGGAAAGATTGTAAAGCATACTTATGAAGATGGTGGAATGTTGATAGAAACCACTTTTGCTTATGGTGCGGATGGTAATGTTAGCTCTACAATTTCAAAGAGGACTCTAATACCGAGAAGACTTCTACGATAAAAGTTACTTATACTGTTCAAGCTAAAGACGCTAAAGGTAACTGGACAAAAAGAACTGCAAAAAGAAATAACGGAACCTCTTGGGTAGAAAATAGAACGATTACTTATTATTCTGCAAAGTAATAACATAAATGGTAATGGGACCTAAATTTGTATTATTAACAATTAACCTTAACTTGTATGATTAAAAATATTCGATTATTAATGTTGTTAGTAGCTATAATTCTGTTTGCGTCTTGTTCTACTAATAGTGATAGAGAAACTGAATTTACCAATGAAGGTATATTCTGTGATTTGCCAATTAACCTCTTTAACGCTTGTGATAGTATGTATGAAACTTCTGGTAATGTCACCGCCTTTACCCAGTCGTTCCCGCTTCAAAAGAGGTTGGAGGTTTTGGATAGAATAAAGGCTAAAAAATTCTGCGTTGATACATATGATGGAGAAAAAACGAAAGATGCTCAAATTCTAAAGATGTCATCAGTGAATCAAGTTTTCTTTCTGGATATGAAGATTCCGTTCGAAGACTTTCCTGAGGATTGTTATTTAGCTTACTATGATGCAGATAATCAAATTGTAGCGTTAGATATGGTATCAATTTCTGATGATGACTCAGAAGAAACTAATGTCTCATATATTATGAATGGTTATCCGAGTGTTCAAGAAGAAAATACTCTTTTAGGGATGAAAGCTTTTTGGTTGGCTTATGACAAAGCGGTAAGGGCAGAAATTATTCACCCAGACTCTATGGTTAGTTTAAGTGGTCAAGTCCAAAGTTACTGTTCTCGAATTTATGAAAAGTTAATAGAGGAGTCTAATAAGGATAGCGGTGATGACGATAGTGATACTGATGGTGTTGAAAAGTCTAAAACACCTGTAAAAGAGGGAGTATTCGGTGATATCCCTGATTTGTTTGAACAGCAAATACGTTTTAATTGCCAACATGAGTTTTATCCACCTCAATTACGAAATGAAGAAATGGATAAGATAGTTACACCTGATAAAGTTCAAAAAGTTAAGGATCAGATTTTGAATAAGCATATTCATACAATAGATGATGATGGAATTACTAATGGCGAAGCTTACATTGGGTCGGTGCAATATGAAAACCATTATTTCTCAGTAGATATATATGTACCTGTAGCTGATGAGAATGTATCTATTAAGGCTGAATTTTGTGATGTTGATGGCAATGTGTTATATACGAGCTATCCTACGATGAAGCCAAGAATGGGAAAAGTTGTCATTAATCGTGGATTCCTTTCACTTGGAGTTTCTGCTAGCTATGAAGAAAATCTTGTCGACGATGCTCGTGAAGTTAAAAAGGTTGCGCAAGTTAGAATTGTGAGACGGAATTCAAGGAGATAAGTAGGTGTTCTCTTGTAAAGCAAACGGTCAAAGTTTGATGAAAATGCAAAATGTTACGGATGTTATTTATAATCTCCGTAACTTTTAACACAAAACATTCTTTATTCTCAACAAGTAGTTGTATCTTTGCACGCAAATAAGAATAACATGAATAGAAAGAGAGTCATTGACACTCTAAAACAGCGAGGTGGATTCATAACCACAGGTGAAGTGAAAAGCCGTGGTGAATATGAGCAGCTTCGCCGTGCAATAGAAGATGGAACGCTTATGCGGCTTCGTAATGGTGTCTATGTGGAAATGTCAGCGTTGGCAAACAACATGATAGATGTGGAACGTATAGTTCCGCATGGGGTGCTTTGCTTGTATAGTGCTTTTGCTCATTATGGACTTTCCACACAAGTGCCTTCCGCTACTTGCATAGCCATTGAAGCCAAGCGAAAGGTGCGTTTGCCAGACTATCCTCCTATTGATCTCTATTATTGGAAAAAGGAGAATTTGGAGTTTGGTATAATAAAAAAGAGTATATCTGGTTATGATGTACTCGTTACAGATATGGAGCGAACGGTCTGTGATGCTGTTAAGTACCGAAACAAGATAGGGCTTGATGTGTGCGGTGAGGTGATAGACAACTATCTCAAAAAGGAGAACCGCAATATATCTCTACTCCATGAATACGCACAGAAACTAAGAGTGAAAAATATATTGTCTACATATTTGGAGACAAGACTATGACAAAGAATATAGGAAAGTCCATTAGGATACGTTTGCTGAACCTCGCCAAAGTGGAGAAGCAAGAGTATATGAAAGTGTTGGTTAGATACTTGCATGAACGCTTGTTGTTCCGTATCTCTGCAAGTCCTTACAAGAGCCACTTTCTTCTTAAAGGCAGTTCGCTGTTGTTTGCCTTGGATGGGTGCAAGGCTCGTCCAACCATTGACATTGACCTGTTGGGAGAACGCATCAGCAATGACAGAGATAACCTAAAAGAGGCTTTTCAAAAAGTGTGCGCCATTGAATGTGAGGACGATGGAGTTACATTTGATGCAACTTCACTTGAATTGGAGCCAATAGCCGTTGAAAAGAAATACCCAGGCACTTGTGTAAAAGTGGTGGCACACTTGGATACAATAGTGCAACAAGTGTCAGTTGACATAGGCTTCGGTGATGTGGTAACACCTTATCCTCTATCATTAGACTATCCGTTGTTGTTACCAGATGTTCCTGCTGTGGAACTGTATGCCTATTCATTGGAAACTTTGATAGCAGAGAAGTTTCATGCAATGGTTGACCGTGACGAAAGCAATAGCCGCATGAAAGATTTCTTCGATGTGTATCAGTTATTCACCAACCATGAGATAGACAAGAAACTTCTTGCGGAAGCCATTGTCGGTACGTTTAAGAACAGGAATACACCTTACCGAGAGAACCTTGCCCTTTTCACAGACAAGTTTGCAACGGATGCCACACGCAATATTTGGTGGATAGCATTCTTGAAAAAGATACGTTGGAAAGAGCAGATAGACTTCTCTGTTGTGATGAAATGCATCAAAGAGAACCTACAGGTATATTGGAACAAAGAAACATTAGGATGATAACGAAAGGGTACATTTGCTTTTGTCTGCTCTCAACTAAATGGTGTGGGCATAATCCGTTCTAAAAAGATGTAAAGGCATGGTATCAATATAGAGGTAATGCAAGCCTTTAAAACACATAGCTACTTGAACAGTAATAAAACAAAAAAAGCCACACCCTTGTGGATGTGGCTTTGTTTCTTTTGTGCTTGCTTGCAATTACTTGCGGAGGCCGAGGGCCTTGATGATCGCACGATAGCGATTGATGTCGCGATCGTAGAGGTAATTGAGCAATGCACGGCGCTTTCCTACCAACTGAGTCAAAGAACGTGTGGTAGTATAATCTTTACGGTGCTTCTTAACGTGCTCCGTCAAATGGGCAATACGGTATGAGAACAATGCTATCTGGCTCTCAGCTGAACCAGTATCAGAGTTAGACTTTCCGTACTTACCAAAGATCTCTTCTTTTTTTGCCTTGTCTAAATACATAGCTTTTTTGTAAATAATTAATAATGTTTGCACAAATGCGGATGCAAAGTTACAACTTTTTTCTTATTATGGCAAGAGTATACAATATTTTTTTGTAATTTTGCACCTGATTTATACATTATATACAATGCAAGACATTAGAAACATAGCAGTTATTGCCCATGTCGACCATGGCAAGACAACTCTCGTAGACAAGATGATGCTCGCAGGAAAGCTTTTCCGCGACGGTCAGGATAACAGTGGCGAAGTGCTTGATGCCAACGACCTCGAGCGTGAGAGGGGTATCACAATTCTTTCTAAAAACGTTTCCATCAATTGGAAAGGTACTAAAATTAATATTCTTGATACTCCTGGACACTCTGACTTCGGTGGTGAGGTAGAACGTGTGCTTAACATGGCAGACGGATGCCTTTTGCTCGTCGACGCTTTCGAAGGTCCTATGCCTCAGACCCGCTTCGTGTTGCAGAAAGCTTTGCAGCTTGGATTGAAGCCTATCGTTGTTGTCAACAAGGTAGACAAGCCTAACTGTCGTCCAGAGGAGGTATATGAAATGGTCTTCGACCTCATGTTCTCTCTTAATGCTACAGAAGATCAGCTCGATTTCCCTGTAGTTTATGGTTCAGCTAAAAATGGCTGGATGGCTGAGGAGTGGAATCAGCCTACTGACAATATCGACTATCTTCTCGACAAGATAGTTGAGGTTATCCCTGCCCCTAAGCAGCTTGAGGGTACTCCTCAGATGCTTATCACATCTCTCGACTATAGTAACTACACTGGTCGTATCGCCGTAGGTCGTGTTCATCGTGGTGTACTCAAGGATGGTATGAATGTTACTATCTGCCATCGCGACGGATCTATGGAGAAGACTAAGATTAAGGAACTTCATACCTTCGAGGGTATGGGACATAAGAAGACTGACAGCGTAGAGTCTGGTGATATTTGTGCTGTTATCGGTTTGGAGAAGTTTGAGATTGGTGACACCATCTGCGACTACGACAATCCTGAAGCATTGCCTCCTATCGCTATCGATGAGCCTACCATGAGCATGCTCTTCACTATCAACGACAGTCCATTCTTCGGTAAGGAGGGTAAATATTGTACTTCACGCCACATCCAGGAGCGTTTGGATAAGGAGTTGGAGAAGAACCTTGCGCTTCGCGTTCGTCCTTTCGAGGATTGTACTGATAAGTGGATTGTTAGCGGACGTGGTGTGCTCCACCTCTCTGTGCTTATCGAGACTATGCGTCGTGAGGGCTATGAGCTTCAGGTTGGTCAGCCACAGGTTATTTACAAGACTATCGATGGTGTGAAGTGTGAGCCTATTGAGGAACTCACAATCAATGTGCCTGAGGAGTTTGCAAGCAAGATGATTGATATGGTGACACGCCGTAAAGGTGAGATGACATCTATGGAAAGCCAGGCTGACCGTGTGAACATTGAGTTCGAGATTCCTTCACGTGGTATCATCGGTTTGCGTACTAATGTGCTTACTGCTTCACAGGGTGAGGCTATCATGGCACACCGTTTCAAAGACTATCAGCCTTACAAGGGTGAGATTCAGCGTCGTACCAATGGTTCGATGATAGCTCTCGAAACCGGTACATCATATGCTTATGCTATCGACAAGCTTCAGGACCGTGGTAAGTTCTTCATCGATCCAGGTGATGAGGTTTATGCTGGCGAGGTAGTGGGCGAGCATGTTCACGAAAACGATCTTGTAATCAACGTTACTAAGGCTAAGCAGCTTACCAACGTTCGTGCTTCTGGTTCTGACGAGAAGGCACGCGTTATACCTAAGACTGTGATGAGTCTTGAGGAATGTCTTGAGTATATCAAGGGCGACGAGCTCGTAGAGGTTACTCCAAAGAGCATGCGTATGCGCAAGATTATTCTCGATCACCTCGAGCGTAAGAGAGCAAACAAGGAATAATTCCTATACATAAGGAGGAAGTTAAATAGAACTTCCTCCTTTTTTATATATACATATTTATATATATACCTTATATTATATATACATATTTATATATACTAACAATTTTGAGTTCTCACTATCTCTAACTCCCCTAAATAAAAACATCTGTATTATGGCTTTGTGGAGATTCTTTCGTAGATTTGCGTTGCCTTGCTCACTTGTGTTAGGAGCTGTAGGCTATTTTGTGTTTACTAATGTTCCCTTTCTCGAGCCTATAGGTGATGCTGTAGGTCCACATCTTATATCTCTCATGCCGATAGTGCTATTTGCTTTACTCTATGTAACCTTCTGTAAGATAGAGATTAAGGAAATGCGCCCTCAAAAATGGCATTTTATCCTCCAAATTATTCGCACATCTTTAGCTGCTTCTATGGTTGTTGCCATCTATCTTTTTGGAGCGTCATACAATGTAAAGCTTGTGCTTGAGGCTGCTTTTATTTGCTTTATCTGTCCTACAGCAGCTGCCGTGGCTGTGGTGACAGAAAAACTTGGTGGAAGCATTGGGTCGCTTACCACATATACAGTTATCGCCAACATCTTTACCATGGTTATCATTCCGTTGTTTTTCCCTATGGTAGAGAAAGGTGCCAACGTTACGTTTTTATATATGAGCATGATGGTGTTTCGCAACGTAACCACGGTGCTTGTAGTTCCATTGCTCTTGGCTTTGCTCAGCCGTAAGTTCTTACCTCGCTTTGTCGACAAGGTAAAGAGCGTAAAAGATTTGGGCTTTTATATGTGGTGTTTCAACCTCACTATCCTTATGGGCGAGACTGTTCGCAACATCATCCATGCTCAAGTTTCTGGCTATATCTTGGTTCTCTTGCTTATTGTTCCTTTGATAGTATGCCTTGTCCAGTTTGCCATAGGCAAAGCCGTTGGTCGCCATTATGGTGCAAGCATTAGTGCTGGTCAAGCCCTGGGACAAAAGAACACTATAGTAGCCATCTGGCTAACCCTAACCTTTCTCAACCCACTTGCAGCCGTTGCTCCCGGAGCCTATGTCGTTTGGCAAAACCTCGTCAATGGTTGGCAACTATGGTATAAAGAGAAGTATGGTAAGCTGAAGTGGTAAGACTTTGAAATGAAATCTCCCCCATTCTTTCAACGAGGAAAGAATGGGGGAGTATTTTATATATATAAGATAATGTCTAATTAAAATGATTAGATGTTATCTGGATTAGTCCAATACGATTGGCTTGTACTTTGGTACGAGAGTCTTCATTACTGTCCAACCAATGAGGTAAGCAACGGCACAGATGCAGAAGATGATCATGTAGCCTGCAGGCTTACCTTCGAAGCCCATGAAAGTGAAGGCTTCACCCTGGGTTTCTGCATAGGTGAACAAAGCTCCAGAACCCTTGTTGATGAGGAACGAGCCTATACCACCTGCCATAGAACCGATACCTGTGATGGTAGCGATAGCTGACTTAGGGAACATATCGCCTGTGGTAGAGAAGATGTTTGCAGACCAAGCCTGGTGTCCTGCGCCTACAAAGCCGATGATGATAGCTGGCCACCATGCGCTATACTGTCCCAATGGCTGAGCAAAGAGAGCAAGCATAGGGAAGAATGCGAAGATTAACATAGCGAGCATACGACCCTGATAAGGGTTCATACCCTTCTGCTCTACGAAGAGCTTTGGAAGATAGCCACCGAACATTGACAATACTGTTACGATAGCATAAAGGGTGAAGATAAGTGCAATACCCATAGAAGAGTCTGAGGTGTAGCCATACTGATCTGAGAAATAAGCTGGAGCCCAGAACAAGAAGAACCACCATACACCATCGGTCATAAACTTACCGAATACAAACGACCATGTCTGACGATATTTGAAAGCCTGAAGGATGCTCATCTGCTTTTCTTCAGCCTCTTCTTTCTTCTCTGCCTCAGTCTCGTTAGCCTCGTCCTGGTTTACATAGTTGAGCTCAGCCTCGTTTACATGCTTTGACTGAGCAGGCTTGTCGTAAACGAATATCCAGATACCAGCCCAAATAAAGCCAAGGGCACCAATGATGATGAATGCCATTTCCCAACCCACAGCCTTAGCGATGAGAGGAATAGTAGCAGGAGCAGCAAGAGCACCTACGCTGGCACCAGAGTTGAAAATAGATGTAGCGAAAGCACGGTCTTTCTTTGGGAAATATTCTGCTGTAACCTTTATAGCTGCAGGGAAGTTACCTGCCTCACCAAGTGCGAGGACGCAACGGCAGAACAAGAAAGCATACATGCTGACTGTAGAAATCACGAGGACTGCATCGCCTGTAGCACCAATGAGTGCTTCTTTTGATGAGAAGTCACCACCCATCCATCCTTCGGTGAAGATGCCGCAGAATGCATGCAATACAGCACCGAGCGACCAAACGAGGATAGCCCAAAGATAACCCTTCTTTGTGCCCATCCAGTCTACGAACTTTCCTGCGAAAAGGTTGGCTACTGCATAGAGCAAAGAGAATACAGCGGTGATATTACCATAGATTTCATCGTTCCAATGAAATTCTGGAGAGATGAAGTCTTTCCATGTAAGAGAGAGAACCTGGCGGTCCATGTAGTTGACGGTGGTGGCAAAGAAAAGCATTGCACACATTACCCAACGCCAGTTTGTCATTTTTGTTGTTTGTAGCTTTGACATTGTTGTTTTGTAGATTAGGTTTATGGGTGGGGGAGCGATGCAGACGAGCTACATCACTCCTAACCCCAAATTATGTTTGTTTTATATTATTTCAAATCAGGAATCTTGATTACCTGCATATCGTTGTAGATAAGGTTCTCGCCAGCCATACCCCAGATAAAGGTATAGTTGCTTGTACCTGCGGCGCAATGGATAGACCACTCTGGAGCGATAACAGCCTGCTCGTTGTTGAGCCATACTGGACGTGTCTCCTGTGGCTCGCCCATCATGTGAAGAATTTTCTGTCCCTGTGGTACATTATAATAAATGTATGTCTCCATACGGCGAGTGTGGGTGTGAGCAGGCATAGTGTTCCATACAGATCCTTCCTTAAGCTCGGTGATACCCATCTGAAGCTGACATGTTCTAACTCCTGCAACACCATCGATAATCATCTGGTGGATAACACGGTCGTTGCTCTCTTTCAAAGAACCAGCCTTGATATTGTTAGCTTCCTTAAGAGTAACCTTCTTTGTAGGGAATGACTGATGAGCGCATGCGCTGTTCATATAGAACTTAGCAGGATTAGCAGGATCCTTGCTTGTGAGAACAATCTCCTTGTTGTTCTTTTCGTCAGCACGACCTACGTAGAGAGCCTCCTGGAAGTCGAGGTCATAGCTCTTGCCGTCAACAGTTACAGTACCCTTACCACCGATGTTGATGATACCGAGCTCACGGTTGTCGAGCAAACGCTTCTTGTCTGTAGGCTTATCTGTGTAGAGGCAAGCCAATGATGTGAGCTTGATAGGAGCTGTTGTAGGCTCTGCACCACCGATGAGGAAACGGTCGAACATAGTGTATGTCCAGTTTACTTCGCCTGGAGCAAATATCTTTTCGATAGCAAACTCCTTGCGCAAGCGGTCTGTTGTGTAGTGCTTTGCATCTTGTGGGTTGCTGGCATAGCGCACGTTGTAGTTGGTATATGCGTTTTCTGCCTTTACTTCGTAAGCGCTGTTTTCACAGCATTGTGCTGAAGCCATGAAGGCTGCGAGACACATTGTTGTTGTAATAAAAAGCTTTTTCATATTTCGTTTATTATATTATTATCGTTAATAAATAATGTTGATTTTAGTTTGCACCTTTCTCTTCCTTGCAGATCTTGCGATTATTGTAAATCATCAATGCCAATGTGAAAAGTGTGAGGATTGCAGGACCGATGTAAGGGATATAGCATGTGAGCTTATAGATAACCCATCCAAACAATGATGATGCAAAGTCGAGAGCTCCACCAGAGAATCCGTCAGGAATATGTGCTGCCTTATCGCCTGTAGCTGCAAATACATAGTTGGCAGCCATTGTGAAGTCAGAAGCCATATCGGTAACGAAATAAAGACCGATAACGAGGGCTATAAGACCGATAATGATTGTCTTTACCACATTACCCTTGGTGAATGGCAATATCATTGGGAAGAGGTAGAACATACCTGCAAGTGATGCCAATGGCAAGAACTGGTTGCCTGGCAAGAATACTGCTATAGCAAGGATTACAGGGATAAGGATGATAGAAGATACCAAGGTGGTAGGATGACCGATAACCAAAGCAGGACTCATACCGATGTGCACCTTCTTACCATTGAACTTGCTCTTTACCAACTCCTGAGTCTTTTCAGAGATAGGCTTCAAACCTTCGATGAAGAGCGAGGTGATACGAGGAATCAACTCCATAACGGCACCCATGGTAACACCGAGGAAGAGAATCTTCTTGATATCGAGTTCTGCAGCCCAACCAATCAAGGCACCTACGATAACTCCCAATACCAATGGTTCGCCCAATACACCAAACTTCTTCTTCAAGCCTTCGGCATCGATGTCGAGCTTAGAGAAACCTGGGATAAGGTCGAAGAGTTTGTTGAAGCATATAGCGAAAGGAGTGAAGCTCTGGCAGAAAGGCTGTGGAATAGAAATACCATCAAGGTCGTAGTATTTCTGGAATTTCTCTGCTGTGAGGTCGGCAAACACCAAAGTGATGATGTAGCAGATGATGGCTGCGAAATAGCCCCATGCAAGACTCTCGCCCATTACAAAGTAGGCAACAGCACCAATAAATGCAAAGTGCCAATAGTTCCAGAGGTCGATGTTGACAGTACGTGTTGTCTTAGTCAACAACATTAATAGGTTTACACCCAAACAAATAGGGATAATCAAAGCGCCTACTGCTGTGTTGTAGGCTACGGCAGCAGCTGCTGGCCATCCCATGTCGAAAACGTTTAGTTGTAGATGATAGATGTCGGAAATAGCTTTCAATGGGTCGTTGAAGTTTGTTGTCAGCAATGCTGTAACTACACCCAAGCCTACGAAGCCCACGCCTACGAAGAGACCAGACTTCAATGCTTTTCCGAATTTCATACCAATGCACAAGCCTATGACTGTAAAGATGATAGGCATCATCACGCTTGCGCCAAGGCTGATAATGTAGCTAAATACTTGTTCCATTTTTTTGTTATTATTGTTTTTGATATTTCTGGTAGACCATAGTATATTACGTCTTGTAGTTTGTATCAAGACGTATAATAATAGATAGTGGTGCAAAGATACAAAATAATTTTTATATCCTTGCACCATTTTCTTAATTAATATGTATGGTAACATTACTTAATGTTGCTCATACCACCTATTGTTAGTCTTGGAAGTAAATTCTCTTTACTCGGTTGCTTATTCCTGTAAGAACTTCGTATGGAATGGTGTCCAAAACATCCGACAGAACGGTTACTGGCAGATGGTCGCCAAATATCTCTACTGTGTCGCCTTCTTTGCAGTCTATACCTGTTACATCAATCATGGCAACGTCCATACAGATATTGCCCACATATTCTGCTTTCTTGCCATTTACCAAGCAATAGCAATGGCGATTGCCAAGATGACGGTTCAGACCATCTGCATATCCTATAGGAATTGCAGCTATCACAGAGTCGTGCTGTAGAGTGCCCTTACGGCTATAGCCAACGGTATCTGTTGCAGGCACGTTGCGTATTTGCAGGATGGTAGTCTTTAGCGAACTAACATTGTTGATAATCTGATTGTTGCGTGGGTTTATACCATAGAGACCTAAGCCCAATCGGCACATATCCATCTGACGCTCAGGGAAATGCTCGATGCCTGCAGAGTTGTCCATATGGCGCAATATCTTGTGGCTGAAAGCTGCCTGCAACTTCTTGCTACCCTCATCAAAGAGAGCAAACTGCTGAGCTGAGAAGTCATCGAAGTTGTCGCTATCTGAACCTACGAAATGTGAGAATACAGAACGAGGAATGATAGAGTTTTGACGACGCAAACGGTCGATAAGCTTATCGATATCTTGCTTAGGGTCGAAGCCAAGGCGATGCATGCCTGTATCGAGCTTGATGTGAACAGGATAGCCTGTGATTCCTTCTTTTTCAGCCGCCTTTATCAAAGCATCGAGCAGACGGAAGTTGTAAACCTCTGGTTCAAGATCATAGTCAAACATAGTCTTAAAGGCTGTCATCTCTGGGTTCATCACCATGATGTTGCTTGTGATACCATTACGTCTGAGAGTTGCACCCTCGTCGGCAACAGCCACAGCGAGATAGTCTACGCGATGGTCTTGTAGGGTTTTTGCTATCTCCACGCTACCTGCACCATAAGCGTCAGCCTTTATCATGCACACCAATTTTGTCTTTGGTTTTAGGAATGAGCGATACCAGTTGAGATTGTCGACAATGGCGTTGAGGTTTACTTCCAATATCGTCTCATGTACCTTATGCACAAGGAGTTCTGTTATCTGGTCGAAGCCAAACTGACGTGCGCCCTTTAGCAATATAACCTCATCTCTCAGAGAGTGGAATACCTTGCTATGTATGAATTCTTCTACCGATTCAAAGAAATACTTTTCTGATATCTGTATCATGTCGCCATTCTCCATGATGGCAGGACCGATTCCAATGAATTTCACAACTCCACGTTTGCGAGCCAAGTCGCCAACCTCTTTATATAGTGCATTTGGCTCCATGCCACTCTGGAACATATCGCTCAGAATAAGAGTGCGACGACGTCCTTTATGGTCGGGACGACGATTCATGAAGTCTAGAGCTATATCGAGGGAGTTGATATCTGAATTATAAGAGTCGTTGATAAGAGTACATCCGTGGTTGCCTTCCTTAACCTCCAATCGCATAGCAACAGGTTCCAATGCCTTCATGCCTTCAGCAATCTCGGCTGCAGAGAGTCCTAACTTCAATGCTATAGTAGCGCAGATTATAGAGTTTACTACCGAAGCATCATCGATGAAAGGCAAGGTATACTTATTCTGCTCGCCACCCTTATAGCTATACGAGATAGTTGTAGAATGCTCGTCTTTAGCAATCTCAGCAACATACATAGCGGCCTTCTTGTTCTCTGTCGACCATGCCAAGCGTTCGCCTGTGCAGTCGGCAGAAGTATCAACAGCATTTGCTATTAGTTTGTCGTCGAGATTATATACAATAGTCTCAGCATCATGGAAGAGTATGAGTTTTTCGCGACATTTCTCTTCCATAGTAGAGAAATTCTCTTGGTGAGCATTGCCCACGTTGGTTAGTACAGCTATAGTAGGCTGGATGATATCGCGAAGCGCAAGCATTTCTCCTGGCTGACTGATACCAGCTTCGAAAATTCCCACCTGGGTGCTTGGTTCCAAGAGCCATACACTAAGAGGTACACCAATCTGTGAGTTGTAGCTGCGAGGAGAGCGAGTAACGTATTTCTTCTGCGACAACAGCTGATAGAGCCACTCCTTTACCATGGTCTTACCATTGCTACCTGTAATGCCGACAATAGGAATGTTGAACTCGTCACGATGGCGCTCAGCCAAACGTTGCAAAGCCTCAAGGGTGTTTACAACCTTCAGGAAGTTCGCCTCAGGATAATCTGACGCCCAACCCATAGGAACCTCTGATACCACGAAGTTGCGTACTCCGCGACGGTAAAGTTCTGAAATATAGTTGTGACCATCGTTGCGGTCAGACTTCAAAGCAAAAAACAATGTTTCCTCAGGGAAACACAACGATCTGCTGTCAGTAAGAATAAAACCTATGCTGGCATCAGAATCTCCATAGCGACGCGCACCTATCAGTGTGGTTAGCTTCTCGATAGTGTAATTCATATACGTCTTTGTATTTTAATTCTGCATGCAAATTTACGCATTTTATCTGATATGAGCATTAATAATCTCTATTTTTGTTGATTATGAATTCAAGCAATAAATCATAAATTGTAATATTTAACTATTCAATCTATATGATTAATTCATTTTTTTGTATATTTGCAAAAAGATGGAACAATATCGTGTCAGTAAGGTTTGGGTAGACGATACTCATATATGGGTTGAAACTACAAATGGATGGAAGGCGGGTTATCCTTTCAGCCAATGGCATCAGCTTGCACATGCTTCTCAAGAACAACGACAGAAGTTCTTCTTGAGTAGATATGGCATTCATTGGCCTGAACTTGATGAAGATTTAAATTTCTATGGAATGTTTGCCGATGCAGGTTTTTGCAAACATGGCATTAATGATGATGTGGTGTATTATCAAGCTTGATTAATTCAATAAAAACATTCTTCAATATAGTAAAAATCAATCAATCAATGGAATAACCGCATACATCCTCATCATTGTCTGACTGAGAATGTATGCGGTTGCGAGAACTTTCAACTCGCTATAGGGATATATGCTTTTATGGCATCTATAAAAGCTACCAATAAATAGCTAATTAAATTACTCTTTCGTTCAACAGCTGTTGAATGGTCAATGATAGTATTATAAATGGCAAAGTATATTGTATTCTACGACCGTTCAACAGCTGTTGAACGAAAGAAAAGGTTAATTGCGTAATTTAATACAATAGTTTTGGAGGAGGAATGAAATTATATTATTCAACTATCGCAAGTGTTTCGATAATAGTAGAATAGAAAGTAATGAAAACAAAAAGCCTTGCTTGCAAACGTGGCAAGCAAGGCTTTTCGATGTGGGGATAAGAAATTAATCTATTCTAAACCAGTCGATGTCTAATAGACCAGCATCAGATTTTGTATTGTTGTCGATGGCAACCATACCAACTTTTGCTCCTACCCATTTGCCTTCGCGCATGGTGAAGGTGTTGCCAACAGGCTTAAATGATTTGCCGTTGAGGCTATAGGCAAACGAAGCCTTACCGCCTTCGACGTTCATTCTTAGATAGATGTCCATGTAAATAGCAGGATGGTAGTCAATCTTATCGCGGTCGGTAGGCTTGAAAGTTGCCAATACCTGCTTAGTTTCTTTCTCGCCCTTGTCTGCTTTGTTGCATGTGCGCTGCTGGAGTTGGAAGCTATCGCCTACACGCTCTACAACCAAACAGCTATAGCCACGTCCCATCATTATCAATCCACCAAATTGATTCTCTGCCTTTGCTGCAAGGCGAAGCTTAGCTGTGGCACAGAACTTGTCGGCAGGAGTCTTCTGCAAAAGCATGCTTGGAACATCCCATAGGTTCTTGACGGCAGAATGGCGATGGGTGAACATACGGAACACGCCATTAGCAGTAGGCATACCATAGTATTGCTTGTAGTCGCCCTGCCATTGCCATTGCAAACCAAGCTTTGGAGCATTAAACTCATCGCTTTCTTGTGGGTTCACGATAGTTGTCGATGTAGACTTTGGCTTACGATAAGTAGTTACAGGTTCACCCTTCTTGCCCATTATAGGCCAGCCCGAAGACCAGTCTACAGGTTGCAACCATACCACTCTGCCATATACACCCTTGTCTTGGAAGTGGAGGAACCAGTCTTCACCATATTGTGTGTGCACCCATCCTCCTTGGTGAGGCCCATTAACCTTTGTCTTGCCTTGAGCCAATACCGTTTTCGACTCATAAGGTCCATAAGGGCTCTTTGAGCGCATAGCCAATTGCCAACCTTGCTCTACGCCACCAGCAGGACACATTATCCAATAATATCCGTCACGCTTGTAGAACTTAGGACCCTCGGTAGTATAATCTTTGTTGCCACCATCGAAGACGAGGACAGGATTGCTTATAGCCTTGGTTCCATCGGCAGAAAGTTCGCGAACAGTAAGCACAGAGTTGAAACCGCAACGGCTGTTTGCCCAACCATTAACGAGATAGCAACGGCCATCGTCATCCCATAGTGGAGAGGTATCTATCATGCCTTTGCCTGCTATTACGCAAACCGGCTCATCCCATGTGCCACGAGGGTCTTTGGTCTTTACCATATACACTCCGCGGTCTGGGTCTCCCCAATAGATGTAGAACTCGCCATTGTGGTAACGAATACATGGAGCCCACACGCCATTGCCATGCTCAGGCACTTCTTTGTCGGGAAATTGGCTTTGCAGCGCATGACCAATAATTTCCCAGTTCACAAGGTCGCGAGAGTGGAGTATAGGTAAGCCTGGCATATGAGCAAACGAGCTGGAGGTAAGATAGTAATCCTCGCCAACAACACATACGTCAGGGTCACTATAGTCGGCATTTATTACAGGGTTTGTATAAGTGCCATCACCATTGTCGGGCGACCAGACTTTAGAAACATATTGTGCTGATGCTACGAGAGGTAGCATCAGCGCAAGTGAAGCAAATAGTCTTTTCATACTATTATTTGCAATGCAAAGCCAAGATTGTTTCATACAATTCCTGCTTACCACTTGTAGTCTTTGGTTCGCCATTAGCCTTGGCATAGTCAACAAGAGCTTCGAGAGTCATCTTGCCATCCTCATAATCCTTACCGAAGCCGAAGTCGAAGCTTGAGTAGCGAGCCTCCTTCATCTTTGGCAATTCGCTATTCTCAATGATGTCGGCAGCATTGAGCAATGCACGAGCCATAGCATCCATACCGCTGATATGAGCGATAAAGATATCATCAGGGTCGGTAGAATTGCGACGAAGCTTAGCATCGAAGTTGCTACCGCCATTGCCAAGACCACCATTGCGGATAATCTCCATCATGGCCTGAGTAAGTTCGAAGTTGTCGATAGGGAACTGGTCGGTATCCCAACCATTCTGTGCATCACCACGGTTGGCATCGATAGAGCCAAGCATACCATTGTCGACAGCTACTGCCAACTCATGCTCGAAGGTGTGACCAGCGAGAGTAGCATGGTTTACCTCGATATTCACCTTGAAGTCTTTATCCAAGCCATGAGCTTTGATGAAGCCAACTACAGTTTCTGTGTCTACATCATACTGATGCTTAGTAGGCTCCATTGGTTTAGGCTCGATGAGGAATGTGCCTGTGAAACCTTTGCTGCGAGCATAGTCGCGAGCCAAGGTAAGCATAGTTGCGAGATGCTCCTTCTCACGCTTTTGGTCGGTATTTAGCAGGCTCATATAGCCTTCGCGTCCACCCCAGAATACATAGTTGCTACCGCCAAGCTTAATGGTTGCATCAATAGCATTCTTAATCTGAACAGCAGCACGAGCAACAACATCAAAATCAGGATTTGTGGCAGCACCATTCATATAGCGCTCATGACCAAACACATTGGCTGTACCCCAAAGTAGATGCTTGTCAGGATGCTGTGCAAGCTTCTCTTTCAGATAGTCTGTGATAGCCTGCATGCGCTGCTCATATTCTTCAATAGTCTTGCCCTCTTCGATAAGGTCTACATCATGGAAGCAGAAATAGTTGATGCCCAATTTCTCCATAATCTCGAAACCTGCATCAGCCTTGTCTTTAGCACGCTGCAAAGCATCTTCTGCTTTGTCCCATTCATAGTGGCGAGTTTGACCACCAAACTGGTCGCCTGATGCCTGACCAAGTGTGTGCCACCAAGCCATAGCGAATTTCAACCAATCCTTCATCGTCTTTCCCATAACTACTCTTTCAGCATCGTAGTAGTGGAAAGCCATAGGGTTCATACTCTCTGTTCCTTCAAAAGGAATCTTACCGATTTGTGGAAAATACTCTTTCATAGGTTTTAATTGTTTTTTGTCTATACCTTATTATATATATAAGGCACAGGCTTAGATTAATTTTTATTTGTTATTTAGAAGTTCTTGCCAACGAGCGTAGGCTTCAAGATATGCTTGAGCCTTGCTGTTGTCGGGAATGATAATTGCTTTGCGTTCAAGCGATGCGAAGGCTTCGTCGTGGTTGGCATAGATACCACAACCTATGCCGGCACCTTTAGCAGCGCCAACGCTACCATCAGTATCGTAGAGTTCGATGGTGGCGCCACTTGTAGTAGCCAAAGCCTCGCGGAATATAGGACTTAGGAACATGTTGGTATTGCCTGCATGTATCTTGTGGATGTCCATACCCATATTGCGCATTATCTCCATACCATGGCAGAATGAGAAAACGATACCTTCTTGTGCAGCACGCAAGATATGAGCACGATTATGATTATTGAAGTTTAAGCCATGGATGCTACAACCAATTTCTTTATTTTCGAGCATACGCTCTGCACCATTACCGAAAGGCAGGATACTTATGCCATCGCTACCCACAGGAGCTGTTGCAGCAAGGTCGTTCATCTCTGCATAGGTAAGGTCGGGAGCAATGTTTCTGTGTGCCCAAGCATTAAGGATGCCTGTACCGTTGATACACAATAATACTCCAAGACGATCTTGTCGGGAGGTATAGTTGACATGAGCAAAGGTGTTTACACGACTCTTTTTGTCGTAAGCCACATCGCCAAGCACACCATATACCACTCCGCTTGTTCCTGCAGTAGAAGCTATTTCGCCAGGATTGAAAACATTGAGCGATAGGGCATTGTTTGGTTGGTCGCCAGCACGATAAGAGATAGGAGTGCCTTCGGCAAGTCCTGTCTCACGAGCTGCCTTGCGTGATACCTTAGATTGTATAGAGAATGTAGGAACGATATCAGCTATGATATCCTTAGAAAAACCATAGTATGAAAGTAGGAAGTTGGCAGTAGTACGATTCTTGAAATCCCACATCATGCCTTCCGACAATCCGCTTACGGTAGTGTTGATGGTGTCGCTAAGCATCATGGCGATATAGTCGCCAGGCAACATCACCTTATATATATGTTCGAAAACCTCAGGCTCGTTGTCCTTTACCCATGCCAATTTTGCTGCAGTAAAGTTGCCGGGAGAATTAAGAAGATGAGATAAGCATTGCTCTTCGCCAATCTCGCTAAAAGCACGTTGACCATAAGGTACTGCACGCGAATCGCACCAGATGATGGAATCGCGCAACACATTGTGGTCTTTATCAACGCATACCAAACCGTGCATTTGGTATGATATTCCTATTGCTGCTATGTCGGAGCCCATGATATTTGCAGCCGACATGGTGTCGGCAATGGCAAGTTTGGCATTCTCCCACCACATGGATGGTGCCTGTTCTGCCCATCCTGTCTTTAAGGCTTTGATAGGAGCCTCTTGTTTAGGATAGAAAGCTGAAGCAACACAACGACCAGATGCAACCTCTACTATTGAAGCTTTGACAGACGAACTGCCTACATCGAGTCCTAATAGATAGGTTTTGCTCATATTATTTGATGTTAGTTTTTAGTAAAACGATTAGCATTGCAGAAATGCTGAAGTAGGTGGATTGTTTTAAAAATAGTTGTTATATCAAGAATTGGCAAAGATGCCAAATTCTTCAGGTATTAGTGGAAGTAGTGGATATTGAAGCCTTAGCTTGGCGATGTTTTCCTTTGTCTTGTTGGCAAAGGCTATATATTCTGCTCCATTGGGATTGAAAGGTCTATGCCTTATAGCCTCTTTTAGAGGTCGCCAGCTCTCGATGAAGTCTTTGGCTGCATTGCTGAGATATGTTTCTTGCAGTCGTTGCCAAATATATTCCACAGTTTGGTCGGTAGGGTGGAGCATGTCTTCGCGATAGAAACGATAGTCGCGAAGCTCATCGTTTACAATCTCGTAGGCTGGGAAATAAGTGCAGTTGACATTTGCTTTAACTAACTTATCAGCTGCCAACTGCAGGGTGGCTTTAGATAGCTGACTACCATGATAGCCATATTTAGCATAGCGGATAGGACTAACCGTTACTACCACCTGTACATCCTTATTGCGTGAGTATAGTATGTCTACAGCCTTTTGCAAATACTCAGCACATTCGTCGACAGTAAGTTCTTCTTCATGGAACAAACGGGCAGGACGCTTACGACAGTTGTCAACAATTTCACCAGTTTCTTTGAGTATGTACACATGGTTGGTGCCAAGCGTAAGGAATGCTACCCTTGGAGCATCCTCGATACTTTGGATAGTATGAAGGATGCTCGCAGGGTTATACATTACTCCCAAAGGATTTACCGTGGCGAGAAACATCTCGTCGACGAAGCGTTTGCCTATGTTGTCGGCAAAGCACGAACCTACGAAGAGCATCTTCTCTTGAGGTTCGATGGTAAACTCTGGGGTTGGTATGTCAACTATAGTTCTAAATTCCATGATATTGTTTTATGTAATGAAGCTTTAGCTTCTGCTTACTTGTAGACCAGTCTTGCTGAGGCTCATGCCTACAAAGCGTGCATTGCCGTTAGGACGGTTGGCGTTGAGGATAACCTTAATCCTTGCAGCAGCCTCTGGGTCTTTGGCTACCATATATAAGTAGCCACCACCACCAGCACCAGGAAGCTTATAGCCTAAGCAAAGGTCGTCGATAAGGTCGGTAAGTTTCTTAACCTCCAAAGGATTTGTTCCTGCATCGATAGCTTGGTTTTGTAGCCAAGTCTTGCCAACGAGTTTACCCATCTCCTTGAAGTCGTTGCGCTGAATAGCTTCATACATCTGCAAAGAGTGAGCCTTCATTTCGCGGAGCAATGCCACCTGGTCGTGGTCGTTGAGGAACATTTTTTGCACAATCTCTGCAAGAATGGTCTTTGCTGTGCGTGTGATACCTGTATAATATAATAGGTGGCAAGCCTGATATTCAGGTTGGGTGTAGAGGTCGGTAGGCAACCAATGAACGATAGGCTGCTGTTCGAATCCCTTGCAGGTTTGCAGAAGTTTCACTCCTTGCAACACTCCGCCAAACTGATCTTGCCATCCGCCACCTGTGGTTAGCAACTGCTCCAATACAAGTGTCTTGTGGCAAATCTCGTTTTTATCCCAGCCAAGTGAGAGGAAGTCGTTGATGGTTCCTAATACCGTTGCTGCAAGCACGCTACTGGTACCAAGTCCGCTTCCTGCAGGTATAGCCGAGAGTAATGTTATCTCTATACCACAACCGAAAGCCATGAGCTGTGACTTTAGGTCAGGATATTTCTCTTGCGAATATTGTGGTAAGAAGCCTGCTAATGCCAATGCCGCCTTAGGTATAGAGAAAGGACTACCCACGCGCTTGAAGTCAGCAAGCTGTTCGTAGGTTTCTACAATCTCTGATGCTCCGAGGTCGATACTCTTTAATACTACATGATGCTCACGGCATGGCTTAACGTAGGTTTGAATAGGTTGTTGACCATTTAGCTCTATGGCAAGGTTTACCACACTTCCGCCTTCCATGAGGCAGAAAGGAGGTGTGTCTGTCCATCCGCCTGCGATATCTATTCTAACAGGAGATCGTCCCCATACAATTTGGTCGGTAGCAACCTTATTAGACATAGAAGATAGAGTAGGCATGTTGATGCCATTGGCATTTGAAGTCTTCACGATGCCTTCTCTAAGCAGACCGAAAGCCTTGTCGTTGTCGCCACGGAACATGGCGTCTTTCATTCTTGTGAGCAAAGGTGCAGAGTCTGGTAGAGGTTTTGGCATAGCTATGCCATTAGCCTTAAACTCCTTAGCAGCATCGTTGAGGTCGAGCTGATAGAACACGCTATGCTCATAGTTGTCGGCAAGGGCTGACCAGTTGTGCTTTCTGAACTCTCTTCTTTGTTCAAATAGACGACGTAGATTGGCAGTAGCAGATATCTGCTCAGCACTAATCTTTTGTGCTTTTTCGAATATTGCCTTGCCTTTACCTTTGTCTTCGCCTTCAGTCTCTTGATTGAGCATGTATCTCAACACAAGTCCTGCTTCATCAATATTGTCAACAATAGGGAATTGAGGTCTTTGCTGTTCTTCGCCAGCAAAACGGTCGTTGAAACCATAAGGACGAACAACATATTGTGTTTCGCCCATAGGAACGATGTCAATACATTGACCAGGGGCGAGAGTGATATTCCAGTTGTTCTTAGGTACACCAGTAATGATATTCTTCTGGCTGATGTTCCATCCCTCAGAGATATACGAATTCTCTATCCATACCTCTTCGTTGCTACTATCTACAGCCTTCTTTGTGATGCTGTTTTGTATGAAGATGCAAGGATGAGGCTTGCGCGAATGGTGCATTATCAGTCGCTGGTCGTTGACCAAGTTCTGTATTGCGAGAGTAGAAGACAGAAGTTCGTGAGATGTTCCGAAATGATAGAACTCGCCACCAGACAATGGTAATATTGCCACTTTAAGTTCCTTCACAGCCTCGTCGTTGAGTGTAGGCTCTGTTCCCATAGCTCCACCAAACTCGCTATACAAGTCGTATTCTCCCTTATGGCTCATCAACACCTTCACAGCCTTGTCGCTCAATAGCCATATACCAATGTCGGTAAGGTAATAATGATCTTTCTGAATGGTGCCGAGTGTAGCTGGTGACGGTTTCTGAAGCATACACTTCAATACCGAAGGAGTATCGCATGACGATACAAATACACCATGATTTTTGGCAATCTCAGGTCCAAGCCACAAACCATAGCAAACCACATCAGCCTCAGGGATAGGCTGAAGAGGTTGGGTGGTTCGTATCAGCACATCGCCACTAACAATCATTGTATGCAGACTGCTTGGTGCTGCATCCATAATCTTTTTGTAGAGTGGAATCTGTAGCGATAGCAAGTCTTGCGACAAGCGCTGTCCACGTTCCCATCTGAATACAGGAACAGGGGTGAGTACCTTGCCCGATGGCGCATAGGCAGGAAGTCGACGACTCTGACCACCAGCATGAAGCAGCAAGCGCTTCTCTGAAGATAACCATTCATCGAATGTCTTCTGATTATTGGCATCAGAATGTGCCATCTCGTTTTCGTAAGCCTGAGTTAGCAACCATGTTGTACCACCACCAGAACCAAGCTTGTGGTTTATGGGGTCGTTGGTGCAAAACCATTCCGACTTAGGATAGCCTGTTATATCGTGAAACCACCCTACAAGGTTAGGTGGCAATGATAATAGTTTTTTCATAACTTCTATCTTATTATTTTTTGAGCTTTTCCGTTTTTATCTTTCTTTATCTTCAAGCCTTTACTTTTAGCTTTAGCTTTGGTGCCATCAATATTATAATAAATTGTAGCTTCTGTTGAAAGCTCTGGCTTGATGTTGTCGATGTTATTTGTAAGATCATTCATTACTTCTTTTATCTCTTCTTTAGATAGAGCATAGTTGTAAATCCTAACATCATCAATATATCCCTTGTAATATGGATCGTTAACAAACTGACTGCGTCCAATATAATTGCGTACAGGCCTTATATCGCTTGGCTTTATAGTTATGCCATTGCTTTCAGCTGCAACTTCGCCATTGATATAGATGCGAGCAGTGCCATTGCCAATTGTTACGGTGATATGTTGCCAAGAGTTTGCTGGCATCTTTGTCTTGTATGTCACCTGTTGTTCGTCACCACCATTCTTCAACGCCAATCGCATATTTGAATTGTTGCTTGGTGTGAGGAATATATATTGGTCAGTGCCATTACCGAAGTCGAACAGACGTTGCCAACCACTTGAAGTGTTTGTCCATTTCGTCCATAGAGCGATGGTTATCTCGTCGGAATTTGCTATCGTGTAAGGCAACTGTAGATAGTTGTTGTTAAGATATAGTGCTTTCTCGCCAGACTTATGTTCTGACACAAAGCCTGCTTTGTTGAGACTTACTGCATCCATGGCATTATCAGTATTGTCGGCAAGAGATTCCTCAAATTGCCAGTTGGCAATAAGTCCTTTGTCGCCTGTAGGCATAGCATATATAATCTCCGACTTTCGAGATATGTTATCACTCTTGTCGATAGCCTTTACTGCATATTGATATTCTTTGCCCTGCTCGCATGTGTTGTCGATGAAGCAAGGCTCTGTAATCTTGCGAGCGATGGTATTCCAGTTTGTGCCGTCAGCATCACCTCTTATTACAATATATCCAGCCAAATCGGCTTCGGTATTAGCATTCCATTCCAATCTTACAGCGGCATTACTTGCTTTTGCGTTAAGTCCGCTTGGTATAGCTGGTGCCTTTGTTTCGCATTCTGCATCCTCAGGAACAAGCTTCCACAATCTTAAATCCTTTTTGGCTTGGGTTGATGTGTCGAGAGCTCCTTGCTGTACATTTATTCCAATGGTTGTGCTTGAAGAGGCAGCCATAAGATATAGATTCGACTCGCGATTGATAAGATAGTAATAGCCATTGCCTGCATACTTCAGATACCATTGCTCATTGCTTGAGTTTTTGCCATCATAAGCCATCACATTTCCACCTACGTAGGTAGAGAAATTCTGTACGTTGATATGTCTACCATCGTTTGCTGATGTTATTTCATGATAGCTATAGTCACCACCAATGCGGTCGTCGATTGGGTTGATGTCCCATAGTTGAGTACTGTTGAACTTCGCAGCTTTTACCATAGCTATGTTGTCGGAATTATATTCTGCTGCGACATTCTTTGATGCTTTATTCATCAAGCGGTAGCGGCCTTTGATGATACTTGGCTGAACATCTTCGCCCCATGTTACATCAATAACCTTCTCTGCATTTGTTTGACCTTTTTGATAGTCTGTACCTCCAGGTATCGACATGGTGTATTCGTGTGTAGGACCATAGCCGTCGAAATATACCATGCGGTCTTTAGATATGAAGTTAAATTCAGAGGTGTTTGCTTGACGTTCTGACGAACCAATGAAAGCTTTTATTTCGTTGGTAGTGTCATCGCGATATACAGAAGCTGCAGTCCAAGCATTACGGTTCTCGGCATATCCTATTCTTGAACCGCTATTGCTGATACGACAGAATTCACCACGTGAACGGCTGTCGAAGCCCCACCATATTCCCATCTTAATTCCGTATTCGGCACCTATCATAGCTTCACCTACGTTGTGCAATTCGTCAGCGTATGGATAGTTGCCATCGTTAGCAACAGTTTTGAAGAAGTTTGCATAGTTTGTAAAACTTCCATCCAATTGGTGAGTATTCCCCCAATCCACGTATGGTTTTAGTCCATTATACCATTTTAAGGCTTCGTCGTTATTGAGGGTATTTCCTCCTGTTATTGCAATGTTCTCAAACAGAGGGTATTCGGTTTTTAATTTCTTTGCTATTTCCTTAAAGCTTGCAAGGTTTCCTTGTCCCCACGAATAGTCAGGTTCATTATATGGAGATATTGCTACAACCTTGTGCTTAGGATAGTTCTCGTTGAGCCATTTCACGCTGGCATTTATAAGTTTGCACCAATGGTCAACATTGGCAACACCATTTTCAACGTAATATGAAACAATACCTGCTTCTTGGTCTTCGTTGAGTACGATATCAATATCTTTGCCAACAATATCAATAAGCTTGGTTCTGGTATCAAGTTTCTGTTTTTGTGATGCAGTTAGTTCTTCGTCGTTTATAAGTGGGTATGTGGTTTGGAAGCTACTTCTCATGATAGAGATGTTGTCCTTACCTATGTGATTGATACCTTTGCGCACATTCTGCTCGCTATCCCATGCTACATCGAGTCCCCAGCGAATAGGCAGTTTTATACCTTCGCTATTTAATGCGAAAGGAACGAGGGTCGCTCCTGGTGTAGTAGGCGAAAGGTATATGCTTGAAGACTGGCGAGAATCTTGGGCTGAAGCGGTAGCCATGCAACAAATCATTGCCATTGTTATTAGGTTTATTTGTTTCATAGAATTTAGGTTTTTAAAAAATTTAGTTAGGGAGATAAATGCTGCTTATTATGAATAGTGATTAGGCTTTTAATTTCCTCTCCCTTTTTTCGAAGAGGGAGAGGAAATACAATGTGTTATTTTTCTTCTTTCTTTTTCATGAAAGTCTTTACCAATGCAAATATCAATACCAAAAGGAGAATTGCAGAGGCAATGTAAGCAATGGTTTCAGTATTGTTGACAGTCTTAGGGAAGAATGACAATTCTACCTTGTGTGCTCCAGGCTTGATGTTGATAGCACGAAGAACGTAGTTTACACGACCAATCTCAACAGGCTGACCATCTACTGTGGCAGTCCATCCTGGATAGTATATTTCTGAGAATACAAGTATACCACCCTTGTCGCTCTTCACATCGTAAGCCAAACGGTTGGCATCGTAGGCTGTGACAGTAGCTACAGATGTACCACCTTGTTCTGTTGCATTGCCAAGGATATCCTTAAACTTCTCGTCAGCAACAGCCTCGTGTCTGAGGTTCAGTTTGCCTAAAGCATCAATCTCTTCATTTGCATTCTTAACATAGGTTATCTTGTTAACAAACCATGCGTTGCCAAAAGAGTAGGTGTTCTGGATAGGTACAGTCTGACCGCCCTGCAAAGGCATAATGACATACTTGGTGTTGAGCATATTGAGTACAGGCCAAATAGAATCGCCATTAACCTTTGTCATATCGCCACCAGCTTCTGCTATGGCTCCCATCATAGCTTTCATCTCAGGAGCAATATGATAGTCGATGAGCTCCTGATAACGACGAAGCTTAGCAGGATGATAACCACCAATGCTCTTGTGATAGTATGATGTCTCGTTTTCGTTGAATGTGTTAGAAGCAAGATTCAAAACACGATAGTCGAGGCCCTTGTCCTGAAGTATCTGCTTGTCGCTTTCTGTCATGGTGATAGGAGTATCCTTAACGCTTGCCTCTACAAACATGTCGTCGTGCAGATAGCGCTTGTTGACTCCCCACATATCGACACCACACAAAATAATGATACCTGCAACGAGCCATGTCTCTTTAAGCTTCTTGGCTTTGAAGAGGAGGAGCATCAATGTGCCAATAGCAATAATGATGAATGAACGCCAGCAGTCAGCATCAAACATTGCTTCACGCATAGCACGGAGGTTTGGTAACATCTGTGAAAGATATTCCTGTGGTATCTGTCGGAATGCCTGCATCTCTTGTGCAGAAATGAAATCTGAGAAGAAGAGTCCTGGCATAACGAGGAACAAAAGACAGAAGCCTGCTGTCAAACCAAAGCTGATGTATACGAATTTCAACTTTTTGTTTAATATCTCAGGTTCGTCGATAATCTTCTTTAATGCCATCATCGCCAACAAAGGAATGGTGAATTCGGCTATAACGAGTATTGATGCCACAGTACGGAACTTGGCATACATAGGAATATAGTCGAGGAAGAAGTTGGTGAATGGCATGAAGTTATGTCCCCACGATAGTAATATCGAGAGTATCGTAGCTGCAAGTAAAGCCCATTTTATTCCGCCTTTAACGATGAACAATCCCAAGATGAACAGCATCATAACGAAAGCACCAACATATACAGGACCGCTTGTTCCTGGCTGGTCGCCCCAATATTGTCCTATCTGCTGATATACAGGCATGAAGTTAGGATCAGCCTTCTTCATGGCAGTCTCGTTGCGTGTCAATGGTTCTGAAGCACCACCCTTGGCATTTGGTATAAGGAGTGTCCATGTTTCATCAATGCCATAGCTCCATTGGGTGATATAGTCACGGTCGAGGCCAGAGCTGGTTTGGTTAGCAGAGTTTGCTTTCACGAGTTCACTCTTGCCACGCATACTCTCTTGGCTATACTCCCATGTGTGATATAGGTTAGAGATATTCATGCAAATACCAATCAGTCCACCAGCTGCACAAACAGCTGTTGCCTTAGCAAACTGTGCCAACTTCTTTTCTCTGATAGCAGAAACCAAGTAGGCAATAATCATGAAGAGAATGATGAACAGATAGTAGTATGTCATCTGCACGTGGTTGGCAATGACTTCAAGGGCTGAGAATAGGGCTGTGAGCACAAATCCCCATAGATATCTTCCTTTATAGCATGTCACAATACCTGCTATTAATGGTGGCAGATAGGCAAGAGCCTCTACTTTCCAATAGTGACCGGCTGCGATAATAATAAAGAAATAGGAAGAAAAAGCCCAGATTATAGAGCCAAGGACGGCTAACTGGCGACGGAAGTCGAATGCTCTGAGCAAAATGTAGAAACCGAGTAGGTAGGCAAAAACATACCATACATAGTCGGGAAGCCAAAGATGATAAGCCTTAGCAATGGCAGAGAGACCTTGTGTACTGTTATAAGAAGGTGCTGTCTGGAATGTTGGCATTCCGCAGAAGGCACTGTTTGTCCAGCGTGTTCTCTCGCCTGTACGTTGATAGTATTCGGTAGCCTCATGTCCAAGTCCTCGTCCTGCCTGTGAGTCGTGACGGTAAAGAATACGTCCGTCAAGGTCGGCTGGCATAAAATAGACAAAGGCAATAACTGCAAATAGTGCTACTACGAGCACTTCTGGTAATAGTCTTTTTATCTTTTCCATTTGTTTATTATTGATTTCTACTTACAATGATGGCAAGCCATCGTTTTTATATATCTCTGCAAAGATACAGCAAAAATATGACACGGCATACCTTATTATATGAAAACATTTCGCAGGCTCAGTTTTTTTTCTTACTTTTGCAACCCGGAAATAAGAAAATACTCAAATTATATTATGAAAATAGGAATTATAGTTGCTATGGACAAGGAGTTTGCACAGCTTATCAGCTTGCTCGAAGACTCAACCAAGGAACGTTGGAACCACAATGATTTCGTTCGTGGCAAGATTGGCAACAACGAAGTGGTGTTGCAACAATGCGGTATCGGAAAGGTTAATTCTGCTATTGGTGCAGTAGAGATGATAAACCATTATCAGCCAGACCTTGTTGTATCTTCGGGTGTTGCTGGAGGTGCTGATATAGAGATGTCACCATTGGATGTTGTTGTATCTACTGAGTGTACATACCACGATGCATATTGTGGAAGCGAATGCGAATATGGACAGATAATGGGACAGCCAGCTCGATTTAAGAGTCCTGCTGAATTTGTAGAAAAGGCTTTGAATTGTGGCAATGTTACTGCTGGTCTTATTGTTAGTGGTGAATGGTTTGTAGATAGCAAGGAGAAGATGGCTGATATCCTTAATCATTTCCCTGAGGCTAAGGCTGTTGATATGGAGAGCTGTTCTATAGCACAGACCTGTCATAAATATCAAGTGCCATTCATCTCGTTCCGAATCATCAGCGATGTGCCTTTGAAGGATGAGAAGGCAGCACAGTATTTCGATTTCTGGAATCGTATGGCAGAAGGAAGCTTTAATGTGACCAAGAATTTTATTAATAGTCTATAGATATTTGCTGATAGGTTGTTGGCTGTTTGCTAATAGCCATAAGTTTATGGCAATCATAATAATAAAAACTAAAAGAAATGAAGAAAATACCAAGCTTTACAATAGATCACAACCAACTGTTGCCTGGAATATATGTTAGCCGCAAGGATAATGTTGGCAACGATGTTGTTACAACTTTCGATATTCGTATGAAGGCTCCTAATCGTGAACCAGCTTTGCATCCTGGTGCTTTGCATACTATTGAACATCTTGCTGCAACATATCTTCGCAATAACGAAGAGTGGCAAGATCGTATAGTCTACTGGGGACCAATGGGCTGTCTTACTGGCAACTATCTCCTTATGAAGGGTGATATGAAGAGCGAAGAGATTGTTAAGCTCATGATAGATACCTTCGAATTTGTTGCTAACTACGATGGTGTTGTCCCTGGAACAGAACCTCAGGACTGTGGCAACTATCTGCTTCATGATCTGCCTATGGCACGCTATGAAGCTAAGCAATATCTTAAGGTGTTGAAGAATATTAAGCCTGAGAATCTTAACTATCCTGAAAAGGCTGAATAAACTGAAAAACAGATACATGGATAAAAAGAAAACAGAATAAAGAATATCGCTTTTAGTATTCTTTATTCTGCTTTTTTTATTTGCATTATTTACTTGCTTTGTCCTTTCTATTCTTTAATTCTTTAGCCAGTTCCTATTTGCTTATATTTTCGTCTGCTTCCACCAATCATCAGGCAGCTTGCTGATAACTCGTGATAGCTCATTCATCACCAAGCACATCTCACGGCAAATTACGGATTCTCGTTCATACTTATAGTTCCAGCAACTAATCTGCACCATTCGACGTTCGCCACATGCATAGAAGGCGGTACCTGTAGGTTTATATCTATCAGAGAATCCATTGTCCATAATTTCTATGAATGGTAGCAGTTCGCTCAATAATATTTTTCTTATCTCCCTCTCTTTTGGAGATATAAATGCAGAGACAACAGTCCATCCATTGCGAGCAGCTTGTAGTATGATGCTCTTTTGTTCTTCAAAGCGTATGGCGTCGGCTCTATGACAAATCAAAGGTATAGTCTTTTCGCTTGCCAGTAGCTCAAGGTTGCCAAGATAATCAAGAGCTATTGACTGTGAATCGTAGTTTAGCCTTAGCCTTACATTTTGTTGTGCTTCTTGCTTCGCCTTTTCATTTTGCTTGAAGAATCTGTCAGCAGCAATGGCATTCATCACAACATCCTCTCGCCAGTTCTTCGAATGTTTATTCCTATAAATCCTAAAAAGGTTGCTTTTCTCGCCTTTTATCAATCTTCTTTCTGCTTGTCTGCGTATATATTCAATCTTTATATCTACCTCTTCTTGAGTGATAGGCACCACATCATTATAGCCACGCACAAAGAGCGAAGGCCCACGGAAAGAATATGTGTGGTCGCGATCTGTATATTTGTAATCGCTTTTCTTTGGAGGTGCAGCTCCAAAGTTGGATGAAGGTTGTGATGGATGTGCATTTCTCCATGGTATGCCAAGTGTGTCCCAATATTCATGTGTACAAGCTATCATAAAACCATTAACAACTTTTCCCAAATGCTCATTTCCTCCTGGCTTCATAAATAAAAGTCCATGGAAGTGTTCTGGCATTATTTCGGCAGCAATGATAGTAACAGTTGAATGAAAGCTTGGTATCGTCTCCCACATCTCTTTTACTTTTGCACCAAGTGGAGTGTATTTACAATGTGGGGCATTGGGGCTACCTGCAGGCATACCGACTTCGCCCTCTATGGTGCTAAGTATCGGAGATTCGTTTCTGGTGTTTAGGGTGATGAAGAAATAGCCCTCACGATAGTTCGTGAGGTTATCGCGCTTTAAGGCATCAGGCTTTGCTGCTTCCTTTTTGCGGATTATCGCTATTTGCTCGGGAGTGAGGGGCATGTCCTTGTTTTTTCTTTTGTTTGTTATAAGCAGTTTCCTTGATTATTATAGGAAATTTGCTTGCTTAAAAGCAATTTCCTTTTTTATAAATCGAATTTATAACCAACGGTGAATGACACCACTCTGTTGTGACAATTATCCAAAGGAGCTTTGAAGATTCTTGTCATGCCGAGGTTGTATGTGGCTGCAACGACTACATTCATATATTCATAAGATGCCGAGATAGGGATGGATAGGTCGAAGGCATTCATAGTTTTGTTTGTGAATTCTATCTCTTGAACTTCTGATTTGTTTGAATATTCTCGTAAGCCATTAGGATATTCTTTGTATGATGATACCTCGTAGCTACATTTGTTATCAAGGATGAAACCAGCCTGTACACCTGCTCCAATTGTGAAGTTAGGAAACAGATAGTATTTAACCATTACAGGGATTGTAAGGTAGTCGATGTTTTGGTGAAAGTCAGTCCATGTTTCATATACATCATATTCTGTTGTTGATTCGGATTCTGACTTCCATTTTGTGTCGTCATATCTATATCCTTGGCGTGAATAGCCAATGCCTGCAGATAATGCGACTCTGTCGGTTGCTTGATATTGCAAGTCTACACCAAAGGTAAGACCAGTATTTGACTTGCTATCTAACTTGTCATTAACATCTGTGTAGAGTTTGTTGTTGGTGACACTTGCGATATTTGTTCCTATCTTTGGTATGATAGAAAATGTTCCTACTCGGCTTTGAGCAAAGCTTTCGAAGCTCAAAATGCCTAACATCAACATAATAATTGCTGTTTTTTTCATGTTTGTCATTTATTAATATAGTTTTCTTTATTAAACGCATGATGATGTAGAATTATTGCCTCGTAATGTATCATTCTTTTTATGCATTCGGGAATAAAAAACAAAACTTCGTATTTGTTTTGTTATTTTACAAGTTAGGCTTCACTCGGCAATTCGTGAGCACGCTCACATTGCACTCGCTTGCACTAACTTTCCACTCATTTGCACTAACTTTAAATAAGTTAGGCTGCATTCGGGAATAAAAAACAAAACTTCGTATTTGTTTTGTTATTCCACTCATTTGCACTAACTTTGCAGAGAGTAGCGGTTTATGTCAATAAATCGCACTTATATTATAAGTAAAGAAGATGACGAAGAGGAAAATACAGATATTGTTGTTGTCGGTAAGTGTAGTGGTGCTTCTTGCAACATGCTTGATGAGCATATTTGCACCAGTATGCAGAGACAATGAACGAAATAGCAGGGAAACGATAGTGATACAGCGACTATGTATAATACGAAGTGCGCAGGAACATTATCGTAATACCCATGGCTGTTATGCAGATGATTTCAAGCAATTGATAACAGCAAAGCTTATTGCAGACTCCATTCAGTATATTCCTTTCGCCAAAGGTGCTAAATTCAGAATGGCAGCAACGAAGGTTGAAGGAAAAAGTGGAAAGATGATTCCTGTGATGGAATGTTCTGCTTTGTATGCCGACTTCCTTAAGGGAATGAACGAAAAGTATATATCATCAATAATAGAAAATGCCAATATCTATGGAGAATATCCAGGATTGAAGTTTGGCGATATAACTTCCAATAATGACAATGCAGCAAACTGGGAATAACATTATCGCAGGCAGAAAGCCTCGCACAACGATAAGAGTGGGCAATCGTTCGCTTGCCTTTGCCATTGCCGACGACAGCTTAGAGTCGTTGGTAGCTTTTGAACCATATATTGTGAAGAGTGGAGTATCGAAGGCTGCTAACCTCAGACAGGCTTTCAAGTCGAGCAACATTTTGTTGGCTCCTAACCATAGAGCCTTGGTGTCTGTAGATGCCAAGATGCTGTTGGTGCCTACAGATGAGTATGTTGCTGACAATAAGGATGAACTATACCACCATTGCTTTTCGGCAGTAGAAGGCGTTACTGTAATGGGCAGAATGTTGCCAACATTAAATGCTGTAGCACTCTTTGGCGTTAATAGCGACTTAAAACTCGTTGTCGACGACCATTATGAAGATGTGAGATTTCAACCATTGATGTTGCCAATATTGGAATACCTTCATAAAAAGAGCCTTGGCTCAATGAAGAAAAGACTTTATTGCTATTTCCATGATGGTAAACTCGAAGTAGTGAGTTTTGACAAGACTCGTATAAGATTCTATAATCAGTTTGAGGCTCCTTACTCTCGTGATGCAGCTTATTACATTCTGTATGTATGGAAACAGTTAGGCTTCGAGGCTCTTGATGATGAGTTGTTCCTTTGTGGTGACATGCCAGATAAAACTTGGCTTGTGGAAGTAATGAAGAACTATCTGAAGAAAGTCTTCGTGATAAACATTACAGCCGATTTCAATCGCTCACCAATAACAAAGATTCAAGGCATGCCTATCGATATGATGATGCTTTATTTGTAAGTGAAGAATGAAGAATTAAATAGACTATAAAAAATAAGATGCGAATAATAACAGGAATATATAAAGGACGCCATTTTGAGATACCACGCTCGTTTAAGGCTCGTCCTACCACCGACTTTGCCAAGGAGAATATCTTTAATGTTCTTAATGGTTTGATAGATTTTGAAGATGCAACAGCTCTCGACTTGTTTGCAGGTACTGGTAGTATATCTCTCGAACTTGTATCTCGTGGATGTGCTTCGGTGATAAGTGTTGAGGCCGACCGCGATCATGCTGCCTTCATAAAGCAATGTATGAACAAGATAGGTGTTGACAACAATATCCTTATCAAAGGTGATGTATTCAGATTTGTGAAGTCATGTCGTCAGCAGTTTGATTTCATCTTTGCTGACCCTCCATACGCATTAGACAAGATAGATGCTATACCTGATTTGATATTTGGCAAGCAACTGCTAAAGGAAGGTGGAATATTTGTTTTGGAACATGGCAAGAAAAACGATTTCACTAATCACCCAATGTTCATAGATCATCGCACATACGGCTCTGTAAACTTCTCGATATTCAGAGCTGGGGCTTTGAATAACGAGGAAACTAAAGAAGCGGACTCAGCAGACGAGTCAGCGACTCCCATAATCGAATAAAGAATAGATTAATCTTTCTGTAGCCTTTAACTGTGGCATTATGTCCATAGTTGAAGGCTATGTTTTTTTCTTCACATAGCTCCATATCGTTCAAGAATACCTCTTTCATGCGCAATGCCATCTCTTGCTGATAGAAGAAGATGTTGCTCTCGAAATTGTTCTCAAAACTTCGGAAGTCAACATTCGTAGAACCGCATGTAGAGGTAATATCATCGCACACCAATAGTTTAGTATGATTGAAGCCTGGTGTGTATAGATAAACTCTTATGCCTGCCTCTAATATCTCAGAAATATACGAGCGACTCGCCCATTGCACAATCTTCGAGTCTGTCTTCTTAGGGATAATGAGCCTTACGTCAACGCCTGTCAATGCAGCCGTACGCATAGCAAATAATATCTGATCTGTAGGCAAGAAGTATGGTGATTCTATATACACATACTTCTTTGCTTCAAGCAGTATGCGTACATATCCTTGCATGATATCAGGCCATAGAGCTATCGGACTGCTTGTCACTACTTGAGCCAAACAGTCGTTAGAGATGTTAGAAGATGGAGTAGGGTAGTATTTGCGATTGGTGATAAGAGTGCGGTCAACGAAATACCAGTCCACAAGGAATGCCTTCTGTATGGCATAAACAATATTTCCACGCACCATCAAGTGAGTGTCTCGCCACTTCATTCCTTTAGAGCCTTTTATATATCTGATGGCAATATTCATTCCTCCGATGAATCCTGTTTTACCATCTATAACGCATAGCTTACGGTGATTGCGATAGTTCACCTTACTGGTAAAAGCAGGAAACTTCACAGGCATAAAGGAGTGAATATTTATGCCTTCATCGCGCATGCGCTCATAGAAACTATTACGAACATTCCAATTGCCCACATCGTCATATATCACTCTCACCTCTACACCCTCTCTTGCCTTGTCTATCAAAGCGTCAGCTATGAGAGAGCCCAATGGATCTTCTTCAAATATATAAAATTCAATATGTATATGTTTCTTTGCTTTGCCTATTTGTTGTAGCAAAGCAAGGAAGAAGTCGTGACCTGTAGTAAAAATGTCTACTTCGTTGTCTTTGAAAGGATACGCCGTACTTTGATTATAGAAGAGAGTTATCAGCTGTTGGCATTGCTCTGGATATACGATGTCCTTTTGTTCTGCAAACTCAAGCATAGATCGCTTTGTAAGCTGGTCCATGCTATGTTTGCTTATCAGTTTCTCCTTGCGTGTGTTTTGTCCGAAGAAGAAGTATAATACGATACCCACCATTGGCAAAAACGACAATACCAATAGCCATGCCAACGTCTTAGCAGGCTGTCGGTTGTCCATCAACACCTTTAGCATAGCAATTGCTATCACTAAGGTGTAGACTAATAGAAATAGCCAATGGATATATATCATATGCTTATTATTTAAAACCTATCATCTTATGAGTTTGCAGCGATAGTCTCCATTCGGGATGGCTCTCTACAAAAGCTATTGCCTTTGCCATGATAGAAGCGTTTTGCTCCTTATCTCCCACATCGCAAGGTTGCACATATTTATATTCTGCTTCTAAACCTTCAGGATATGCAAGCAAGCCCTTTTCGTCATAGATACATTTCAGCTCGTTGCAAGTCTTCACCATCACCTTACCCTTTGGCGATACCGTGAGCCAATCAAGGTTCTTTGGTGGTAAGGCAGTACCATTAGACTCCATTGCCACATACGAGAACCCATTTTTATGAATAGCATCTATCAACGATTCGTCAACTTGCAAGGTAGGTTCGCCGCCTGTCAATACCACCATAGGCATTGTGCTAACATCGCCAATAAGAGCTTTCATGCTGTCGATGATATCTTGTGCCGACATCTCCTGATACTTTGTGAAGTCAGTATCGCAGAATGGACATTTAAGGTTGCAACCAGAGAAACGAACAAAGACTGCTGCTCGTCCTGTGTTGCGTCCTTCACCCTGCAGAGAATAGAAAATCTCGTTAATTCTATATTTTTCCATACCTTATTATATTATACCTTATTATATATTATAATAGGTCATTGTCATCAACAGCATACATAGCAACATTACCCTCGCTTTCCTGCACCATGACCTTATAGCAACAAGGTATCTGCTCAGTAATCCAACGTGCTATATTCTCAGCTGTAGGATTGAATGGCAACACCTCGTTTAGGTTTGCGTGGTCGAGAACATCCTGAATCTGCTTCTTTATGATGGTGAAGTCCACCACCATGCCGTCGGCATTCAGTTCCTTTGCTTTGCAATAAACTGTTATTATCCAGTTGTGACCATGCAGATTAGTGCATTTACTTTCGTATGAGAGAGTCAAGCTATGGCTTGCCGAAATCTCTAATGTTTTCTTTATATAGTACATAGTTGTATCCTTTATTATATTTCTGTTGGCTTGTGTTCCTGTTTATACTATCACATTGCTGCCGAGTTGTTTTGCAAGGTTGTTTCTTATCTCTTGCATATCCTTAAACTCTTGCATCAATCCCCTTAATGCGTTGAGGTCTCTTGCACTTGCAGCAATCTGTTGCTGCAACTCTTTCAGATGCTGTTCCACATAGTCCATTCTGAAGTCAAGAAGCAGATGGGTGGTTTGGCTTAGCAGAGCTTCCCTTTCACCTTCTTCTCTGCGTCTTCTTTCTTCTTCATTGATATCTGTTGTTGTATGAGCTTTTTCTGAAAGATGATATCTATCTTCGCTCATTGCAGCAGCTATCCTTGATATGTTTATGTCAGGATGATGAACGAAATAAGTCATGGCATTGAAGTCGGGCGATGTTGATTCGTTCAAAGCCTCTGTTAGCATCTTGTTGAATATCTCACTTTTAAACTGTAGGTTGTCGGAACTGAGATTATAATATATGTATTGCGCTATGTTCACATTCATAGTCTCACCATTCTCAGTCTCCACATTCTGCAATACAATGTATTCTCCATGCCTAACCATCATCTGTATCAGCATCCATTCCACCTTGCTCTCATGACTTTTCATCATCTCAGAATTGCTTTGCAATGTCGGTTGCTGAGGCTGTGGTGTTGGACTTTCTGTTTGTTGTGGTTCTGCTTGCTGAGTAGTCTTGCCAGCCTCTTTGCGGTCGCGAATATACTTGTTCATCTGATTGATCAGAGTATTTTCGCTTATTAGAAGTCGCTGAGCGCAAGTGTGTATATATGTATCGCGCAATATCTGGTTTGGTATTAGCGATATGCTGTTTACTATAGAGCCTATGCCGTCGGCACGTTTCTGTGGGTCGGTTTCGTTTTGTAGCAACAGTTTTGTCTTAAACTCAATAAAGTCAGTCTGATGCTCTTTGATATAAGCTCTAAACTCATCAGCAGTATGCTTACGTGCAAAACTATCAGGGTCGTCGTTGTCTGGTAGCAACAACACCTTTAGGTTCATACCTTCAGATAGCAGCATGTCGGTACCTCGCATAGCTGCATGGATACCTGCTGCATCACCATCGTAGAGCAAAACAATGTTAGAAGTAAAGCGATGAAGAGTGTGTATCTGGTGTATCGATAATGCCGTACCAGAGTTGGCAACAACATTTTCTATACCACATTGATGTAGAGACAGCACGTCTGTGTAGCCTTCCACCATATACACGCAGTCTTCTTTGGCTATAGCCTTCTTACCTTGGTAAATACCATATAGCTCTCTGTCTTTATGATATATTTCAGAGTCGGGCGAGTTTACATATTTCTGTTGTACACCCTTTGTTGCAGCATCAAGTTTTCTACCTCCGAAAGCTACAATCTTTCCACTTACGCCTACCCATGGAAACATCACTCTTCCTGCAAAGCGGTCGATGAGTTCACCATGGTCGTTCTTATAGCAGAGTCCAACCTTCAGAAGATATTCCGGATTGTATTTCTCCTTTGTGGCTGTTGCTGCCAATGCAAAGCGGTCGTTGATGTCGAAGCCAAGGCGAAACTTCTTTATGATGTCGTCGCGGAAACCACGCGACCTAAAGTATTGCAATCCTATAGCTTGACCATCGGGGTGTTCGTGCAATAGTTTCTCGAAGTATGATGCCGTCCATTCGTTAATGATAAACATAGACTCGCGAGCTGTCTGCTCAGCTTTCTCCTCAGCCGACAGCTCACGTTCTTGTATTTCGATATTGTATTTCTTGGCAAGCCATCTTAGTGCTTCAGGGTAAGTCATCTGCTCATGTTCCATAATAAAGCTGATAGCATTGCCACCCTTGCCACAGCCGAAGCAATGGCAAGTGCCACGTGCTGGCGACACCATAAACGATGGTGTCTTCTCATTATGAAACGGGCAAAGTCCTTTGTAGTTAGCTCCCGACTTTTTCAGCGTCACGAACTCCGATACCACATCTACGATGTTTGCCGCGTCTTTTATCTTTTCTACAGTTAGTCTATCTATCATTCTTGTTTTTATTTCTTCAGTCCATCAGCCAGTTTGCTATGAATAGCTCTCAAGCCCTTGGCGATGCTCTGTGCATTCATTCTTGCTCCTATGAGCGAGGTGTGTGTATGGTCTTTCTTGAAATATTTAGAAGCAGCTTTCTTACTCTTCTCTTCGCTCTTGCTTGCAAACTTCTTGTCAAGGAAGTCGGCAGAGATGTTGTGTAAGTCAAGGAAGTCAACTCCTGTCTCTGCAACTATCTCGCGATACCATTTGCCATAAGAGCCATTTCTGCGTTCTATCTTTCCGTTAGGCCATTCGTTGCGTGGGGTTAGAGATACGAGAATAGGAGTAGCACCCTTCTCTCGGCAGTCGTCAATCATCTTTTTCAGGTACCATCCGAAGCTGTATACAACTTCAAATCTGCCATCCTTCTCCATCTTGTATACATGGCATGTGTCGGCAGTTCCTGGTATGACGCCTCTTTCCTTCTTGTCGTTGATAGGGCAGATGTCGTTGTGTCCGAACTGTAAGAGTACAAAGTCGCCTGGCTGCAAGGTGTTGTAGATTTTCTCCCAACGACCCTCGCGGATATAGCTACGTGTACTTCTTCCTGCCATAGCCTCGTTGACCCATGTCACTTTCTTTGCATCGAAGATGGTTCCTGCCTGCGAGCCCCATCCCCACATGTCGTCTTTATCCTTATCTTTGTTCTTTACGGTAGAGTCGCCAGTAATGAATACTACAGGCTTACCCTTCTCTCTCTTCACATCAACCACAGGAAGCTCAACACCCATAAGCATATTCTGCAATGGCTTGAGGTCTGGGTTGTGGCTTGCAGCAATACCTTCGACTGCAGAGCGAGCATTCATCTCTGCTCCCCATGCACTTGTGTGGATATGGTCGCCAAAGAAATGATACTTCTCTTTCCATTTGCTAAATCCGTCAAGCTTTGCTCCTGATATCTCGTTAAGGTCAACGAAAGGCACTCCCTCTTCAGCAGCTACATAAGCAGCCCATTCTGTCTGAGGCTTTCTTATTATCTTGCCAGTCTTCTCATCGTATGCATCACGAGGAGTAAGCGACATCAAGATAGGGGTTGCACCCTTTGCTCTACATTCAGCAATATATTTTCTTAGGTATCCACCATAGGTGTATACAGTTTCCTTTTCTCCAGTTTCCTTGATGGTAACATTCAGCGAGTCATTGCCAACTCCGGGAATCACCGCTCTTGCTCGTCCTTCGTTGTAAGGACCATTGTCGTTATGACCAATAGATATTATCACCCAGTCGCCCGGCTTCAAGGCTGTTCTTACCATAGGCCAAAGCTTATTATAGAATGTGCGGGTGCTCATACCGCCAAGCGCTTGGTTCTCTACCGAAATCTTGTTGGCATTGAAATATTTGCTTGCATAGAATCCCCATCCCCATTGTCCGTTAGAGCCATCGCCCTTGGTACCGTTGCGCATAGTAGAGTTGCCAACGAGGAACAATACAGGGTTGTTGCCTTTGCGAGTAGAACCAGGTTCTGGTCTCGACATCAAAGCTTTAGCTATAGAGTCGGGAGTGTTGTCTACAACTTTGTTAACATCTTCTACAGGGTCAGGCAGATTATCAAAATTCTGAGCCCATGCACCTGTTGTTGCTGTGAGAATTGCAATAGCAGATAATAATTTTTTCATTGTTTTTTGGTAGTTATTAGTGTTTATATATAAAATATGTGCAAACTTACACATTTTTTTTCAAACAAGCTATCATAATATGGTAAAAATGACTGCACATAAGTTATGATTTGCGCACGAATATCTGCTTTTTGTGTATTTTATTTGGTTTGAAAGTAAAAAACGTGTAAATTTGCAAGCAACTAAAAACAAATTAATCTAAGAAGGTAATAATATATTATATTATAAGAAATGAGTTTGAAAATTGTTGTACTTGCCAAGCAAGTACCAGACACACGTAATGTAGGAAAAGATGCGATGACTGCCGAAGGTACTGTCAATCGTGCTGCTTTGCCTGCAATCTTCAATCCAGAAGACTTGAATGCTCTTGAGCAGGCTCTTCGCCTAAAGGAGCAGAATCCCGGTTCTACAGTTGGTATCCTGACAATGGGTCCTCCACGTGCTGCTGAGGTTATTCGCCAAGGCCTTTATCGTGGTGCAGATACTGGATGGTTGTTAACAGACAGACTCTTTGCTGGAGCCGATACACTTGCCACTTCTTATGCTTTGGCTACTGCCATTAAGAAGATAGGAGATGTTGATGTCGTTATTGGTGGTCGTCAGGCTATTGATGGTGATACTGCTCAGGTAGGTCCTCAGGTTGCTCAGAAGCTTGGCTTAAACCAGGTAACATATGCTGAGAATATTGAGAAGTGCGAAGATGGCAAGCTTACTATTCGTCGTTTGATAGATGGTGGTGCAGAGACTGTTGAAGTTCCAATGCCTGTTCTCGTTACTGTAAATGGTAGCGCAGCTCCTTGCCGTCCTTGCAATGCCAAGTTGGTGATGAAGTACAAGCGTGCTACAGCTCCTATGGAGCGCACAGAGGATATGCCTTACAAGGAACTCTATGCTGAACGCCCTTATCTCACACTCACTCAGTGGATGGTTGCCGATGTTGATGGCGACCCACAGCAGTGCGGTTTGAGTGGTTCACCTACCAAGGTAAAGGCTGTTAAGAATATTGTTTTCCAGGCTAAGGAGAGCAAGACTCTTACAGGTAGCGATGCAGACATCGAGGATTTGGTAAAAGAATTGTTGAACGAAAAAATCATTGGCTAATCTTAGATTATGAATAACGTATTTGTTTATTGCGAAATCGAGGGCACTCAGGTGCAGGAGGTTTCTCAGGAACTTTTGACAAAGGGCCGCAAGTTGGCCAATGAACTTGGTGTAGAGCTTCACGCTATTGTTGCTGGTACAGGCATCAAGGGTAATGTGGAAGAGCAGATTCTTCCTTATGGTGTAGACAAACTTTTCGTTTTCGATGGTGAGGGTTTGTTCCCTTATACCTCGGCTCCTCATACCGACATCTTGGTAAACCTCTTCAAGGAAGAGCAGCCACAGATTTGTCTTATGGGTGCTACCGTTATCGGTCGCGACCTTGGTCCTCGTGTTTCTTCATCTCTTACAAGTGGTTTGACAGCTGACTGTACAGAACTTGAGATTGGTTCTTACGAAGACAAGAAGAGCGGTAAGACTTACGATAACCTATTGTATCAGATTCGTCCTGCTTTTGGTGGTAACATCGTTGCTACTATCGTTAACCCTGAGCATCGTCCACAGATGGCAACCGTTCGTTCGGGTGTTATGCAGAAGGCTATCTACGAAGGCAACGCTAAGAATGAGACTGTATATCCAGATGTTTCAAAGTATGTATCTCCAGAGGCTTATGTAGTAAAGGTTCTCGACCACCATGTTGAGGCTGCTAAGCACAATCTCAAGGGTGCTCCTATCGTTGTTGCTGGTGGATATGGTGTAGGTTCTAAGGAGGGCTTCGACCAGTTGTTCCAGTTGGCTAAGGTTCTGCATGGTGAGGTTGGTGGCTCTCGTGCTGCTGTTGATGCAGGATGGCTCGACCACGATCGTCAGATTGGTCAGACAGGTGTCACCGTTCATCCAAAGGTATATATTGCTTGTGGTATCAGCGGTCAGATTCAGCATATCGCAGGTATGCAGGATTCAGGTATCATCATCTCAGTAAACAACGACCCTGAGGCTCCTATCAACAAGATTGCCGACTATGTAATCGTTGGCAATGTCGAGGAAGTTGTTCCAAAGCTGATAAAGTATTATAAACAGAATAATAAGTAGAGCCTCACCCCCAACCCCTCTCCAAAAGAGAGGGGAGTAAAATGACTTGTTGTTTGATGTCTGAATTAAAATAATACATGAAATATATGGGTAACGAAAAGAAAGGTTTTGGTTACAAGACATCTTCGCCCGACAGATATTCTTTACTTAAAGACTTTGCAAAGAGTAATCGGAAGAATATGACTGATGCGGAGATAATACTTTGGCAATATCTTCGTCGCCTACCTTCTACATTTCATTTCAGACGTCAACATGTCATTGTAGACTATATTGTAGATTTTGTTTGCCTCGAACACCGTCTCGTCATAGAAGTTGATGGTGGATATCACTCTCAACCTTTACAGATTGAAAGTGATGAATATCGTACTTTGAGGCTTACCAAAATAGGATTTACTGTTCTGAGATTTACTAATGAGCAGATAATATGTGATATAGACGAGGTGATGGAAACTATTAATAAAGTATTGTATAACGATTAAATAAAAGTCCTCATGTTCAACTCCTTTTGAGGGAATAGACATACTACTCCCCTCCCTTTTGGGGAGGGGTTGGGGGTGAGGCAAAATTCAATGGCAAATTACTATTCAGATCATCCAGAGTTTGATTTCTATTTGAATCATCCTGAGATGAAGCGCATCGTAGAGCTTAAGGAGCGCAACTTTGCTGACAAAGATCAGTTTGAGGATGCACCTGTTGACTTTGATGACGCAATAGAGAATTATAAGCGAGTGCTCGATATTACTGGCGATATAGCAGCTAATATCATTGAGCCTAATTCAGAAGATGTAGACCTCGAAGGTCCACACCTTGTAGACGGACGCATGGTCTACGCTTCAAAGACATTCGACAACCTTGACGCTACTCGCAAGGCTGGTCTTTGGGGTATCTCTATGCCACGCCGTTATGGTGGCTTGAATATGCCTATCACTCCATATTCAATGGCTTCTGAGATTGTTTCAACTGCAGATGCTGGTTTCCAGAATATCTGGTCGTTGCAGGATTGTATCGAGACTCTCTATGAGTTTGGTTCTGAGGAGCAGCGCCAGAAGTACATTCCACGTGTTTGTGCTGGCGAGACTATGTCTATGGACCTTACCGAGCCAGATGCAGGTTCCGACCTTCAGCGTGTTATGCTCAAGGCTACCTTCGACGAAGAGAACAACTGCTGGCGCTTGAATGGTGTTAAGCGTTTTATCACCAATGGCGACTCTGATATTCACCTCGTACTTGCTCGTTCAGAGGAAGGCACCCACGATGGTCGTGGACTCTCTATGTTTATCTACGATAAGCGTGATGGCGGCGTAACAGTTCGTCACATAGAGCATAAGCTCGGTATTCATGGTTCACCTACCTGCGAGCTTGTTTACAAGAATGCAAAGTGCGAACTCTGTGGTAACACACGTATGGGACTTATCAAGTATGTGATGGCTCTTATGAATGGTGCACGTCTTGGTATCGCTGCACAGTCAGTAGGTGTTAGCCAGGCTGCTTACAACGAAGGTCTTGCATACGCTAAAGAGCGTAAGCAGTTTGATACAGCTATCGTTGAGTTCCCTGCTGTTTACGATATGCTTTCTCGTATGAAGGCTAAGCTCGATGCAGGTCGTAGCATCCTTTATCAGACAGCTCGCTATGTAGACATCTACAAGGCTCTTGACGATATCGCTCGTGAGCGCAAGCTTACTCCAGAAGAGCGTGCTGAGCAGAAGAAGTATACTCGTCTTGCTGATGCGTTCACTCCTTTGGCTAAGGGTATGAACTCTGAGTATGCTAACCAGAATGCTTATGATGCCATCCAGATTCATGGTGGTTCTGGTTTCATCATGGAGTATAAGTGTCAGCGTTTGTATCGTGATGCTCGTATCTTCTCTATCTACGAAGGTACCACACAGCTTCAGGTTGTTGCAGCTATCCGCTACATCACCAATGGCACCTACCTCTCTATCATGAAGGAGATGATGGAGCGTCCTATCTGCGATTGCGCTACTCATATGCGCGAGCGTATTGGTAAGCTCATCGACCTATACGAGGATGCGCTCAACTATGTTAAGGAGCAGAACAACCAGGAAGTACAAGACTTCCTCGCTCGCCGTCTCTACGAGATGACTGGCGACATTATCATGTCTTTGCTCTTGCTCGACGATGCAACACATGCTCCAGAGCTCTTCAAGAAGAGTATCAATGTATACCTCCGCCATGCTGAGGCTGAGTGTGCTGCTCACCATTCTTATATCAAGAACTTCACAGCCGAAGACCTCGTAAACTTCCGTGCTGTAGAAGCTGAAGCTGCAGAGTAAACAGAAGCTATAACCATCTTAAATATAAAGGGTCATTAGTAGATGTTGCTAATGACCCTTTTTGTATATCTACATAAAAAATCCCCGTCATAGGCATACTTATGACGGGGATAATCTTTGGTGTTATGTTATTGTATAACTTTTTTTGTGCTATGTTGTTGTATAGCTGCTAATCAGCTGTAGCTTTCTTTATTCTTCGCTGCCAGCATCGCTATCGCCACCTTCTTCAGTGCCTTCATCGCCACCTTCGGTCTGCTGCTCCTTATAGAAGTCAGAAGCCTTGTAGTCGTCGGCAGAGAGATAAAGGGTTGAAGCACCAGCAGAGCAAGGTGCAGGACCTTCGTTGTCTTGTAGGAATAGAGAGTTTGCAGCAAATACAATCTTTCCACCCTTTTCAGAAGCGGTGAATACGCCAAGAGGGTAGGAAGCAATGTTTGTAGACAAGTTGCCATATACGCTACCCATATACATTTCACCTGCTCCATAGTCTACACCTATTGCTGTTACAGCCATTGATGCTGAGTTGTCTTGCTTGTTGACAGAGATAACTACTTTCTCATTGCTACCAGTAACGTTGCCAGCCTCGTTGTAAGGATATGCAAGGAATGCACCAAGTTCGTCTTGCTCTTCGCCAACTTTTCCATAAGGACTTGCGAAGCGATATTTTGTAGAAGTGGCTGTAACAGCCTTTTCGATATCTACTGCAAGTGGTAGAGATTGAACACCGTAGAAAGTATTGATGATATTGCCAACCCAATAACCTTTGCCATAGGTCTCCCATTTGATGATGGTAGCAGTAAGGCTCAACACCTTGTAGCCTACGGTGTAAGGATTCAGAAGACTATCGTCAAATGTAAGTTCGAGAGCCAAAGGTTCACCTTGCTTAGCACCGTCTTTAATACTTACTGCAATATCCTTTGAAGTCTCGCCTTCAGCAAATGTAACCTTTGCAGGCACCTCAAAAGCATTATCCTCGTTCTCTACAACTTTGATGTCATATTCTGCAGCAGCGCTATCTTTACGCACTACAGTTAAATTGAACTGAGTGTCTGTAGGGTCTACTTCTACAGCGGTGTTGTTTGAAGTAGCAAACTCTACAGATGGACAGCTACTGCTTACAGGAGCTGTAGTAGAATTGCCAAGTTCCAAATCTTCGACACCGCATGATGCCAACAGCATGGTGGCACCAGCAAGACTTAAGAAAAACTTATTTATTTTCATTGTTGTCAAATTTCTGTTTGTGAATAATTGTTGTTGCTCAAGCTCTCTTGCTTTATTCTTCGTCCTTCACAGCCTTTGGAGCAGCTTCTGTTCTGAAGTCGTTGTCTGCATCGCTAAGGGCTATGTTGGCATTAATCTCAGTCTGAGGTATACGCCAAAGAAGGATAGGAGAGTTAGCAGGAATGTTGAATACTGCAGATGCAGGGAAACCACCACCACGACGGTCTACACCCTTGTTCAAACGCATTGCGTCATACCATATCATACCCTCGCCCCAAAGCTCGATACGCTTCTGGAAGTAAACTGCTTCCTGAACATCACCTGTACATGTGTATGAAGGATCACGATAGGTTTTGACGAAATTCTCAAGCTCTGTCTTTCCGTCCTGTCCTGCCTTAGCCATAGCTTCAGCCTTGATAAGATACATTTCCTCAACACGCATCAGCACGATGTCATTGGCATTAGTATTGCATCCAATGGTTCCATCATAGGTACCAAACTTACAGTTAGTGTAAGCAGGGAAGCCCTTAGCCTTAAGGTATGTGTTGTATTTGTCTGGCAAGAAGTGGTTCAACTTATCTTCGCCCGACCACCAGCCTTTACGCACGTCGGTAGCAGGAATCTTGTTGTAGAGCTTCTTGTTAATCTGACGACCCTTAGAATACTGGCCATAACCATAGTTGAATGTACCGCAATGCGAAATCCAGTTTACGATACCACTCTGTACCACTTCGTCACTCTCGGCAACGAGGATACCCCACATCCAATCCTTTTCTGTAGATTTTGCGAAGGTAGGGAGTTTCACGTCGTCAATGCCAGCAGGAGTAACGCCCTCTGCAGCTGCAGCATCGATAGCCTTCTGAGCATCAGAAGCAGCATCAGCCCATTTCTGCATCACGAGGTTTACACGGGCACGAATACCATAAGCTACAGCAAGCGAGATATAGCGCTTGTCTTCGCGCTCGTAAGAAGTACCTTCGAGCAATGTGATAGCGTGGTCGATGTCGCTCTTTATCTGAGTGTATGTCTCCTCAACAGTAGAGCAAGGAGTACCCTCTACCTGCGACTTTGCAGTATTCTCGTCTGTTACTACAGGAATACAAGGCTTAGTCTCGTTATCCTTGTATGTGAACTGGTAGAGCTGTGCAAGGTTGAAATAGAAATACGCACGTGCTGCAAGTCCCTGAGCATAGAAGAAGCGAGCCTCTTCGTTTGTTGGGTCTTCGCCTGTGTTATAGCCTTTTATCACGGTGTTAGCCACATATATAGCATTATAATGGTCGTTCCATACCATCTGCGATTCGTAGCTTGTATATGTTCTGTCGCTATAGTCAAGGCTGTTTTCATTCCAGTTATAGCCGTTAGGGTCGCTAACAACATCCTCTGTGTTAGCATCTGTGAACATCAATACCGATGGATATCCAATATCGTTATGGCGTTCTATCTTACCAAAAGCTTCGTAGTTAGGTTCATAAGCGCTCAAACCTTGGAATATGGCACGCACACCAGCCAAACCACGTTCAGGCATTTCTTCCAATATCTCGCCTTTCTTGTCTGATGTTATGATGTTGCCCTCAGGAGCTGTGTCGAGATCAGAGCATGATGTCAGCGACAAAGATGCTAAGGCGACACTTGACAATATATATCTTATTTTCATTTTTCTTTTTCCGTTAAGTTGTTATTCTTTTCAGTTCATCTCTTAGAAAGCTAAGCTTACACCGCCCGACAATGTGCGGATAGCTGAGTATGTACCAGATGTTGCTGTGGTGTAGCTCTGACGTGGGTCCAAACCCTTGCGGGCAGAGAATACTGCGAGATTGTCGCCAGCAAAGTAAACGCGAAGTTTGGTAAGCCCCAACTTATTTACAATCTGATTTGGCAATGTGTAGCCAATAGTGATGTTGTTGATTGACAAATAGTCGCTGCTTGTGAGGAAGCGAGTAGATGTAGCCGAAGCGTAGTTAGCATTATCTGAAAGCGAATTCAAGCGTGGCACATCTGTAATCTGACCAGGAGTTGTCCATGCGTTGCGGATATCCTTGTGCCAGTTTGTACCTGCATCAGAATTATATCCTGCGTGCATCAATCGTGCATAACCATTATCATAGATTGTACCGCCGAGCTGATATGAAGCCTGGATAGAGAAGTCTACACCATAAGCCTTCACGGTTGTGCCGAAACCACCATATACTGTTGGCATAAAGTCTTCGGTAGCAATACGGTTAGATGTAAGTGCAGCGATAGTATAATCGTTGGTCTTTTCGCGTGTCACCTTGCCATTCTCGTCGGTAGCGTTGTAATACCAGAGAGCATCACCATTATCAGGGTCTACGCCAGCCCATTCTGGGATAAACATGCGATACATAGAGTAACCCTCTTCGTATATATAAGGTGAGTCGATGAGCTTACCCTTAAGGTCTGGGTGAAGTTCGTTAATTTTGTTCTTGATGAATGTAGCGTTCAAGTTTACATCCCATGTAATATCCTTAGTGTGGAGAATGTTGTAAGCAAGGTCGAACTCAACTCCAGAGTTTGTCATAGAGCCGATGTTCATAGGCATCTTGGTGTAACCCAATGAACCTGCGATAGGCTTGTAGTAGAGCATGTCGTTCGACTTACGTGAGAAATACTCCACGCTACCTGTAAACTTGTTGTCGAACATACCGAAGTCGAAACCTACGTTGAATGCTGTCTGTTTCTCCCAAGTAAGGTCTGGATTTCCCTTGTAGTAGAGTGTACCATCAGCCATACCTGTAGCATCACCAGTCATCTTAAACTGATCGAGGTAAGCATAGTAGTTGTCTACATCGTCGTTACCCTGCTGACCAAACGAAGCTTTTACCTTCAAGAGGTTGAGCCAAGTGAGGTCTTTCATGAAGTCTTCCTTGGTTACTATCCATGCAGCACTTCCTGACCAGAAAGTACCCCAACGGTTGTCCTTAGCAAAACGTGAAGATGCGTCGCGACGTACGGCAATGTTGCCGATATACTTATCTTCGTACGAATAGTTGACGCGTGCGAAGTAACCCTCTGTAGAATAGTTGTCCTGATATCCCTCGATAGCCCATTGTGCTACGGTATTGCTCACGAAGTAGCTCTCAGGATTGTAGAGGCTTGTACCATAAGCCGAAAGATAATCGTACTTATATTTATATCCATCGTAGCCCAATGTCACGTCGATATTGTGCTTGTTGTTGAATGTGCGTACATAGTTGGCAATATACTGCTGGTCGAAACCATAGCTGCGAGTGTGATACTGACCTGCTCCACCACCCATACTTGCAAACTGTCCCATGTAGGCATTTTGCAACATATTCTTCTTTGTGTTGTCAACATTCATAGCCCATTGAGCCTTCAGCGACAGACCATCAATAGGAGTGATATCGATAAACCAGTTGCCGTTGAGAATATCCATAAGATACTCTGTTTTGTCATATTTCAGCTGACCGGCAGGGTTACTGATAGACATAAACGAACGGTCGCGTGTACCATCATCAGCAGTACCATAGTCGTATGTCGCACGACCATTATTGTAGATAATGTCGCCATTAGCATCGCGTACATACATAGGATAAATAGGAGCCATCCAATTGGCAATGGCAAAGGCGTTGCCTGATGAGGCAGAATTCTTAGCTGTCTGCTCGTCAGGATAGAAACTCTTGGCATAAGTGTAAGCTACGTTGGCACCAACCTTCATCCAGTCGTTAACCTTGTATTCGTCTTTCAAACGCAAGCTGGTACGCTTGAAACCAGAACCCGAAATCAAACCTCCATCGTCGAGGAAGCCGGCTGAAATATAGAAGTTGTTTACGTCATTGCTACCAGAAATTGTGGCATTATATTCCTGGCGCAATGTAGGCTTAAACATTTCTTTCTCCCAGTTGTCAGGAGTGTAATAACGGTTTGTAGCCTCGTCCTTATATCCAAGTGTGGCATTAGGATTCAGCTTTCCATCTGTACCAAAGAGGTATTCACCCTCTGGCACCTGATACACCTGATAACCACTACCACCATTAGAATTGGTTGTGATATTCTTGTTCACCCAGCGCCAAGCCTTCTCAGGACTGTAGCCCAAATTAGATGTTGCACCATTATACATGGCAGCATATTCATATTCGAGATATTCCTGTGGCGAGCGCAATACATCGTAGTTGCTGATTTCGCGCGAGTTAGAACCCCACTTTGCGTCTACTGTAACCACAGCCTTGCCCGAGCGTGCCTTCTTGGTGGTAATCAAAATGATACCATTAGCACCACGTGCACCATAAAGGGCTGTAGAAGCAGCATCCTTCAATACTGTCATCGACTCGATGTCGGCAGGGTTGATAGACGAAAGGTCGGCATCGTTAGGCATTGGAATACCATCAATAACGTATAATGGATCCTTGCCAGCGTTGATAGAGCCGACACCACGCACACGGATGGTAGCCTTAGAACCAGGCTGACCGTTGTTGCTTTGTACCTGTACACCAGCTACTGCACCAGCCAAAGCATTTGATACCTCAGAAACCTGACGAAGTTCCAATTTGTCGGCTTTCATAACACCTGCCGAACCAGTAAAGGTACCCTTCTTAGAAGTACCATAAGCCACAACCACGATTTCGTCGAGGTTCTCAGAATTATTCTTTAACACAATTCGCATATTAGAACGTGCACTAACCTCGATAGGTTCCATGCCCACATAAGCAATATTGAGGGTGTTCTTTCCCTGTGGGCAAGTGATATTGAAATTACCATTCATGTCGGTAACGGCTCCGACATTTGTTCCTACTACTCTTACGGTGGCTCCGATTACTGGCTGTCCGTCTTCATCAGATACGACAACGCCCTTAACCTGCGTTTGGGCAAAGGCTGCTCCACCAGAAAGAAGCATGCCTGCCATAAGCATTGTTAATTTCTTCTTCATATTAATACTCTCTCAATTGATAATTATAAATTTGTATAAAACGCTGCAAAATTATATTAAATTGAATTAATATCCAAATAAAAAGCAAGAAATTAAAAAGTTTAAAGCTTAAAAAGATAACAATAATCAACGAAACGACCTATTTTGCTTACGAATAGAACATTAATGTGTTTTTGTTATTAGCCTTTTGTTATATGCAAAACTCTAATTCTATTTGTGCATACTATGCATTTTATGGGCTATATTTAAATAGGAGTCGATGGTGGGGCAAGTTGGCTTATTTTCAGCCTGCCACTCATCCCGAAAAAAAGTATCCTATAATACTTTGCAAAGTAATACGTGATACTTTGCAAAGTAATACGTATTACTTGGGCAAGTATCACGTGATACTTTTTTCGCTATCTTTTTCGTCCCTTTCGTTCAGCCTGGGCTGAACGGTGAAGTATATTGATATAAAATGCAAAGTAAGTTAACTTCTACGACCGTTCAGCCTTTGTTGAACGAAAGAGATAGTTAATTGCGTAATTCTTTGCTGTAGTTTTGAAGAAGATTAGGAAGTATATTATTCAACTATCGCAAAAAAGTGTTTGCGATAGTTGAATATAAAAGTTGAATATAAAAGTTGAATATAAAAGTTGAATATAAAAGTTGAATATAATAGTGGAATAGAATTGCTCTCTATAATAGAGAAATGGAAGATCCTCTCTTATTCTTCATCAGTAGGCAAGAAGCCTTGATGCTTTAGGGCTTCGATGAAGCCGGCAGACATAGCCTCGTTGTCTTTGCGAGTATAGCGGATGTCGGTGAATATCTGTGCGAGGGTCTGCTTATGGTTTATCTTTACGAACTCTTGGTTCTCAGACAGCGCCTCTTTCTCGGCATAATATTCGTCTATAGCCTCAGGAGTATATTTATGGTAGGTCTCTTGGTGCACAAAGGCTGCTGTAGACAAACGGTCGGTGAGTGCTGGTTCTTCGGCAGGCCAACCAACGGTAAGTGTGGCTACAGGCATCACGAGCTTAGGCAGATGCAGAGTGTCGATAATCATCTGAGGCATGTAAACTGTGGTGCCGAGGAAACACAATCCTAACCCCTCTTCTTCTGCAAGATTGCAGAATGTCTGAGTGAAGAGTAGGGCGTCGGTAGCAGCATTCATAAACGACAGAAAGTTGTCGTAGCCTGGGTCGGCATTACGCTGCAAACACCAGTCGGTGGAGCGACGGAAGTCGGCACAGATAGTGATAACCACAGGTGCTTGCTTCACCATAGGCTGATTGAAGTGAGCAGGCGACAACTGTTCTTTAACCTCTTCAGAGCGAGTAACAACAGCGCTATATAGCTGCATGTTGCCCATAGTCTGTGTGCGAGAAGCCTCGGCAAACAGACGATTTAATAGTTCTTCGCTCACTTCCTTATCGGAATATTTGCGTATACTTCTACGGGTATTGATATTCTTCATAATGTGATAAATATAATAAGGTGTATTTATGTCTATATATATAATTAAGGTGTAAACTCTATCTTTATTGCAAAGCTAAATGCACCGATGATGTTGCAAAGGTACATTATAAAAATGAGAAACTCTACGAAGGCAAAGTTTATTTTTATAGAAACGACCTATAAATGTTGCATTGCGCAAGTTATCCGTTTTGGATAACTCTATTTCAAAAACGGAGAAGGAAGTTTTCCGTTTTATTATTTCTCTATTAAAGAAATTATATATAACTTTGCCATCGTTATTTTACTGAACAATGGAAACAAAACAAACTTTTACCTATGAGGAAGCTTATCAAGCTTCGTTACAATACTTTGATGGCGATGAACTTGCTGCCCGAGTATGGGTCAACAAGTATGCCATGAAAGATAGTTTTGGAACAATCTTTGAGTGCTCGCCTAAGGATATGCATTGGCGTATTGCTAATGAGATAGCCCGCATTGAGCAGAAATATCCAAACCCTCTTTCTAAGGAGCAGATATTCGAGTTGCTCGATCATTTCAGATATATTATTCCTGCTGGTAGTCCTATGACAGGTATTGGCAACCATCATCAGGTAGCCAGCCTTAGCAACTGCTTCGTTATTGGTCTTGATGGCGATGCCGACTCTTATGGTGCTATCATGCGTATTGACGAAGAGCAGGTGCAGCTGATGAAGCGTCGTGGTGGAGTAGGTCATGACCTTAGCCACATACGTCCGAAAGGTTCGCCTGTGAACAATTCTGCGTTGACTTCTACAGGTTTGGTTCCATTCATGGAGCGCTATAGCAATTCTACACGTGAGGTTGCACAGGATGGTCGTCGTGGTGCGTTGATGCTCAGTGTTAGCATTAAGCATCCAGATAGCGAAGCTTTCATAGATGCTAAGATGACTGAAGGAAAAGTGACAGGCGCTAACGTTTCGGTGAAGATTGACGATGCCTTTATGCAGGCAGCTGTCGACAACAAACCTTATGTGCAGCAGTTTCCTATAGATTCAGATAATCCAAAGGTAAAGAAGGAGATTTCTGCCCACGACCTTTGGCAAAAGATAGTGCACAACGCATGGAAGAGTGCAGAACCAGGAGTGTTGTTCTGGGATACCATCATCAGAGAGAGCATACCAGACTGCTATGCCGACCTTGGCTTCCGTACTGTGAGCACAAATCCATGTGGCGAGATTCCATTGTGCCCTTACGACTCTTGCCGTTTGCTCAGCGTCAACCTCTATAGCTATGTAAATAATCCATTTACTCCAGAGGCATCTTTCGATTTCGATAAGTTTGCTAAGCATGTGCAGCTTGCACAGCGACTGATGGACGATATCGTGGACCTTGAGATGGAGAAGATAGACCTCATATTGGAGAAGATAAAGCAAGATCCACAATCTGACGAGGTTAAGGGGGCAGAATATCATCTTTGGGAGAAGATAAAGAAGAAGAGTAGTATGGGTCGTCGTACAGGCGTTGGCATTACTGCCGAAGGTGATATGCTTGCAGCCCTCGGACTTAGATATGGCACACAGCAGGCTACCGATTTCTCGGTTTCTGTTCACAAGACATTGGCATTGAACGCTTATCGTTCTTCTGTTACTATGGCTCAAGAGCGTGGCGCATTCGAGATTTACGATGCCAACCGCGAGGTTAACAATCCTTTCATCAATCGCTTGAAGGATGCAGATGCTGAGTTGTATGCCGACATGGTGAAGTATGGTCGCCGAAATATTGCTTGTCTAACTATTGCTCCTACAGGCACAACGAGCCTTATGACTCAAACCACAAGTGGTATAGAGCCTGTATTCATGCCTGTATACTTGCGCAGACGAAAGGTTAATCCTAATGATACTAATGTGCATGTAGACTTTGTTGATGAAGTTGGTGACTCGTTTGAGGAATATATCGTTTATCATAAGAAGTTCCAAGAGTGGATGAAGGTGAACGGTATCGATACCGAAAAGAGATACACCAAGGAGGAGATAGATCAGCTGGTAGAGAAGTCGCCTTATTATAAAGCTACAGCCAACGATGTAGACTGGCTGATGAAGGTGCGTATGCAGGGAGCTATTCAGAAATGGGTAGACCATTCGATAAGCGTAACCGTAAACTTGCCAAACGAGGTAGACGAGGAACTTGTAAACAAACTCTATGTTGAGGCTTGGCGCTCAGGCTGCAAGGGATGTACTATATATCGTGATGGTAGCCGCTCGGGTGTGATGATTTCTGTTTCTAAGAAAGATAAGAAAGAAAAGACAGCCGAAGAAACTCCAACAGTAGAAAACCAACATATTTGCAAGCATCCTGAGGTTACCGAGGTTCGACCTAAGGAATTGGAGTGCGATGTGGTTCGTTTCCAGAATAATAAAGAAAAGTGGGTGGCATTCGTAGGTTTGCTCGATGGTTATCCTTACGAGATATTCACAGGTTTGCAAGACGACGAAGAAGGCATCATGCTACCAAAGAGTGTTACCAAGGGTAAGATTATCAAGACCATTAACGAAGATGGCACTCGTCGCTATGACTTCCAGTTCCAAAACAAGCGTGGCTACAAGACTACCGTTGAAGGTTTGAGTGGCAAGTTTAATCCAGAATATTGGAACTATGCAAAGCTCATCTCTGGAGTGTTGCGCTATCGTATGCCTATCGACCATGTCATAAAGCTCGTTGGTTCGTTGCAGCTACAGAGCGAGAGCATCAACACATGGAAGAATGGTGTGGAGCGTGCCTTGAAGAAGTATGTCGTTGATGGTACAGAGGCAAAAGGCATGAAATGCCCACAATGCGGACAGGAAACTCTCGTTTACCAAGAGGGATGCCTGATATGTAAGAATTGCGGTGCAAGTAGATGTGGATAATTAATTTCTAAATAATGATTTTGAACGAAAGCTATATATATCTTGACGACCTGCGGTTTCATGCCTTTCATGGCGTGATGCCGCAGGAGCGTTTAACTGGCAACGACTATACCATAGATATAAAAATAGGTTATGATGTGTCGTTGGCTATGGTGTCTGATAATGTTGATGATACCCTCAACTATGCCGAGGTCTATAAGATAGTAGACCAAGAGATGGGTGTGCCAAGCCAGTTGCTCGAAAGAGTTGCATATCGTATTGGCGACAGATTGTCGCGTAAGTTTACTTCCATAACCTCTATCAATATAAAGCTAACCAAGCTAAACCCTCCTTTTGGTGCTGATTGTAAGGGAGCAGGTGTGGAACTTCACTTAATAAATGATAAAACTTAACCATCCTTTGTGGTTTTCTAATATAATTTCCTTACTTTTGCAAAATATTATAATATAATGTGTAAGAAAAGTCTATTCTGTACCATCTTGCTGTTGGTATTTGCAGTAGTAGTAAATGCTGCAAACAAGTCGTTCACTCTCGTAATCGATGCTGGTCATGGAGGCAGAGATGATGGAGCATGTGGTGCAATATCGAAAGAAAAAGACCTTACATTGAAGTATGCTCTTGCTTTTGGCAAACTGGTAGAAAGAGAATGCCCAGATGTGAGAGTGATATATACTCGCAAGACAGATGTGTTTGTGGAGTTGAAGGAGCGTGCTGCCATCGCCAATCGTGCTAAGGCCGACCTCTTTATGTCTATACACATCAATGCTATGCCAGGCAGAAAGATAGCTCGCGGTTTTCAGACTTACACCTTGGGAAAGGGTAGTAGCGGAAACGGAATGTCTACCAACCTTGAGGTGGCAAAGCGCGAGAACTCCGTGATATTGCTTGAGGACAACTATAAGCAGAGCTATCAGGGATTCGACCCTGATTCGCCAGAGAGCAATATTATGTTTGAGTTTGTGCAGGACAGAAATATGGAGCAGAGTGTGAACCTCGCAAAATTACTTCAGCGAAATGTATGTGCTGCTACTGGCAAAATAGATGGTGGAGCTCATCAAGCCAATCTTGCCGTGCTCCGACTCTCGTCGATGCCTGGATGCTTGATAGAACTTGGCTTTATCTCTACTGCCGACGAGGAACGTTTTCTCAACAATCCTGAATCTGTGGCATTATATAGTCGTGGAATCATGAATGCTTTTAATGCATACAGAGGAAGATACGACAAGATAGTGAATGTGCCTTATCGCACTCCTGACCAGGTGTTGGAAGATACTCCTGCTCCAAGAACTAAAAAGCGTGGCAAATCAAAGGGCGATGAAGAAAACATCGTGTTACATAAGCAAGATTCAGCTTCAGAGGTGCAGAATGTAGCTGTTAGGGAGAAGAATAACGATAATAATAAGGTAAAGCCACAGGTGGTGAAAGCTGAACCAAAGGTAGTAAAGGTAGAGCCTAAGGCTGCTGTTGCTGCCGACAAGCCTGTATTCAAAGTTCAGATTTTGGTATCAAGCAGAAAGCTAAAGAATGGCGACCCACATCTGAAAGGACTTACCGACTACGACTTCTATCAAGAAGCAGGATATTGTAAATATACTGTTGGCGAGTCGGCAAACTATAACGAGATTTACAGATTAAGAAAACAAATATTGGATAAGTTCCCCGAAGCTTTCATCATAGCTTTCAAGAATGGAGCAAAGATGAATGTCAACGAGGCGATACGAGAATTTAAAAACAATAGGTGACATGAAATTTTTTACTAAGGAAGTACGTATAGCTCTTGTGGCTATAGCTGGTATAATAGTATTGTTCTTTGGAATGAACTTTCTCAAGGGTATGTCTGTATTTTCTACCGACCATACCTACTATGTAAAGTTTAAGGATATTAGCGGACTGTCGGCTTCTAATCCTATCTTTGCAGATGGATATAAGATAGGAGTAGTGAAGACCATTAAATACGACTATGCTAATAATGGCGACGTAGTGGTAGGCTTTGATGTAGACAACAATCTGCGTATTCCTAAGGGTAGCTCTGCAGAAATCGTTACCGACCTTATGGGAAATGTAAAGATGAACCTTCTGCTTGCCAACAACCCTCGTGAGCGTGTGATGCCTGGTGATACCATCCAGGGAGCTATCAACGAAGGTGCTATGGGTAAGCTTCAGGCTATGATTCCTGCAGTAGAAAAAATGTTGCCTAAACTCGATTCCATTATGTCGAGCCTCAATGCTATTCTTGCAGATCCTGCTATCCGTCAGTCTATGGCTAATGTGCAGACCATAACATCCAACCTTACTGTTACAACTAAGGAACTCAACACCATGATGGCAGGCTTGAACAAGAATATGCCTACCATGATAAACAAGGCAAACAATGTGCTTGACAATACTGAGACACTCACAGCAAACCTTGCAGCTGTAGATGTTGCAGGAACTATGGCTAAGGTTAATCAGACTCTCGACAATGTGCAGACTGTAACAGATAAGCTAAACAGCAAGGATGGTTCGTTGGGACTCTTGATAAACGATCCTTCGCTTTATCACAATCTCACATCTACTATGGGTAGTGCCGACTCGCTCCTTATCGACCTTAAGGCACATCCAAAGAGATATGTTCACTTCTCGGTATTTGGAAAGAAAGACAAATAAAGATAGCTTATATTCTAAGTAAAATAGCTTAAGGAGTTAAGGAGTAGGTGAATACTTCTTAACTCCTTAATTAAATTTTGTCTAAATATAAAGCCATAATGTTTCACAAGTTTTAATTGTTTTGAAACACTCCTTATAATAAAGAGATTACATCGAAAAGCATAATGTTTCACTATGTTTTAAGATTGTGGAATTTGTGTTGCTTAAAACTTTAATTATCAGAAGGTTAAGTGAAATAATAGACTAAATGACACTTTGTGTGTGCGAAAACGATGCTAAAGTCCACAGTTATAACCATTTACGAGGTGTTTATACTATGAGGTGAACATTTGAGATATTTGTTTATTTGAAAAAATAGTGGTATATTTGCAGACTGAAAAGTGTGAATTAGTCTTTTGACGATATCATAATACAACTAAACTCTATAGATGAAAGCAAGTCCTGATGCTCGTTGGGACAATGCTCTTGCGCTCATCCGCGAGAACGTTAGCCAGCAGCAATACGATACATGGTTTAGACCAATAGTCTTCGAATCGTTCGACGATGCGAAGAAGACTTTGTTGGTACAGGTGCCCAGCCCATTTGTGTATGAGTACCTGGAGGAGAACTATGTAGATTTGCTTATAAAGGTGTTGCATCGCACATTCTGCGAAGGTATACGCCTGAATTATCGTGTCGTGACAGATAAGGAACATAAACTATCACAAGATATAGAGTCTGACCCTGCAGATATTGAGCAGAAACCACGCACAAGAGCTAATCAGTCGCCAAATCCGCTTGATGCTGCACAACCTCAGCAGATTGACCCCCAACTGAACCCTCACCTCTCTTTTGCCAATTATATAGAAGGTGCCAGCAATAAGTTGCCACGTTCGGTAGGTCAGTCTATAGCCGAGCATCCTAATACCACACAATTCAACCCTATGTTCATCTATGGACCATCGGGTTGTGGTAAGACTCATCTTGTCAACGCCATTGGTTTGCGCACTAAGCAGCTGTATCCTCAGAAACGTGTGCTGTATATCAGCGCAAGATTGTTTCAGGTGCAGTATACCAATGCGGTGTTGCAGAATTCTACCAACGATTTTATTCGTTTCTATCAGACCATCGATATGCTTATTGTCGACGATATTCAGGAATGGATTAGTGCACCAAAGACACAGGACACTTTCTTCCATATTTTCGACCACCTGTTCCGTAATGGTAAGCGAATAATCTTGGCTTCCGACCGTCCTCCTGTCGACCTAAAGGGTATGCCTGAGCGTTTGCTCACTCGTTTCTCTTGTGGCTTGATAGCTGAGCTCGAAAAGCCTAACACACAGCTATGTGTAGACATCCTCGAAAACAAGATTCGCAAGGATGGCTTGCATATTCCAAGCGATGTCATCGAGTTTATCTCGCAGACTGCTAATGGTAGCGTAAGAGATTTGCAGGGTGTTATCAATTCGCTTATGGCATATTCTATTGTATATAATAGCAATATTGATATGCGATTGGCTGAGAGAGTGATTAAGCGAGCTGTGAAGATTGACGACAAGCCACTTACTGTCGACGAGATTATTGAGACTGTATGCAACCACTTTAATGTGTCACCATCTGCTGTTGGCGGTAAGAGTCGTAAGCGCGACTTCGTAGTTGCTCGTCAGGTGTCGATGTATCTTGCTCAGAAATACACCAAGATGCCAGCAAGCCGCATAGGTAAGCTTGTGGGCAATCGCGACCATTCTACTGTTATCCACAGTTGCACACAGGTGGAAAATCGCTTGAAGGTAGATAAAGAGTTCTTGGCAGAAATTCAAAGCCTTGAAAACTCATTCAAGATAAAAGCGTAATTACGTATGATTACGTATAATTGCGTCTTTTAGCATATTATAAGGAGATATAACTTATCATACTAAATAGCTATAACAAATTAGCCTCGCCGGATATTGCTATCAGGCGAGGCTTTTTGGTTTATAGTGTTATTGAAAACTGTTATTGGATTTTGATTGTCAATCCTGCCATTACCCACATTCCTGGTTGCTTTACGCCTCCGAGGTCGTAGTATCTGTGGCAAGTGATGTTATCAGCCATTACATATATATTATATGAGTTGGCATCCCACATGATTTTACCATCAAGCTTGGTGTATGGATGATAACCATTCATGCGCTGCTGCCATCTTAGGCTCCAGCTTGCATGCAACTGTCGCCAAATGCGATGGTCGAGAGTGCAGGTAAACTTATGGCGCAGATACTCCAAAGCATAGAGCGACTTAAAGATCTGACGGTCGGTCTTGTGGTCTTGGTTGATATAAGCATAGCCCAACTTCAATCGCTCAAGAGGAGTTGTTGGCAACAGATTGTTGAGCTTAATGGTAGTCTCTACAGAGAATCCCATGTTGTTGAGCTCACCAATATTTAGTGCATGATATTTTGAAGACTCTTGAGTTTCGTACACCCAGTCAATCATGTCAGTACCCTTGCTATAGAAAGCCGACAAATTAGCATCCAACCATTTGCTATGATATTGGCTACCAACCTTGAATGTAGAATTCTTCTCAGGCTTTAAGTTCAAGTCGCCTTGCTGTACAGAGTTGCTGGTATAAAGGTCGGTGTAAGTAGGCACACGCAACGCCTTATTCCATGATGCAAACAACTTCCAGTTTTCCGAAGGACGATAGCTGATGTCGATACCAGGATATAGTTTATAGTCGCTATCGATACCAGTATTCTTGTTGGCAAGCAAACCTGCAGAAAGGGTGAAGCCACCAAGGATGACATTGTGCTCGATGAAGAAGTTTGAAGTGGTACGTTTGCCCATTCTTGTATACTTTCTGTCAGAGCCATGAATATCTTTATATTCCGACTCGTCGAGCATATCTCCGTAGGCTGTACTATATATCTTTTCGCGTCGCAAGTCGGCACCAACGGCAGTCTTTCCTAAGATAGACGAGAAATAGATATTGAGCGAACCGCCATAGACGTCGAGTCTGTGATAGTTTTCGCCATTGCTTGCACCAGTCTTATGGCGTGTTAGCTGGTAGTGGTCGTAGTTGCGATGACCATATACGGTAGGAGCCAAAGTCAACGAAGAGCCTGCAATAGGCTTCAGCTCGCCACTTATCGAAGCAATATATCTACGAGTAGTCTCATATTGATTGTTGAAACGTGCGCTATAGAAAGTGCTGGCACCATAATCTTTAGAAATCAATCCTGCTTGCCAATTCAGTTTTGCACCTTCCTTGCCTAAGCCGCCCTGCCAATACAACTGTCGCTTCTTGAAGTCACTATTCTCGGTGCCACCATCACTTTGCTGATAGCCACCGCTGAGTGTAGACCCGAAGTTCTTGTTGCAGAACGATAAGCAACCATTGGCGCCCCATGTGCCGAAGCTTCCTGCCTCTGTGCTAATGCGCACACCAGTATTCTCAGACTGCTTTGTCACGATGTTGATAGCACCATTGAAAGCCTGTGAGCCAAACACCCTTGCCGAAGCACCTTCGAGTACCTCTATGCGTTCGATGTCTTGTAACGAAACTGGGAAGTCTGCAGCATTGTGACCAGTCTGAGGGTTGGAAATGTCAACCCCATTAAGAAGAATGGTAATCTGGTCGAACGTACCGCCATTGATAGAAATGTCCGTCTGTACACCAAAGCCACCGCGCTGACGAACATCCACGCCAGTAGCTAATTTCAAAATGTCGTTGATGGTTGTAGCCTGCGCACGATGAATATCGTCGCGAGTGATTACCTCAACGATCTTTGCTGACTGCAGCTGAGTCAGCGGCGCTCGAGAACCTGTGACGATAACTTCGTCGAGCTTTACCTCTTCACGACTAAGAGAGTCGGAAGCGAAGTCGGTACGTGTGCTGATGCCGTCTGCTTTGGCGTAAGTCAAAGTAGAGATGCTCAGCGTTCCTATCAAAACTTCACGTCCGATACACGAGAAGAGAGCATAGCCTTTCCTGCTAAAATGCTTGAACAGGATAGGTGAGCGCTTGTTAAAAATTTGTTTGTTCATAAATGTGTTTTTGGTTAAAACGGCTGCAAAGGTATTAAAAAATATTGGAACATTGTATATAAAACGCAAAAAAGTCCCGATATCACATCGGGACTTTTTCCTTTGAATGTTTCAGCAGTTTGTGTTTTCTATGTAGTTATGATCTTATGAAAATCAGTTAATGTATCCTTATTTCTTAATTCTGATGCAAAGGTAGGGCATTTATTGATATAAATCAAATAAATAACAAATTATTATCGATATTTCCACGCAAACGTTTACAGTAAACATTACGTTGTATGTATGGAAAATACGCGTTTTTCTTTGTTATTCCACTTAATCTTATTATTTTTGCATACATATTATATATAATAGATGAAAGAATTCGTAATTTCAGAGGCCAAGGCGGAGACCGCCGTACTCGTTGGACTTATAACCAAGGAGCAAGATGAGGCCAAAACCAAGGAATATCTCGATGAATTAGAGTTTCTTGCCGATACTGCTGGTGCAGTAACTGTGAAGCGATTTACGCAGAGAGTTACTGGACCAAGTCAGGTTACATACGTAGGTAAAGGTAAGCTCGAAGAGATAAAGCAATATATCAAAGACGAGGAAGACAACGAACGCGAGATTGGTATGGTAATTTTCGATGATGAGTTGTCGGCAAAGCAAATACGAAATATCGAAGCCGAGCTTGGCGTAAAGATATTAGACCGCACATCTCTCATCCTCGACATTTTTGCTATGCGTGCGCAGACCGCCAATGCCAAGACACAGGTGGAACTTGCGCAATATCGATATATGCTTCCACGCTTGCAGCGCTTGTGGACCCACTTGGAACGCCAAGGAGGTGGTTCAGGCTCAGGTGGAGGAAAGGGTAGTGTGGGCTTGCGTGGTCCTGGTGAAACCCAGCTTGAGATGGACCGTCGTATCATCCTTCAGCGTATCACTCTGCTCAAGCAGCGACTTGTGGAAATTGAGAAGCAGACAGCCACTCAGCGCAAGAATCGTGGCAGAATGATTCGTGTGGCATTGGTGGGATATACCAACGTTGGCAAGTCTACCATCATGAACCTTCTTGCCAAGAGCGAGGTGTTTGCCGAGAATAAGCTCTTTGCTACTTTGGATACTACCGTGCGCAAGGTTGTTGTCGACAATCTTCCATTCCTTCTTGCCGATACCGTAGGTTTTATTCGCAAGTTGCCTACCGACCTTGTAGAGTCGTTTAAGTCTACACTCGACGAGGTGCGCGAAGCTGACTTGCTATTCCATGTAGTAGATATCTCACATCCAGACTTCGAGGAACAGATAAACGTTGTAGACAACACCCTAAAGGAACTCGGTTGTGCCGACAAGCCTAAGGTGATGGTGTTTAATAAGATAGACAACTACACATGGACAGAAAAAGAGCCCGACGACCTTACTCCTGCCACCAAGGAGAATATCACACTTGATGAGCTCGAGAAGACATGGATGGCCAAGCTCAACGACAACTGCATCTTCATCTCAGCACGCGAGAAGATGAATGTAGAAGAACTCCGCAACACCCTTTACACCAGAGTTCGCGAGCTTCATGTACAGAAGTATCCATACAACGACTTTTTATATCCTATTGACTAATCTTAGAATAAATGAACGACTACAGACACATTACAGACCGTGAGATAGATATCCTTGAAGCCAACAACTGTTGGGCGGAGGATTGGACCTCGGTAATGGTGGCAGAAGATTTTCGCCCCAACTTCATGCACAGAGTGATGCTATATGGCGACATTCGCATTGGTGCTTTCGAGAAAAATGTAGAGGTGAGCAAAGGCTTCGTAAAGCATTCTGGTATCAACGATGCCACATTGCGAAACGTAGTTATTGGCGACAACTGCTTGATAGAGAAAATAGGCAACTATATCAACAACTATACTATTGGTGAAGATTGCCATATTGCCAACGTTTCAACTATCGAGACCACAGATGGCGCTACCTTTGGCGAAGGCAACCTTATTTCAGTTCTCAACGAGGTTGGTGATGGTAATGTAGTTTTGTTCCGCGATCTAAATAGTCAGTTGGCAGCTTTTATGGTGAAGCATTTTGCCGACAAGGAACTAAAGAGCGAGATTCGTCAGCTCATTCGTCAGCAGATTTCTGATACTGCTCCCGAGCGAGGCGTCATTGGAGATAGAGTGAAGATAGTAAATACTAAAGAGATAACAAATACTGTAGTCTTTGATGATTGCGAGATAGATGGCGCCTCACGCCTTAGCGATTGCACAATCCTCACATCGCCTAACGCATCAGTATATATAGGTACAGGCGTGATATGCGAAAACTCCATCATCTCAGATGGCTCGAGCATCATCAATAGTGTGAAGATACAAGATTGCTTTGTGGGCGAAGCTTGCCAGCTCAGCAATGGCTTCACTGCTTCAGCCTCGTTGTTCTTTGCCAACTCTTATATGAGTAATGGTGAGGCTTGTGCAGCCTTCTGTGGACCATTCACAGCCAGCCACCACAAGAGTTCGTTGCTTATTGGCGGTATGTTCTCGTTCTATAACGCAGGTTCTGCCACCAACTTCTCTAACCATGCCTACAAGATGGGACCTATGCATTGGGGAGTTTTGGAGCGTGGCTCAAAGACAGCCAGCGGAGCCTATCTGCTGATGCCTGCCACCATCGGAACCTTCTCTGTATGCTTCGGCAAACTGATGCATCATCCTAACACTCGCAACTTGCCATTCTCATATCTCATAGCAGGTGGCGACACTATGTTCTTGGTGCCTGGTCGCAATATCACTACCGTGGGTCTATATCGCGATATTCGCAAATGGCCTAAGCGCGATGTGCGCCCAATAGGTTCGCAGAAGAGCATCGTCAACTTCGATTGGCTATCGCCATTCTCGGTAGGCGAAATCCTTAATGGTAAGAAGATTCTCGAAAATCTTCGCTCTGCTTCGGGCGATAATGTCTCTACATATAATTATCACGAGTATGTCATCAACGCCTCGTCGTTGCGCAAGGGTATCAAATACTATGACATAGCTTTGAGAATTTATATGGGTGCCGTGCTAAAACGTGTGCTAAAGAAAGACCCTCAGCTCACTCCTCCAACTTCGGATGTAGGCGTAGGCGATTGGCACGACCTCTCGGGACTTCTGCTTCCAGCATCTGAGGAAGAGCGTATGATTAACGATATCAAGGATGGCACCCTTGGCGATATCCAAGCCATTAACGACCGCCTTGTGGAAATAAACAATAATTATCGCGAATATCAATGGGCGTGGACCTATCGCATGATTCTCGATTATTATAATCTCACAGAGCTTACCCTTGCTGATGCAGAGCGCATACATGTCGACTATATCACAGCTCGTCGTGCGTGGATAGCCGAAATCAGAAAGGATGCAGAGAAGGAGTTTGCTATGGGTGATGTAGAAGAAGAAGTGTTCCGCAACTTCATCGACAACCTCGACCATGAAATCGACTACGAAGAGTAAACAATAGATTTTAACTAATATATTATATATATACAACTATGGCTAAAACACCAGAATTTAAGTATGCCCCAATGTTTCAGATGGGCAAGGACGATACAGAATATCGTCTACTTTCTAAAGAAGGAGTCAGCACAGCCGACTTCGAAGGTCATGAAATCCTGAAAGTAAGCAAAGAGGCTTTGACCTTGCTTGCTCAGCAGGCTTTCCACGATTGCGAGTTTATGCTCCGTCGTGCTCACAACGAGCAGGTTGCAGCTATCCTCACCGACCCTGAAGTAAGCGAAAACGACAAGTATGTAGCTCTCCAGTTCCTCCGCAATGCCGAGACTGCTGCTAAGGGAGTATTGCCATTCTGTCAGGATACTGGTACCGCTATCATCCATGGCGAGAAGGGTCAGCAGGTGTGGACAGGCTTTGAAGACGAAGAGGCTCTCTCGCTTGGTGTATACAATACCTATACACAAGACAACCTCCGCTACTCGCAGAATGCTCCTCTCAACATGTACGACGAGGTGAACACTCGTTGCAACCTTCCTGCACAGATTGACATCGAGGCTGTAGAGGGTGCTGAATATCGTTTCATCATGGTTGCCAAGGGTGGTGGTTCTGCCAACAAGACCTACTTCTATCCTATGACAAAGGCTACCATCCAGAACGAGGGCACTTTGTTGCCATTCCTCGTAGAAAAGATGAAGAGCCTTGGTACAGCTGCTTGCCCTCCTTATCATATAGCTTTCGTTATTGGTGGTACTTCTGCTGAGAAGAACCTCCTCACAGTAAAACTCGCCAGCATCAAGTACTACGACAATCTGCCTACAACAGGCGACGAGACTGGTCGTGCTTTCCGTGATATCGACCTTGAGAACAAGCTCTTGGAAGAGGCTCACAAGATTGGTCTTGGTGCACAGTTTGGTGGTAAGGCTTTTGCTCACGACATCCGTGTAGTTCGTCTCCCACGTCATGGCGCTTCTTGTCCTATCGGTATGGGTGTTTCTTGCTCTGCCGACCGCAATATCAAGGGTAAGATTAACAAGGATGGTATCTGGCTCGAGAAGATGGATTCTAATCCTTCAGAACTTATCCCAGAAGAGTATCGTCGTCCAGGCGAAGGCACTACAGGTGTTGAAATCGACCTCGACAAGGGTATCGAGGCTGTTTGCGCAGAACTCTCTAAATATCCTGTTAGCACACGCGTAAACCTCAAGGGTACTATCATCGTGGCTCGCGACATCGCTCACGCTAAGCTTAAGGCTCGCCTTGATGCTGGTGAGGAAATGCCTGAATACTTCAAGAATCATCCTATCCTCTATGCAGGACCTGCTAAGACTCCAGAGGGATATCCTTGTGGCTCTATGGGACCAACCACAGCCAACCGTATGGACCCTTATGTAGACGAATTCCAGGATCATGGAGCATCGCTCGTTATGATTGCTAAGGGCAACCGTAGCGACGTTGTTACCGAGGCTTGCAAGAAGCATGGTGGTTTCTATCTCGGAACTATTGGTGGTGTAGCTGCCGTTCTCTCACAGAGTTCTATCAAGAGCATCGAGTGTGTAGAATATCCTGAGCTTGGCATGGAGGCTATCTGGAAGATTACAGTTGAAGACTTCCCTGCTTTCATCCTCGTTGACGACAAGGGCAACGACTTCTTCAAGCAGCTCAAGCCTTGGATGCCTTGCAAGAAGTAAAAAAAGCCTCACCCCCAACCCCTCCCCAAAAGGGAGGGGAGTAATTAGACTCTTAGGGCTTAATATTTGCTGACAAGTTTTATCAGTAATAATAAAATGTAGAAAAGAGTATATATATATTGGCGATTTATGTCTTCTATATAAGGCATAAATCGCTTTTTTGTGCTATATTTGCCATCGAATATATAATATTTACGATTATGAAACATCTAAAGACATTATTTCTACCAGCTATAGCTGCAGTTGCTCCCTTTATGATATCATCGTGCGACCCAAAACCTGCAAAGGGCACGTTGCTTGATAATGTTCCAAATATCCTAACCAATGTTGTTGGCGATTCCATATTGCAAACATGGGTAAAGGACAGCATATCTGTGACTTCTGACTTTGGACATGTGGGCATAGCTATGCAGCATCCAGTAGATACTTTTTCCGTAACTTCGCAGGCTATAACAGAATATATGAGCGAGATGCTTGGCGGAAAATACGATGGTTCTTATACTTCGCCAAAGGCTGTTATGAAATACTATCATGCCGACCTTATGTCGCAGCTTAAAACTGATTATGAGGAAGTAAAACGGGCAAGAGGCGACGACGAAGTGAAGATGGAGTGGGATGTCACATTTTCTAAGGTTGCCGACAACTCCAAGTTCTTCACCTACAAATATACCATGTACAATTATCTTGGTGGTGCTCATGGCACGAGTGCCCTCTTGGGTGTAACCTTCCGCAAGAGCGATATGCGTCGCATGGGGTGGGAGATAGTTCGCAATTATGCTAACGACCCTTTTCAAGAGCTTATGCGCAAGGGCTTGCGTGAGTATTTCGAGGTGAAGTCTGACGATGAACTAAAGAATATGTTCCTCAATCCCGACCATATCTATTCTTTGCCTTTGCCAGAATGTCCACCTTTGTTTACCGACCATGGCATCATGTTTGTGTATAATCCTTACGAGATAGGTCCTTATGCTGCAGGCATGCCTACCTTCACCATTCCTTACGCAGATATCCAACCATATCTCACCACGACAGCTCAAAAGCTCATCGAAAAGCAATAAATCTCCCTGCTTTTTCCTATACTAAAGTCTATATAATACATATTTTTAGCGATTTATGTCTTCCATACAAGGCATAAATCGCTATTTTTATGCCTTCTATAGGCGGCACAATCATATTTCTTTCAAAGTTACGCTGCGCTCGGGAATAAAAAACAAAAACTTCGTCTTTTGTTTTGTTATTCCGCTCACTTGCAGTAACTTTGCAGACGGTTTCCAAAATGGAAGCTAAAGGGGTGCTGTATCAGTTGATACGGCTGAGATTATACCCACAGAACCTGATACGGGTAATGCCGACGCAGGGATAGGTAAAACCTCTTTTTTATAGTTTTAATTTTAAGGTATACATGAAAAGAAATGTATTCTTTTTCGCTGCACTTACTTGTGCAGCAAATCTTTATGCAGTAGAGCCTGTAGATACAGCTAAGGCTGTGATGCTGCAGGAAGTTCAGGTAACATCAACTCGTGCTGGCAAGCACACACCAATGGCTTTCTCTAATTTCGACCAAAGCCAAATCAAGAGTGTTAACTTCGGACAGGATATTCCTTATATCCTTTCCCTGACTCCTTCAATCACTACAACTTCTGATGCTGGTAATGGCATCGGCTATACCACTTTGCGTGTGCGTGGTACCGACCCTTCGCGCATCAATATCACATCAAATGGTGTGCCACAGAGTGATGCAGAAAGCTCACAGCTCTTCTGGGTAAACATGGCAGACTTTGCCTCAAACCTTCAGAGCATGCAGATTCAGCGTGGTGTAGGTACTTCTACCAACGGTACAGGTGCTTTTGGTGCTACCATCAATATGCTTACCGAGAATATCGGCACAAAGCCTTACGTAGGTCTCGACCTCAGCGCAGGCTCTTACTATTCTCACAAGCAGACCGTACGCTTCAGCTCCGGTTTGCTCAACGAGCATTGGGGCATTCAGGGTCGCTTGTCTAACATCGGTTCTAAGGGCTATCTCGACCGTGCTTTCACTAAGCTCAACTCATATTTCTTGCAGGCTGGATATTTCGGCGATAATACCGTAGTAAAGTTCATCACATGGAACAACCAAGAGCAGACCTACCATGCTTGGAACTATACTTCAAAGTATGAGCAGTCTATGTATGGTCGCTCATACAACTCTTGCGGATATATGGGCAAAGATGATAATGGCAACATGATGTTCTTCGACAATCAGACCGACAACTATCATCAGCAAAACTATCAGCTCGTATGGAACCAGCGCTTGAATAGTGCCCTCAACTTCAACGTCACAGGCCATTACACTCGTGGCGATGGCTACTACGAGCAGTATAAGCGCAACAAGCCGCTCATCAACTGGGGACTCTCTACAAACCCTGACGAGAAAGGCAACGTGATTGAGCAGAAGAAGCTGGGCAACGACTTCTATGGCGCTATCGCTTCGTTGAACTATTCTGCCGATAAGCTCTCAGCTACCTTCGGTGGTGGATGGAACAAATATGATGGCGACCACTTCGGAAAGGTTGTGGGCAAGCCTAACTATGAGTACTATCGCAACAACGCCAAGAAGACCGACTATAATGTATATGGTAAGGCTTCGTACGAATTCTTGGAGGGTATGAGCGCATTCGTTGACTTGCAGTATCGCCATGTCAACTATACCATGCAGGATCCTACCGATAGCTACGGCTCAAATGCCGATGGCAAGTATATCATCGACGACGACTTCAATTTCTTCAACCCTAAGTTCGGTATCAACTACGACTTCTTGCCTGGACAGCGCCTCTACATCTCTTACGCTATAGCTCATCGCGAGCCTACACGTAACGACTACGAAGACAACCTCGGCACTAAGATGAAGTCTGAGCGTTTGAACGACTTGGAGGTTGGCTACAAATATCAGAGCAAGACCTTCAGCGCAGGTGCCAACTTCTACTATATGGACTACAAAGACCAGTTTGTGCTCACAGGCGAGCTCACCAACATCGGCGAAGCAATTGCCAAGAATGTTGGTAGCAGCTATCGTATGGGCGTAGAGCTCGAGGCTGCATGGATGCCTGTAGACTGGTTCCGTTGGGATGCTAATGCCACATGGTCGAAGAACCGTGCTAAGGATTGGACCATCACCGACAACGATGGCGACCTCTGCAATCTTGGCGACACACCATTGAGCTTCTCGCCAGATTTCATCTTCAACAACATCTTCACATTCTCTTACCAGGGATTCAAGGCTATGGTGCAGAGCCAGTACATCAGCGACCAGTATCTCACCAACACAGGCTTCAAGACCATGGAGTGCAAGGATGCTAATGGCAACACCACATACGAAACTCTCTTGCTCAAGAAGCATTTCAATACCAATATCGACCTTAGCTACAATTTCTCTTTGCCTTCAGTAGGCATCAAGAGCATGAACATAGGCGTAAGCTTCTACAACATCTTCAGCGCTAAGTATGATAATAATGGTTGGGCTGCTCCACAGCTCGTTAAGTCGGGCAATAGCGTCAAGGCTGTCAACGAGTGGGGCGTACGTGATGCTGATGCAGCAGGCTTTGCCGTTTCAGCACCATTCAACTTCATGGCTCACATGTCAATCGATTTCTAATCATATTTTATGGAATATCTCGCAGCCCATTGGCTCGACATATTTACAACGATACTCGGCTTGATTTATATCTTGCTCGAGTATCGTGCTTCTATAGCACTATGGTTGGTTGGCGTCATTATGCCTGCCATGGATGTATGGCTCTATTGGAGCCACGGACTATATGGCGATGCCGGTATGGCAGTCTACTATACCGTTGCCGCCATCTATGGTTGGGTGGTATGGAAATTCGGCAAAAAGCATGGTCAGCAGCAGGCTGGCGACATGCCTATCACCTTCATGCCTCGTAGGTCGTACTTGCCTACCTTCATATTCTTCTTCCTGGCATGGGGTGCCACATATTATGTCCTCATCACCTTTACCGACTCCACAGTTCCGCTCCTCGATGCCTTTACCAATGCTCTTTGCTTCGTAGGTCTTTGGGCTTTGGCCCGCAAATATATCGAGCAATGGTTCTTCTGGATTATTGTCGACATCATCTGCTGTTATCTCTATGTTGTCAAAGGCATACCTTTCAAGGCTGCACTCTACGGTCTTTATGTCATTATTGCCGTAGCAGGATATTGGAAGTGGAAGAAGATGATGGTAAAATAATAATTCTCGATTTTTTTCGTTTATTCATAGAGGTGGTATCTTTTTGCCACCTTCTAACGAATAAACGAAATGAATAATACATTATTTATATATAAAGCTCTACGCCAGTTTGCCCACCATCTGCCAATGCTCGTTATTGCCTTGGCTTTATTCTCATCGTGTGGTGCCGACCGCAACTTCAAGAAGGGAGAAAAATATCTTGCTCTTGGCGAATATTTCGATGCTGCCACAGAGTTTAAGCAAGCCTACACCAAAACTCCTGCCAAGGAGCGCGAACGCAGAGGGCAAATAGCTCTGAAAATGGCTGCAAGCTACGACAAGAGTTTGCAAACTGCCAAGGCTGTAGCTGCATATCGCAATGCCGTGCGCTATAAGCAGGCTTCATCTTCCGATTATCTTGCTCTTGGTCGCCTGCTCCTGAAAACAGGCAGCTACAAAGAGGCTGCACAAATCTTCGAGATGGTGCTCGACTCTATGCCCGACAACGCCCTTGCCCAAAATGGTCTTGAGGCAGCACGCAAGGCTCCTGGCTTCAAGGATGCCGGCAGCCGCTATACCGTAAAGCGCATGGATATCTTCAACTCTCGTCGTGCCGACTATTCGCCTATGCTTCTTGGCGACGAGAGCGAACTGCTTTATTTCACCTCCACTCGCAACGATGCTCAGGGCGACGAACTTAGCGGCATTACAGGCGCTAAGCCTGGCGACATATTCTTTAGCGAAAAAGACGATAAGGGAAAATGGAGCAAGCCTGAAGTTGTGCAGGGTGGGGTAAATACCGACTACGACGAGGGCGCTTGTGCCTTCTCGCCCGATGGCAGAACCATGTATCTCACTCAATGTTCCACCGACCCTTCCTATCCTCGCTATGCCAAGATTATGACCTCTAACCGTAGCGATGCTTCTTGGGGCAAGGCTACCGAACTGAAACTTTCTAACGACACTCTGTCCAGCTTCGCTCATCCTGCCATCTCGCCCGATGGCGAATGGCTCTATTTCACCTCCGATATGCCGGGTGGCAAGGGTGGCTTAGACATTTGGCGCGTACGCATCACTTCGGCAGGCTTAGGAGGTGTAGAAAATCTTGGCGAACCCGTCAACACTCCTGGCGACGAGGCGTTCCCTACGTTTCGTCCTAATGGCGACTTCTATTTCTCAAGCAACGGTCATCCGGGCTTGGGAGGCTACGATATCTTCATAGCTCGTGTGGGCAAAGACCATCGCTATCATCTTGAGCATCCGGGCTATCCGCTCAACTCTCAAGCCGACGACTTCGGCATGACCTTCGAGGGACCATACAATCGTGGCTACTTCTGCTCCAATCGCAACGACGGCAGAGGCTGCGACCACATCTATTCTTTCGACAATCCAGAAATTGTGAACACCATAAAGGGCTACGTCTACGAAATAGACGGCTACGAGCTTCCTGCTGCCCAAGTATACATCGTTGGCGACGATGGTACCAACGAAAAACTATCCGTGCGCAGCGATGGCTCCTTCACCAAGGTTGTTACCCCAGGCGTAAGCTATCTCATGCTTGCCACCTGCCAAGGCTATCTCAACCATCGCGAAGAGCTAAAAGTGGCTGCTACCGACGAGAGCCACGAGGATGTGCTGCAGTTCCCTCTGGCTTCCATCTCCACCCCTGTGCTCATCGACAATATCTTCTATGAGTTCGACCGTGCCGACCTCACCAAGGCTTCTGAGCTCGAGCTTGACAAGCTCGTGGCTTTGCTCAACGAAAATCCGCATGTCACCATCGAGCTTAGCTCGCATTGCGACTATAAAGGTTCGGCAGAATACAACAAGCGCCTGTCGCAACGTCGTGCCGAGAGCGTAGTCAACTATCTCATCGCCCACGGCATAGCTGCCGACCGCCTTACTCCTATGGGCTATGGCAAAGAGCGACCAAAGAAGATTAAGAAAAAGGTGGCTGAGAAATATCCTTGGCTAAAGGTCGACGACGAGCTAACGCCCGACTTCATCAAGGCTCTCAAGAATCCTGAGAAAGAGGAAATCTGCAACTCTCTCAACCGTCGTACCGAGTTCACCGTGCTCCGCACCACCTACGGACTATTCGACGAGAATGGCAACCTAAAGGCGCAGCCTAAGCCAGCCAAAAAGCCAGAATCATCATCCGACGATGTCGACTTCGAATTCTATGAATGAAAAATTCCCTCTGCATTTTGCACAACGCAGAGGGGAAATATTATGAACATAACATCTTAAAACAAATCATTCTCTTACCTTATAAGCTGGCGTATCGTTTAAATCTTCAACGAGTTTGCGATATTCGCCTTTATTGACCATTTCTATGAAACTTTGAGCAACAAGACGCCTAAGAATAGCTTTAGCACTCTCCTTATTACTATAATTCCTCTCAAACTCCTCAATAGTAAATGTTTCTGAAAGGCTTTCGAAGAATACGGCAAACTTGCTCTTGCGGATTCTTGGGCGCACATCTTCTGCAATCTTCTCCTTTGCCTGCTCTATCTTCGAGCCGAAGAGGTAGATCTGAATGTACATCAGATAGTCGCCTATGAGCTTCGCAAACTTCAGGTCGTCTGCCTGCACTCGCCACTTGCCTGTTTGTCTGAAGTTTTGATACTCTCGCATCACGATTCTCGGTATGGTGTAGCGCATCATGTAGATAGGCACACGCTTGCGGAAATAGTCCACCAGCTCGTCGTCCTCCAGTCGTGCCATATCGCATTGGCGTTTGCACCAATCGTAGCAATAGTCCACGAGCTCTGGAACGTCTATCTCGCCCTCGATATCTTGCAATATGGCTCCCCATTTCTCCAAAGGCGAGTCTTCTTCGATGGTCTTTTTCTTGACCGATTTGTCTATCATTTTGTAATCATTGTTCGGCATTACCCAGATAGACAATCGGGTTACAAAACCGTCGTTGATGTCGCCTTGCGCAAGCTTCTTGCGGAGTCCGTCCATGGTGGAAGTCATCACCTGGTTCCAATTACACTGAATAATACCGTTCGTCGACTGCGCGTTGGCAAAATCCACACCTGCATACTCGTTCTGGAACGACTTTAGCTCAATATCGTGCTTGCCTGCCCACGAGCCTACTTGCGCTCTCAGGGCGGTAGCCAATTCCGACTCCATGGTGTAGAGATGAAGGTGCATTTCCCTGCCCTGAACTTCAGCCTTGGCATCCATAGAGCGCTTGTAGAATACGGCATTCGAGATTGACGAGGGCACATAGCGGATTACCGGATGCTCCACAGGCAGCGCATCTTTCTTAGCCTCTTTCGACGACTGTTGGCGCTTCTGCTGTTCTTCCTTCATCTGCTGTTCCCATGCTCGTCCGGCAGCATCTTGGTCTCTGAGCAGCTTCATTATCGCCTTGTCTTGGCGAATGGCAAACGATTTTCCCGACGCAGGATTACCTATCACATACACTATGTACGAGAGGCGATAAGGGTTGCCATCGTAGTGATACCAGTAGCATTTTGTAAGATAAGTTCCAAACATGGCGCCTGCCGTCAACACTCCGCCAAGCTTATTGAAATCGTCAATATCTCTTACCGCCTCCTTATATCCTCCGTCAAGCAGAGGTTCAAGCTCTTTCCACCAATATGCATAGTCGATTCGAGCTTGCTCCACAGGGAGTCCAGACTTTGAGGCTCCGAGGTTGATACCACAACCCTCACATGCCATTCGGATATATTTGGGGAATCCTGCAAAGGCAGGCTGAGATATATTTGAAGTGACGATATCTTGGATTTCCTTGATTCCTCGTTCGCTTGCCACTTCGGTTCCAGCTTTCGACAGCATAAGCACATGCAGCAAGAGTCGCTTATCGAAATCGCAGATGTAGCGAAAATTCCGAGCCATTGACAACAGCCATGCGTGACGCGTTCCAGTACCAGGGTCGCCATTTTTTTGCTTGACATATTCTTCGACAATCTTACGGTATGGCACCTTTTCAAAGCAGATGTTTCCTTCTTCATCTCGTTCCAGGTTTTTGCAGTTGTTTACATCCCAGTCGTCGCCAACTTCTTGTCCAGCCACGCTTCCAACTTTAGTTGCAGGCTCATCACCCGTCTTACCGTCCACTCCATTGCCAACGCCACGCCCCCAGCCATTACCATTACCGCTACCGGCACTATCAGCACCAAACAAATTGCCAGATGAGTCGCCAGTTCGGTAAGCGTCGCCATATTTTCTTTCAAATTCCTTATTGTCATAAGTAAATATTTTATCGTTAATATAAAGTATGTCGTCGGTTGTAGAGATGAACGACAATCTCGAAGCATCCTTGCATGCTTCATCGGTTTCCATGCCCAGTTGCGAAGCCAGCCATCTGGCGTTGTCAATCAAGTTGCCACGCTCGGCATCAGCCTTCGCCACCAGCTTTAGTCCCAAGCCCGAAGGTGTGACGTAGGCAAGCAGCACTCCGAGTTGTTCCATCCTCGTCCTTGAGCCCCAGTCGGCATATACCTGTCGTGGATTTTCCACATGGTCGAAGTCGCACATATACAAGCCGTTAAGCTGTGCTGCACTCTGCTTGCGCCATCTTCCAGGCACACCTTTCTTGGATTTCGACTCCACAAATGTGGCTTGAAACAACATTCCCGGCAAGCCCTTTTTCAAGGCTTGCCTCTCCCTTTCTGCTTTCTTCCTCACCTCGTCGGGAGCATCGAGGTCGAGGGTGGTCTTCGTAAGCCGTCGAATTTCGCAAATCTTCTCCTTTACTCTTGCGTCTGCGAAGCAGGCGTAGAAGTCTTGGCGAGTTGCTGTCTGAGTTGGCTGAAGTAGGTTGCGTTGGATGCTAAACATTCTGATGATTTGTATAAAAGGTTAACAATTTTCTGAGTTAAATTCAAGTACAGGCGATAGTCTAAGTTGATGATGATTTGCAGCATACCCTTAGAGTTAGCCACAATTTTCAGCTCGTCGTTGTCCATCAGCCGCTTTCCCTTCAGGGCAGGCGGCAGCTTGTCTGCCCCCATACCCTTAGTGAGTTTCTTGAAGTCTTCAAACATCTCGGCAGCAGGATCAGTAGCGTTTTTGTCCACCACCAAGTGGCACACCATGGACTGCCTCTCCACGCCAGCCGTTTCATACATCTTCGACTTCCTCGATTTCCTTACGCTTCGCTGCACAGGCTCGCCCTGCTGCGATGGAGTAAAGTCGAAACTATTGTCAGGATTTATCGTAGCCGTGCCACGTACCTTTATTGCTTTTGTCTCCATTCTTCCGGTTCATTAATTGTAATTGTTATTGCTTTCTTTTCAGCCTTAAGCTTCTCCATCAGTGCATAGAAAGTCTTGGCGCTCGATGCTATAGTTCCCTCGATGGGGTTGCCCGTGATGACGTATGGTCTGCCCACCAAAATGCAGCCTTCGGTATCTTTCGAGGTGTTGCCCACGTGCATCATTACACCTTGAAAACCAGGCACATCCATCAAGTAAGGCATCACCTTTTTAAACTTCTGCGATGGTGCCATCATCACTCTGTAGCTACCTGCAGGAATGGCTGTCTTGCCCTTCACTTTCTCTTCCCGTCTTAGGTTTCGCCAGCGTGGTTCCAAAGTGTGGCAGAAGTACACGCCATCTATCATCAATATGCCCTGAGTGAAGTCAGCGCCACGAAGTTGTCGCAAAATTTCTATTTCAATCATATTCTTTTTGTTTTTATTCATCGGAATTTAATCAGAAGCTTGCGTTGTCCCACACGGATTTCACAGAGAACACGGATTTTTATTTTAAAGAACACGAATCTCTCGAATCTAACGAATGTGGATTAAACCTTAAAGCAAGAATCTCAAGCTGCAGAGCCCAGAGGGCTCATTCGTGTGATTTGGATTATTCGTGTTCGTAAAAACTCAAGCGAGCCATCCGATTATGTTCCGAATAAGTTCCGATGATTCCCCTCTCTTTACACGAAAGGTTTAAGTGAAACAATCTGAATGTTATTAAATTTCCTTGCTCCAGGATCTTTGCCTTGCGACACACGGAAGTTGACTTCTGCCTGCCAAAGAGTGTAGTTGGTGTCCACATGTGCGAAAGCCTTTGCAGCATCGCCAACCATTTCAGCCACCATCGTAGCACTACCGTTAGTAATCTCAAACTCTCTCTTTGCCAACAGCTTTACGCTGCCGTCAGTCTGCGTGAGCGGTATTTCACGAAGCTCACCGATACTCAATATTTTTACAAGTATTTCCATATCTTGAATATGTTTTGTTTTGTTATTAATTCATCCGCTTTTTTCGCATGCACATGGCGCCATAGATATTTGCACGAGCGAAGAACGAATGTTGTCCGTTTGACAGTTGCAAAGTTAGAGAATCGCAACAACACGGTCGGATGTTAGCTCCGCTTTAGAGAGTTTTCGGGAGTTTTTAGAGAGTTTTTTATGTTTTCTTACAAAAAAGGGCGAATATTAGAAAGTTTTTCCGAAAGTTTAGAAAGTTTTCCGAAAGTTTTTAGAGTTGAGGGATAAAAAGAATGAAGAAGAAAAACTCTTTCTATAGCCTAAAAGACAATCTGAAGTTGTTTAAGTTGTATAGGTTGTATTTGTTGTTTTCTATATTGCAAGACAAAGTGAGTTGTGGTTTTAAAGACAACAAATACAACATGTACAACAAATACAACCCAGGCAGGCGCCCGTGAGAAAAGCTCGCATGAAAAAAATATGTTGAACTTACACAAGTTCAACATATATAATAATGTATTAAAGTTTCGGATTTAGGCAGGGACGGGCTGAAAGCCCAACAAGCGCATAGCCCA
>OIXA01000228.1_pt1 | contig 81039 bp, 56 predicted proteins | sample 1587721 | NCBI WGS metagenome assembly OIXA01 (sample SAMEA3888900, study PRJEB22519) | human gut metagenome | biome: human gut; feature: human-associated habitat; material: faeces | place: Denmark | collected 2013 | reverse complement strand
TAAACATGGCATTCATGAAGCATAAACATGGCATTCATGAAGCATAAACATGGCATTCATGAAGCATAAACATGGCAGTTGCGAAGCGTAAACATGGCAGTTGCGAAGCACGATATGAACAATAAAACTTCCACCCGTTAGACAATGCTCATGCCGAGCATACAAAAAAACTGGGACCCTCTAAAAAAGAGAATCCCAGCAAACGCTTTAAACAGCTGCCCGTTGCCCCCAGAGGAGCAAGGGCAGCCTCCAATGATTATGATGCTTATGATGAAGCCTGTTATTTAATCTCAATAGCACCTGTGGTGAAGTTGATATGAGCCTGCTTACCAGCCTCAACGCTCACATGAGTGTTAACATCATCACCGCCACGTCCGCGGTACAAGATGCTACCGTTATTTACGAAGAACTCTGTCTTCCACCAATCAAGACCATCAAGAGCAAGACTCATACGAATCTCATCGCCTTTAACGAATGCAGGAGAAACGAACTCGCCATCCTCTGTTGTGGGAACAGTGAACTTGTTAGCCTCTACAGCGCCTGTTACATTCCAACCCTGAGCAGTTGTAGCACCCTGAAGGTAGACGTTAGGCTCAAGGATAGAGACAGCGCGGTCAGTCTTCGACTTGTATGTTACAACGATCAGGTACCAGCCAGCGTTGGTGACCTTCAGGTTGCCACCCTCGTCAACGATACCGGCACCTGCCTCGTCGTTGATTGTGGTGCCACCGAAACCGAAATCGTCCTTCCAATCAGCTACAGGAGCGAACTTGAACTGCTCGTCAGCATGCAGGTAGATGATCTTCCAATACATGTCACCATCCCAAGTGGGAGTGAACTGAAGCCATGCATTCTCACCAGAACCCCATCCGTAGTTGCTACCGGTCATGAAGATATCCATAGGAGCGAGAGCGCAAGATGCAGAGTTGCTCTCAGCGTTGAAGTTGAAGACATATTTCTTGTCAGCCTTGATAGCTATTGTTTTGCCCTGAACGAGCTTGCCGTTTACGATACCATAAGCTACAGATTCGAGATCAGACTCGTCAATCTGAGAAGCCTTAACGAGACCTACCTCACCTTCGTGAAGAGCAGTGAAGACAAGCTCGAAGTTAGGATCATCCCAGAAGTTGGTCTCTGAGTGACCAAGCTTCACAGCGTGGGCCTTGTCCCAACCGCCGAGAGCCGAACCAACGAGATAGTAGCCACCAGCGTCGATGTCAGCAGCTTGAGGAATAACCTTTACCTTGAAGGTGCCGCTTGTTACCTTAACGGCAGTTGAGCCGTTGCTGGGGAACTGCTCCACAACAGCATCGAGGTCGCGCTCCTCAGGAGCCTTGCCGTAGTTGTCAACTACATATTTCTGCAGTTCATCATAAGGAACCTTTGCATCGAGAGCGATATCAAAGCTCTTTTTGCCCTCAAGAACCAAACGATAAGTTGCATCTGCATAGGCAGCATCGCTTGATGTAGGAGCTGTAACCTGTGCCACCTGCACGGTCTCGTCAAACACTTCGCCGAGGTTGATGACAGGCACCTCTGTCACACTGCCGTTTCCAAACTGCACAGTGGCAGGCTGGTCATTGTGCTGAGGGCCAGCCCAATCTTTGTAATCGTCTGTGCAAGCTGCGAGCGATGTAGCGAGCACGAGAAGAGAAAATATTGTTTTTTTCATTTCTGTTTTCTTTTTAGGTTTCGTTTAAGGAGGGTTCTTCTATGTGTGTTCCAAAGAAGAACCCGCCTTAAGAAAATTAGTTCTGAGGAATGAAGCGATAGTAGCCTGTAATATCGTTGAAGATAACCATGTACTTGCCTGCAGGGAGAGCGATGTTGCCACCACCTGCTGCGCCCCATCCGTAGAGGTCGCCTGTACTGAAGGTCAGCACGCCACCAGCATCAACACCCCAGTTGGTGCCCCATGTACCGTTGGTGAACTTAACTGTACCTCCCTCAGGATTCGTGAAGGTCATGTACCAGTCGTGATTGTTCTCGCCAGCGCAAACGTGAACAGGAGACAATGCATTATCCTTCTCGCTCCAACCGTTAAACTCACCGGCCAGACAAATCTTCGAGTAAGTAGGAGCGTTGCCGTCATAAGGCTCGATTGTGAGCTTGGCAGGAGTGTTACCTGTTGCACCTTGAGCACCAGTGGTGTTGAATGTCACACGGTAAACTCCAGGAGCCCCAATCTTGATGTCGCCTGAGCCGCCGTTGTTGAGAACATAAGTGCCGCCATCAACACCAACCTGGTTTTTCCAGTTGTCAGCCTCGCCTAAGTTAAGCTTCAAACCGTTACCGCCGAGGTAGCCTACCCATTCGGTTACACCCTCACCGGTCTTCTTGTCATAAACGCCATCCTTAACAGGCTGCATCGGGAACGAGCTTGTAGGAATAGCCCATTTCCATGCGCCGTCACCGATGTCAGCACCGATAAGATTCCACAGAAGGGGATCAGCTGGTGTGAGCACAACGTAGTAAGGAACAGCGTTGATGGCAACAACGTTAGATGTCACCTCAGAGAAGGTCACCTTTGAAGCGTCCTGAACGAAAGCGCGAACACGCATGCTCACCTTCTGCTCGGCAGGCACCTGATCCTCTTCCCAATTGTTCAGCTTGGCAAGCGCTGTAGCGATGCTTGCTGTGGGAACGTTAGCCTTGCACAACGAATAGACGTCATCGAGAACGATGTAATCGGCACTTGAGTTGTCCTCTGCATCCTCGTTATATTGTGTTGTGAATGAGCCAGTAGAAGAAACCTGTACCTCATATTTAGCGGCAACAGGAGCGTTCATTGTGGTGAACTGTGGCTGTGACCAAGTGAGCTCTACCGACTTCGACTTTTCGAGGTCTACGAGCGCGTCACCCACAGCGGGGTTATTGACCGTGAACTCTGTCGGTGTGAGGAGCTCAGGATTTGAGTCGCGGTCTGAATCGCATGATGTGAAAGCCACCATGGTGGCCACCATCATCATTGCGTATGAAAATATCTTTTTCATAAGTGTTTGTTTTATTATTAAGTTTGCAAGTGTTGAGCAACAAGCGGAAAACCATGTGTTGAGCCGCTTGTTACCCGTCACTATTTAAAAATTAATTTCCGTATCCAGGATTCTGATGACCCTTCAGGTTGGGGTTAGCGTTAACATCGTCAGCGGGCAGCGGATACAGGCAACGGTCCTTAGAGAAACCTACGCCCTTCTCAGAACCACCCTTCCAGTCCCAGAGATACTCGCTAGAGTTGAACAGACCGTAGCGGATAAGGTCGGTACGACGGAAGCCCTCGTAATAGAGCTCACGGGCACGCTCGTCGAGAATCTGGTTCAGGTTATACTGTGCCTGTGTTGTGGCGTGTGCACGGTTGCGCAAAGCGTTGATGTAGCCAGCACCTGTTGATGTTGTGGTGCCACCGTTGAGACGTGCGTCAGCCTCGGCAGCGATGAGGTAAGCCTCACCTGCACGCATCAGGAAGAAGTCGGTATCGCAGAACTTGGCGTGGTGAGGAGTGCCTTTAGAGTAGGTGTTGCGGAACTTGCCCACTGAGTAGCCAGATGTAAACTCACCGGGCTTCTTCACAACGAGGTCACGCTCAGTAACAGTAACCTTGTCTGTGCCGTCATCTTTCTTTTCAACGAGAGTACCCTTACCGCAGAACAGCGCACGGTCATCGCCAGCCTCTTTAGCAGTGTTCTTGCAGTTGTCGGGAGTGGGATCAGCACTGGGGAAGAACTTCTTCACCAACTGAGAGCGTGAGCGGACACCTGCCCAGAACTCAGATGAACCGTAGTCGCCGTCCTCGTTCATGTCGTTCTTCCATGTGGCAGCCATGAGGAACAATGTGCAACCGTAAGCAGCTGATGTGACACCATCCTGCATAATAGAGAGGATTGACTCTGTAGCAGCACCTGATTCACCGTTGTCACCCATGAAGAGCATCTGGTAAGGAGTGTAGCCACAAGAAGGATCGTAACCAGCCGACTGGTCGGTGAACAGCTTGTGAGGACCGTTGATGACCTTCTCGGCATATTCCTTGGCCTCAGCCCAATGAGCTGTGCCTGTGTAAACCTCTGCGTTCAGATACAGACGGGCGAGCAACATATTGGCGGCATCCTGGTCAGCACGGCCATATCCCTCCTGTGAGCTGTTGCGGGCAGCAGGAGCAGCAAGAGAGTTGTAGATCTCCTTAACCTCTGTCTCGATCCAAGCGTAGAGGTCTGCACGCTGAATCTGCTCAGGCGACTCGGCAGAGAGCTTCAAAGCGAAAGGAACGTTTCCGAACGCATCGAGCAGATAATAATAGTAGAGAGCGCGGAGGAAGCGAACCTCAGTCTCACGCTTCTCGTCAACACCTGCACACACGTCAAGATAGTGGTTGCAGTAGTTGATGCCTGCATAGAGACGATAGTAGAGACCTCTAATCATAGGATGTGAAGAGTCCCATGTAGCGAAGTTATACTCGGGGATACCAGGGTCACCCCATGCACAGATAGCCTCGTCGGTAGGAAGCTCCTGAGTGTTGAAAAGCTGGCGGACGAAACCTGTTGTACCGCCGTCAAGACCGTCGATATCGCAATCGCCATCAGGACCAGTCTGACCAGCCAGCGCCATGTTGGCGTAGCACTTTGTGAAGAGTCCGGGCTCATCCACAGTCATATTGGTTGATGGGTCGATAGGAGTAACATCAAGGTCGCCCACGCAGGATGTCATGCCCGCAGATGCGAGGATGATGGCTGCTGCCGGGATAATATTTTTGAAATATCTTAAGTTCATAATATGTTTACCTTTAAAATGTTGTAATTAGAAGTTGATGTTTACACCCAGAGTCATTGAGAAAGGACGCGGGTAGATTGAGTTGTCGATACCACCGAAGACCTCAGGATCCTGTCCAGAGTAGTTGGTGATAGTAGCCACGTTGGTAGCTGTGAGATAAACACGTCCGTTCAAGCCGTTGTAAGAACCGCCCTTGAAGAGGTCCTGGAACGAATAGCCGAGGGTAATGTTGTCGAGCTTCACGAACGAAGCATTCTCTACGAAGTAGTCGGAGAGTACCCATGAGTAAGTCTTCCAGTTGTTCTTGACAGCTGTAGGCGTGGTGTTCTGGATGTAAGCGAATGAAGAGTCATAACGCTTTTCAACGTTAGCGTATCCAGCCTGACGGTCGTTGAACACATAGTTGCCGAATGAGCCGCGGAGGTTGAAGCCGAGGTCCCAGTTCTTGTACTGGATGCGTGCGCTCAGACCAGCGAGGTAAGGAGCAGCGGGGCTCTTATAGCAGTAGCGGTCCTCCTCAGAGATATTTCCATCATTGTTACGGTCAACGAACACGCCCTCAAGAGGCAGACCGTCGGCACCGTAAACCTGCTGGTAAACATAGAATGAGTTTGCAGGCTTTCCAACGGTGTGAACCTGACACTGGTTACCTGTACCTGCATTGATGCCACCGGTCTTAATCATAGCAGCCTCTCCTGTGAGCTCTGTGATCTCGTTCTTGTTGTAAGTGAAGTTGCCTGTCACCTCAACCTGCCAATCCTTTGTCTGAACAGGACGAACGGTCAGAGAAGCCTCGATACCCTTGTTCTCAAGAGAACCGATGTTCGACTTAACCTGGTTACGGAAGTTAGAACCTGCCGATACCGAAGCGTCATTGATCAGGTCTGTGGTCTTGCGATAGTAGTAGTCGACGCTACCACGGATGCGGTCGCGCAGAACTGAGAAGTCGAGACCTGCATTGTATGTAGTGGTGGTCTCCCACTTCAGATCCTGGTTGTATGCATCAGGACGCGACATCACACCAGAGGGGTTAACGCCTACGAGCGGATAACGGCCGTTGGTAGAATTGATGTTCTCGTTGTAAGAAGCGAAGTAAGCATAGTTGTTGTTGATGTCCTGCTGGCCTGTCTTACCATAGCCGAGACGGAGCTTCAACTCGTCGAGCCAATGAACGTTCTTGAGGAACTTCTCCTCGTTAACCTTCCAACCGAAAGCGAAAGCGGGGAATGTTGCCCACTGCTCCTTGAAACGTGAAGAACCGTCACGACGGATTGTTGCGGTGAGCATGTAGCGGTCGAAGGCGATGTAGTTCATACGTCCGAAGAACGAAACGATATAATACTCCTGCTTCCACTCTTCTTTCTTATAAGAGTTGTAGTCCTTGTCTGTGAGAGCAGCAATCTGGTCTGCCGACTTGCCCATCTCTGTGCGTGTGTCACGGTAGAAGTTGTTTCCCCAATACTTAACGTGAGTCCACTCGTAACCGCCCATGATGTCGAAGTGCTGTGTCTTGCTGAAATCCTTATAATACTGAGCGTATGTAGACAACGCGAGGTTATACTTGTTCTCCTTTACGAAGCCAGAGTTGCCCCAATAGAAGTTAGAGGGTCCCCAGTCGGCCATGTCGGTCTTCTGCTTACCGTTAGCCCAGTCGCCAGAAGCGTTGGCATGCAGACGCAAGTCCTCGAAGCCATGTACCTTATAGTCAACCTCAACATTTCCGAGGAAGTCGTAAGAATTGGCGCGGTCGTTCTTCTCGTTAAGAAGAGCAACAGGATTCTTTGCTGCATTTGTGTTAGCGAATGTGGGATAAGTGTCCTTAGGCAGCGGGCTCTTGTCGTCAGTTACCTGTGTCCAAGCGGTGTAACCGTTATAGTTAACGAAGCGTGGATCGTCAGAGCGAACAGGCTGTGTGGGGTCCATGCGGAGAGCCTCGCCCACAGCGTCGTTGTTAGCATAACGTGTCTTGGCATACATGAACTTACCGTTGGCGTTAACCTTCAGGTGATCCTCGAAGAATGAGGGTGAGAGGTTCAAGCTTGCTGTGTAACGCTGATAGTTGCTGGTCTTGAGGATACCGTTCTGGTCAGTATAGCCAAGGCTTGCGCGGAAAGGCATGCCCTTAACGCCGCCAGTCACCGTTACGTTGTGGTCGGTGCTTATAGCAGTGCGGTAGATCTCGTCCTGCCAGTCGGTGTTGGCATCACCCAAGAGCTTTGCAGCATCGCTGTCTGCGCCATAATAATTATTAATGAAGTCACGATACTCGCCAGCGTTGAGCACGTCAAATTTCTTAGCGAGCATTGACATTGACACGTTACCAGAGTAGCTTACCTTAGGTGCTGCGTTGCCACGACCCTTCTTTGTTGTGATGATAATGACACCGTTAGAACCACGCGAACCGTAGATAGCGGTTGCCGAAGCGTCCTTCAGAACGGTGAAGCTCTCGATATCGTTAGGGTTAACCATAGCGAGGGCGTTAGGAGCACCCTTCACACCTTGGTTATCCATGGCCATACCGTCGATCACGATCAACGGATCGTTGTTGGCGTTCAGTGAAGAACCGCCACGCACACGGATGGTAGCGCCACCGCCAGGGCCGCCGTTAGATGTTGTTACGTTCACACCGGCAATCTTACCCTGCATCATCTCCTGAGCTGAGCTCACGAGAGGACGGTTTTTCTCATCGGGCTTGATAGCGGTAACCGAACCAGTGAGGTCGTTCTTCTTGGCAATACCGTAGCCGATAACCACGACATCGTTAAGAGTCTGCGACTCGTTCTTCAGCTGCACCAAAAGGTTGGGCTGTGCCTGGATCTTCACCGTCTCATATCCAACGTATGAGATTTCGAGTTCCGACTTTGCATCGGCAGCAATAGAGAAGTTACCGTCGAGGTCGGTGACAGCACCGTTCTTCTGGCCCACCACTCTTACAGTAGCGCCAAGAACTGGTTCGCCGGTCTCGTCTTTCACGTTACCCTTCACAGTGATCGACTGTGCAAAGGCTGAAGCCGACAGGAGTAGTCCAGCCGAGAGGGTGAACATCCTGAGAGCATTTCCGAATTTAACCTGCTTCATCATTTTTTAGTATTGATATATAATAAATTGATATTTTTTCGCTTGCTTGTCTTTAAGCTTGCGCTTTATATTTCTTTGGTTTTTTGGTTTCGTGACCAGAGCTTGTTGTGACGAAAACTTGTTTCGAGAGTCAAGCCTTTGGCCTAAAAAATGTCATCTGTTTCTTGCGGTCCGAAGACCATCCCGAAGGTTTTTGCGGTTCAGGAAACTGGTTGAACAAATGCCAGCCAGTTTTACCGTAGGTTTTACATTTTTTTGGATTTCTGCTGCAAAATTAAATGCATTTAGTGTTTCGTTATCATTTTTTTGAGTTAAATCAACCATTTTTTGTGCGCAAACGTTTGCACAAAACGTTTTGAAAAAGTGTTACGCATGTATGTGTTATTTCAAAACTTTACAATACCTTTGCAGTAGACAAAACCACTCTTAATCCTTATGACTACAAAATGACTACAGAAAACCAGCCAACGACAATGAAAGACATAGCCGAGAAGTTCGGTGTGTCGATAGCCACTGTGTCACGGGCGCTAAGCGGAAGCAAGCGTGTCAGCGAAGAAAAACGCAACGCCATCTGCCGTTATGCTCGCGAGCACGACTTTTACCCAAACGACATTGCCAAGTCGCTGCGCAATTCACGCCACAAACCCATCCGCATTATAGGTGTCATCGTGCCCGAGTTTACACACTACTATTTCTCATCGGTGCTCACAGGCATCGAGGAAGCGGCAACGGAACGCGACTACCGCATAATTGTTGCCACCAGCCGAGAGAGCTACGAACGCGAGGTGGCAGTATGTCAGATGTTTGAAGCGCACCAGGTGTGCGGTGTCATCGTGTCGCAAGCTAAAGACACGGTGAAATATGACCATTTCAAATCTCTGCTCTCAAAAGGCATTCCCATCGTCTTCTACGACCGTATATGCACAGGCGTTGATGCCAGCAGGGTGGTGGTTGACGACTATACAGGTGCTTTCATGGCTGTGCAACACCTCATAGAGACGGGCTGCAAGCGCATAGCCTTCTACGGCATGGCGGTAAGCACCGAGATAGGCAAGAACCGCTACAACGGATGGCACGATGCGTTGCTCAAGGCGGGAATGCACCCCGACGACTCGCTTGTGCGCTTATGCGACAACCGTGAAGATGCAGAACACATAACACCCGAGATGCTTAACCGCACCGACCGTCCCGACGCTTTCTTCTGTGTGAATGACGACACCGCCATCGGTGTGATCTACACAGCCAAGCGCATGGGCTTGCATGTGCCTGAAGACGTGTCGGTGTGTGGCTTTACCAACGGCCAGCGTGCTGTGGCGTGCGACCCGCAGCTCACAACGGTGGAGCAACGAGGCGTAACGGTAGGCCGTGAAGCCGCCAACATCCTTATCGACAAGGCCGAGGGCCTCATCCCCCCACAAAAGATAGAGAAGCGCGTGATCAGAACAAGGCTCGTGGTGAGAGGCAGCTCAAGGTAGATGGGAAGAGGGTAAGAAGAATACCTGTAAGACACATAAGCCTTATAAGACCTGTAAGACACATAAGCCTCTTATAAAATTCATAAGCCACATAAGTCACATAAAACCTATTATAAAAAAGAAACAAAATCAACAAAACCAAATAACAATGAAACAGAAAAAAGATTTAAGCTTCTGGAAGCTTTGGAACCTAAGCTTCGGTTTTTTCGGTGTACAGATAGCCTACGCTCTTCAGAGCGCCAACATCTCGCGCATCTTTGCAACCTTGGGCGCTGACCCCCACTCGCTCAGCTATTTTTGGATTCTCCCACCCCTCATGGGAGTTCTTGTTCAACCAATCGTAGGCACGCTGAGCGACCGCACATGGTGCCGCTTCGGCCGACGCATACCCTACCTCTTCATCGGCTCAGCCGTGGCTGTGGCTGTGATGTGCCTGTTGCCTAACGCCGGCTCCTTCGGCATGGCAGTAAGCACCGCCATGACGTTTGGCCTCATCTCCCTCATGTTCCTCGACACCAGCATCAACATGGCGATGCAGCCGTTTAAGATGCTCGTGGGCGACATGGTGAACGAGAAGCAGAAGTCGCTGGCCTACAGCATACAGTCGTTCCTCTGCAACAGCGGTTCGCTCGTGGGCTATGTGTTCCCCTTCTTCTTCACAGCCCTCGGCATTGCCAACGAGGCGCCCAAGGGCGTAATCCCCGACTCTGTAATCTATTCATTCTATATAGGTGCCGCAATCCTCATCCTTTGTGTTATCTACACCACCGTAAAGGTAAAGGAATGGGATCCGAAGGAATATGCCGAATATAACGAGTCCGACCCCGAAGCCTGCGAAGGCAGCGCCAACTGGATAGACCTTCTCAAGAAAGCGCCGGACATGTTCTGGAAGGTCGGACTGGTGCAGTTCTTCTGCTGGGCTGCTTTCATGTACATGTGGACCTACACCAACGGCACCATCGCCGACACCGTGTGGAACACCACCGACGTGGTGTCGAAGGGTTATCAGGAAGCTGGCAACTGGGTAGGCGTGCTCTTCTTCTGGCAGGCTATCGGTAGCGTGGCATGGGCAATGATTCTGCCGAAGATCAGCAACGAGAAGTTTGCTTACGCTCTGAGCCTCGTCATCGGTGCCGTCGGCTTCGCCATGGTTCCGTTCGTTACCGACAAGTATCTGCTTGTGTTGCCCTTCCTCCTCATCGGTTGCGCTTGGGCTGCCATGCTCGCCATGCCGTTTGCCTTCGTTACCAACGCTCTTGAGGGTTATGGTCACAAGGGCGCTTACCTCGGACTGTTCAACGGCACCATCTGCATTCCGCAGATCATCGCAGCCGCCCTTGGTGGCATACTTCTCTCAATAGTTGGCTCACATCAGTATAACATGATGATTGTGGCCGCCGTGAGTCTTGCCATCGGCGCCGCTTGCGTTGGCTTAATAAAGAAAAAATAAGCAACGCAAACGAGATTAACGAACATAAGCAAAAAGCTCATAACATCTGAACGCTTGGAATAGCATCTGAACGCTCAGAATAGCATCTGAACGCTTAAAACAACGAACAAGAACGATTGTCATCATATCGTCAGAACCGTTGAAGACCCGTTTAAGAGTTGCTTAAACGGGTCTTCTGTTCTTTAAACATTTAAAACCCCAAAACGCATCGCGCAAACATCATGTAAACGTTTGCACGCAAAAAAGCGAACAAAACAACGGCTTGACATATGACAAGAAAATAATTATTAATAAATTTGCAAGCAAGAAAATAATTAAACCTTAACACGAAGAAACAAACTTCGAAGCAGCAAGCTAAAAAGCTTCGAAACGACAAGCCCCAGAAGCTTCGAAGCAGCAAGCAAAAGCTTCGAAACGACAAGCAAAGAACGCTTCCATAAATATAAAGAGCTATCTTTAAAAAAATGGAGCTATCTTAAACGAAACAAGAGTTCAATCAATCAACATCTTACATTATATATAATATAAGCAAAATAAAATGAAAATAGTTTTCAGTATCCAATACAACACTCGTTTTGGCGAGTCGCTGCTCGTTCATGTGACTGACAGCAACACGGCAAAAGAGCGTGTGTACGGTATGAACACCGTTGACGGAAAAACCTGGACCTGCCAGATTGAAACCGCAAAGGATGAGCACCCTTCAGCGTTAAACTACCATTACAGTGTAGACAATGCTGGAAGGGAAGAGCGTCATGAGTGGACAACCATCGCTCACCGTCTTGAACTTAACAACGCCAACACCTCTGAGATCACAGTCTATGACCATTGGTCAGACATCCCATACGACTCTTACTTATATAGCTCGGCATTCACCGACTGTGTGAACCGCCGTCCCGCTACACCCATGGGCTCATGCGACTATCGCAAGACGCTCCGCCTCATTGTGCGTGCGCCGCAGATGCGCTGCGGCCAGCGATTGGCGGTTATAGGACGCGGCAAGGCTTTGGGCGAGTGGAAGCCCTCGAAGGCTCTGCTCATGTGTGAGCACAACTACAACGAGTGGGTCATCGACCTCAACGCCGACAGCTTCGACAACGACCGTCTGGAGCTTAAGTTTATTGCCTTTGGCGACAAAGGCGAGCAGATGTGGGAGACCGGACTGAACCGCACCATCGACCTGCCCGAGTTTAAGGACGGCCAGTGTGTGGTCATGCAGATGAGCCAGGCGTTCTTCGAGCTTAGCAACGACAAGCTTGCGGGCACACTAATCCCCGTGTTCTCGCTGCGCTCTGAAGGAAGCTTCGGCATGGGCGACTTCGGCGACCTGAAGAAGATGATCGACTGGGTGGCAGAGACACACCAGCGCGTGCTGCAGGTGCTCCCCATCAACGACAGCACATCAACGCACACATGGATCGACTCGTACCCCTACTCTTGCATAAGCATCTTCGCCCTTCACCCACAATATGCCGACCTGCGCCAGCTGCCAGCCATAAAGGACAAGAAGAAGGCTGCCGAGTTTGCTGCCTTGCAGAAGGAGCTTAACGCCTTGACACAAATCGACTATGAGCGTGTGAACAACGCCAAGATCGAGTATCTGCACATCGTGTTTGAGCAGGAAGGCAAGGAAGAGCTTAAGGGCGAGGCATTCAAGGAGTTCTTCGCACGCACAGAGCATTGGCTCGTGCCCTACGCACAATATTGCTACCTTCGCGACAAGAACGGCACAGCCGTGTTCTCACAGTGGCCCGACCACAACCTGTGGAACGAGACCGACCGCAAGCCGCTCTCAACCTACGGCACCATGGCATGGCAGGAGGTAGAGTTCTTCTACTATGTACAGTTTATTCTCGACCGCCAGATGCGTGCCGCTCACGAGTATGCCGTGGCACGAGGCGTGGTGCTCAAGGGCGACATACCTATCGGCGTGAACCGCAACGGCTGCGACGTGTGGCATGAGCCTCATTATTTCGACCTCAACTCGCAGGCAGGCGCTCCGCCAGACGGATTCTCTGTGAACGGACAAAACTGGGGCTTCCCCACCTACAACTGGCAACGCATGATCGAAGACGGATGCCTGTGGTGGAAACGCCGTTTCCAGAACATGTCGCAATATTTTGATGCTTACCGCATTGACCATGTGCTCGGCTTCTTCCGCATCTGGTCTATACCTGTCGACTGCGTTCACGCCCTCACAGGACAGTTTGCGCCGTCGCTCGGCATGACACGCGACGAGATAGAGAGCTACGGTCTCCACTTCCAGGAAAACCTGTTCACCCGTCCGTTCATCTCACGCTGGATTGTGAACCGCGTGTTCGGCAAGCATGCCGACCATGTGATAGACAAGTTCCTGATCCACAGCCATGACGACATCTACGAGCTGAAAACCGAATACGACACGGAGCGCAAGATCGAGGCAGCCTTTGCCGGCAAGACCAGCGACGATGACATCTGGGTGCGCGACGGTCTCTACTCGCTTTGCAGCAACGTGCTCTTCGTGCGCGACAATAACGACAGCAACAAGTTCCATCCGCGCATCACAGCACAGCTCAACCTCATGTATGAGGCGCTCTACGACAGCGACAAGGCAAAGTTCAACGCTCTCTACAACGACTACTATTATCGCAGGAACAACAATTTCTGGTATAGCGAGGCCATGAAGAAGCTGCCCACCCTCGTACAGGCCACACGCATGCTCGTATGTGCTGAGGACCTCGGCATGGTGCCCGACTGCGTGGCATGGGTTATGGAGCAGCTGCGCATCCTCAGCCTTGAGCTGCAGTCGATGCCAAAGGACCCGACGGTTAAGTTCGGTCACCTCTCACGCAACCCCTACCGCTCTGTCTGCACGCTATCCACACATGACATGCCGACGCTGCGCCAGTGGTGGGATGAAGACTGGGACCGCACGCAGGAGTTCTACTCTACCATGCTCTACCGCGGTGGTGCTGCACCTCATCCGCTGCCAGGATGGCTCGCCCGCGACATCGTATCGCGCCAGCTCACCTCGCCGTCAATGCTCTGCATCCTGTCGCTGCAAGACTGGTTCGCCATCGACGAGAAGCTTCGTCTGCCCGACGCCAACGCTGAGCGCATCAACATACCCGCCAATCCGAAACACTATTGGCGCTACCGCATGCATGTAAGCATTGAAGAGTTGATGGCAAACAAAGAGTATAACGACAACATCAAGGAGCTTATCGACGAGTGCGGACGCCGAGGCTGACAAGTGCCGAAAGGCGAAAGCCATAGCAAGCTCGAAAAGCTTAAGCATCGGAAAGCATGAGAAATCCGAAAGTTATCATAATATAAAGAAAAGAGGAATGGTTAAGGAGCCGTGAGTTACGAAAAAGCTAACGACTCCTTAACTCCTGTTTTCAAAAGCCACCTGACAAAGAAGAATTAACCATAAAAAGCCAATGAATATTAACACAATCATCCTCTCATTCCTAACCGCCACAGCGGCACAGACCGTAAAGGCGCAGACCTTCAACGAGGTCTCTTACTCGCCCAAGGCCACAACCTTCAGCCTTGTAACATCACCAGAGGTAAAGAAGGTCAACGTATTGATTAGCGATGCCGACAACAACGAGGCACAGCTCGTTAAAAGCATGAAACGTGTGGGTGCAGGCAAATGGAAGCTCACCGTCAAGAACGACCTCAAAGGCAAGTATTATCTCTTCGGCGTGTATAACAACGCACAGCCCGACCTCACACCAGGCGTCTTTGCCAAGGCTGTAGGGGTGAACGGACAGCGCGGTGCCATTATAGACCTTAAGGACACCGACCCCGAAGGCTGGAGCGAGGACAAACGTCCTGAACTGAGAAACCCCGTAGACCTTGTTATCTACGAGATGCACCACCGCGACTTCTCAATAGACTATTCGTCGGGCATAAAGAACAAAGGAAAGTTCTTGGCGCTCACAGAACCCAAAGCCATTGAGCACCTCAAGCGTCTGGGCGTGAACGCCATACATATCCTGCCGTCGTTCGACTATGCCAGCACGGACGAGTCGCAACCCGACAAACCACAATATAACTGGGGCTACGACCCTCTCAACTATAACGTGCCCGAAGGCTCCTACTCTACCAACGCCGCCGACCCCAAGGCACGCATAAAGGAGTTTAAGCAAATGGTGCAGGCCCTCCACAAGGCCGGCATACGCGTTATCCTCGACGTGGTCTACAACCACACTTTCAGCATCGACGACTCCAACTTCCAGAAGACATATCCCGGCTATTATTTCCGCCACCGTCCCGACGGCACCTACAGCGACGGCTCAGGCTGCGGCAACGAGACAGCCTCGGAGAAACCGCTCATGCGCGAGTTTATGGTGGAGAGCGTGAAATATTGGGTTAACGAATATCACATCGACGGCTTCCGCTTCGACCTCATGGGCGTTCACGACATCGAGACGATGAACCTCATACGCGCCGAGCTCGACAAGATAGATCCCTCGATCTATGTTTACGGCGAGGGATGGAGCGCCGGCTCATGCGCCTACCCTCAGGAGAAGCTCGCCATGAAAGCCAACGCCCGTCAGCTTAACGGCATAGGTGCCTTCAGCGACGAGATGCGCGACGCTCTGCGCGGCCCCTTCTCTGACGACAGAAAAGGTGGCTTCCTTGTAGGCATGCCCAATTGCGAAGAGAGCATAAAGTTTGGCATCGCGGGAGCAATAGACCACCCGCAGGTAGACATGACAAAGGTAAACTACTCTAAGACGGCATGGACAAACGAGCCGTCACAGATGATTGCCTATGTCAGCTGCCATGACGACTTGTGCCTGACCGACCGTCTGCGTGCAACCGTACCCAACATCAGCGACGACGAGCTTATACGCCTCGACCTGCTGGCACAGACAGCGGTGCTCACATCTCAGGGTGTGCCCTTCCTGCTCAGCGGCGAGGAGATGCTGCGCGACAAGAAAGGCGAGCACAACTCGTACAGGTCGCCCGACTCGATAAACCGCTTCGACTGGAACAACCTCAAGCGCTATCCGCAGGTCTTCGACTATTACAGCAAGCTCATCGCTCTGCGCAAAGCTCACCCCGCCTTCCGCATGGGCAAAGCCGAGGAGGTGAAGAAGAACCTCGTGTTCCTTGACGCTCCCGAGGGTGTGGTGGCGTTTCAGCTCAAGAACAACGCCGGCGGCGACTCATGGAAAGACATTATCGTGGTGCTCAACGCCAACAAGACTGAGAGAGCTATCAACGTGCCCGAAGGACTGTACACCAAGGTTCTCGCCAACGGCAAGGTTGACGAGAACGGACTGGGCATTTTGAACGGCAGCAGCGTCACAGTAGCTCCACAGTCGGCTCTCATCATACACAACTAAACAATAATCTTTTACAACAGAAACGACAAAATTTTTTGACACATGAAAAAAATATTGACCGCTCTGCTTTTAGGAGGAACACTCGCTATGAACGCAGCACAGAAAATTGACCGCATAGAACCCACCAACTGGTATGTGGGAATGAAGAACCCGTCGGTTCAGCTGATGGTGTATGGCAAGGACATCCGCTCGGCCGAGGTGTCGACCAACTATCCAGGCGTGAAGATCGACTCGCTCGTGCGTCTCGACAGTCCCAACTATCTGCTTGTCTACATGAACATCAAGGACGCGCAGCCCGGCACTATGAAGCTCTGCTTCAAGACGGGCAAGAACAAGACCAACGTCAACTATGAGCTGAAGGCTCGCGACATGAAGGGCGAAGACCGTCAGGGCTTCACCAACGCCGACGTGCTCTACATGCTCATGCCCGACCGCTTCGCATCGAGCGGCAAGAACCTTGAGGTCAAGGGCCTCAACGCCTATAAGGTGGACCGCTCGCAGCCCTCGCTGCGTCACGGCGGCGACCTTGAGGGCTTGCGCCAGCACCTCGACTATTTCACTGAGCTCGGCGTGACAGCTCTCTGGTTCACGCCCGTGCTGGAGAACAACTCGCCCGACCACGGCAAGACCAGCACATATCATGGCTACGCCACAACCGACTATTATCGTGTGGACCCGCGCTTCGGATCAAACGCCGACTACCGCCGTCTTGTCGACGACGCTCACAAGAAAGGTCTCAAGGTGGTCATGGACATGATCTTCAACCACTGTGGCTTTGAGCACCCCTGGGTCAAGGACATGCCATCGAAAGACTGGTTCAACACGCCCGAATGGCTCTACCCCGAGAACCAGAAATACACGGTCAAGACACAGACCATGGACGGCGAGCAGACAACCAACACCAAGTATCTGCAAACAAGCTACAAGCTCACACCTGTGCTCGACCCATACGCTTCGAAGGTTGACCTCCACGAGACCGTAGACGGTTGGTTCGTGCCGACCATGCCTGACCTCAACCAGCGCAACGAGCATCTCATGACCTACCTTATACAGAACTCGGAGTGGTGGATAGAGACCGTGGGCATCGACGGCATCAGAATGGACACCTACCCCTATGCCGACCGCAAGGGCATGGCTCGCTGGATGGAGGTGCTCAACGAGGAATATCCCAACTTCAACACCGTGGGCGAGACATGGGTAACAGAGCCAGCTTACACCGCAGCATGGCAGAAAGACTCGCCTCTGCAGAAGGAGAACTCTAACCTCAAAACCGTCATGGACTTCGCCTTCTTCGACCGCGTAAACCAAGCCAAAAACGAGGAGACCGACGCATGGTGGAACGGCTTCAACCGCATCTACAATTCGCTCTGCTACGACTACCTCTATAAGGACCCGAGCCACGTCATGGCGTTCATCGAGAACCACGACACCGACCGTTTCCTCGGCGAGACACAAGACACGCTCGCCCTGAAGCAGGCTCTAGCCCTGCTGCTCACCGTGAACCGCATTCCGCAGCTCTATTATGGCACCGAGGTGCTGATGAACGGCACAAAACAGGTGACCGACGGCAACGTGCGCAAAGACTTCCCTGGCGGCTTCCCCGGCGACACCCGCAGCGCCTTCACAACAGAGGGACGCACCAAGGCCGAGAACGACATGTTCCGCTGGACCGCCCGTCTGCTCCACTGGCGTCAGGGCAACGAGGTCATAACAAAGGGCAAGCAGACTCAGTTCATTCCGCAGAACGGCGTCTACGTTGTGGCACGCTCTTACAACGGCAAGAACGTCATGACCGTCATCAACGGCACATCCAAGGCTGCCACCATGAAGGCTGAACGTTATGCCGAGATCATCGGCGACGCACAAGAGGCAACAAACATCCTCACCGGTCACAAGATAAACATCAGCAAAGATGTAAAGCTTGCCCCAAGAGGTGTCATGGTGCTCGAATTTTAAAGACCACGAATAAACCAAAATTGCAGTTTCGCATGCTCTAGCATGCGAAACTTCACTAAAAAACATCACTTTATGCTACTTTCAAATTTTACACACACACTGCAGAATCTGTCTACCTGCATCTGCCGTAAGGGGAGAAGCCATGTGGCAAAGACCGCACTGGCTCTCTCGGCGCTCACCATGCTCGCTCCAGCCAACGCCAGCGCACAGGGATGGCCCGCCAACTTCAAGGGCGTAATGCTCCAGGGGTTCTATTGGAACAGTTATTCTGACACCAACTGGTCGGTGCTGGAGAAACAGGCCGACGAGCTGTCTGAGTATTTTAAGCTTATATGGATACCGCAGAGCGCCTACTGTGGAGGTCAGTCGATGGGCTACAACGACCTCTACTGGTTCAACAACTATAACAGCTCGTTCGGAACAGAGGCAGAGCTCCGCTCCATGATAAAGACGTTCAAGGCTAAAGGACTCGGAACCATTGCCGACGTGGTGATCAACCACCGCGGAACACTCACCAACTGGGTCGACTTCCCCGTAGAGACCTACAACGGACAGACCTATAAGATGGAGTCGACCGACATCTGTGCCGACGACGATGGCGGCAAATGCAAGGCATGGGCCGACAAGAACGGCTACAAGCTCAGCTCCAACAACGACACGGGCGAAAGCTGGGACGGCATGCGCGACCTCGACCACAACTCGTCAAACGTGCAGACCATCGTCAAGGCTTATCTCAACTTCCTGCTCAACGACCTTGGCTATGCCGGCTTCCGCTACGACATGGTGAAAGGCTACGACGGCAAGTTTACAGGCATATACAACAACGCCGCAAAGCCCACCTACTCGGTAGGCGAATATTGGGACGGCAACGCCAACACGGTGAAAAACTGGATGAACAAGACGAAGGTGGGCAACAACATCATGTCAGGCGCCTTCGACTTCACCTTCCGCTATTCTTGCCGCGACGCTGCTAACGGCCAGAACTGGTCGAAGCTCGCCAACGGCGGCATCAACACCGACGACGCATACAAGCGCTATGCCGTGACCTTCGTTGAGAACCACGACGTCGAGTATCGCTCAGAATCAGAGCCTCAGGACCCAATCAAGCGCGACACCGTGGCGGTGAACGCCTTCATGCTCGCCATGCCCGGCACACCTTGCGTCTTCCTGAAACACTGGCAAGACTGCAAGAACGACATCAAGAACATGATCTTGCTGCGCAACCTCGTGGGCATAAGCAACACCAGCTCTTGGACAAAGAAAACAGGCAATAACAACATCTACGTCGTTGAGACAACAGGCGACAACGGCAAGCTCCTGGCTGCCGTGGGCAAGATTGCCAACAATTACACCCTTGCGGACTACGCTCTCGCTGCCGAAGGTCACCACTGGCGCTACTTCCTCCCCGCAAGCTGTGAGATGGCATGGCCCTCGCTGCCCTCAGGCACCTACTATGACGAGTCGCTGCGCACAACCCTCCGCGCCATCTCTGCCAACAGCTCGGCAAAACTTGTCTACACCACCGACGGCACAGAGCCTACCGCCACTAACGGCAATAAGGTGAGCAACGGCGCAATAGTGAAGATTCCAGAAGGCAACATCACGTTCAAGGTGGGTCTGCTCTCAAACGGCAAGGTTACAGGCGTGCAGACACGCTCTTACAACCACGCCAAATTTAACGCCTACGACATCAAGGTCTATGTGAATGTAGACAAGGTGGGTTGGACAAAGATTAACCGTTGGTCATGGGGTGGCAACGGCAGCCACGCCTCCGTTAAGGCATGGCCCGGCGATCCAATGACAACAACCACGACCATCGCAGGAAAGAAGTGGTATGTGTATGACACAAGCATCAACACCTCAACCGACGAGGTGAGCTTCGTGTTCAGCACAGGCACTGGCAATCCCCAGACCGTGGACGTGCCAAAAGTAAAGCACACCACATATCTGGAGGTTCAGAACGAGAAGAGCGGCGACAAATATATGGTTAAGGACGTGACCGAGCAGATAACATCGGGTGTTAACGCCATCGTTGCCGACAACGCTGCAGCCACCGCGCCCACACACGTTGTTGCCCTCGACGGCCGCACCGTGCGCACCTTCAGCAAGCATGTATCTACTGAGGAGGCCACATCAGCTCTTCCCGCCGGTCTTTACATCGTGAACGGCAAGAAGGTTGTTGTAGAATAATCTATCAGCCATAACAGGCTGTCAGGCCTCAACAGCTTGTCAGACCTCAACAGCTTGTCAGGCCCAACAGGTTCACAAACAAGAGTTTTGAATAGCCCATCATCATACGCTAAAACAATTCGGCCCGTTTCGAGAAGTGATTCTGGAAACGGGCATTTTTTGTCGCAAATCAGCGGCAACAAGCCTCATTTTTGTCGCAAATCAGCGGCAACAAGCCTCATCATTAGCTTATCGTAAAACAAAGTTCGTGTAAAAAAGTGTAGACAAGCACCAAAAGATCGTGTAAAAAAGTGTGGCAAAAGTTTGAAAGTTCGTGTAAAAAAGTGTATCTTCGCGGTTAAAAGTGAGCGATATTCGCTGTTTCACAGCAAGTTAAACTATAAACCCCACAAGATGAAGCGAACAATAATATCACAACTAAAAAAATGGAAGGAGAACCCTTTCCGCAAACCTCTCATTCTTACAGGAGCACGACAGGTAGGAAAGACATATATCTTGAAAGAATTTGGAGCGCAAGAATATGAAAACGTGGCATACATCAACTGCGACGGCAACTCAGAGATTGCCGACATCTTTGCCGACGACTACGACATGCGACGCGTGCTCATGGTCATTGGAGCCATAAGCAAACAACCCATCATGGCAGGCAAAACGCTTATTATCCTTGATGAGATACAAGAGCTGCGCAAGGGCATAACATCATTAAAATATTTCTGTGAGAATGCGCCCGAATATCACGTTGCAGTGGCGGGCTCTCTCCTTGGCGTCGCCATGCACCAAGGCGAGTCAGCACCTGTGGGCAAAGTTGACATTCTGCGCCTGTTCCCCATGACGTTTGAAGAATTTCTCATGGCAAAAGGCGATGACCAACTGCTACAGATTTTAAGGAGCAAAGATTGGAAAACCATAACAATGCTACATGAGAGCCTCACAAAAGCGTTAAGAGAATATTACTTCGTTGGAGGCATGCCTGAAGCCGTTAAGACCTATCTCGCCACCAACGATGCCAACGCTGTGCGCACGGTGCAAGACAACATTCTCTTTGTCTACCGCAGCGACATGTCGAAGCATGTTAGCCCCAACGAGGCAACCCGCATAAGCATGGTGTGGCAGTCGGTGCCGTCACAGCTTGCAAAAGAAAACAAAAAGTTTATATATGGTGCGGTGAGAGAAGGGGCACGCGCCAAAGATTTTGAAATGGCCATACAGTGGCTCGTTGATGCCGGACTGGTATATCGCATTTCAAGGGTAAGAGATGTAGGCATGCCTCTCAAGTTTTACGAAGACTTGACGGCGTTCAAACTGTTTCTTCTCGATGTCGGTTTGTTGGGCGCTCTGAGCGAGATGGAACCGTCGCAGATGCTTATCTCAAACAAGGCGATGACAGAGAGCAAGGGGGCCTTCACCGAAAACTACGTCCTGTGTCAGCTCATGAGCATGGAGAACATGCATGTCTATTATTTCAGCAGAGACGACTCGCGCCTGGAGATCGATTTCCTCACGCAACACCACGGCACCATAACGCCCGTTGAGGTGAAAGCTGAGGAAAACCTTCGCTCCAAGTCGCTCCGCACTTTCGTTGAAGCACATAACGGCATGAAAGGTCTTCGCTTCTCCATGTCACCATATAAAGACCAAGAATGGATGACCAATGTTCCTCTCTATGCCGCAGGGGTGGAATGATGATTATTTGCTGGAAAACAGAGGAAAGACAGGATTAAATGTGTAATTTTGCAGAACGCAACAAATAATGCTCTGCAAAAGAGCTTTGAGATAAAAAAACGTTTTAAAAAGAGCTTTGAGATAAAAAGAGCTTTGAGATAAAAAGAGCTTTAAGATAAAAAGAGCTTTGAGATAAAAAGAACAATGAGATATGTAGATGTCATCTTGCCGCTGCCGCTCGACGGACTGTTCACCTACACCTTGCCCGACGCTTTGGAGGACAAGGTACAGGCGGGCATGCGCGTGCTCGTGCCGTTAGGACGGTCGAAGACATACACCGCCATGGTGCTGCGACTGCACGACCAGGAGCCGGCATTCAAGACCCGTGAGGTGCTGCAGGTGCTCGACACACAACCCATGCTGCTCGCGGAGCAGATGCGTCTGTGGCTGTGGGTTGCCGACTATTATATGTCGCCTTTAGGCGATGTGTTCAAGACGGCGCTACCACCAGGACTGAAGTCGGAGGATGGCTACCGCCCACGCAAGGAGACGTATGTGGCGCTGGGCGAGAACTATCGCTCGGAACAGGCGCTCCACATTGCGCTCTCCATGCTGCGCAAGGGCTTGAAGCAGCACCAGACGTTCATAACCTATCTCTCGCTGAGCCACTGGGACACCATTGAAGGCACAGCGACTGCGGAGCCTGTGGTGGAGATAACGAAGGAGGAGCTCATGAACGAGAGCCACTGCTCGGTGGCGGTGCTCAAGGCGCTGCTCGACCGCAAGCTGCTCTACACCTACGAGCGCGAGGTCGGCCGGCTGAACAATGGCGGCGAGGAGCACCGCGAGAACATAAAACGCCTCAACGACGCACAAGAAGATGCCTACAACAAGATTGTGGTGCAGATGATGCGCAAGAACGTGGTGTTGCTGCACGGCGTGACATCGAGCGGAAAGACAGAGATCTACATTCACCTCATAGACAAGGCGTTGAGCGAGGGCAAGCAGGTGCTCTACCTGCTGCCCGAGATTGCGCTCACGGTGCAGACGACAACGCGCCTGAGGCATGTGTTTGGCGACCGTCTGGGCATCTACCACTCAAAATATTCGGATGCCGAACGTGTGGAGATATGGAAGAAGCAGCTCTCTGACACGCCCTATGACATAATTCTCGGTGCCCGCTCGGCTGTGTGGCTGCCGTTCCAACGGTTAGGACTGGTGATCATTGACGAGGAGCACGAGTCGTCGTTCAAGCAGCAGGACCCTGCCCCACGCTACCACGCACGGTCGGCTGCCATTGTGCTGGCTTCGATGTATGGGGCGAAGACGCTGCTCGGCACCGCCACACCATCGGCGGAGAGCTACTATAACGCCACCACGGGCAAGTATGGCTTGGTGAAGCTCACCACACGCTACAAGGGCATTGAGCTGCCAGAGATAAGGGTGGTGAACGTGAAGGATCTGCGTCACCGCAAGATCATGCGCGGGCCGTTCTCGCCCGACCTGTTGGCTGCCATGCGACAGGCGCTGGACGAGAAGAAACAGGTCATCTTGTTCCAAAACCGAAGGGGCTTCGCGCCGATGGTAGAGTGTAACGTGTGCGGATGGGTGCCTAAATGTAAAAACTGTGACGTCAGCCTGACGCTGCACAAGAACACGAACCTGATGACCTGCCACTATTGTGGCTACACTTACGCCGTGCCAAAGATGTGTCCCAACTGTGAGAGCACGGATCTGAGAAGCCGCGGCTTCGGAACGGAGAAGATTGAAGACTTGATAAGCGAACTGTTTTCTGAGGCACGCGTGGCACGAATGGACCTCGACACCACACGCACGCGCAACGCCTACGAACGACTGATAGGCGAGTTTTCGGCAGGAAAGACCGACATTCTTATCGGCACGCAGATGATAAGCAAGGGGCTCGACTTTGACAACGTGAGCGTGGTGGGCATACTGGATGCCGACTCGATGCTCAACTATCCCGACTTCCGTGCCTATGAGCACGCCTTCATGATGATGGCTCAGGTGAGCGGACGAGCAGGACGCAAGGGGCAACGCGGACTGGTGCTCTTGCAGACGAAGAACGCTGATCTGCCGGTCATTGACCAGGTGGTGAGAAACGACTATGAGGGTTTCTTCCAGGCGCTGATGGAGGAGCGCCAGCTCTTCCACTATCCCCCGTTCTACCATCTCGTCTATGTGTTCATGAAGCATCGCGACGACCACACGGTAGAGTCGGCATCAATAGAGATGGCCGGCCGTCTGCGCTCCTTCCTCGGCACACGCATTCTCGGTCCCGACAAGCCCGCCGTGGCTCGCGTGAAGGAGCTGAACATTCGCAAGATCGTGATAAAACTGGAGAACCAGATAGACCTCGCAAAGGTGCGCCTGTGCCTGAAACAGCAACAGACAGAGCTGATGAAAGACAAGCGCTATGGTGCCTTGCAGGTCTACTATGACGTGGACCCGCTATAAGAACGGGAGGGATGTTGCCCAGACAGCAACATCCCTCCCTTTCATAATTTCTATTTCCACACAGGCACAACGTCTATACTCAAGCCATCGTGGTCTATGGTGCGCTGTTGGTTGTAAGTCACAATTGTGCAGTTCTTACAACCCGTATAACTGGACGCTGCCACAAGACCCTCCACTTCACGACTGAGGTTGTTGTCGTCAAGTTGCCAGCAAACCTGTATGAGTTGCTCAACATGATCGGCCTTCACAACAACAAAATCACATTCTACCGTCTCGTTAAAATAGAACACCTGGTCTTCCTCTCCAAGGTCTCGCTCCAACGTCATGTAGACAATGTTTTCAAGCGCCTTTCCCTCATCATCGCTTTGCGGTAAGAGAATGGCGTTGCGCATGGCAAAGTCGGCAATGTAATATTTTGCAGGCGAGAGGTTCTGCTTCACTATCGATTGTGAGTACTTGGGCACCTTACGCAGCAAGAAGATGTTGCAGGCATAGTCGAGCCATTGATACAAAGAGTCTTTAGAGACACGCATGCCTTGCGATTTCAGTTCATTGTAAATATTGTTCACGCTTGTGGGCTTCGTGATGTTGTTCATGACGCGCTTCAAGAAATAGCGCACCACCGATGGCGAAGCCGAGATGCCATAATGTTCTATCATATCGCGGAACAACATGGTGTTGAAGTAAGACTGAAGAATCTTAATCTTTTCTGTTGCCACATCAGCAAGCACCACCTGCGGGAAGCCGCCCTCCTTACAATAATGCTTAAACTCGCTTGCCAGCACAGCAGCCCCATCCTCCGTAAACCGGTTTGCCTTAACATCCTTAAAATCAAGATATTCGTCAAAGCTAAGAGGATACTCACGATATTCATCTGGCCAACCACGAAGAGCCGACGCCATTTCGCCAGACAGCATCTTTGCCGTGCTGCCTGTTATGTAGATGTGTTTGCAATAGTTCTTGAAAACACGCAGCACGAAGAGTTCCCAACCCTCTATGAGCTGTATCTCGTCAAAAAACATATAGACATCCTTTAACGGTTGGGTCGGGTACATCTCGCGATATGCTTGAAGAATGTCATCAAAGTCGGCTGTCTGCATTGAAACAAAGCGTTCATCGTCGAACCCGATATATAATATTTGCTCTGGTCGAACACCGCTCTGGAGCAAACGGTTAACGGTGAGAGAAAGAAGTGACGACTTGCCGCAACGACGTATGCCGGTCACGGTGACGATGCAATCTTTGTTTATAGGCAGATGCTGCTTTCTGTCTTTTAAGCGTAACGGCAACTCCTCCTGATGAAGAGCTATAACCGATTGAAAAATGCTGCGTAGTTGCATATTGCTCGTTGTTTGATTCAACTGCAAAGATAATACATTTCCTTCTGAAAAGGAAAGAAATCAGGAAAAGTTTCCTTTTGAAAAGGAAAGAAACCAGAAAAAGCTTCCTTCTGAGAAGGAAATATTTTAAAAAAGTTTCCTTTTCAAAAGGAAAGGCTGCTATTCTGTTGGGTTGTTCATGTCCTCAAGCAAGCCCATATCCTCAAGCCGCTGCTTCAGTTTGCCAAGCAACGACTTGCCCCATGTTGGGCGTTGGCGGTCTGCCACGTCGGCGTTTGAGGTTGAAGATTGTGCAGCGCTTGATGGTTCATTGTCATGGGATGAACCATTGGCAGATGCAGCATAAGCAGAGCCGTTAGCTGATGCTCCATGGGCTGAACCGTCGGCTGATGCAGCATAAGCAGAGCCGTTGGTTTGTTCTGTGTTGGTTGAGGGGTAGTTTTCAGAAACATTGGTTTCATCGGAAGGAGCTGTCGATGAAGAGCTGTCATGAGCTTCGCCTTCCTTATTATATGTGTTCGCCTTATCGTTTTTGTCTTCCTTATCTTCTTCGTCCACATTATTATATATGTCGTCTGAGGCGGTAGCGGCTGACGAAGAGCTAAAACTGTCGGGTCCTGTCGTTGCTTCATGTCCGGCAACGGGTTGTTCTACAGCAGGCTGTCCGGCAGAAAGCCGTTCTGTGTCGAGCCGTTCAGAACAGGGCTGCTCACCAACGGGCTGTTTGGCTTGCGAAAGAAACATCCAGTTGTTCTTCTTCAACGGCTTATAGAGCTTTGCAATGAGAGCGCTGTAATATTCCTCCTCGTGCGACCGGCTCTCTTCATTATAGAGTTTTGAGCCAAAGCCGTCGTCGAAACCCGTGGCGAGAATGGTGACCTTGGCATCGTCTTCGAGCGTGTTGTCTTCTGACACGCCCCAGATGACATCAATGTCAGGGTTGAGGGCATCCATGAACGCATCGATCTCGTTCATCTCGTTAACATGAAGCGGCGATTTCTCGCTGGTGTAGATGTTGAACAAAATGCGCTTGGCCTTGCTTATGTCGTTGCCATAGAGCAGCGGCGAGTCGAGAGCGTCAACGATGGCTTTCTCCACACGGCGCTCGCCGCTGGCACGCCCCATGGCCATGATGGCACCGCCACCGCTGCGCATGGTCGACTCCACGTCCTTGAAGTCGAGGTTGATGTCGCCCTCAATGGTTATCAGCTCCGAAATGCTCTTGGTGGCATTGCACAATATCTGGTCGGCACGACGGAACGACTCCTTGACCGTGATGTCAGAGTCGGCATAGATATCGCAGATGCGCTCATTGTTAACAATAAGAATGGCATCAACGTTCTTGCGCATCTCCTCCACGCCCTTCAGCGCCTTCACAATTTTCCGTTTCTTCTCAAAGTAGAACGGTATGGTGACGATGCCGATGGTGAGCAACCCCATGCTCTTAGCCACGCCAGCTACCACGGGCGCAGCACCCGTGCCTGTGCCGCCACCCATGCCCGCCGTGACAAACACCATCTGTGTGCCGTCGGTGAAGAGCTGCTTGATCTCTTCAAGATGGCTCTGGGCCGCCTTGCGTCCCTCCTCAGGATTGCCTCCCGCACCAAGGCTGCCGATGGGCAGTTTCACAGGGATGGGCGACCTTGAGAGCGACTTGCTGTCGGTGTTGCACACGGCAAAGTTGACGTCAACGATGCCCTCGTCATACATGTTGCGCACAGCGTTACAGCCACCACCACCCACACCGACGACCTTAATCAGTCCGTGGGTCTTGTCTTCCACGGGACCAAAGTCGATGGCGGGCCTGTGTACAGGCTGCCCGGCAGAGGGCTTGTGCGTGGTTTCTGCGGCGGGCTGTTCCTTGTCGGCGGCAAAAGAGATAGGGGCGTTGCCGTCTTGAGTATCGAAAACGTTTATCATATCTTCCATTTTTTCTTTAGCTGAGGGGTCACTTGTCTTATAAGCCTGTTTTATAAGCTTGTTTTATAAGCCTGTCTTATAAGCCTGTTTTATAAGCCTGTTTTATAAGCTTGCTTTATAAGCCTGTTTTATAAGCTTGCTTGAACGCTTCGCTTGGGTGCAGCTTAGGTGCAGCTTATCTTAAAACAATGCAAAGATAACAATGTGTTTCCAAACAACCAACTTTTCGCAAGCCTTGCAGAAAAGAGCGAAAAATGTGTCTTCGTTTTGTCGGTTGAAACAATTGTCTTATTTTTGCAAACAGATTTTACGCGATGGCAGAAGAAAACACAGACATGAAGCAGATGGCAGCAACGGTTCGCCAATTGGTGAACCAGATGATTGCTAACAGACGCGCCGACTTGGCGCTTCAAGCCATCGGCATGTCCAACCTCGAACTGCTTCGGCTGGAAGCGGCACGGGCACAGCTTAGCCGACTGCTCATAACATCCGATTACCGTTTTCTGCTCCCCGACTATGGCAACAAGGAGGTCGAGATGTCACCCATACACAAAGCTCTCTATCTGCTGTTTCTTAATCATCCCGACGGCATAGAGTCGAAGCACCTGTCAGATCATCGTGACGAGCTGCTCTCAATATACATGCGCGTGTCGTCATGGCTCGACATCGACAAGGTGCACGATGTGGTTGACCGGCTTGTTGACCCGCTCGACAACGCCTTCAACGAGAAGTGTTCACGCATAAAAGCAGCCTTCGCAGCCATCATGGACGACTATTCGGCTGCCTATTATGCCATCTCTGGCCATAAGCTGCGACACATCTCGGCCTCATCGAGGGTGTGGTATGAACGCAAGAAGATCATAACGCTGCCTCGCGAGCTGGTGGTGTGGGAAGAGAAACGGTGATGCGCCAACGGCATGAAAGAATAAGTGACGCCAAAAAAACAACTTGGTACGATTTGAGAGAAATACATTCCTATAAAGATGGTATCTGCTTTATCTTTTTGGCTCTTTTCCTCCCTCTCATCGGTCATGTAGCCCGCTACACTCCCTCTTCGAGTGAGAAAAATATCTCAAAAATATAAAGCTCAAATCATACCAATTTATTTTTTTACCGTCACTTAGATTTTCAGATCTTTCAATATGTTTGAAATTTTCTGTATTGTTGTGAGACGTGTAGGCACAAGGGGCAGGCGCAACACGTTGTCGATGAATCCCATCTCATGGAGGAGAGCCTTAACGCCAGCGGGGTTGCCGTCGACGAAGAGCAGTGAGTAGAGCTCGTTGAAACGATGATGAATCTTTCGTGCAGGCTCATACTCGCCGTTGAACTCAAGACGAATCATCCGTGAGAACTCCTTGGGGAGGGCATTGCCGATGACCGAGATTACGCCGGCTGCACCGCTGGCTACCATCTGGAACGTCAGAGCATCGTCGCCGCTGATGACGTCGAAGCGCGAGGGCTTGTTCTTTATGATCTCGTCAACCTGTTCCAAGCTGCCGCTTGCCTCTTTTATGGCCACGATGTTTTCGCAGTCGCGAGCCAGACGGATGGTGGTTTCTGCCTTCAGGTTCACGCCTGTTCGTCCCGGCACGTTATAGAGCACCACGGGTAGAGGGCTTGCCTCGGCAATGGCCTTGAAATGTTGGTACAGACCTTCCTGTGAGGGTTTGTTATAGTAGGGACATACGCTCAGCACACCATCAATGCCTTTCCAGTTGGCGTTCTTCAGTTCTTCAACCACAGCTCGTGTGTTGTTGCCGCCGCATCCCATGAGGATGGGCACGCGGCCCTGGTTTACGTCTACGACCAACTGCTTAATCGTTTCTTTCTCTTCAGCCGAGAGACAAGGTGTCTCGCCTGTTGTAGCGAGGATGCAAAGAAAGTCGGCACCGTTCTGAATCTGATATTCCACCAAACGCTTCAACGACTTTGTGTCTACATCCCCTTCGGGTGTGAACGGGGTGATTAGAGCTACTCCTAATCCTTTAAAAATATTCTGAGCCATAATGTGACTGTTTTTCTATAAAAACTTCAGATGTATGCTCGACGAAACCTACTGGCGGACACAAATGCGCAGTCACACGCCAATAGGTTTGGCCGTTGCCTTTTACCTTATTTTTATTGTTATTATCTTTTACTTGTTGTCAAGCCCTGCCATAATCTCCCACCAACATTGTTCTATTTATCACCAACAATGGTTATCTTTAAACCAGCAGATGGCATCTTTAAGCCAATAAATGGCATCTTTAAACCAACATTGTTCTTCTCTTTTTAGTGGAAGCATAGCACACGGCTTTAGCTTAATTTTTGCAAAGGTAACATTTTTAATCTATAGAACCTCACATTATGTTCAAAAAAATACTAAAAAGGTTATATTTTTAAAGGTAAAAGAGTTTTTAAAGGTAAAAAGGTAAAAGAGGCTGACGCCTTATTAAGTGAAGAGTGAAGAACGAAGAGTGAAGAATTCGTTTTAAGTGAAGAGTGAAGAACGAAGAGTGAAGAATTCAATAGTTTTTGCATATTACTCCCCTCTATCGCTCGGCCTTTGGTCGCTTGTCAGAGCAAGAAGGGGAGGGGTGAGCAACTTTGGACTGCGAGGGGAGGGGTTTCTATAGCCAAGGCATTCTACTCCCCTCCCTAAGGGAAGGGGTGAGCAGCCCTTGGGCTGCGAGGGGGTGGGGCTTTATGTGCTGTTCTTTCTTTATCTGCTTCCAATATACAAACAAATCATTCCTAACAACACAAGCAGAAGGTCCACGACCTTACCCTTGAGGTTCTTCTCATGAAATATGGCGGCACCAAAGAGGAAACTCACGATGACGCTTCCTCTTCGCACCATCGACACGATAGAGATCATGGCTGCAGGCATGCTCAGAGCGTAGAGATAAACAAAGTCGGCAGCGCTGAGGAACACGCTTATAAACACGATGCTCCAATGCCAATGAAGAGGTGTGGTGTTAGCCCGTTTGGGCCACCACAGGAGCATCATGGCGGTGAACATCATGGCGCACTGGTAGATGTTATACCAGCTCTGTACAACCATGCGACTCATGCCCAGTCCGCCGTTAGCCACGGGTGCCATGAGAAATTTGTCATACAGTCCGCTGATGGCTCCACAAATGGCTGCGAGCACAAGAAAATAGATCCATTTGTCATGTTTGAAGTCAATGCCCTCTTTCTTTCCACTTCTGCTGAGCATGAAGAACGAGATGATGGCGAGGAGCACACCGGCCCACTGCCATGCGTTAAGCTGTTCGCCAAACACGAGCATGGCACCTATGAGCACCATGACGGGTCGCGTGGCGTTTATCGGTCCTACGATGGTTATGGGTAGGTGCTTCATGGCAAAATAGCCGAAGACCCATGACGAGAGCACGATGATGCTTTTGAGGATAATGAACTTATGTATGTTCCACCCACAGGTCTCGACATAAAACATCGAACTGCCGTCAAGCCATCCAACCGCCGAGCCGATGATGAAGGGAAGGAAAATAAGGGTGCAGAACAGCGTGTTGAGGAACAACACCGGTATTACAGCGTTGCCGCGCAACGCCATCTTCTTGAATACATCATAAAAACCTAACAGAGAGGCAGAGAGAAATGCTAAAAGTAGCCACATGATATAAGTGAAGAGTGAAGAGTGAAGAATTCAATAGCCTTGGCATATCACTCCCCTCCCTAAGGGGAGGGGTTAGCCGCGAAGCGGCGCGGGGGTGGGGCTTCGGAGTGTGTGGACTTTAACCTTAATACTCCACCTCTTCTAAAAACAGCGCGTTCCCCGGCATGCTCTCGCCTGCATCGGAGCGGCTCTTGCCCGCCACGATGGCATGAAACTGCTCAAGCGTCACGCGGTGACGTCCTACATCGATGAGTGTGCCCACCACGGCGCGTACCATATTGCGAAGGAAACGGTTGGCGGCGATTCTGAAATGCCACTCATGCTCACCATCCTTTATCCAGCATGCTTCCGTCACGTCACATAGCGTTGTCTTCACATCAGCTCCAGCCTTGCAGAAGGCACCGAAGTCGTCTACTTCAAGAAGGTAAGCAGCTGCTGTGTTCATCAGATCGAAGTCGAGGTCATAATGAAGCTCGCATGAGTAGGTGCGGCGAAACGGGTTCTTCGCCGTATGGATATAATAATGGTATGTGCGTTTTGTTGCGCTGAACCGTGCGTGCATGTCGGGAGCCACAGGCTCTACCTTATATACCGACACGTCGCGTGGCAGCAAGCGGTTCAGCTTGTAAGCGAGCTGTGCGGTGTCGAATGGATGTTCTGTCTCAAAGTGTGCCACCATGTGTCGTGCATGTACGCCAGCATCGGTGCGTCCTGCTCCCACAACATTGATGTCTTCTCTTAAAATTGTTGACAGCGCCTTTTGCAGCACCTCCTGCACGGAGATGCCGTTGGGTTGTATTTGCCATCCGTGATAGTTGGTGCCATCGTAGGCAAAATGTACGAAATATCGTTGCATCGTTGTTTTGTCTTCTTTGCTGATAATGTTTTGGGTGTTCGTGGCTCACGCCTTTCTTAGTCTTTGGGCTCACGCCTTTTTACCTTTGGGCTTGTCTTTACCTTCTGGCATCGCGTCTTGCCGCTTTTTTGAATATCTGTCGGTGGAATTTTTCTTCGGCGCGTATCACCTTCATTGCTTTAGCGGGTGATAGGATGACCATGAACTTTTCATGATATTCGCGTTGTAGCAGTTTAAGGTCGAGGTCGCGTTGGTCGGCCTCTCTTATGGCGCGTTCACAAGCCTTGTTGTCGGAGGTGTCGACAAACCTGTTGCGCTGCATGTCACTGAAATAGGACATTAGCTTCTTGCGCATCTCGCGGAAAACGGGGAAGAACTTTGCCGATTCAGAGGGTGTGAGTGCCGCTTCCGTGACAATGAACTGTTCAAGTTCTTTCTCAAACTTAGCAGGGTCAAACGGTGGGCGATGGTGGCGCTGCCCGTGACGCATATGGCGATCGGGCATGTCGGGACCTTCGGGCATGGGCGGTTGCGCTTGCGCTGCTGCCATGACGATGGTGAGTATGAATAGGAAAATGATTCTTTTCATTATTAATGTTGTTTTTTTATTGAATTTCCGAAACCAAGACATAGATGTCATCGTTGTCGAGCATGGTGTAGTCGGCTGCAATGTCGAGCGTATTGTAGCTGTCGCTTGTCACGGCTTTTGTTGTGTGGTTGTTAGCCAATTGAGAGTGTGCTGGTTTGGTGTCGTGCATGAATGTCATGACGCTGAACATAACAGCACACACGCTTGCTGCCACAGCCACGGTAAGTCGCAGCTTGCGCCACATAGATATATGTGGTGTTATGACAGGCTGTTGCTCTGGCAGTTTGTCCATCAGGTTATCTGCAAAGCTGTCGAAATAGCCGTTAGGCACCTTGAATGGCTGTTTCTTGCCATATCTGTCTTCAAGGTATTTTTCTTCTGCTATCATAGTGGTATGCGTTATAAAAGTCATTTACTGTTTTGCTTATTTGACGAATTTTCTTTCATGAGGTTTAATCGCGGTCGTGCAAATATGCGGTAATTTTTTTTACGGCGATGTGATAGCTTGCTTTTAGAGCTCCCTCGCTGGTGTTTAGCATCTTGCTTATGTCCGAATATTTCATCTCGTCAAAATAACGTAGGTTGAACACCACGCGCTGCACGTCGGGCAGCTGTGCTATGGCTTCTTGCAGCAAAGCCTCGGTGTGGTCGCCATCAAAAAAGTCGTCGGCCAAGAGTTGTGCTGCCACCGTTGGTTCCTCGTCAGCACTTATCTCGGCTGTATTCTTTTGCCGGCGCAGGAAGTCGAGCGATTCGTTCACTGCTATCCGGTATAGCCAAGTAGATATTTTTGCTTTATTATGAAACTCGTCGAGGTTGTTCCACGCCTTTATGAAAACGTTCTGCAATATGTCGTTGGCATCGTCATGGTTGAGCACCATGCGGCGCACCTTCCAGTAGAGCTGTTCGCTATACAGGCGCACCACCTCGGCAAAGGCCGCTCTGCAGCGTTGAGGGTCGGCAAGTTGGCGTTGCAAGTTTTGTTCGTCAGTTGTCATTTACATATAACGCTTTAGAGCCTCTGAAATCACGCTGTCGTATCCGTAGATGTCTGGATAGGAGAGCAGTGATCCCTTAGCCGATTTGTACAATGTGAAATAGGTGATGTAGAGCGGCACAGCCGGACTGACCTTTGCCGATCTCACCAACATGCTTTTGTCAACACGTTCCTCTGTTTTCTCTCCATCGTTGTTTGTGTCGTTGTTGCCATCGGGCATGTCGACGCTGATGGAGTAGCGTATCTTTTCCAACAGTTTGTTGTCGTTGCTGCCTATAAGAAAGGCTGCAAGGTCATAAGGGCGTTGCACCCTCACGCAACCGTGCGATGCCAGTCGGTCAGACGAAGAGAAGAGCGTTGGGTTGGAGGTGTCGTGAAGATAAACAGAAAAGTTGTTTTTAAACCTGAAGATTATGCGTCCGAGCGCGTTGCCCTTTCCGCCTTTCTGTATAACAAGATAGTCGTTGCTTGTGAGCATCTGCGGCGTCGCCACGGCAGGGTTTACAATCTTGCCTGTCTTTCGTTCACGGATGAAATAGCGGCGGGTTTCAAAATAGCCTGCGTTGCCAGCATGTCTTGCCACGCTTTTCTTGATGATGCTCTTGGGGATAATCCACTGGGGGTTGATGTCAATGCGCTCGATGTAGCTGTTGAGGAGAGGTGTCTTCGTCTTCATTGACCCGCACACCACACGCATGTTAAGGTGCTCGTCGCCGTCGATGGCATCGAGTTCTTGTGACGGTATGTTGAGCAACACATACTTGCTGTGCTTTCCCGGTTTGTCGGCAACGTTCCAACGGCATCGTTCCATGTTGACCATTATGCGCATGCGCTCAGCTGCCGACCGGGTCGTGTGCAGCTTTTCAAGAAGGGTGTTATACAATTGTCCTTCAGGCTTCGAGGCTTTCATGAACATTGACGCGCTGTCTTGTGCTATCTGTTGCAATGCTTGTTTTATGAAACGGCTGTCGGGTGTTTTTATTGGCACGTCAAAGAGTGTCTGGTAAGACACATGCACCGAGTCGCTGTCGTGTATGTCGAGGCGGTTGAACAGTTTGCGTGGATTGGTGTAGCCAAAGCGTTGTCCTACACAATAGCGCAGGTATGCTTTTGTGAGGTTATACTCAAGACGTGCAAACACCATGTTTATGTTTTCGTCACCACATTGCAGGGTGCGCACTTTCCTGATGTCGCTTGCGATGTCGTCTACGCGGAAACGCCGTGTGGCGAAGCCAAGCTCCTTCACTCGCGAGGCATACTTAACCACGCTGTCGGCATCGTTTCTGACACCGCAACGGCTTATCCACAGCAGAGGGCCGTTGTTCTGATAATGTTTCTTTGTTTGGAGGTCGGCAGCCTGCATGTCCTTGTCTTCAAACATAAGGTTGCCGATATTGTTACGAATTTTCTCTTCGCTCACATGAAGTTTCTTTAGCGTCATGTCAGCAAAAGAATCTCTTGTCACGGGAATTTTCTGTTCGCTGTCGTGACAAGAGACAACTATAAAAGCCACACAGAGGAGGCATAAAAAATGTTTTATCCTGATCAAAAACGTTTGTTCCCAAAAGTGTTCCTACTTGAGCGAAATCTTGCGCACGGTCTTGCCGACCTTCAGGATGTAGCACCCTTTCTGCAGGTTAAGGTCAAAGCGCTTGTCGGCGCCATCTACCTTCACGCTGTGCACACGCACGCCAGCCACATTGTAGACATAAAGAGTCTGGCCAGCTGCACCGCTCACTCTCACTGACGTGCCCTCAATGTTTATTGCCACGTTGCTCGACAGCATTTCGTTTTCAATGATCTCAATGGCCACGTTTGCCTTTGCGCTGCAAGGCATGCAGAAGGCGAGAAGAGCTGTCATTGAGAGTGTGAGTAGATATTTCATCATATAATTGATCTTTTTAATCGTTTTTAAAAACCGTTTTCAATATGCAAATATAAGCTTTTTTGTTCATACCTATTATATATATAAGGTATGTTTGAAACGATTTTAAGTTTATTTAACCTTGTAGGGGCAATAAATGCGAAAAAGATTGTTTGTCTCTTTTACACATCAAACGATTTGCCCTCTGCTGCCAACACCGTGTTGGGGAACACCTTGCGTGCCTCGTCAAGCAGAATGGTCTCGTCCTCATAACGGGCGCTGAAATGGCCAATGATGAGCTGTTTAACCTTGGCATCGTGTGCCACGGTAGCAGCTTCTTCAGCCGTGCTGTGGTTATATTGTCTGGCGCGAGCTATGCTTGATGCGTCGTAGGTAGCCTCATGGTAGAGCGTGTCGACACCACTTATGCTGTTGGCCAACTGTTTGAAATAGCGCGTGTCGCTACAGTAGGCGTAGCTACGGGGCTTGTCGGCAGGCAGAACCAGTCGGCTGTTAGGCACAACGGTGCCATCGGGCGCGGTCCAGTCGGCTCCCAACTTGATGTTGTTAATCTGCGATATGGGAATCTCGTAGCAGTCGATCATGTCGCGACGGATGTGGGGCAGGGTGGGCTTTTCTCTGAAAATGAACCCGCAGCAGGCAGGGCGGTGCTTCAGCGGCACGGTCTCCACCTCCACGCTACGGTCTTCATAGATGACCTTCTGTTGTGTGGGGTCAATGGCGTGGAACACCACCTCATATTCCAGTCCGTGGCAGAAATAGCCTATCTGCCATTTCAGTGTTTCCTCCAGGTCCTTATGTGCATAGACGTGCAGGGCTGCTGTGCGTCCGAGCAGTCCGAAGGTTGAAATCATGCCTATCAGTCCGAAGCAGTGGTCGCCGTGTAGATGACTGATAAAGACAGCGCTCACCTTTGTGAACCTCACTTTCACGCGGCGCAACTGCAGCTGAGTGCCTTCGCCACAGTCGACCATGAACATCTTGCCTCGCACCTCAACGACCTGTGATGAGGGGTTGTGGCGCAAGGTTGGCAACGCACTGCCGCATCCGAGAATATGCACTTTGAATGGTTCCATCGTCTTCTTGTTTCTTAGCTTTTCTTATTTGGGTTTAAGCTATTCTTTTTTAAGCTAAATTATTTCGCTTTTCTTTCAAATTTTCGTTTCCAGCCAACCCATGTGTCTTATTTAGCCAGTTGGCGTTTATAGACAAAGATGCCGTTGCGGTTTTCAATAGCCAGCGAGTCGGCGCCCAATGTTACCACGTCAAACGTGTCTTTGTTGAGCAACAGCTTGCCGTTGAAAATCTTCCAGTTGGTCCACGGTTTTGTTTCGGCTTTGATGTTTGACACCACGGTTCCGCCTTCTTCGATGACAAAGTTTTTGTCGATGCTTGTCCATCGTCCTGTGAGCGATGTCATGTTTATGACCTTTTCGGCGATGGTGCCGTCAGCCGTCTTCTTGCCGACAACAGCCAGGCGGTCGCCACACATAAGACCGCCAGCCACCTCCGACTCGTTGTCATCGGCATCGATCATCATATATTCTATGGTGTCGCCCATGTCGGTGATTAGTTGCAGCGAGTGCATGGATGTGCCGTCGCCACACACGCCATATACCGTTGAGTCGGTCTCGTCGGCTCCTTCCACAGGTGCTTTCAGTGTAGGCACCTGATGCTTCTTGTTGTTGCAGCCGGTGCAGAAGGCCACGGCAGCAACGATCATAAGAACAAATATCTTTTTCATAATAGATATTTTTATTTTTCTTGGTTTAATTTTTCTTGCTCTTTTGCTTCGTTCCACAGCTGGTCCATCTCGCCTAACGTGAGGTCTTTAAGAGGCTTGCCAATTTTTATGCTGTGCTCCTCGATGTAGTTGAATCGACGGATAAACTTCTTGTTGGTCTTCTCCAGACATGTGTCGGGGTTCAGCTTGTAGAGGCGCCCAGCGTTAATGAGGCTGAACAGGAAATCGCCAAACTCTTCCTCCGAGTGCTCCTTGTCTTCTTTGCGCAGCTCCGTCTCCAGCTCGCCAAGCTCTTCGCGCACCTTCGCCCACACATCGCCCTTGTCTTCCCAGTCGAAGCCCACGTTGCGTGCCTTGTCTTGAATGCGGTATGCCTTAATTAGAGCCGGCAGGGCAGCGGGCACACCCGACAGCACACTCTTGTTGCCGTCTTTCTCCTTGAGCTTTATCTGTTCCCAGTTTTCTATAACCTGTTGTGCTGTGCTGACAGTCTCGCCCTCTGGTTGCTCATCCTTGGTCTCTCCGTAGGGTAGCGGCTTGGGCTCTGCTGCTCCCACCTGTGACGGGTGGTAGACGTGAGGGTGTCTGAAAATCAGCTTGTCGGTGAGCTTGTTGCACACGTCGGCGATGTCAAACTGCTCCTTTTCTTGTCCAATCTTTGCATAGAAGCAGATGTGCAACAACACGTCGCCCAGCTCTTTACAGATGTTGGGCTGGTCGTTGTTCATGAGCGCGTCGCAAAGCTCATAAGTCTCTTCTATAGTGTTTGGCCTCAAGCTCTCGTTTGTCTGTTTCTTGTCCCATGGACATTTTTCCCTTAATGTGTCCAGGACGTCAAGAAATCGTCCGAAGGCCTTCATTTTTTCTTCTCTTGTATGCATGTCTTTTTCCTCTTTTTTTATAATCACGTTTAAAATACCAGCCATTTGTTCAGAACTGAATGTTTTAATCTGGCTTAATCCAATTTCTAATCTGGCTTAATCGGATAAAAACCAGACCCTCAATGTCCTTTCTGAGGTGTCGCCTGCCGTTGTCAGAAAAATGGTATGTTGCGACCATCTGAAAGATGTGGCTGAACGTGTTGGCAAAGTTAGGTATAATTTTTGACAAAAAGGAAGGACTTTTGATGTTTATGTTATATAGTTTTGTTTAAAAACGAAAATACCCGACTCTTCGCAAAGTCGGGTACTTATCTCAATGGGTATTAGTTTTTTTAAGGCATAAAGATTGTATTCAGGATAACGGGTGCAAAGGTACAAATTTTTCTTTAATAACGCAAAATAAAAAAAGATGTTTCTTAACATGTTTTTGAAAAATATTATTTTTTTTGTGGTTAAAAAAGTTTAAAACGGTAATAAGAGTGTGAAAGTGACACAAAAACCGCCTACCTATTGTAACTATTTGTTGATGTTTTGCAAATTTTTTATGAGAGAGCCTTGTTTTTTTTAATATCTGCTTTGTTGAACCAAAATAACGGTCTTTCGTGTAATGCTAAAAAAGATGTTTAGAAAGCATAAAAAGCCCTCTTTGCATCATTCAAATCAAAAAAATGGCCCTACTGTGCGGTGAAGACTGTTTTTTTGCTTATATATAAGGTGCATTTTCATTTTTTTTATGTAAGTTTGCATCAAAAATCAAAAACGACAATACAACTATGAAGGAAGAAAGACCCGAAGAAGAGAAAAAGAGCATTAGCTTTGTAGAACAGATTGTGGAGAAAGACCTTGAAGAAGGCAAGAACGCGGGACGCATACAGACACGATTCCCGCCAGAGCCTAACGGCTATCTGCACATCGGACACGCAAAAGCTATATGCATGGACTTTGGAGTGGCCGACAACTATAACGGCGTGTGTAACCTGCGTTTCGATGACACCAATCCGAGCAAGGAGAACACAGAGTATGTGGAGAATATCTTGAACGACATCCAGTGGCTTGGATTCAAGTGGGGCAACATCTATTACGCTTCCGACTATTTTGAGAAGCTGTGGGAATTTGCCGTGTGGATGATCAAGAACGGCCACGCTTACATTGACGAGCAGACAGCAGAACAGATTGCTGAGCAGAAGGGCACACCTACAACACCTGGCGTGGCTTCGCCTTATCGCGACCGTCCTGTGGAGGAGAGCCTTGAGCTGTTCAACAAGATGAACACACCCGAGGCTGTGGAAGGCAGCATGGTGCTTCGCGCAAAGATAGACATGGCTAATGCCAACATGCACTTCCGCGATCCTATCATCTACCGCATTATCCAGATTCCGCACCACCGCACAGGAACAAAGTGGCACGCTTATCCTATGTACGACTTTGCACATGGACAGAGCGACTTCTTTGAGGGCGTGACCCACTCAATCTGTACGCTCGAGTTTGTGCCTCACCGTCCTCTCTACGATTTGTTCATCGACTACCTGAAGGAGATGCGTGGCGAGACAGAGAACCTGCACGACTTCCGTCCGCGACAGATCGAGTTTAACCGTCTGAACCTTACCTACACCGTGATGTCGAAGCGTAAGCTCCACACCCTCGTTGACGAACACCTCGTGGCAGGATGGGACGATCCGCGTATGCCGACCCTCTGTGGCATGCGCCGTCGTGGCTACTCGCCTGAGAGCATCAGAAACTTCATCAAGTCGATAGGCTACACCAAGTTTGATGCCCTTAACGACATGGCGCTCCTTGAGGCTGCCGTGCGCGACGACCTTAACAAGAAGGCGTTGCGTGTGTCGGCTGTGCTCAATCCCGTGAAGCTGGTCATCACCAACTATCCTGACAACCAGACAGAGGAGATGGAAGCCATCAACAACCCTGAGGACGAGACAGCAGGCACACACACCATAACCTTCTCCAAGAACCTGTGGATAGAGCGCGACGACTTCATGGAGGATGCTCCGAAGAAGTTCTTCCGCATGACGCCAGGCAAGGAGGTGCGTCTGAAGAATGCTTACATCGTGATGTGCACAGGATGCACAAAAGACGAGAACGGCAACATCATTGAGATTCAGGCCGAATATGACCCCATAAGCAAGAGCGGAATGGAAGGTGCAAACCGCAAGGTGAAAGGCACGCTCCACTGGGTATCGGCAGATCACTGCCACAAAGCTAAGGTGCGTGTGTATGACCGACTGTTTGAGGTGGAGAACCCCTCAGCCGACGAGCGCGATTTCCGTGAGCTTCTTAACCCCGAGAGTCTGAAGACCATCGACAACTGCTACGTCGAGAACTACGCTGCCGAGCGTAAGCCCGGCGAGTATCTGCAGTTCCAGCGTATCGGCTATTTCATGGCCGACCTCGACTCCACAGCCGACAATCTTGTGTTCAACAAGACCGTTGGCCTGAAGGACGCTTGGGCTAAACAGAAAAAGTAAATGGTAAACAAAGAAGATAGATTCAACAACAAACGATTCAAGGAGGTCCTGGCCAAGTATGAAGCTGGCCAGGACAACCTTGACAGCTTGTTCTTTGATGTCGACGACATCATGGACATTGCCGAATATTATAACTATAAGGCCGACGTAGACAACGCCCGAAAGGCCGTTGCCTTTGCCGCCCACTTATACCCCACGTCGCCCATGGTGCTTATTCTTCAGGCACGCATGGCGTTGTTCAGCGACTTTGACATAGATAAAGCTCGCCACTATGCGCAGCTTATCGAACAACAAGGTTGCGAGGACATGGAATATTTCTATCTTAAGGCAGAGATGTTGCTGTTTGAGGATTATATCTATGAAGCCGACAGTTATCTTGAAAGCAAGATACCGTTGCTTGATGGAGAAGACCTTGAAGATTTCTACCTTGACGTAGCGTTTATCTTCCTCGACTATCGTTTGCCTGAGTATGCAAAGGCATGGTTGGACCGGTCAAACGAAAAAGATGATCCCGACTACTTGGAGGCTGAGGGCCGCATAGCTTTCCTTATGGAGGATTATGACAAGTGTGAGACCATCTTCAAGAAGCTGCTTGAGAACGAGCCTTTCGCAGTGACGCTGTGGAACACGCTGGCGTCGGCACAGTTTCTTAACGGCCGGTTGGTTGAAAGCATCGACAGTTCTGAGTATGCCATTGCCATCAGCCCAAACAATCCCGAGGCACTGCTCAACAAGGCACGTTGCCTTTCAACGGCCTACAGATTTAGTGAGGCAGCCGAGTTTTACGAACGTTATCTTACACAGGTGCCTAACGACAGTTCTGTAAGAGCCATGTATGCTGTGGCGCTTATAGCATACGGCAAGTATGATGAAGCCCTCTCCAACCTTTATCAAGCCAAAGATACCTGCACCGACAAGTCGCTCATTCCAGAGATCGTGAAACAGCTTGTCTTTGTGCTGTCCAAGAAAGGGCAAACCGACGAGGCTTTTGCCGTTGTTGACGAGGCAGAGAAGAATGGGCATATCGACCATCTGGACCGTCTGCTTAACGAGGGTCGCCTGTTCTTGGACATTAAAGAGAAGGAGCGTGCTGGCGACCGTTTTGTTGAGGCCATCTTGGAGAGCAAGCACAGCATGGGCATCTACATGGAGGTGGCGATAGCCTATTATGTTAACGATGCGTTTCTTGAAACTATCAAAACTCTCACTTCTGCCTTGTTCTATAATCCTCATGAAAAACGGGGATATGCTTATCTTGCCGACAGTTACCGACAGTATGGCATGAAGCAAGAATTTCTTGACACGCTGAAGCTTGCTTGCGAGAATAACCCTCTTGAGGTGAAGGAGGTGATGTGTGACATGTTCCCGATAGACATGGACCCAAGAGACTTCTACGACTATGCCCTAAAAAAGTTTAACGGCGACAAGCCCGCTGACGAATAGGTAATGGTTTTGAATAAAACGAGATTTTTTTATTTATATATAATAAGGTGAAGCGATAAAACTCTTTTCGTCATTTAAATTCTTAAAATGGAAGTGGATGCGACAATGTTTTATCGTTATTAAAAACAACAAAAAATTAAAATGAGCTGGATTTCATCTCTTTTGGGTAACCTCAACTATGGTACCGTTTTCTTTCTGATGATGCTTGAGAGCACCGTCATTCCTGTGCCTTCAGAGCTTGTGGTGTCGCCCGCGGCTTATCACGCAGCAGCAGGTAATCTTGACATCTTTCTTGTAATTCTGTTTGCAACCCTTGGCGCCGACCTCGGTGCTACCATCAATTATGTGGCGGGCTATTATCTTGGACGTCCCATCATCTACCGCTTTGCCAACAGCAAGTGGGGCAAGATGTGCCTGCTGAACCAAGAGAAGGTAGAGAAGAGCGAGCGCTATTTTGACAGCCACGGCAAGGTGGCAACCATCACCGGTCGTCTCATCCCTGGCATCAGACATCTTATCTCCATTCCTGCTGGTCTGGCAAAGATGCACTATGGAAACTTCATTCTCTACACGACCATAGGTGCTGGCGTGTGGAACTGCATCCTCGCTGCTCTCGGATGGTATCTGCACACCATCGTGCCTGAGGATCAGCTGCACGACAAAATTCTTGAGTATGGCGAATATATAAAATGGGCAATCATTGCTCTTGTGCTCATCGCCATCGTCTTCTTTGTTGTAAAGAAACTCCTGAAGAAAAAGAATTAAGGAGGGTAGGGAAGAATCGAAATAAAAAACGTGAGAAATAGAAACGTGAGAAAATAGGAACGTGAGAAAATAGGAACGTGAGAAAATAGAAAACGTGAGTAAACGCCACCGAATGATGGTTGTTTACTCACGTTTTTTTATCGTTTTTATCGTTACTCGCCAGCAAACTGGCGTATGCGCTGTTCTTCAGAGAGCTTGCACACAAGGAGCGTGTCGCCCTTCTCTGCCACGATGTAGCCGTCAAGACCCTGCACAACCACCTTCTTCTCTTCTGTGGCATGAATGATACAGTTGCTTGTGTCGTAGACGCTGATGTCGCTGCCTATGAGGCTGTTGCCATACAGGTCGTGGTGTGTGTGCATGAGCAATGAGCTCCATGAACCGAGGTCGCTCCATCCAAAGTCGGCAGGACACACGAAAATCTCTTCTGCCTTCTCCATGATGGCATAGTCGACAGAAATTTTCTCACATTCGGGGTAGAGCTTGTCGATCATCTCCTGCTCCTTGTCGGTGCCGTAGACGTTGAGCAGACCCTCAAACACCTTACTTATGGCGGGAGCATATATGCGGAAGGCATTGACGATGGTGCTCACGCTCCACACGAAAATGCCGGCGTTCCAAAAGAAATTGTTTTGCTGTATGTAGCGCTTTGCCGTTTCGAGATCGGGTTTCTCGCGGAACGTGTCTATGCGGAAAATCTCTTTGTTGCGTGGTGACGATGTGCTCAGGTCTGCCTGTATGTATCCGTAGCCTGTCTCTGGACGGTTGGGCTTGATGCCAAGGGTCACGATGGCATCGGTCTCGCTTGTGAACTTAAGGCTCTGTGTTATGACGCGGCGAAACTCGGGCACGTTGAGCACAATGGCATCGCTTGGTGTCACCACGATGTTGGCTTTGGGGTCCTTGGCTTTTATGCGCCAGCTTACATAGGCAATGCAAGGTGCGGTGTTGCGTCGGCATGGCTCAAGGAGAATGTTCTCTGCCGGTATTTCTGGCAACTGTTCACGCACAATTTGTTCATATTGTTTGTTGGTCACTACCCACACGTTCTCGCTTGCACACACTCCTTCAAAACGGTCGTATGTGAGCTGAATGAGCGAACGCCCTACGCCAAGCATGTCGATAAACTGCTTGGGGCGGTCACTGGTGCTCATAGGCCATATTCTGCTGCCTACACCACCTGCCATTATCACCAAATGATTGCTTGTATGAGCCATAAATGTAAATGATTTTCTGATAAATAAAAATATGTGTTTTTATGTCTTGTGTTTACAGAGAGTTTGCTTCTTTTGTCTCTGAAATGCTAATGTATGCAGAATTCTCAGTTTCTTCGATACACAAGCATAAAGATTTTACAAAGATACAATTTTTTTGAATAGGGAACAAAAACTCTTACAAAAAAATGCATAAAAAAAGAAGACTAAAACTCTCGTTTAGACAAATGAGCCGCTTTAGTCTTCTTTTTTATATCTCATTCTTAATAGAACCTGTTATGCCAGTGCGATGAGGCCTTCCTCACCATTCACTTTGCCCTCTTTGAAGAGCCAACCTATACCGAGGTAAGCCTCTTCCTTGCTAATCTTAGCGTTCTTTGCAATCTCAGCCACGGTGAGAGCTTTCTCTGCTGCTGCAAGAGCCTGATAAACGTCACCTGCACGGAAGCCTACGCTCTCGGCGTTGATTGTCACTTCTGCTACTTTCTTTACAGCGGTCTTCTTTGCTGCTGTTGCCTTTGTTGCAGTCTTTGTTGTAGCCTTAGCTGCGGTAGTCTTTTTTGTTGTCGCTTTCTTTTCTGTCATAATTTAGTAAATTAATCTTGGCTGATATCGTTAATTTCTAACTATTCAACCTTTGATAGTTGCAAAATTACAACTAATTTTTAAACAATCCAACATTATTTATGACAAAAAGCGCTGCAAACGGCTATCAGTCAACAGTTTTACGCGTTTTCTTGACTTGCGTCAACACTGAGATGCAGTTCCTCAAGCTGTTTGGGGTCAAGAACCGAAGGTGCATCAAGCATAACGTCGCGTCCGCTGTTGTTCTTCGGGAAGGCTATGCAGTCGCGTATAGAGTCGAGACCAGCCATGATTGACACAAAGCGGTCGAGACCGAACGCCAGGCCGGCGTGAGGAGGTGCTCCATACTTGAAGGCGTTGATGAGGAAGCCAAACTGTGCCATGGCGCGCTCAGGTGTGAAGCCCAGAATCTGGAACATCTTCTCCTGAAGGTCGCAGTCATGGATACGGAGGCTGCCGCCGCCTACCTCTATGCCGTTGCACACAAAGTCATAAGCTTTGGCGCGAACTTGCTCAGGATGCTCGTCAAGCAGAGGGATGTCGTCGGGGTTAGGCATGGTGAAGGGGTGGTGTGTTGCCATGAGTCGCTGCTCCTCGTCGCTCCACTCGAACAGAGGGAAGTCGATAATCCACAGACACTCAAACTTGTTTTTGTCGCGCAGGCCGAGGCGGTCGCCCATCTCAAGACGCAGGGTGCAGAGCTGCACACGGGTCTTGTTGGCGTTGTCGCCGCTGAGAATGAGTACGAGGTCGCCGTCCTTGGCGCCCATCTTCTCCTTGAGCTGCTGAAGCACCTCGGGTGAGTAGAACTTGTCGATGCTGCTCTTCACGGTGCCGTCGGCGTTGAACTTGACATATACAAGGCCCTTGGCGCCTACCTGTGGACGCTTCACGAAGTCGGTAAGCTGGTCAAGCTGCTTGCGGGTATAGTTGGCGCAGCCGGGAACGCAGATACCGCCAATGTAAGCAGCGCTGTCGAACACCGAGAACGTGCCTGTGCCCTTCAAAACATCCATCAGCTCGACAAATTCCATGCCGAAACGCAAGTCGGGCTTGTCGCTACCGAAGCGGCGCATGGCCTCATGCCATGTCATCTGCTGCAATTTGGCAGGCAGCTCCACGCCACGAATCTCCTTGAACAGGTGACGGGCCATGTCCTCAAACAGGTTGATCACGTCGTCCTGGTCAACAAACGACATCTCGCAGTCGATCTGTGTAAACTCGGGCTGACGGTCAGCGCGAAGATCCTCGTCGCGGAAACATTTTGCTATCTGGAAGTAACGGTCGAAACCGCTCACCATGAGCAGCTGCTTAAGGGTCTGGGGGCTCTGTGGCAGAGCGTAGAACTGACCGGGGTTCATGCGTGAAGGCACGACAAAGTCGCGTGCTCCCTCAGGTGTGCTACCAATAAGTATAGGTGTCTCCACCTCAATAAACTGCTGCTGGTCGAGGAAGTTGCGGATAAGAATGGTCATCTTGTGGCGTAGCTCAAGGTTCTTGCGTACGGTAGGACGGCGCAGGTCAAGGTAGCGATACTTCATGCGTATGTCATCGCCACCGTCGGTGTTGTCCTCGATGGTGAACGGAGGTGTGACGCTCTTTGACAGGATGTTAAGCTCCTTTACCAAAATTTCGATGTCGCCAGTGGGCAGAGCGTTGTTCTTGCTCTCACGCTCACTAACCTCGCCTACAACCTGGATGCAAAACTCGCGTCCCAGTTTGCTGGCGCGTGCGCAAAGCTCGCTGTCGTCAGACTCGTTGAAAACCAGCTGTGTAATGCCGTAGCGGTCGCGCAGATCTACAAAGATCATGCCGCCCATCTTTCTTACACGCTGTACCCATCCGGCAAGTGTCACGTTCTTGCCGGCGTCAGAGAGTCGAAGCTCTCCACAAGTGTTTGTTCTGTACATATATTATAAATAATGTGTATGTTTTTTTATTTTGTTTCCAAATTTTATGCAAACCAACTGCAAAGTTATAGTGTTTGCGCCAAATAGCCAAATTTATTTTTCATATATAGCCATTTTTTTTTGTTGCTTTTGCACAGCAATCTCTGTTCTTCTTGCGTTCCTTTGAAGCCAATATGTCGTGTAGAAACGGCATCTACAGTTAATTATTGCAAAATAATAGGGCTTTAAAAGTATGCAATCAAAACTTTCGTTACCTTTGCAGCTAATATCAGATACAAAAGACAATTAAACATCCGAAAACATGAAAAAATTTTTATCTTTCATAGTTATGTGTCTTGCCACCGTTACGTTGGCAATGGCGCAGCAGGCCAAGCCTAAGACAGATGGTCCGTCTATAAAGTTTGAGAAGACCACACACGATTTTGGCACATTCTCCGAGACAAATTCTACACAGAAGTGTGTGTTCACATTCACAAACGTGGGCAAAAGTCCGCTCATCATCAACCAGGCCATAGGCAGTTGTGGCTGCACAATACCCACATACACAAAGGCTCCCATCCGTCCGGGTGAGAAGGGTGAGATAAAGGTCACATACAAAGGTCGCGGTCTCTATCCTGGTCATTTTAAGAAGATGGTTACCGTTCGTACAAACGGTGATCCCAGCATGGTGCGTCTTTATATTGAAGGCGAGATGACAGATGCCGCACAAGATTCGGCTACCAAGGAGAAGAAATAATAACGATGTCGCTTATTGGCCGTTAAGTTTGTTGACGGTCAATAAGCTACATGTTAGGCTTACGAATTCGGCAACAAATTCGGTAACAAATTGGGCTATGGATTCGGGTACGAAAGAGGGTACGAAAATATAGCTTTATGAGCTTCTTATAGCTTCTGAGATGCTAATCCGTAAACTGTAAGAAACGAAAAATAGCAACTAAAAATCGGTTGCTATTTTTCGTTTCTTTATGATTGTCAAATGTTTACGCTAAGGAGCGATAAACGGGGCTCGAACCCGCGACCCCCAGCTTGGGAAGCTAGTGCTCTACCAACTGAGCTATTATCGCAAGGTTATCATTTGAGCCGATACCCGGACTCGAACCGGGGACCCACGCATTACGAATGCGTTGCTCTACCAACTGAGCCATATCGGCCTTGCAGAACTTTTGAAAGAGGCCTTTCTAAATTCGGATGCAAAGATAATGTATTTTTCCTTTTACGCCAAATCTTATGCCTATAATTTTCTGCAAAAACTCATTTTTGCCGTTTTTTTGAGCATGCCGTTCGCTTTTGCTTTGACAAAAGATGCGTCTATACCTTATTATATTAGCCGAGCATAGTTGACGTATTTTATTGTTAACTGTTTTTAACTGTGACAGAAAAACATTTTTACACATTTCTTTTGTGGCTTTAATTTTTTTTTATTTACTTTGCAAGAGCATAATGTAACTAAAAACTTTATGGTTATGACGAATACTGCAGACACAGCAAATCTCTGTGGCCTGAGACGAGAAGATTTTCAGGCCACTATAGATGGAAAGGCTACAGACCTTTACATCCTCAAGAACAATGAAGGCAACGAGGTTGCCATTACCAACTATGGCGGAGCAATTGTGGCTATCATGGTGCCCGACAAAGATGGAAAATACGCCAATGTGATTCAAGGACACGACAACATAAAAGATGTGGTGGAGTCGCCAGAGCCTTATCTTTCTACGTTGATAGGACGTTATGGCAACCGCATCTGTAAAGGCAAGTTCCAGCTGCACGGCAAAGAGTATAGCTTGCCCATCAACAATGGTCCCAACTGCTTGCATGGTGGCAAAAAAGGCTTTAATGCCAAGGTGTGGGATGCACTTCAGATGAACGACCACACGCTGGTGCTCAAATATGTCAGCCCCTACGGCGAGGAAGGTTTTTCGGGCGAGGTGAGAGTGACTGTGGTTTATGCTTTCAATGACGATAACGAGTTGAGCATCGACTATATGGCCACAACCAACAAGAAGACAGTGATCAACCTCACAAGTCATGGCTTCTTCTCTTTGGCCGGCATTGCAGATCCGACACCGACAATCGATAACTTGGTTTGTGAGATAAACGCCGACTATTATCTGCCTATCGATGAGACATCGATACCTACAGGTGAGATTAGATTCGTGAAAGGCACGCCGTTCGATTTCCGTAAGCCCAAGACCGTGGGTCAAGACATCGATGCCGACAACGAGCAGATAAAGAACGGAGCAGGTTACGACCATTGCTTCGTGTTGAACAAGAAAGAAGAGAGCGAACTGAGCTTCGCTGCCAAGATAACAGAACCCGTTAGCGGACGCACCATGGAGGTATTCACAACCGAGCCTGGCGTTCAGGTCTACACAGACAACTGGGCTGACGGTTACAAGGGACAGCACGGTGCCACCTTCCCACGCAGAAGCGCTATCTGCTTTGAGGCACAACATTTCCCCGATTCGCCAAATCATCCTTATTTCCCGTCTGTGGTTCTTAAGCCAGGTGAGCAATACACACAGAAGACAGTTTATAAGTTTGGTGTTGAAAAATAACAACGGGTCTAAGCTCATGATGAAAACACATAATAATATTTGACAATAAAACGAATTGTAGGGCATCCGTATGGGCGTTCTTTTTGAACAATCCTCACGGTTGCCCCGCATTTATGCAAGGATAACCCCATAATGACAATCCACTGCAACAAGTCTACTGCAACTTTTGTTTTTATCATTTGACCACCAACTCTGACAATAAAAATCAATTAATATAACTAAATCATAAAACAAAAAATGGAAAATACTTCTAAAACACAGAGCAGCATCATTGCTATAATCGTGATGATGTTCCTCTTCGCAATGATCTCTTTTGTGACAAATCTTGCAGCACCTTTCGGCCTCATTTGGGGTAACCAGTACTCATGGGCAGGAATGATGGGCAACATGATGAACTTCCTCGCTTACCTCTTTATGGGTATCCCCGCAGGCATCATGTTGACAAAGATTGGTTACAAGAAAACTGCTATTTTGGCAATGGCTATCGGCTTTATCGGCCTTGGCGTGCAGTATGTGTCAAGCATTGTTGGTGCCGACACCGCAGTCTTCACCGTTGGCGGACAGCCTGTGATGCTCAACCTCATCATCTACTTGCTCGGTGCTTTCATCTGCGGCTTCTGCGTTTGCATGCTCAACACCGTTGTTAACCCCATGCTTAACCTGCTTGGTGGTGGCGGCAACCGCGGTAACCAGCTCATCCAGACCGGTGGCTCGCTCAACTCGCTCTCTGCAACCCTTACACCGCTCTTCGTGGGTGCTCTTATCGGTAGCGTTACCAAGGACACAGCCATGAGCGACGTGTCACCTCTGCTGTTCATCGCTATGGGCGTGTTCGCCGTGTCTATTATCATTATTGCTTTCGCAACCATTCCTGAGCCCCATCTTCAGAAGGCAGGCGAGAAAAAGGAAGTTATGGAGCACTCACCGCTCAATTTCCGTCACACCTTGCTTGGCATCATCGCCATCTTTTTCTATGTTGGTATTGAGGTCGGCATTCCTTCACAGCTCACCTTCTATCTGGCACAGCCCGAGTCGGCAGGTGGTGTGGGTCTTGCCAATGGTGCCGCCATCGGTGGCGCTATCGCTGCCATCTACTGGATGCTGATGCTTGTAGGACGTTTTTCAAGCTCTATCATCAGTGGCAAGGTGTCAACACGTGCTCAGATGCTGTTCGTGACCACAACAGCCATCGTTCTGTTGCTTATCACCATCTTCCTGCCCAGCGACCTCACAATGAGCATGCCCGCTTATAGCGTTTCTGACGGTTTCATCATGACGGCAGGTATTCCTGTCAAGTGTCTGTTCATCGTGCTCTGCGGTCTTTGCACATCAGTGATGTGGGGCGGCATCTTCAACCTCGCTGTTGAGGGCCTTGGCAAGTACACAGCAGCTGCTTCTGGTCTCTTCATGACCATGGTTGTGGGTGGTGGTATCATGCCGTTCATCCAGAACCTCATCGCCAACAACGCCGGCTACATCGCAAGCTACTGGCTCGTTATTGCCATGCTTGCCTACATTCTCTACTACAGCCTCGTTGGTTGCAAGAATGTAAACACCGACATCCCTGTAGAATAATTTAACCGAAAACCCGTTTTGTCCCTTGGCGCTTTCTGTTGAAGATGCGCCAAAGGGCAATTCTATTTTAACAATCTTTTTAATCATTAAAAAAACTATCATTATGGACATAGAATTCGTAAGAAGTCGTTTTATCAAACATTTTGACGGAAAGACAGGTAACATATATGCATCGCCAGGACGTATTAACCTCATCGGTGAGCACACCGACTATAACGGTGGATTCGTATTCCCCGGTGCAGTAGACTGTGGCATCATGGCCGAGGTTCGTCCTAATGGCACAAACACCGTGATGTGCTATTCGATAGATTTGAAAGACCGTGTCGAGTTTAAGGTCGACGATCCCAATGGTCCTCGCGCAAGCTGGGCACGCTACATCTACGGCATGGTGCAGGAGATGCGCAAGCTCGGTGTCGACGTGAAGGGTTTTAACACAGCCTTTGCCGGTGATGTGCCTCTCGGTGCAGGCATGTCTTCATCGGCTGCCCTTGAGAGCTGCTTCGCTTATGCTCTCAACGACCTCTTCGGCGACAACAAGGTGAGCAAGTGGGATATGGTGCTTGCCGGCCAGGCTACAGAGCACAACTATTGTGGCGTGAACTGCGGAATCATGGACCAGTTCGCAAGCGTCTTTGGAAAGGAAGGATGCCTCATGCGTCTCGACTGCCGCAGCCGCGAGTTCGAATATTTCCCCTTCAAGCCTGTTGGCTACAAACTGGTGCTCCTCAACTCTTGCGTGAAGCATGAGCTTGCCGGCTCTCCTTACAACGACCGCCGCAACAGCTGTGAGAACGTTGTCAAGCACATTGCTGCAAAGTATCCCGATGCCAAGTTTGAGACTCTCCGCGACTGCACATGGGAGCAGCTTGAGGCTGTAAAGTGTGAGGTTAGTGAGGAAGACTACAAGCGCGCTCACTTCGTGCTCGGCGAGAAAGACCGTGTGCTCGCAGTGTGCGACGCCCTCAACGCTGGCGACTATGAGACCGTAGGCAAGAAGATGTATGAGACCCACGAAGGTCTGAGCAAAGAGTATGAGGTGTCATGCGAGGAGCTCGACTTCCTTAACGACATCGCCAAGGAGAATGGCGTTACTGGTAGCCGCATCATGGGCGGCGGATTCGGTGGATGCACCATCAACCTCGTGAAAGAGGAGCTGTATGATCAGTTCATCGCTGACGCAAAGGCAAAATATTCAGCCAAATATGGCAAGGAGCCAAAGGTTATTGATGTTGTCATCGGTGACGGCTCACGCAAAATTTGCTAATAAAAGCTCTGTTTCTCTTACATCGTTTTAGAGAAAAACAATATAAAGTCGGTCTGCTTAACGGCAAGGCCGACTTTTTCTTTGCGTTTTTTATTGATGATGAATAAAAAAATAACAGTTTTGTCAAAAAACACATTCAAAAATTAAACTAATCCAACTAATATCACTATCTTTGCACTAAATAGATTTCTTGGCATAAAAAATAGACCTCATTTCCGTAAAAGAGGCATCACCCCAACAAAAGAAGCTTCATCTTACCAAAGAAGTTTTCGTCTCTGCTAAAAGAAATTAACCATGACATCCCAAAATTACGAATAAGATTTTAAATAGTTCTATTTTAACACTAAATACAAGACATGAACAATAAGGAATTAATGAATCATGCAGCAGACAACATAAGAATCCTTGCTGTATCGATGGTTGAGAAAGCTAAGTCTGGACATCCTGGAGGTGCTATGGGCGGTGCGGATTTCATTAATGTACTTTTCTCCGAGTTTTTAACCTACGACCCAGAGAATCCTACATGGGAAGGCCGTGACCGTTTCTACCTTGACCCGGGACACATGTCGCCGATGCTCTATTCGGCCTTGGCCCTTCAAGGCAAATTCACCATCGAGGAGCTGAAGCAGTTCCGTCAGTGGGGTTCGGTGACGCCTGGACATCCTGAGCGCGACATCGCACGCGGCATCGAGAACACGTCAGGCCCTCTCGGACAGGGACACACCTTCGCTGTGGGTGCTGCCATTGCAGAGAAATTCCTTGAGGCACGCCTCGGAAGCACAATGATGCAGCATAAGATCTATGCTTACATCTCTGACGGCGGCATTCAGGAAGAAATTTCTCAGGGTGCAGGACGCATTGCCGGCCTGCTGCATCTGAACAACCTTATCATGTTCTACGATGCCAACGAGATACAGCTCTCTACCGAGTGTGACGTGGTGATGAACGAGAACACCGAGCAGAAATATCGCGCATGGGGATGGAACGTGCTGACAATAAACGGCAACGACCCCGACGAGATTCGTGCCGCTCTGATCCTTGCCGGTAAGGAGGAGCACCGTCCTACACTTATCATCGGCCACACACTGATGGGTAAGGGCGCACGCAAGGCCGACAACAGCAGCTACGAGCGTAACGTGAAGACACACGGCGCACCACTCGGTGGCGATGCTTATGTGAACACGGTGAAGAATCTTGGTGGCGATGTTAACGACCCGTTCGTTGTGTTTGACGACGTGAAGGCTCTCTACGATGCGCGTAACGCTGAGCTGCGCACCATCGTGGCTGCACGTCATGCTGCTGAGGAAGAGTGGCGTAAGAACAATCCTGAGAAAGCAGAGCTCATGAAGCAGTGGTTCTCAGGCGATGCTCCTAAGGTCGACTGGAGCGCTCTCGTGCAGCCTCGTGATGCTGCTACGCGTGTTGCTTCTGCCAACTGTCTTGGTGTGCTTGCAGAGCAGGTGGGCAACATGGTGTGCTCTTCTGCCGACCTCTGCAACTCTGACAAGACCGATGGCTTCCAGAAGAAGACAAAGGACATGCGTTACGACGATTTCTCTGGCGCGTTCTTCCAGGCAGGTGTGAGCGAGCTCACCATGGCCTGCGTCTGCATAGGCATGTATCTGCACGGTGGCGTTATCCCCGCTTGCGGCACATTCTTTGTGTTCTCCGACTATATGAAGCCCGCCATCCGCATGGCTGCTCTCATGCAGGTACCTATCAAGTTTATCTGGACACACGATGCGTTCCGTGTAGGCGAGGATGGTCCCACCCACGAGCCCGTGGAGCAGGAGGCACAGATCCGTCTCATGGAGAAGTTGAAGAACCACAGCGGTCAAGACTCTGTCCGCGTGTTCCGTCCTGCCGACACCGACGAGGCAACAGTGTGCTGGAAGATGGCTGTCGAGAACATGGCCACACCTACAGCTCTCATCTTCTCTCGTCAGAACGTAACAAGTCTGCCCGAGGGCAACGATTATGAGGAGGCACGCAAGGGTGCGTATGTCGTGAAAGGTTCTGATGCCGACTACGACGTTATCCTTCTTGCTTCTGGCTCAGAGGTGTCTACCCTTGTGGCTGGTAGCGAGCTGCTTCGCAACGAAGGCATCAAGGTGCGCATCGTCAGCGTTCCTTCTGAGGGTCTGTTCCGCACACAGTCGAAAGAGTATCAGGAGAGCATCTTGCCACAGGGTGCAAAGATCTTCGGTCTCACCTCTGGTCTGCCCGTCACCCTTGAGGGTCTTGTAGGTGCCAACGGCACCGTTTACGGTCTCAACTCGTTTGGCTTCTCAGCTCCTTTCAAGGTGCTCGACGAGAAACTCGGCTTCACAGCTGAGAACGTGTACAAGCAGGTAAAGGCTTTCATCGGAAAATAAACGTGAGTTCTGAAAAAGAACCCAGATGTCAGAAAAAACATGAGCAGCGACAAAAGCTGCGCATCAAGAGATAATTATTAAAGGTGGGCTGTGCTGAAGCATAGCGCGTCAGCATGGCCCGCTTAATTAAAAACCTATTTACTTCTAAACATTAACGCTTATGGAGATAAAGACAGTCGGCATTGCTTGCGACCACGCAGGCTTCGCATTGAAGAAATTTGTGATTCAGTATCTTGAGTCGCACGGTTATCCCTACAAAGACTATGGAACATATAGCGACATGAGCTGCGACTATCCCGACTTCGGACATGCTCTTGCAGAGGGCATAACGAGTGGTGAGGTTTATCCCGGTATCGGCATCTGCGGTAGCGGCGAGGGCATCAGCATGACGCTCAACAAGCATAACGGTGTGCGTGCCGGTTTGGCATGGATGCCTGAGATCGCTCATCTCATCCGTCAGCATAACGATGCCAACGTGCTCGTGATGCCAGGCCGTTTTGTTGACAACAAGACAGCCGAGAAGATCATGGACGAGTTCTTTGTCACCACGTTTGAGGGCGGTCGTCATGAGAGACGAGTAGAGAAAATCGACTTAAAATAAGAAACAATACCAAGACGCGTTTCGGGTTTGACACCCTTTACAAACGTCTGATGAACGGAAAAGGGAAGCGAACACCAAACATGTTGCTTCCCTTTTTTTCACTCTTTTTACCAACCAATCACCAAATCGTTATATGAAAAAAATCTTTCTGTCGCTTCTCTTTGCCACAACGTGTCTTGGAGCATGGAGCGACAACCATTTCATCACCGACACGCCTTACCGCAACAAGGTCGAGAGTGTGTTCAAAAACCGCATGCAGACAGTGGGCAAGCAGTTTTTTGACACCAAGAGCCTCAAGCCCACGCTTGAGCAGACAGAGGCTCTTGAGTTTCTGTATGCCTACATGCCGCTTGCCGATGTGACCGACTATCCTACAAGCTTCTATCTTGACAACGTCAAGGCCACGCTCACGGCAAGAGAAGAGATGACGTGGGGCAAGAACGTCCCCGAACTGTTGTTCCGCCATTTTGTGCTGCCGCTTCGTGTTAACAACGAGCCGCTCGACTCGTCACGCACCGTGTTCTACCGCGAACTGAAAGACAGGGTCAAGGGCAAGAGCATGTATGATGCCATTCTTGAGGTTAACCACTGGTGCCACGAGAAGGTGACATATCAACCGTCTGACGCACGCACGTCTGCACCCCTTGCCACCGTGCGCACAGCCACAGGCCGTTGCGGTGAGCAGAGCACGTTCACCGTGGCCGCCTTGCGTGCTGTCGGCATTCCAGCCCGTCAGGTCTACACACCGCGCTGGGCACACACCGACGACAACCACGCATGGGTGGAGGCTTGGGCCGATGGCAAATGGTATTTCCTCGGTGCCTGCGAGCCAGAGCCTGTTCTTAACCTCGGATGGTTCAATGCTCCTGCTTCGCGTGCCATGCTCATGCACACCAAGGTGTTTGGCGATTATGCCGGACCCGAGGAGGTGATGCTTCGCGCTACCAATTTTACCGAGATAAACCTCATCAGCAACTATGCTCCTTGCAGCAAGATAAACATTGCTGTCGTCAACGTTGACGGCTCTGCGGTAAGCAATGCGCGTGTAGATTTCAAGATTTACAACTATGCCGAGTTTTGCACCGTTGCCACAAAATATGCCGATGCCTTGGGTCATACAGACATCTCTGCCGGAAACGGCGACATGATGGTGTGGGCATCAAAAGGCGGACGTTATGGTTTCGCTAAAGTGACGTTCGGAAAGGACAAGAACGCGCGCATAACGCTCAATCACGATATGAAAGATGTGGCTCTGTTGCATGACACGCTCGACGTTACGCCTCCCGCAGAAAATACCATCCTGCCAGCTGTCACACCAGAGCAGCGTGCCGTTAACGACAAGCGTTTCGCTTATGAAGACTCGTTGCGCAAGGCTTACACATCTACCTTCCTCACGCTTGATGAGGCAAAGAAGATCTGTCCTGAAGCAGCCGAGTTTATTGTCAAGTCGCGTGGAAACCATGAGGTCATAACCTCTTTCGTCAGCCGTCATGCTGACAACATGCCTCGTGTGATCGCTCTTTTCAAGACCCTTAGCGATAAGGACTTCCGCGACATAACAACCGACATCCTTGAAGACAATTTCACGGCGGCGAGCGACCAGGTGGGTCCGCGTGTGGAGAACGAGCTTATCATCGCGCCGTTCAAGAACCAGCTGGCAAAATATTTTGCCAAGCAGGCACCTGCGTTCCGTAAGAATCCGCTTGCTCTTGTAGAGTGGATGAACAAGAACCTTCGCGTGTCTACCGACAGTCTGGCTCTTAAGATTGCGCAGACACCTATGGGAGCGCTCAAGGCTCGTCTTACCGACACCCGTTCACGCGACATCTTCTTTGTTGACGCTGCACGAAGCATAGGTATAGAGGCTCGAAAGGATGAGGTGACATCGAAGGTGCAGTATAAGCAAGACGGACAGTGGAAGGACGTGTCGTTTACTGCTGTCAAAGAGCATAAGAACGCGCCACAAGGCAAGCTGGTACTCACCTATAAGCCTACAAAGGTGCTCGACAATCCTAAATATTATAACCATTTCACGCTGAGCAAGATCGTTGACGGTGTGACACAGCTGCTCAACTTTGAGGAGGGCCAGGCCGACATGGGTGAAGGTTCAACATGGGCAAACACCTTTAAGAGCGGCATTGACCTTGATGAGGGTAAGTATCTTCTCACAACAGGTACACGTCTTGCTGACGGTAGCGTGCTGGCAACCAACCTGATATTTGACCTTAAGGCCAACACCACAACAACGCTGCCGCTTGAGATGCGTACCAGTCAAACCGCTGTCAGCGTCATTGGCTCGTTTAACAGCGAGTCGATGTTTGAGAAGGATGGCAAGAGCGTGAGCATCTTGTCGCAGACTGGCCGCGGCTATTTTGTCGTAGGACTCGTTGGAGTGGGGCAGGAGCCTACCAATCATGCGTTGCATGACATCGAAAAGATGCGCACCGAGCTTGAGAAATGGGGCCGTCCTATGCTGTTGCTCTTTGCCAACGATGCCGATGCCAAGAAATTTAACACAGCCGAGTTTGGCAACCTTCCGTCAACCGTGATGTTTGGCATCGACAAGGATGGCGCTATCCGTAAGCAAATAGCCAAGGAGATGAAGCTTCAGAACCCTGACCAGATGCCTGTGTTCATCATTGCTGACACCTTCAACCGTGTGGTGTTCATATCACAAGGCTACACCATTGGTCTCGGTGAGCAGCTGCATAAGGTCGTAAACGGCATTTAAGCAATCTGGTCTTCAAAAGCAAAAGCATAAGAATATAAAAAAGAAAAACCGCAGTAGGGAACCAACCCTATTGCGGTTTTTCTTTAAGTTATTGTTGTGTGAAAAGCCACCCGTTCTAACAGCTCTCCCTTTCTAACGGCTTTTCCGTTTTACCGTTTTTACTGTTTTAACGGCTTTAAAGGCTCTTTGGGTAGCTTTGCTTTGCTTATTCCTCGTCAGGTGTGATGAGCTTGTAGCCCTTGCCGTGGATGTTGATGATCTCAATCTGGTCGTCGTCTTTCAGGTGCTTGCGCAGCTTGGTGATGTAAACGTCCATAGAGCGAGCGTTGAAGTAGTTGTCATCAATCCAGATGGTCTTCAATGCAAAGTCGCGCTGCAAGATCTCGTTGGCGTGGCTGCAGAGCAGAGCCAGCAGTTCGTTCTCCTTGGTTGTGAGCTTTGTCTGCTTGTCGCCGATAGAGAGCAACTGCTTCTGTGTGTCGAACACGAAGCGTCCGATGTGGTACACCGAGCTCTCCTTGTTCTTCTTGCCGCGAACACGGCGCAGGATTGCCTCAATGCGCAGCACAAGCTCTTCCATAGAGAACGGCTTGGTTATATAGTCGTCGGCGCCAAGCTTGAAGCCCTCCAGGATGTCTTCCTTAAGCGTTTTTGCCGTGAGGAAGATGATAGGCATCTCTGCGTTCGACTGTCTAATCTCTTGAGCCAGCGTGAAGCCGTCCTTCTTAGGCATCATCACGTCGAGCACACAGATATCAAACTTGGTTTTCATGAAAGCTTTGAAACCAGCCTCGCCATCGGGGCACAACTCTGCCGTGTAGCCTTTAGCTTGCAGATACTCGCGAAGAAGCATACCCAAGTTCTCATCATCCTCGCACAACAGAATTTTCAATTTCTCGTCCATAATCTTATAATGTTTAATGTTTGATATTTAATGTTTAATAATTCTCTTTTAAATACTTTCTTGTCGAATTGTTTGTTCTCGATTATCTCTTTTGTTTATGTCTTTTTCCTGATATGTCTTTTTTCTTTTACAATGTCCTATTCGTCCTTGATCACGGGCAGCTTGATTGTAAACTTCGTGCCCTTGCCGAGGTCGCTCTCTACCGAGATGTCGCCCTGGTGTAAGATGACGATCTTCTTGACGTAAGCCAAACCGAGGCCAAAGCCCTTGACATCATGCACGTTGCCTGTGTGAACGCGGTAGAACTTATCAAACACCTTCTTAAGGTTGTCGCGCTTTATGCCCAAGCCTGTGTCGCGTATGGATAGATAAAGATGCGTGTCATCGTTCCATGTGCGTATGTAGATGTCGACAGGCTTGTCGGGTTTGCGATATTTAACCGCGTTGTCGAGCAGGTTGTTAATGACATTCTGGAAGTGCATCTCGTCGACATAGATCGTTGAGTCGATGGCTTCTATCTCTGTGTATATCTTGCCGCCTGTGTGTTCCACACGCAAGGTGAACGAGTTTGCGATGTTCTCAACCATCTCGTTGAGGTCGAGCTTCTTCTTCTTGAACACAGCCTTCTTGCGGTCAAACATCGACATCTGCAGCACCTTCTCGACAAGGAATCTCAGACGTTTCGACTCGTCGTAGATAACGCCGCCGAGATGTTTGAGCATGGTCTCGCTCTTCGGCACGCTGTTGTCGTTGAGCATCTGTGCCGCCAGGGAGATGCTGGCGATAGGTGTCTTCAGCTCATGCGTCATGTTGTTTATGAAGTCGTTCTTTATCTCTGTGTAACGCTTCTGACGGAAGATCACGACGATGGTGAAGAGGAACGTTATGAGCAGCACGATTGTGAACGCCACCGACGGGATCATGAACCTCACAGACGAGAAGATGTAAGCGTGCATCTCAGGGAAGTGTACCTTCACGACACCCATTTTCGACTGTGGGTCGTTTCGGAAGAGAACCTGCGAATAGGTAAACTCCTCGCCCTCGTCCGAATATTCGGGACAGCGGTAGACCTCACGACCGTCTTGTGTGGACACGGTGAAATGGTACGGAATGTTGATGCCGTTGTTCATCAGCTCTGCCTTGAGGTCTTGGTCAAGCAGCTTAAAGTTGATGCGCTCTTTCAGCGGCTTGTCCGATGCCGAATAGAGAATGGTGTAGACAACCTCGTCGAGCAGCGCTTTTTGGTAGACGTAACGGTTCTTCACAATCTCCTGCAACGATTTCGACGCCTCCGACAGCGAGTTCTTGTCGGTGTGCAGGATCATGGCCTTGGGCATCTGCGATGGCTTCACCGATATCGTCTTAAGCTCAAACGACGAATAGATGGTGCCGTCTTTGCCCATGACCGAATATTGGTGCGACTGCTGAATAGACCCGTCAGGTGTCTTTGAGCGTGTGCCTACAGAGTCGCGGCGGAAAGCGCGTCGTTCCGTTTCGTTCACGTCTTTCTCCAGATACCTCAATGTCTCGTTGAGTTCCAGATTGCGTGATGCCTGATACAACGCTCTGTTCACCGACTCATCGAACTGTTCCTTCTTCATGTCCACCATCTCCTGAATGTATCTCAGCTGAAGGTAGAGCAACGCCATGAAGGAAAATCCCATGATTGCAGCTATTGTCCAAATCGTTCTTTTTTTCATATCGGCAAAGATAAGCCATTTTTTCCTTTGTTAATAGCGTTTTGTTAAAAAAAGAATGGTGATTTAAGATAATTAACCAATATTGACGTGGATAATTGCAAAACTGCATGTTTGTAACGTTTTTCTTTCTTCCCTCTTAAAAATATTACAAACAAAAAACGTCCTCCCAAAAGATAATCATGAGCCTTGTTTTCGGCTTATGGTTTCCTTTTGAGAGGACGATAATTTTATAGACATGTTGACGTGTTACCCGTCCACTTTTATCTCTTTAAGCATTTGCCTTGAGCGCAGCAAGGCTTTCCTTGAGCGCAGCAATCTTTTCCTCAGAGTCGCTCTGCTTCTTGCGCTCCATAGCCACAACAGCCTCGGGAGCGTGGGCCACGAACTTCTCGTTGGCGAGCTTCTTCTTGACACCGGCGAGGAAACCTTCGAGGTGCTTGAGCTGAGCCTCCTGCTTCTCGATCTCGGCAGCCACGTCAATGAGGTCGCCCAGAGGCACGGCAAACTCGTCGGTGCCTACCATGAATGCCGAAGCGGTGGGATCCTTCTCAGCCACAACGTTGATGGCAGAAAGGTTTGCCATCTTGGTGATGACAGAGGTGTAGGCCTCAAAGTCGTTCTTGCCGACAACCTGCAGTGTGAGAGCGTCCTTGTTGGGGATGTTCTTCTGGTTGCGCACGGTGCGCACGCCACTGACGATGAGCTTTACGTTCTCGATGGCGGCAGCCAATGCGTCGTCATCGGCAGAGGGAGCGGCAAGGTCGAGCTGTGCACGCATAATGCTCTCGCCGTCCTTGCGGTCGTAGATGTGCTGCCACAGCTCCTCTGTGATGAACGGCATGAACGGATGCAGCATCTTAAGCAGAGTCTCGAAGAAGGCCAGTGTCTGCTCATAGGTCTTCGTGTCGATGGGTGAACCGTAAGCGGGCTTCACCATCTCCAGGTACCAGCTTGAGAACTCGTCCCAGAACAGCTTGTAGACAGCCATCAGGGCCTCAGAGAGACGATACTTTGAGAACAGGTCGTCAACCTCGGCGTTGGTCTGTTTCAGCTTGGCCTCAAACCATTTTGCTGCTATGGCGCATGCCTCGGGCTGCTCACCGTCGGCTACCTGCCAACCCTTCACCAGACGGAAGGCGTTCCAGATCTTGTTGTTAAAGTTGCGTCCTTGCTCGCAGAGGCTCTCGTCGAAGAGAATGTCGTTGCCTGCGGGAGCAGAGAGCATCATGCCCATGCGCACGCCGTCGGCACCATATTTCTCAATTAGACCGATGGGGTCGGGCGAGTTGCCAAGACTCTTCGACATCTTGCGGCCGAGCTTGTCGCGCACGATACCTGTGAAGTAGACGTTGCGGAAGGGCACATCCTTCATATACTCCTCGCCGGCCATAATCATACGGGCCACCCAGAAGAAGATGATGTCGGGACCTGTAACGAGGTCAGAGGTGGGATAATAATATTTTATCTCCTCGTTGCCGGGGTTGTTGATGCCGTCGAACAGAGAGATAGGCCAGAGCCATGATGAGAACCATGTGTCGAGAGCGTCCTCGTCGTGGGTGAGCTGGTCGGCAGTGATGTTCTCGTAACCCTCAATCTTGTGAGCCTCCTCAAGAGCCTCTTCCTTGGTCAGAGCCACAACAAACTTCTCCTCTTCACCTTCGGCTGTGGGCAGGAAGTAGGCCGGTATGCGGTGTCCCCACCAGAGCTGACGTGAGATACACCAGTCCTGAATGTTCTCCAACCAGTTGCGGTAAGTGGTTACATATTTTGTGGGGTGGAACTTGATCTTGCCTTCGAGCACTGGAGGCAGGGCGATGTCGGCGAAGTGTTTCATCGAGAGGAACCACTGCTTGCAGAGACGAGGCTCCACGGCTGTGTCCTGGTTGCGCTCCGAGTAGCCCACCTTGTTGTCATAGTCTTCAATCTTCTCCATCAGGCCAGCAGCCTTCAGGTCTTCAGCAATCTGTTTGCGCACATCCATGCGGTCCATGCCCACATACAGGCCAGCAGCCTCAGAGATGGTGCCGTCGGGGTTGAAGATGTCGATGGTCTCGAGGTTATGTGCCTTTCCAAGGGCGTAGTCGTTGACATCGTGTGCTGGAGTAACCTTCAGACAGCCTGTTCCGAACTCTATGTCCACATAGCGGTCCTCGATCACAGGGATCACGCGGTTCACCAGAGGCACGATAACCTTATGGCCGCGCAGCCACTGGTTCTTCGGGTCCTTGGGGTTGATGCACATGGCGGTGTCGCCCATGATGGTCTCAGGACGTGTTGTGGCTACCACAGCATAGAAGCGTCCGTCAGCATCCTGGTGCAGCACCTCGCCCTCGCAGCCTGTAGGCACAACGGGGTTGGTGTCGGCATCAGCCACATAGTAGCGCAGGTTGAACAGGTGGCTCTTCTCGTCGCGGTAGATCACCTCCTCTGTAGAGAGCACGGTCTGTGCCTTCGGGTCCCAGTTGACCATACGCAAGCCACGGTAGATAAGGCCCTTCTTGTAGAGATCTACAAACACCTTGAGCACGCTCTCTGAGCGCTTCTCGTCCATGGTGAAGGCTGTGCGGTCCCAATCGCATGAGGCACCCAGACGGCGGAGCTGCTTGAGGATGATGCCTCCGTGCTCGTTGGTCCAGTCCCACGCATGCTCAAGAAACTGCTCGCGTGTCAGGTCGCGCTTCTTGATGCCCTGCTCAGCCAAACGGTTCACCACCTTTGCCTCTGTAGCGATTGATGCGTGGTCGGTTCCAGGCACCCAGCATGCGTTCATGCCTTTCATTCGTGCCCGGCGCACGAGGATGTCCTGAATTGTGTTGTTGAGCATGTGTCCCATGTGCAGCACACCCGTCACGTTTGGTGGCGGAATGACCACGGTGTAGGGTTTGCGTCCATCGGGCTTGCTACTGAACATCTTGTTGTCAAGCCAATACTCATACCATTTCGACTCCACTGCTTGTGGGTCGTATTTGCTTGCTAATTCCATACTGTTTATGTATATTTTTTATTTGTTTCTTTCGTTCTATACCTCGTTAACCAACTGTTGCGTTGCTTGTTGGGCATAATCAGCTGCAAAATTAGTAAAAAAAGCGCGGAATGGGCTCATTTTACATTAATAAAAAGAGTTTTTCCTCTATTATTAATGTAAAAAGACGAATAATATGTAGCAAGTGGTGAAAAAACGAAAAAGGCAACTCAGTGGCTGACAATCGTCAGTGCTGTGTTGCCTTTTCGTTGATTACCCTTTCGGGCTTTCCCTCAACCCAGAAGGCGAAAGCCTCACGGCTTAGCCCTGCGTTTGAGTTCAATCAATCTGTGTACCTAAATTTTTGTAACAATCTTAAAACCTAAAAAAACCAAATCCTAATGAAATCCTAAAATTACCAATTTACTAATAACCTAAATCCAAAATCTTTACTTACCTAATAACTAAAAACCTAATGAAATATATCTAACTAAAAACCTATCTTTTTTCTTCTTTTGTTGTCGTTTCGTTTCAACGACCTGTCATCTGTTTTCAACGGCCTGCTGTCAACATTGTGAAGCTTCGTTCTCTTTTTCAAGAAGAACTGTCGTTGTTTCTTTTTGACAATGCAAAGGTAGCATGTTTATCGTTTTCCTCAAAGAATTTGCAAGAAAGTTTTTCGAAAAATCACTAATAAATGATGTAAATCAAGGTTGTGTGTGCGAACACAACATGTTTTACGGCATATTTAACGGCTTTTCACGCTTCATTACATTTCTTTTAAGTTTTGTCGTTTTTGTATCATGTTTTTCATTTCCGTTACACTTGATCGAAACTTGCAAAATAATTTTATTTTTATTCAGTGTTGCATCATTCAGCGAAAATAGTTATATTTGCATAATCTTATGCAGAAATTGCTTTAACGAAGCGATAGAAGCGAGTTTGCGTGTACCAATTTTTCCCACATTATTATAATATAACTGAACTTTCGCATTTAATAAATAAAAACCACGGGCTGCACTCAACAATTGTTGTATGCAACCCGTGGCGTTTTTTTTGTTCCATTAAATGAACCTTCTTGTTCTCTGAAATGAACCACATTGTCATCGTACCCCGACCGAGGTACATGCGTACTCCGACCGAGGTACATGTGTACCCCGACCGAGGTACATGTGTACCCCGACCGAGGTACGATGACTTTAAGATACGTTTTCACTCTTCATTCTTCATTTCCAGAAGATTCTTTCTCAAAGGCACGAACTTATATCCCTTGTGCTTCAGAGTCTTGATCATCTGCGGCAGACGCTTATAGAACTTGTCGGTGCGTTGTGGCGACGTGCCGAAATGGACCATGAGCAGATGGCCGTTGAGAGAGTGGTCACGCTCATAAGCCATGAGGCGCTTCATGATGGTGTCGCTTGAGCGATAGTTCTTCATGTCGGGAGTGGTGTAGTCGGCGTTCGTGCCTGTGCCCGGTGTGAAATTGATGATTTGCAGTCCCATCTGCTTCGCCCATGAGCACACGGTAGAGTTGTAATACTCATAAGGAGGAATGAAGAACGGCGCTTTGTCCTTGGTAATGCCAAACTGAGCCAGCGTGGTGTAGCTCTTCATCATGTCGTCAACAAACTGTTGCTTGGTGACGAGCAGCGAGTCGCGGTTGTCCCATGTGGCATAGAGCAGATGTCCATAGCTGTGACTGCCAACATAATGGCCGTCAGCCACAAGACGACGCACCACGTCGGCATGCAGCTCAAAGAAACGTCCTGTGAAGAAGAAGGCACCCTTGATGTCGTTCTTCTTCAGCGTGGCAATGATGTCGTCGGCACCGTCGGCCCACTCGTCAGCTGTGAACACCAGCGATATGTTCTTCTTTGAAGGGTCACTCTTTATTATTCCACCCTCCTGTTCATACACGTTCTTGTCTTCAGCCAGGCCCGTCTGCTCCCGTCCCTCAGCCTCGTATGTAGAGAACGGGAAGGTGAGCGCCGCCGTGCCGTCCATGGTCGGCTCGTTGGTGCTGTAGTCGCTCATGTTGTCATGGAACACCACGTCGCCAGGCTGGAACAGCTCATAGTTGTGTGCCTCTGCTGCCCGTGCTCCTGTTGTCAGGCTCACGCCCCGTAGCGAACCGAAGATTGTAGCGTAGACCGGTCCGTCGACCAGACCGCCGGTCGTCGTGCCTTTGTTCAGGTACACATAGCCCGAGTGGGGTTGGGTGGGGTAGGTGCCGCCCATAGGCAGCTCCACGATCATGCTTGTGCCCCACGGGTTGCAGCCGAGGAGCCAGTCGCGCAACGCGCCTTCCATCTCCTCGTATGTGCGGTCGCCCGTGAGCTGTCTGTAGAGGATACACTGTGTGAGCATGGCTGTCGTCAGGTTGTTTGAGCACCACACGCCCGGTACGCCCCAGAGGAACGGGTGGTTACGTCCGCGCTCGTATGTGCGTTCTATGCCTGTGCGCAGGTTACGCACAAACTCGTCCTTCAGCCGCTTGTTGTCGGTGAGCTTGGCCACCTGATAGTGGCCCATGTTCATGAACGGATACCATTGATAATGGCGTGCGCTGTCGGCACCCATCCATGGTGTGAACGGCTCCCGTCGACCATACTCTACAGCCTGTGAGAGATAGCTCTTGTCGCCGGTCTGGCGATACAGTTCCATGGCCCCCAGCTCCATGTCGTCCACCCAGTTGTCCTCCTCATAGATGTAAGGCGACACCACCGACACCGTCTGTGCGTTGCCCGGCTTGTCCACGCCCACCTGATAGGCATCTTTCGCTTTGGCCCCGATTTTTGCTGCAAACTCGGGGTAGAAGGGCTTGAGAATTTGTGAGCCGAGCGCGAAGTCGCTCGCAAACTTGCCCGCTGTGCTTGCTGCTCCCATCGTCGCGTTCATGTATTTGCCACGTTGTTGAGGCTTGCCGTCAACAAAATAGACCGGTCGGTCAGCGTTCTTGCCCCATCCATAGTCGGCAGGGTCATAGTTGGGCAGCTTCATGGCCACATGGTCACGGTCGTCAGCAATCTGGTTATACAGCTCACCCTTCTCCGGGTTCATGCGGTCGAGCCATTGCAGTCCCCAGTAGATCTCGTCCACGATGTCAGGAATGCCGTTGCTGCCCGGTGTTCCGTCAGCCTTATACTGGTCAGCAAAGGCTGAGGGGTTCTGCATGTAGGCAAACATCATCTGGTAGATGGCGTTTGCCGACGTGGTGGTATATTGCAGCAGGTCGGCGGCGTCGTGCCATCCTCCCCTCACGTCGAGGTGCTGTCCTTCCTTTGTTGGGTGGTTCTTTATTATGCCGTCCTTCTGGTGGCAAAAGTCTTTTATGTATGGGTTCCATCCGCACCGTTGCTGTCGCATGTAGCGCAAGGTGAAATCGGCGGTGCCGTGATAGACCTGTCCGTTTATCGGGAACACGTCGGAGCGGCAGTTGCCTACCTTAATATAATAGGTGCCTTGCAGGTCGAGCGTGCTGAAGCACAGACGAAACGTGGCCTTCATGTTGCCGAGCGGTCCCGTGGCTCTGACGTTGTCAGAAGAGAGCACCACCTTGTCGGTGAAAGCATCTCTTATCTCGAACGTCTTCACCTCGGGCGTGTCCTCACACATCATCACAGCCACCTTCGTGGCTTTCGGCAGGTAGCCCAGCTGGTTTATGCGTATCCACTCGCCAGCCTGAGCGTTAGCCACGGCAGAGAGAGCAAGGGCCAGCGTGGCTACTGCGTGTTTGAGCTTGTTTGTCATAACGGTCTTGTTGTATTGTTAGGAAAATAGAAAGTTTAGGAGAATAGATTTTTTTATGGTGTTTTATCTCACCCACACGGTGTAATCGTCTTTTCGCGGCTTTGCCTGTGCCGGTTCGTTAAGCGCATAGCCGAGCGCCACATGGCCAATGCCTTCATAATCGCCTGTGATGCCCCAATGTGCGAGGAGCTGCTTGCCCTCTTCCGAAGCGAACACCTCGCGTGCGCGGTGTATCCAGCAGCTGCCCAGTCCCACGGCATGAGCTGCATTCATGAGGTTGCCCATCACGAGGCTGCCGTCATAGAGATATGTGGGACGGCTGCGGTCGGCAAGCACGAGCAAGATCACGGGTGCGCCGTAGAAGGGGTCAGATGTTACGCCCATGACCTCGGCGTTAAGCTGTGACAGACGGTCGCGCACCGCCTTGTTGGTTATCACCACGATGCGTGGCGACTGCATTCCTCTGCCTGTCGGCGCATATTCGCCAGCTTTCACCACCTCACTTATAAGTTGGTCTGTAGGCATGCGTGACGGGTCAAACGCCCTCACGCTGCGGCGTGTCTCAAGCACGTTAAGAGTTTCGTTCATATTGTTTGCTTTTTTTGTTTATCTCTCGCGAAATTACAAATAAATCTGTAATTCGGCAAGAAAATCTTGCCAGAATGCTTTATTCTGTGTATCTTTGCAAAAGCATTTGGTTCTCCACGCATCGTTATGGTGCGGAGGAGCTAAGATGGGAATGCAGTGAGAGTCTGCAACTATACCCGTAGCTGTGTGTCCTTTGTATGAGGATAACCGACAGTGTCACTGGACGCAAGACCGTTTCAGACAGGTCTTGCTGAATGTCTGGGAAGACCGTGTTATCTTAAGGACGAAGTCAGAAGACCTGCCACTGCTGTAACGACAACCATGGTGTCTGCGGGATTACGGACACAGAAATCATAAGACATGACATTATTGAAAAGAATCTGCCTGATGACGTGCCTTGTCATCAACCTGCTTGTATGTGCCGTGACGGCCAATGCACAGATCATGCGACAGCATGCCGACTCTACATACCACATCAAAGAGGTGGTGGTGAAGGGCAAGCGTGAGACCACGCCGCAACAGGTCATCTCACGGGCACAGATAGAAGCACTGCCGTCAAGCTCGGTGGCTGACGCTTTGAAATATCTTGCTGGTGTGCAGATAAAAGACTATGGCGGACTGGGCGGTCAGAAGACCATAAACGTCAGGTCGCTCGGCTCGCAGCATGTGGGCGTATATCTCGATGGCGTGCGCATAACCAATGCGCAGAACGGCACCGTGGATCTCGGCAAGTATTCGTTGACAACCCTGGAGAGCGTGTCGCTCTTCAACGCCAACAAGACGGAGATGCTCATGACGGCCACCGAATATGCTTCGGCATCGACGGTGTATCTGCGCACGCACAGGCCCGACTCTACGTCGCTCACCGCCTCTTACCAGAACGGGTCGTTCGGCACGCACAAGCTGGCGGCAACATGCAGCTACAAGGACTGGGGCTTTATTGACGCCGCCTACACACGCACCAAGGGCAACTATCCCTTCTCCTACCACACGCAATATGAGGACACGACAGGCACGCGGCGCAACTCGGACATAACGATGTTCCGCATCGAAGGCTGCGCCTTCTGGAAGGGCTTGCAGTGGCATACCTATTATTTCAACTCTGTGCGCGGACTGCCGGGCGGAATAGTGCGGCGCCTGTCTGACACCTACACCGATGTGGGACGTGAGTGGGACCGCAACTTCTTCTCACAGCTCACCTACCGCGAAGAGTTTGGACGTCTAGGTTTGAGAGGCATCGTGAAATATGCCAACGACTACCTCCACTATCGCTCCGATTATCCTGAAAACATATCGGTGCACAGCAACAACAGGTATCACCAACAAGACGTTTATGGTGCGGCGGCGGCCTCTTTGCGCCTGGGACGCTTCGGGCTGTCGGCATCGACAGACCTCAGATGGTCGGATCTGACAACCGATGTGAAGAATTTTCATTATGTCTACCGCATGGACAGTAAGACATCGCTGTCGGCGTTTTACAGCCATAACGGACTGAACGTCAACCTCAGCGGCCTCTACACCCACGTCAGCGACCACACCTACGGCACGACGAAGCCCCTGAGCAAGATGACATGGAACGCCTTGGCTTCTTACACTACTGGTCCCTGGACGCTGCGCACGTTCTATAAGAGCGTGTTTCGCGCACCGACGCTTAACGACCTCTACTACACGTTGGTGGGAAACCGTAACCTGAAGCCAGAGTATACGAAGCAGTTTGATGTGGGCGTGGTCTACAAGACCAACTGTCTCGACCTGCAAGCCGACTTCTATTATAACCATGTGGAGGACCGCATAGTGTGTCTGCCGCTGAAGGGGTCGTACCAATGGACCATGCTCAACTATGGCTACACGCGCTGCATGGGTGTGGACGTGACGATGAACGCCCACTATAAGGCCCACTCGCTCCTGCTCACAGGCACGTTCCAAGACGACCGCAACAGGACGAACCCGAAGGAGGATGCTTATAACGACTACATTGCCTATAGTCCGAAATGGTCCTTCACCGCCGTCTATTCGTTCCTCTACAAGGGTTGGACAGCTTCGTTGAGCCACATGTTTGTGGATAAGCGCTACTGGACGGCAGAGAACGCCATCGATGACCCGCTGAAGGCATACAACTGTACCGACGTTAAGGTGGGCTACAACTTTCTTCGCCATTACACCGTTGAGGCAGAGTGTCAAGACCTCTTCGACGTGAGATATGAGATGATTCAGCGATGGCCCATGCCCGGCAGACGCTTTGCGGTGACGTTTAAATATAAAATGTAGAAACCCTCGAAAAACAGAGGAGAGAAAACCCAAGAAGGGATAACAGATTCTTAAAGCGGAGAAAACAGATTTTCAAAGCGGAGAAAACAGATTTTCAAAACGGAGAAAACAGATTTTCAAAACGGAGATAATGTTTTTCAAAGCAGGGACAGCAAACAATAAAAGCAGAGATAACGATATGATAAAAAAGCTCTTATATATAATTATGGTGGTGCTGCTCGCCTCATGTGGCAGCGACGACCCAAGCCCTTCACCTGGAGGAAAGCCTGACGAGCCGGGAGGAGAGACGAAGCCAACATTGCTTGGCGAGAACCTCATTGTCTGTAATGAGGGCAACTGGCAGTCGGACAACGGGCAACTGTCGTTCTATGACGGCACAACGGGCGTGATGACCAACAAATGGTTCCGCAAGATGAACGGCTCAAAGATTGGCGACACGCCAAACGACATCTTGCATGTCAACGACACGCTGATAGCCATCACCGTCAACTGGTCCAACATCATACAGTATATCCACCCCGACGGCACGGCTTGCGGTGCAACGGAGAATGTGCCCAACAACCGCCGCATGTGTAGCGACGGGAGGTATCTCTATGTCACGTCTTACGCCCACAAGTGTGGCTCACAGACCTTCACCCGTGGCTATGTGGCGAAGATAGACCTCAAGACCAAGGATGTGGTGGCCACCTGTGAGGTGGGGTGGGAGCCTGAAGGCATACGTCTCTACAAAGGGGTGCTCTATATAGCCAACACTGGCGGCTACTCGTTCAGCGAGACCACCCACGACCATGAGACCACCGTGTCGCTCGTTGACAGCGAGACGATGACGCTCATCCGTAACGTCGACACGGGCTGCATAAACCTCTATGGTGAGATATCGCAGGCGGGCAGGTATCTGTGCATCAACTCGTGTGGCGACTATTATGACGTGAAGCCACGCATGCTGATCTTCGATTGCGAGACCAACACCTTCAACGTGCTCGATTTCCCCTGCACCTACAACACCACCGATGGCGAGCTGTTCTATGTGGTGGGCTCGGAATATTCTTATTACACCAACGAGTATAAGTATTATCAGCGAACCATCAACCCAGCAACGATGGAGGTGAAGGAGGGTGTGGTCAACGATGTCGTGACAAAGAAGCTGAGCGAGCTGACATCGCCCTACGAGATCTACATCTCGCCTTACACCCATAACATCTATTTCACCGATGCAGGAAGTTATGCTTCTGCCGGCTATCTCTATGGCTACACCATGAAGGGTGAAGAGCTGTTCAAGCCGCAGAAGGTGTATATCAACCCCGCGCACATCTTGGCTCTGCCTGTGTATGGGAAATAAAGAAAAGGAAGAAAACAAAAAGTTATGATAAAAAATATTCTTACATCAATGTTTTTAGCCACGGCGATGGGTGTGTCGGCACAGACACAGCAGGTCACCGTCGTAGAGCTGCATCCCGCCCCGGGACAGTTTGTCAACACGCTCCCTGAAGCCACAGCCGAGACAACGCACGAGGAGGTGTGTGAGGCGGCTACGGAGAGCTTGGCTGACGAGGAGCTGATTCACCTCGGAACCTACGGCGGCTACATCACCGTTAAGTTTGACCACCCCGTGCAGAACAAGAAAGGGTCCGACTTCCGCATCCTCGGCAACGGGTTCTATGCTGCCGCCGACCCTGTCTATGGCAGCGAGACCATTGGCGGTAGCTTTGAGCCGGGCATTGTGTATGTGGGTGTGGGCGATGACGTGAACACATGCAAGTGGTATGAGTTGGCAGGTTCCGAATATTACACCTCTGAGATTCACGACTTCTCCATAACCTACCACAAACCCACGGCAGAGAGCGGTGACCATAAGCTGCCGTTCTCCACCTTCGACAACTACATCAAGTGGGAGGCGACATGGACAGCGAAGGATGGCACGAAGCGCGACTCGACAGGCTATCACATGAAAACCTCGTTCCATAAGCAGACCTACTGGCCGCTGTGGGAGGAGGGCGAGACGCTGACGTTCAAGGGCGGCAAGCTGCCCAACAACGCCATAGAACAGTCGGGCAAAGGCTCCTATTGGGTGCTCTACCGCTATGCCAAGGATGCTTATGGCTATTCCGACGCCTCGCTGAACACAGACCAATATTCGACGTTCGACATCGACTGGGCTGTTGATGAACAAGGCAACCATGTGGACCTCGCGGAGATCAACTACATTAAGGTGGTGACAGGCATCTTTCAATATTGTGGCTGGCTGGGTGAGACCTCAACAGAGGTTGCCGGCTTCGTTGACCTCCACCTCGTGCCGGGTTATGACGATGACCCGATAATCATTCCCGTGAAGCAGCGTCCCACGGGTGTCGCTTCCGTGCGTGCTGACGGTAAGGACGATGTGCGCTATTATGACCTCACGGGCCGTAGGGTGGTGAACCCCACGCGCGGCATCTACATAAGCAACGGAAAGAAGATAATGATAAAATAGGAAATTTCGTTATCGGCTCTTTAGACAAGAAAACGTATTACATTAAAACATTAAAATTATTTTTATGAGAAAATTTTTTACTCTTGCAGCATTGTGCCTCGCAGCACTGTGTGCCAACGCACAGGATGAGGCCGGTTACACCATTCGCACACTGACATTTGAGGATGCCGACTTTAAAGGTGACAACCCTACGTTCGGCGGCGAAACAAACTGGTCATCGTTGATTGATGACCCTCAGTATGGTGGCCCAATGCTTTATGGCACAGGTGCTGGCTTTAGCTCTGAAGAAGAGGCATATAAGTGGACCGACGAAAACAACACATTGCTCTCAAACACACTTTCTGAGGGTTATGGTACATGGTGCTATTGGAGCGGTGGTCACGCCATCTCCAATTATGCTTCTGCTGACATTGAAACCTATGGTGACTTCAATTCGCAGCTTACCATTTACAAGAAGAGCGATGACCTGGAGCTTGTGCGCACAGGTGGCGGACACAACGGTTCTAACAACTTTGCTGTTCATTTCGGCTATGCCGACAACTCAGGTTTCGGCCTTACCGAGGCTTCTCTTCCTGCATTAAAATTTGCCGACGGCACAGCAAGGGTGATCGACCACATGTATGTCAACAACATCTGCTATGCGCTCAACTGCTACATGAACGGCAATGGCCTTACCGCAAAGATTGGTCCCGACGACTGGGTGGCTATCGTGGCAACAGGCTACAATGGTGACGAGAAGACGGGCGAGGCAAAGATATATCTCTGCAACGGTCCTGAGAACATTGTTACCGACTGGACAAAGTTTGATCTCTCGGGGCTCGGCAAGGTTACAAAGGTGACGTTCAACGTGAAAGGCTCAAGCGACAACGGCTATGGCTTCTCTCAGCCCGCCTACTTCGCTTATGACGATGTTGCTGTGCGCTTCGATGTCTCTACTGGCATCAACAGCATACAGACCACCAACGGCAATAAGACAACCAAGCCTACCGACAACGCCTTCTATGACCTTCAGGGTCGCCGCATCAACGGTCCTCAGAAGGGTATGTATATCCACAACGGAAAGGTTTATGTGAAATAACTCAAAAAGCGTGGAGAGAAAGAATTCTTTCTCTCCACGCTTTTTGAATTTTGAGTTTTGAATTTTGAATTATTGCGGCTTTGCCGCAATTTTGAGTTTTGAATTTTGAATTTTGAGTTTTGAATTGTCGGCTTTCAGCCGATTTTGAATTAAAGAATTTTGATTTTACTAATTCAAAACTGAACAATTCCTAATTACGGCAAAGCCGCAACAACTCAAAATTCAAAATTCAAAACTGCGCGAAGCGCTTTGCGCTTCGCGCTTAAAACTCCATCCCAGCCTATGCGTCACTCCTTTTCTTCCCAGTGAGCGCACGATGTAGACACCATCGGGAAGATCTTTAACGTTTATCTTTGTTCCATTGTATGGGCGTGTTGCCACAATGCGGCCGTAGATGTTTTCGATGGTTATAAACTGAGCATCGAGGGTGGAACCCTTGGGCGGCACCGTTATGAAGGTGTTGTCGCATGGGAGCAATGGATTGGTGGCGAGAGCTGCTGCTTCATATCCCGCTGCTGCTCCATAACCTGCTGCTCCATAACCCGCTGCTGCTCCTTTACCCATCGAAGCGGTAGCATCGTAACCAGCCAGGTCATAGCCTGTTGGTTCTATGCCTTCCTGCTGCAAGGGTGCGCTCTCGTTGCCGTAGCGGTCGGTTGCTGTTACGGCATAATGGCGTGAAGGGTCTGTGGGGATGGCAAGTTGCCAACGTTGCAGACGTGTGGCGATGAGGTTCTCTGCCTTTTCCGTGTTGACGGGGTAGGAGCGTGACGAGTAGACGTTGTAGCGTGTCATCACCGTGTCGCGGTCTGCAGGTGTCCATGACAGCACGCTTGTGGTAAGCCCGTCTTTTCCTTTTGCTTCTTCGGTTGTTATGGTGAGCGCCGATGGGGTGGTGGGTGTCTTTGCCCGCTCCCATGTCATCGGTGGGATGAGAGCTGGCGTGCGGTCAAAGCGCGATGCGAAACTGTAGATGCCCTTGGTGTTGTCGGTGAAAAACTTGGAGCGGAAGAAGGCATGTCCCATGCCGTAGGAGCGCAGCACTTCCATCTCGCGTGTAATGTCGATGAGGGGCCAGTTTTTCTCGCGTGGCGACATGAAATAGATGCCGAGGCCCGGTGCTATGATGCGGCCGTGGCTCTGCTCTGCCCAGTCGATGGCGAAGGGGTAGAAATGGTTGTCGCGAAAATACATCATGGGGAACAGCTCGTCCATCAGTCCGTCGCGCAGCCATCCCTGTGCATCCTGGCACACCCTGGTGTAGGCGTTCCATCCGTTACTGCAATAGCGTGACAGGTCGTCGGCCTTGCCTATGGGTGAGCAGCTCATCTTTACCCATGGCTTCAGGGCCTTAACCTTCATCGACACCTTGCGCACGATGTTGGTGATGAAGCGGCGTCCCTGTTCGCGGCTCACCTTTATGTTCCATGTCTCGGGGTAACGAATGTAGTCGAGGTGTATGCCGTCGATGTCGTAGCGACGGGTTATCTCGTCACACAGACGAGCAATATAATCGGCTGTGCCTTGCTTCTCAGGATCCATGAAGCCGTCGGGGCCAATCTTCTTTATGAGCTTGGGGTAGCGTCGGCGCAACGTGCGGCATCCTAACCCGTCCCATTTGCCCACGGGTATGGCGACCACCCATGCGTGTAGCTCCATGCCACGATGGTGACACTCGTCGATGGCAAACTTGAGCGCGTCATATCCCGGACTCTTGCCCGGACATCCCGACAGGCATCCGTCCCATGGCTCCAGCTGCGAGGGATAGATGGTGGTGGCGCGTATGCGTGTCTGCAACAGCACGGTGTTGATGCCTGCTTGCTGCAAGCGGTCGAGGATGTGGCGCATCTCTTGCTTCTGCTTCTCTATGGACCGTGCCGACTGGGCGTAGCTGTGGGGCCAGTCAAGTCCGCCGATCGTGGTGAGCCATACCGCTCTCACCTCATGCTTGGGTTGAGGCCCACTAAACGTTGCTGTCTGTGCCTTGGCTGTGACTGAGAACAGTGAGCAAACGATAATGCTCCACATTGCAAGCACCGTTAACGTGTGCCATGTCGTTTTCTTTTCTTTCATATCGTGCAAAATTAATGAAAAAAAGACGAAACCCTTGCGTTTTTGTCATAAATAAAAATTTTTATCTGATGCCTTGGGGGGTAAGGATAAGACATCAGTGTAAATAACATGCGTAATGTTGTTGCGTCTCAGATATATTTTGTAATTTTGCATGTCAATTTAAAACCTACAAGTCGTTTCTTGTAAGAAAACGTTATAAAAACGTGGGTGGTGACGATAATTGAAAACGAAACAACAATAATTTTAAACAAAAATGATATCTTTCACTCTCAGCTTGTTAGCATTGATCGTAGGCTATCTGGTCTACGGAAAGTTTGTAGAACGAGTGTTCGGCCCCGATGACCGCCCCACGCCCGCTGTGTCAAAAGCCGACGGCATCGACTATGTGGTGTTGCCAGGCTGGAAAATATTTATGATCCAGTTTCTTAACATTGCTGGCACAGGCCCCATCTTCGGCGCCATCATGGGCGCATGGTATGGTCCTGTGGCTTATCTGTGGATTGTGCTTGGCTGCATCTTTGCAGGAGCTATGCACGACTATATGAGCGGCATGCTCTCCCTTCGCAACGGCGGCGTTGGTCTGCCCGAGCTTGTGGGCAAGTATCTTGGCAATCGCACAAAGAAGGTAAACCTTGTGTTCACCGTGTTGCTGCTCATGATGGTGGGCGTGGTCTTTGTGTACAGTCCGGCAATCATTCTTCACGGCATCGGCGGTTCCGTGATGATGTGGATAGTTATCATTTTTATCTATTACATCATTGCCACCATGCTACCCATCGACAAGATCATAGGCAAGGTCTATCCGCTTTTCGCCTTCTCTCTCTTGTTCATGGCTGTGGCGCTGATGATAGGTCTGTTTGTGAAGATGCCGCAGCTGCCCGAACTGTGGAGCGACCTCAGCAAGAGTAATCTTAACAGCACCCCAACGTGGTTAGGCACAGAGAGTTACATGTCTAAGAACCCGCTGTTCCCATGCCTCTTCCTCACCATCGCCTGTGGAGCCATCAGCGGCTTCCACGCCACACAGAGTCCGCTCATGGCCCGCTGCATGAAGAGTGAGCGCTACGGTCGCCCCATCTTCTACGGCACCATGATAACCGAGGGCATCGTGGCTCTCATCTGGGCCACCGTGTCGATGTATTTCTTCTATTATGGAGGTTGGCGCGAGGTTGTGCCTGCTGCTGTGGCCGACCAGTTCATAGCTCAAGCCGATGGCGGCAAGTCGCTCATCCAGTTCTTCTCCGCTCCTGAGGTCGTGGAGCATGTGTGCTCAGGATGGCTCGGCATGTTTGGTGGCTTGTTGGCACTTCTCGGTGTCGTGGCAGCACCTATCACCAGTGGCGACACCGCCTTCCGTAGTGCCCGTCTTATCGTTGCCGAGGCGTTGGGCATAGACCAGCGTGCCATACGCCGCCGTCTCTATGTCTGCGTTCCGATGTTCGTTGCTGCCGTGCTCTTGCTTGTGTGGCAGATGGAGAACCCTGACGGCTTCAATGTTATCTGGCAATATTTTGGTTGGGCGAACCAGACGCTCAGCGTGTTCACCCTGTGGGCGCTCACTGTCTATCTCGTGGAGCAGAAGAAACGTTATGTCATGACGCTCATCCCCGCCCTGTTCATGACCACCGTGTGCTCAACGTTTATCTTCGTGTCAAACCAGGCGTTCGGTCTGCAAGGATGGGTTGGCTATGGTCTTGGTCTCGCTGTCTTTGCCGTGGCTATAATATGGTTTGTTTGGTGGAAGAAGCACGCCACTGTGTGAAAAAAAACAGAATAATAAGCTAAAATATAATTTTCTGCCCTTTCGGGCGTTATATATAATAAGGTGAGGCGACATGCACTGGTGACATGCCGCCTCATTGATGTTTACACCTTATTTTAAACAGGAATGTTTTAAACAAGAATACTTTAAACAAGAATATTTTAAACAAGAAAGATAAGTATGATGAAGAAACTTTACGCATTGGTTGCCGCGCTGATGGTGTCGGTAGCCGCAAACGCACAGTTTGAGCAAGGAAAATTTTATATGAACGGTTCGCTCACTGGTCTCAACATGAGCTACAGCGGCAACACAAAGTTTAATATGGGTGCTTCGGGTCAGATGGGTTATATGGTGGCCGACGACTGGCTCGTTTACGGATCGCTGGCTTACAACCACTATGGCTCAAAGGACATCAGCGACACCTACTCGTTTGGTGTTGGCGGCCGCTACTACATTGAGCAGAACGGCATCTATCTCGGCATGAACTGCAAGCTGGCTCACGCCAAGGGTTACACCGATGTGATGCCTGGCTTCGAGGTGGGCTATGCTTACTTCCTCAGCCGCACCGTGACCCTTGAGCCTGCCATCTACTATGACCAGTCGTTCAAGAGCCACAGCGACTATTCGACCGTTGGCTTCAAGGTGGGTATCGGCGTTTATCTGTTCAACGACTAACGGCCACTGATGATAGAACAAAACTATCCCTCACAGCTTCTCGACGATGCTGTGGGCGAATTGTCAAAGTTGCCTGGCGTGGGACGTAAGACAGCCCTGCGCCTGGCACTCTTCTTGTTGAGGCAGAGCACCGACAGCGTCGACGCGTTTGCCGGAGCGATAAGCAAGATGCGGCATGAGGTGCGCTATTGTCGTGTGTGTCACAACATCAGCGACACCGACATCTGTCCCATCTGCGCCAACCCCAAACGCGACACTCGCACGATATGTGTGGTGGAGAACATTCGCGACGTGATGGCGGTGGAGAACACGCAGCAGTATGGCGGCCTCTACCATGTGCTCGGTGGCGTAATCTCACCAATGGACGGCGTGGGACCTTCAGACCTTGCCATCGACTCGCTCGTGGAGCGTGTGGCAAGCGGCGAGGTGGAGGAGGTCATCCTGGCGCTCAGTCCGACGATGGAGGGCGACACCACCAATTTCTTCATATCGCGTAAACTCGCACCTTATGATGTGAGGATAAGCGTCATCGCGCGTGGCATCTCCGTGGGCGATGAGCTGGAGTATACCGATGAGGTGACGCTTGGACGTGCCATCATCAACCGAACAGAAATGAAAAATGACAAATGAAACGTACACAACACATCCTTTTCATAAGTGCCGTTGTGCCTCTCACCATAGTGGCGTTGGCTGTCGTGCTCTTTGAGACCGACCTTCTGCCCTGTGGCGTGCTCCGAGGTCAACAGGTCGACTTCGAGTTTGTGGCAGCGGTGGCGATGGAGATCCTTACCATCGCCTTCATTCCTCTGGCCTTGAAACTCTTTAAGCTGCGTGCTGTGGCTAAGCGTCTGCGCACACCCCAGGCCTTGCTCTGCCTTGGTTCTCTGCGTCTGGCCATGCTCACGGTGCCCATGGTTGTCAACACCCTGCTTTATTATCTTTTCATGAATGTCGCCTTTGGCTATCTGGCCATCATCCTGGCGCTGTGCATCTTCTTCGTGTTCCCGTCAATGTCGCGCTGTGAGGCAGAGGTTGGCATGGGTGGAGATGAAGAGGGGCTTGGCGATGCAGCCGGCGAACCGGCCGATGCAGCCGGCGAGCTTGGCGACAACAATGAAGGCAAGTCAGCACTTTAACACGCTTTTCCATTGAAACTCTCTGTAATTATTGTCAACTACAACGTTAAGTTTTATCTCGAGCAATGTCTGTTGTCGGTCTTTAAGGCGACAAAAAACATTGCTACGGAGGTGTTTGTTGTTGACAATCACTCGCGCGACGGATCGGTCGACTATCTCACCGACCGCTTTCCTTCAGTCAACATTATAAGCAGTAACCACAATCTCGGTTTTGCACGCGCCAACAACATTGCCATACGACAATGTTCGGGCGACTATGTGCTGCTGCTCAACCCCGACACCATCGTTGGCGAGAACGCTCTCGACGAGGTCGTGGCGTTCATGGATGCCCATCCTAAGGCAGGAGGGGTAGGGGTGTGTATGCTCAAGGTAGACGGCACACCTGCCATGGAGTCGCGCCGCGGCTTCCCGACACCGCTAACCGCCTTCTACAAGATGAGCGGTCTGTGTGCCCGCTTCCCCAAGAGCCGTCGCTTCGGCCATTATTATATGGGTTACCTGCCGTGGAGCAGCGCCGAGCGCATAGAGGTCATCAGTGGGGCTTTCTGCATGGTGCGTCATGAGGCACTCGACAAGATAGGGCTGCTCGATGAAGATTTCTTTATGTATGGCGAGGACATAGACCTGTCGTATCGTCTGCTTAAAGGGGGCTATGAAAACTGGTATGTGCCGGCCCGCATTCTCCATTATAAGGGTGAGAGCACGCATAAGTCGTCGTTTGCTTATGTCCATGTGTTCTACGATGCCATGTTCATCTTCTTCCGAAAACATTATGGCCACTTGTCCTTGCTCTTCAGTGTGCCCGTCAAGGGTGCCATCTTGGTCAAGGCCACAGCAGCTCTGTTTAAGATGCTGATTGGACGTGTGCGAAAGAGCCTGGGCTTTTTCAGCCGTAACAGGGTGGCAACAACGTCTTATGTCTTCATTGGCTGTAACGATGCTCTTGAGCGTTGTCGCAAGATAGCGCGCAAGAAAGGTCTCGATGCCACGTTCCATGAAGGCACGGCGGAGAGCTTGCCCCGTGGACATGTGGACATGCCGATGCCTAAGGGCGATGTGGTGGCGGTCTATGATGTCTGCTCTTATAGCTATGAACAGATCTTCGACATCTTTGCCAACGATGACAACAAGGACGTGGGCATTGGAACTTTCGACAAGACAACAGGCACGATCATAACATGTGAGGAGGTGCTGAGATGAACAGGGATGAGAAAAAAGATATAAGCCTTCAAGAGGATATGAGCCTTAACGCTGAAAAGGGCCTTAACGCTGAAAAGGGCCTTAACGCTGAAAAGGGCTTTAACGTTGAAAAGGTCATGGCTGTTGTTCGTCTCCGAGCAATGGAACCCGAAGACCTCGATGCTCTCTACCGCATTGAGAACGACCGCGACGTGTGGGATGTGGGAGAGAACAACGTGCCTTATTCGAGATACATCTTGCACGATTACATTGCCAACGCCTCGGCAGATATTTATGCCGACAAGCAGGTGCGCATGGTTGTGGAGAACGAAGAAGGCCAACTGGTGGGCGTTGCCGATGTGGTGAATTTCTGTCCATCTCATGCAAGGGCAGAGGTGAGCATCGTCATTTGTCGCGAACACCGGAAAAAAGGCTACGCAAGAGCTGCGATAAGGCAAATTATGGAGTATGCTCTTCGTACGCTTCATCTCCATCAGCTCTATGCCGTTGTGCGTGAGGATAATATGCCGTCTCTGAATCTGTTCTCATCGCTTGGCTTTAAGAGCAAGATGGTGCTTGAAGACTGGCTTTTCGATGGCAAAGACTACCATAATGCGGTGGTTATGCAATTTTTTTTGTAAAAAAGTTATCGAAAAATTTGGTGGGTAACTAAAAAATATCTACCTTTGCACTCGCTAAAACGAAATGACGCGATTTGAATGGTGCGTTAGTTCAGTTGGTTAGAATACATGCCTGTCACGCATGGGGTCACG
>OIXA01000226.1_pt1 | contig 81365 bp, 67 predicted proteins | sample 1587721 | NCBI WGS metagenome assembly OIXA01 (sample SAMEA3888900, study PRJEB22519) | human gut metagenome | biome: human gut; feature: human-associated habitat; material: faeces | place: Denmark | collected 2013 | reverse complement strand
TATCTTTGCACTCGAATTTAACACATAAATGCCAATGAAATATAGGATAATACCACACTGTTTCCATTATCAGCGTTGCCTTTGCAACCCTTCTGCTTCAGGTCTCAAAAGCGAAATGAAAGAAAGTAAAGCAAGTGAAAGAAAAAAGACTCATAAGAGTTTAATCTTTCACTTGCTTTTTTTATGCACCTTATTCATTTCCTCTTCGTGTTCTACTGGAACTCAATATGATTTTGAGTCTTCTGAGGACGCTTTGAGGAAATATAATAGCTTCTTTCATTCCATACAGGAACAACAAGTAGTCAATTCTGAACAAATGGCTGCTTACATCAACCAGTGGCAAGAGTTGTCAGATACAGTTCTTCATTACATCGAGAAAGACCCAGCGTTCACAGCTCATGCCGGCTTGTCAATGGTGTTTGCGGAAAACACGGACTCCATTCGCACGGCACTGCTAAGATTGGCTGATAAATGCACTTTGAGTGATGTGGCATACGTGAAATTACACACATCTAAATATGCTGAAGAGAGTGGACTTGATTCCTTAAAACAGGCTGCTGGTAATTTCTATTCCAGCTTGGATAAGAGTCCAATCTATAATAAAGATGTACGTGAGATACTTGCAGACTACTCCCAGTACCTTTCCGAGGTGAACAGGATGGGAATCCATTCAAAGAAGGACTTCCTCAATTACATAGCCAATGAGGACAGACACTTCCGCTCTTTTCTTGCGCATCTTGACAAATGCTCCTCAATGAATATGACTGGCATTACGAACCTGACAACCGACATCTGTACAAGTATATATTCAAATGCCTCCAAGAAAATAATTTCCGCAGAGGAAGCACTGGTTTATATGTCCATGAGAACCAACCGCCGATTGATTCTCAATGCGAAGATCTGCCACGAGGTATTAAAAAGAGGTAAGATAAAAGATGCTCCGCAAGCCAATGCCTATTTATGGATGATGCTCCAGCCATACCTTTCGATGGATTCCTTTGGCGTGGCAATGCTTACTCCCGAGCAGTCGCAAGCCATGACAGATATTGCAAAGGACTTCCAGACAATTGTTTCAAGGCTTGACAGCAAACATCTTTTAGACAAGGAGCTGTCCGATAAATTGCCAACACAGCTCATGCGTTTATACATATCAACTCTCTAATCAACCTCGAAAATGTTACAGGAAGCCATCTACAAATTTAAAACGTCAGGACCAGTAATCCTGCCAGATCTCATAGATAATGTTTTCCTCAGCAAGGTCACTTCCTATGAGGATTACGCCATTCTTCTGTATGACGTTCCCAAGCCTCAGTCTATGGAGAATGTCCTGGAAATGTTGGAAATGAATGCTGATCTTGCCATCCTCTATCATCTGGAACCACCAGTTGATACGGTCTTCGGCCATGAGAGCTGCGCCTACTGCTTCCCCGTCACGGAACGGATGTTCAAGATTAACTGCAAGACACATGTTGACGGACTTGTCCACCAGCTCAATGTCACGATATACAACTCCATTGAGGTGATGTCAGCCGACCTCTTTGAAGACCTACGTCTTCACGAGAAGCGTGGAACCTTCAAGGTGAAACGTGAACATGTTCAAATCATGAACGACTTCAACTGCGGTCTTTGATGGAGAAAAGAACGTTTTATCTCATTGCTGACATGATACATAAAAACAGGACATGGATAAAGGTCATAGACACGGAAAGGCTTATAGAGATGAGAATACCTCAGGATGGTGTGTTGAAAACCCTGTTCTACAAGGCTATCACTCTTCAAAGTTACAGAGAGCATTACTCTTTCATCAAATCACGCACATGGAATATAAGTGAATATGACTTGAACCAAGGAGTGGCAGCCCTGTGCAGGAAAGACCCGTCCGCATCTGTACGTGTCAAGAGGAATGCCCTCACATTGCGTGATGTTGAATACATTATTGAAAAAGCATCTTTTGGAATAATCAAACTTGAACTCGACGATTATGAATACTAAGAAAAAGGTATATGCCTTCTACATTACCATCATAGCACTGGCTGTGCTGGCAATGATGGTGTTTGACTTGAACCTGATGGCCAAATCCATACTGTGCCTGATTGTGTTCTTCTGTCTGTTGGTCATGCGTAGTATTCGGAATGCTTATCAGTTGCCCGATGATATTGACCCCGATACAATGCAGCCTGTCGGCTCTCTACTAAAAACTGAGAAGGAGGACACCCTCGCTCAGACTGACCATGGCTCTAATGTCGATCTGTATCTTCGTCTCCTGATTGAGGCAGATGAAAAGCTGTCAAAAGACCCAGAGATTGACCAGATGTCTCCCAGTTACAACATCCAGTTGAACAGATACATTGCTGCACGACTGGAGTCATTGGAATCTGCCTCAAAATAATCCTCAAATAAAATAACGGTTAAATATGACACTGACTCTTACCATCATTCGTTTTATCTTCCCTTTCCTGCTCTTGGTGGCATTCTTCTGTCTATATAAGAAGGAATACAAGTTCATGAAAACATTCATGTGGAAGATGGTCTCACTCCGTAACAGCAAGCTTTTCTATGTCAGCATGCTTACGTTCCTTCTCATCTTCATCAACTGGTGCTGCTGTATGACAGACCCAAATATAGCTGTGGCTCTCTCCAGTCTCATTACTCTGATTCTTATATCCAGAAAAATTATGGTTAGCGCACTGAGACTGTTGCATGAGAGGAAGCGGCTTTGGTTCTTCACTGTATTTGTGGCAATGGTCTGCTATGCCATTCCGTATATGAACAGTGTCTTTCATCTGTTCTTCACACTCAGTATGGCAGCGGTCTTTTACCCATCTGAAAAAGTGCTTGCGCTTTACGATGATTCCAAACCGCTCAAAAAGCATGAAGAACGGTTGGAACAGATATTCAAAAACTACTATTAAATGCCACTTGTTTGTGGCAGAGATTAGACAACACTTGCTCTGGTAAATAACATATCAAATTAAAGAATGACTCAAATGAACCAATCATCAAAACATGTCTCTTCTGATGGAGAGACTCCACAAAGCGTGGATCGTTCATTGCTGGAGTTCCTCAAACCCAAATCGGAGGAACGTTACAGCAAGCTCGAAGCCTATTGCGACCTGTTGTCCAGAGCATCCGCTGGTGCATACGCCACACCTGAAGCCGAAGGTGCGTTGCAGTTGCTGCCTGGCCAGTTCGTTGCCACGATCTCAGAACTTTCACGACAATGGAAATGGCAGCGTGCCACTGTCCGGCAATTTATCGCGGGGCTGGCAAACCTCGGACATATTTCTGCCAAGCCTTATTCCAAGAGCTTCATCTTCTCGGTCAACCTCTCACAGCGTCTGTCTCTCTTTGTTGAGACACCAGACGATATTCTCGACTTCTGTGCCATGCAGTTTGTGCGCTATCTCAAAGGCAGGACAAGAGCAAAGGAAGTGGCGGAATCTTACAACCGGTATTATGCCTTGAAGTTGGACATGGCGAAGAAAGAAGGGAATGGCGGAATACCTGCACGACACGTGCTTAATGAGCAGACTGTCATATTCGACGGCCTGGCAGTATCGATGCTTCATGTCCTCGATGCACACAAACAATTGCCTGAAGAGTTATCTGACTCGGTCGGGCTCCTGTTCGGTAAAGACCATGTCTGGGACTGGCACAAAGTGATTGCTACACTTGGCATCATGGCTGCTGCATTACGCACCAACAGCAAGCCCAGTTATATGGCAGAAGTGACATCGGAGTATTCAAAGGGTGAGGTAATCCTCATGGACTGTATCTTCGAGCATTACAGCTCAGGTGTTGAATCCACCTATTACGCTAACCCTCCATTTCCCTCAATTAGGGGACATAAGCAGCCACCGACCCAGACCCCTTCGGTCTCTTCTCCTGCTGAAAACAATGACCATTGAATCATCCTTTCTAATAACCATCTCGCCAAAGCGTTTCAGACGCTCCGTTGGCACTTCGCTGAATGGAGTTAAGCAACGATAGGCAGCGTGCTTGCACGTGCCACTTTTTTTCAGTCTCGGGAAGCCTAATACCCCGACCTCCTAACGTTGTCGGGAGGGCTGACCAGATAAACAGCAAGCTGGGTCAGAAATGCTCATCTCAGAGACGTTGTTTAGCCGACTGAAAAAGGCTTTGAAGATGGCATCATAATAACATTTGAATATGAGTAAAGCAGGAAAACAAGTCATGGACATCAAGACCTCCAAGGGGCTTGCACAGTCAAGCAACGAGGAGCTGAGGGCATGGACGGACAAGGGATGGGAGCAGGCTATGCGTGAGGGAAACTACGACAGAAGCCGTGAACATCTCAACTTCGAGATCCAGAGGGGTGGCATCGTGACCCCAATAGACAAGAGCCGTCCGTTGACAAGACGTATGGCAGAAAATCTTGCCTCACGTGGCATCAAAGACCCCAACGAAGGACTGGATGAACCACGCTACCGAACAGTGGTCAACTTCATATTCGGTGGCTCTACAGAACGTATGCGTGAGTTAGCCTTTGGCAACCAAGAGGTGGATTTCGAGAGTAAGAAGGGCAATGAGCACATCCGCAGAATGCCAGAGATAGAGGAATGGGCAAAGGACATTTATCGTTTCGTGGCTGACAAATATGGTGAAGAAAACATCATATCGTTCATTGTCCACTGTGACGAGAAAAACCCTCATGTGCATTGTGCGCTTCTTCCTATTGACGAGGAAAAGAAGTTCGCATTCAAGAAAATCTTCCATGGTCAGAACCGTGTTGATTTCAAGAACTACATGCTTGCGCTGCATGATGAGCTGGCTAAGGTGAACGAGAAATGGGGTCTTACAAGAGGGGTGTCGATAACAGAGACTGGTGCCAGGCACCGCTCGACGGAAGAGTACCGGCGATGGCTCGCCAACGAATGTGTGACACTCGAAGCTCAGATGGATAACACCCGAAGGGCTCTGAAAGACCTCAATGTCGAATTGGCTATTGCCCAGAAGAAACAGAAGTCGTTCACCTCAATGATAGAGAATCTGAAGGCAGAGAAGGAAAGGTTGGAGGATGAGCTCCGACCGTTACGTGAACTGCAAGCCAACAGCGATAGCATCAGTGCGGGGATTGCCCGTAAGATTCAGCACCTGGAGCAGCAGAAGGCTTTGGTTGAGACGAAACTGGCAGACAAAGAGAAGAAACTCGATGAGACTAACCAGTTGCTTGACACTCTCCGCAAGGATAAGGCGGAGATAGAGCAGCAGGCAAGTGAACTGGAAGAGAAAGCCAACAGGTCTGAACTTTCATGGGCTCACAATATGAGCTATCATCTGAATGGTGTCATCCTTGATACGATGGCACAGGAGTTCACTTCGCGTTTCCCCAAACTACCAGATGATGTCAAGCTCGACTTCGATGGTACACTGCTCATGCAGCTGGCAGAGGAAGGGAACCATGTCGTAAAGGTTGCGCTCAATCTGGTATGTGGCTTCATCGATGATGCTACAACCATCGCTCAGACTCATGGTGGCGGTGGAGGTGGTCCCAGTTCCGGCTGGGGACAACGTCCCGATGAAGATGACCGTGAGTGGGCACGCAGATGCCTGGCCATGGCTCGTAAGATGTGCAAGCCTTCTGTCAGCAGAAAAAAGAAGATGTGACATCAGCTCGTTTGTTTACACCTCGTATTAACAATTAAATCCATAACACAAAATGAGAAAGAAAATTCTTATCATGTCTATGTTCTGCCTTGCAGCAATGACGATAAAGGCAGAACCTGTCCACCAGTATGAGGACAGTATCATTCATCAGAAAACGTTCAGTCAGGAGCCTATGCTCTTGTCTGGCAATCCTACATATCTCAAGAATGTAAGCGAAGCAGCCAACTGGGGTAGAAATTGGTTCATTGAAGTAAAGGGCGGGGCTTCTGCTTTTCTTGGGTCGCCCATCGGTTGTGGGGATGTGTTCGACAGAGTGAAGCCCGCATTGCAGGTGGGACTCGGCAAGTGGTTCACACCCGCAATCGGTGGACGTATAGGATTCCAAGGACTGTCATTCAAGAATGCTGAGTTCAAAAGCATGAAATATCAGTTCATTCACGCTGACTTCATGTATAACCTGGCATCTGGCATACGCTGTAACGAGAATGGAATACCTCTTTGGGATGTGATACCATATCTTGGAGTTGGTATGATACACAACTCTGACTGGTCGGGCTCTTGTACTTGCAAAGGAGGTTCAAGTGGCAGCCATCCGTTCGCCTTCTCATACGGCATCGAGGCACGATACCGCCTCAATGACCGTCTTCATCTCGTTGCAGGGATAAGCGGAATGACAACAGCCAAGAACTTTGATGACATCGGTACTTCAACAAAATTCGGGGACCACATGCTTACCGTTTCAGCAGGCCTGTCCTTTACCATCGGCAAGACTGGATGGAAGCGTGTCATTGACGCTGCTCCCTATATAGAGGAGAATGTATATCTGAGAGACTATATCGACCACATGAAAATGGAGAATGCCCGTCTTCAAAAACGACTGGCTGGAGAAGATGATGTCAAAACCATCTATCCGAAAAACAGCTACAGCGGCCTCAATTCTCTCCGTGCCCGTCTCTCCATGTCTGGCTCTTCAAACTTACAGAACAGCAACATGGACTCTGAGGATTGGAAAGCGGATGGCAATGGCAAGAATGCGGGATTGACAGATGAAGATGGTCACACTAACCAGATAAGAATAGGTCTGGGCACACCTGTGTATTTCTTCTTTCAAATCAACTCGGACAAACTCGTTGACGATTCTCAAATGGTCAATCTCGATGAGATTGCGCGTATCGCAAAGGAGGAGAATCTGAAAGTGTCAATATCAGGTGCAGCAGACAGTGCTACAGGTACTCAGTCAGGAAACCAGGAACTCGGCCAACGACGTGCCAACTTTATTGCCAAGTCACTTGTGGAACGTGGTATAAAAGAGTCCCAGATACAGATTAGGAACTTTGGCGGTATAGACAAGTACGAATCAAATGAAGCCAACCGATTCACTATCGTGATTCTGTCCAAGTAGCCTATGCTTGAAGCAGGCGTTCAGTTGTGTGTTAATGAATAAATGTACACACTTATACATGTGTACATATTCACTGACAATGCCTGTTCCATGAATATAGAACGCACTAATAACTTTTTTTTCATCATAACAGGGTGCTTGCTCGTGATGAGTAGGCACTCTTTTTATATGGTGACAACGTGAGCATAAATCAAAGTCAAGTATTTCAGAAGATAATCAAAGGCGAAAAATCAATGCATAACAGCCTTGTTATTATGTATTGTGAAGAGAGAAATCTCGAAATATTGTGTTAAATGAATGGTTTTTGCTAACCTATACACTTTTTTGGCATACCTTGCATTATACCTTTGCCGCAGATTTCAATTCAAAGTCAAAGATAATATGGCAAAGACAAGTATTCAGTACATAAAGGAAGCTGCAAAAAAGCTGGTTGATAGCAAGCTTCAAAGATTAGGTGCAGCGAAGACACAGGAGATATTCAAGGGAGTAATGCAGACAGTAGGACTCGAATCAATGGAAGAAGTATATTTGTTCGTAGCCCAGTTTGATCTAACTTGTAGAGATAGGACATCAAACATGGATGACCTGTCTAACTACTTCGAATGTTCTTCGTTGGATATGATTGAGTATATCCCTGCACTTAAATCCCTTGAACGTAAAGGGCTTCTTGTGCGTCGTCGTAGAAGAGAGGAGAACATATTTAAACAAGACTTTGCCGTTAGCGATACAGTCATGGCTGCGATTATTGAGAATCAGGCTGTTCAAATTAGCCAAATTAAGGTTGATGAAATGCAGATTGACAAGTACGAGTTCTGCAAGCGCATAGCCGAAAAGGTCGAAGACAACGATGTGATAACGGAGGATCTGGTAATGTTTGTTGAAAAACTTGAAAATAGCAATCCTCATCTACCGTTCATAAGTGAACTGAAAAAGGATGTTGCAGATATTCTAGATAGAACCATATTTTATGATATGTGTTATGACAATCTCAACGATGACGGAACAGGGCATTCGGATGTTAACTGTACATTGAAAGATGTTTTTACAAACATACCCCAACGTGTTATGACAAAAAAGTCAATAGTCGAAGAAGAATATATACTAATGACGCTTGGTTTGATAGAGTTTGATGGTGGCACTGACTATATTCGCCTTACAGATCAAGGTAAAGATTTCTATTATGGTGATGACGCACATGCATTTGGTAAATCATACAAATGTAAGGACATCTATGCATTTATTGAAAAAGCTCATGGGTATATCCATGAAAAGGAAGTCTATGACAGTGATGCTCCTATATCTCGTTGTGAACGTGTCTTGCATAGAATAATGGAAAAATTAGAGAAAGCTAACAAGCATATACCCGAGGTTGAACTCATTAGTAAGCTAATCCCTCATGAGTTTGATCGTGCCTTATTTTATTCTATAGCAAAAGACATGATTAATGATGATACGACATCATTAACTTATGAGGTAAAGTCTATTTATCCTCGTCAACAACGAAGGACAATACTAAATGATTTTAAGGACAAGAATCATTCACTCCAGAAAAATGGATTGGTAGAGATTGAGAAACAATCTTCATTATTTGGTGAGGACATCAAACTTCTTCTAACGGATATTGGGAAAGAAAAATTGTTAGGTGATGATGCTGCCCTCTACATAGATAATTCTATCTCAGACAAGCAGTTGCTCGCATGTGATAAAATTACTGAAAAGAAGCTTTTCTTCTCTAGTGAACTCGAGGAACAGTTATCTCTCCTTCGCAATAGTTTGGATAAGGATTATTATAAAGGGCTACGCGCAAGACTTGAAGAGAACAATCTCCCCAAAGGCATTGCCGTGTTACTCTATGGAGAGCCTGGAACAGGAAAGACAGAGAGCGTCATGCAGATTGCTAAAGCTACAGGACGTGCTATAATGCACGTAGATATTAGTGCAACAAAGACCTGTTGGTTTGGTGAGAGCGAGAAACTTATTAAAAAAGTATTCACCGATTATCGCCGTTTATGTGAAAAGAGCGAGATTAAGCCAATCCTTCTCTTTAACGAGGCTGATGCCGTTTTTTCAAAGCGTAAGGATGTTAACAGTGGTAGTGTAGCTCAAACAGAGAATGCTATTCAGAATATTATTCTTGAAGAGATGGAAAATCTTGATGGCATTCTTATTGCGACAACCAACCTCGCTGACAATCTTGACGGGGCATTTGAACGTCGTTTTCTGTTTAAGATTCGTTTTGATAAACCTACAGTTGAAGCAAAAAGAAACATCTGGATAAGTAAGTTACCCTCGCTCTCCGTCGAAGATGCTCATACCCTCGCTTCAAGTTATGAATTTAGCGGCGGCCAGATTGATAACATTGTCCGAAAGGCACTTATGCAAGAGGTAATCAATGGTGAGAAGCCAACACTTAATAGCCTTGTTACTATGTGCGGTGAAGAGAAAATCTCAAAAAATAGCACAAGAAGAATAGGATTTTGTTAACCTACCCATCAATTTGGCATACCTTGCACCATACATTTGCCAAAAAAATTAAAATCAGAAGATATTATGACACCAGAATATTTGGTTATCAATTGTCTGTTTTGGGATGGTACCAGCGATTACAATAATCGGATAATCAATCTAGCTAAAGATTATCTTGACAAAACCGATGAGCCCACGGTTACAGGGTTCAACAACTATATTATTCATAACAATTAAATTACAAGCATTATGCCTCAAATGATCAATTATGGCGGTGAACTCATACGTATCTCGCCTAAAGACAGCAAAAAGCTGGAGTATTCAAAGAACAACGGTCTTTCATGGAACGTACGTTGTGGTGGTAGCGGAAACTACGGCAAGTTCATTGATTTGATGGACAACGGCAAGGAGATTCTTGCTACAACAGAGAAAGGCCTGTTCTATTCGACAAACAAAGGGCTTTCGTGGAATGTTCGCAAACGTGGCTAACATGAAGAACCTGTTTTTCGAAAACCCCAATGATGCAAACATCAAGGAGATAGGAGAAATCTTCTATCTCCGCGATGCTATCATTCCGATAGATACATCTGATATAAAAGATGTATTAGAAGGTGCAGATAATGCCATCGTTCTTCATGGCAAAGCTACAGGATATAATCGTTGTGCAGATGCTATAGAAGATGCAGTACTGCATATTTGTACCATAGCAAAAAACTATGATCTCTTTTCGGCTACCAATGTAATTATTTTCATTAGTAGTAGCAAAGAAGCACCTATGCTGATGAGTGAAATTGAAGCTATTAATACTTTTGTTCAGATGTTTTCTCCAATCACACAGTGGAGATGGGGACTCGAAGAGAGTAAAGAAATAACAGACATGAAGGTAACCATTATTGCTTCTAACCTAAAGAAGAAGTGAAATATTGTTACGTTCTTGGTAGAAGAAACATTTATACGAAAATGCATACATCAACAAAATATCAAAGTGCTTCAAGCAATGTTACACCATTAGGTTCTGTTGTTCCGAAACAACTTGTAGAGGACACAACAAAAGCATTGAGTAAACTAAAAGTAGCGTTGGGCGGTGACGTAAGTGGCTATGTTGCCTGTCGCCTTCATATGAATATGTCAGAACTCAATGATGCTTTGGCTGCAGAACAAGTTGATGGCGTGGCATTAGCAATGTACAACATTGAAAAAAGAGCGCAATCGGTCATTATAGGCGATCAGACTGGTATCGGTAAAGGAAGACAAGCCGCAGCAATGATTAGGTATGGGCTCCTTTCCGGCTATCTTCCTGTGTTCTTCACAGACCGATACACTTTGTTCAGTGATATGTACAGAGACTGCAAGGCACTTGGTATAAAAGATGCACGTCCATTAGTGGTAAATGCAGGTGCGTCTGTGGTTGACTTTGACCATATCATTGAAGAGAAGGGAAAAGAGGTTCCTGATGAGATTTGGTCACCCATGAGTGAAGAAGAAGAAGAGGATGCGAAATTTGAAGCAGAACTTATGCAACTCTATCAAAAGCAATACGAAGTTGTATTTAAGGCTCCAAAGAAGAATGTCCTTCAGGGATTGTTCGAGGTTGGAGATATACCATCCGAAGCTTTTGACTATCTCATGATTACCTATTCTCAACTCAAAGATGCAAAAAGGGATGCGACACGCCTGAACTTCCTGCATTCATTGTGTGAAAAGCACAGGGTTTTATTCATTTTTGATGAAGCACATCGTAGCAGTAGTGTCAGTGCTGGAAAGGTATCAGTAATCACACAAGGTATCAATCAGATTCTTACTGAGACTACTCAAACGCAATGCGTCTTTCTTTCTGCTACCTTTGCAAAACGACCAGAGAGTCTCATAACTTTTATGCGACGTACGTCACTAAGTGCCTTGGCAACCGAAAATACATTGGAGAAGGCATTACATAGTGGTGGAGTACCAATGCAAGAGTATGTGTCAACCAGTTTGGCAGCCGAAGGACAGATGATTCGTCGAGAGCATTCGGCAGATGGCATTCCTTTACCCATATATACCTATCTGGACGATGACCTTGTATTGCATAGCGAACTCTTTGATAAAGTTATGTTCTTTTTCCGTGAGACAGTCAAACTGTCAACAATGGTCAACGACTTAGTAAACCTCGCTAAATTACAAGGCTTGCTGTCAGATTTCAAAAGCTATCCTACAAGAGCTCAACTTTTTTACATAAACAAGGTGCTTCTTCTTTCTCTGAAAGCAAAGAAGGTCGCACAGGTGGCAATAGACGAGGTCAAGCAAGGGAAAAGTGTGGTCATTGGCATGAGTGACACTCTTGAATGTATTCTTCGAGACGTCATAGTCCATGAGGATGGCTCTGTCCGGGGTGATATTTCTGCTCTTTTATTACGTCTATTAGATAAAACGGTACGCAGCACAAACGTCTTAGGTGATAGAGAAACACCTATATTTGACATTATACAGGATTCTGATAATCCAGAGATGGTGGCATTGACCTCAATGGCAGAGGAGATACGTGACTACTACAGATTCATCATAAACAGCGTCAAGGAAGAAGTGTTCCATCTACCGATGTCACCTATCGATGTAATCCGTCAACTTATAACAGAAGAGAAATTTATCTCTCCTGATGGTTCCTATATCAATATTAGGTTTGAGGAGTGTACTGGACGTGCGCATCAGTTGGAATATCTATCACCTAATGGAAACGACGATTATATTCATGCAGAAATAACTTCTCGCAAGAAGCGTCACTCCAACCACATTTTCAACGATTTTCAGAATAACAAACTGGATGTGATACTCATCAATGCCTGTGGAGCCATTGGTGCAAGTGCTCATGCTATATCAACTGCGGAAGTTCCAGAAGAACAAGTACGCCAGCGTAAGATGCTTATAGTACAGAATGACCTTGATGTGAACATTGACCTTCAGAAACGAGGTCGTATAAATCGAACAGGTCAAAGAATTGATTTGCCTCCTTTGTACGAATACATTATTACAGCCATACCGTCAGAGAAGCGACTCAACATGATGCTCAGAGCAAAGTTGCGTTCTTTGAGTGCAAATACTGCAGGATGGCAGGATCAAGACAAGGAACAGGCTGATTTCATAGACATAAGCAATAAGTATGGTAACGAGGTGGCTACAGACTACATCAGTGAGCACCAAGAGCTTGCACTTGTACTTGGGCTGAAGGGCGGCGTTACTGCAAGTAAACTACTTGCCAGAATTGCTATGCTTAGCGTTACTGCTCAACAGGAAATAGTTGATGATCTTATGGCTGCATACACTACACTTGAAGCAGAACTTCGGCGTATCAATCAATGGGATTTGGAGCGTGAGTACCGTGATTTTGAAGCAGACTTTATTCGTGAAGAACTTTTCACAACAGGAAAGGCAGAAACAAAACTTGGTGGATGCTCTTATCTGACTACATATAAATGTCGCCAGAAAACTTTTCCATATACATACGAGAGTCTTACAAAACTCTGTGTAGATGCGAAATCTGCATTCGGCAAACCTTATGGTGACAATAACCTTCTACAGAAAGAAATCAAGGAATACTATCAACGACGAAATAAAGATGTCCGACAGAGATTTTTGGAACGTCGAACCCTTCTGCATGATGGATCCAAACGAATCCTTGTGAATTACTGTGGCAGTGAAACAATGGCAGAACGTTGGCTGGAAATGGCATGTACGCCTTCTGATGAATGGTCTTCAACATATTTTGAGGATGTTGATGCACATAAGAAAGCGAAACAAATCATGAGCAAACTGATTTCCTTCTCCAACGAGCATAATCATTTGCTTGATAGAGAGAAAAAAGAACTGAAGAAGTACTCAACTGAAAAGAAACGATTGATAGAGGTTCTTTCAGTGGCAGAGATCGGCAAAGGTTATAATAATGTCAGCAGTCAGTTAGCAAGCGAAGAATGCCCTAAAAGAGTTATTGCTGTTCTACGAGACATACGTTTTGGAAAAGAAGATAGAAACAAATTCTTGCCAAGTCGTGTGGAGTTTATTTTCGCCCTTACTGCGGTTTTTACAGAAGTCCGTATTAATTTGGTTCATAATAATAAGTGGAGCAACTATGATAGGCTTATGGAAATTCTTAAATCAGAGCAATGGCGTTCTAATTCAGGAGTATGGGACTCAGAGATTGCGACTAATAATAATAAGATTGTAGAGCGCAAGATAATCACTGGCAACATATTGGGTGCCTATGTTCATCCTGCCATTGCAGAGCTAAAACCTCGTTTCATTACGTTCTCTTTGAAGAGCAATGCTTATGATAAAGTAAGAAATCAAATTGGCTTGTTGCTTCCTATGGATGAATCAAGGATCAGAGAGGCAATAAAGACTGTATCTATTCCTTTGCATGAAGGAGTGAAATATGCCACCAATACCAACACAAGCTATACAATAGCAGGTCTTGGGGTAAACTTCTCATTGCTTCCATACAGGTTGTCCGAAACAAGAGTGATGTATTCAATCAGCGTATACGACAATCATTCAAAAGCATTTGAGAATGATACCAGGTTTGACAGCATCAGGCAATATTTTGAAGGAAGTCCTGTGACATCTATTTATGACAATGATGAACAAGGCAAGAAAAAGCGGAAACCTCTCATGCACTACCAAACGGCACAATTGTACTTTGATTCTGAAACACTACAAATAATCCTCCAGACACTTGCACAGATGGATTCTGTTATAATTGTTCCTCGTGAACAGATAAGCTATGGGGATGTAAAAGAGTTGTCTTCTCGTTCAATAATGGACGAAGATCAACCATGGGCTGTACTGGATTGGAAAAATTCAGATGAAATACCTTTGCCACCGATAAGAGAAAAACTTCTTCTCAGAATTTCTTCTCCTATAGTGCAAAAGGCACAGTTGGGAGAACCTGTCTTTAAACACTCTGAACATTATTTGCTTGCAGAGGAAACAATGTCGCTTGAAGGTTTGTCACTGACCATTCGTAGTACATTGGACGCTCTGCGTAGGAATTACATGAAGTGGAAGGCATATTACTCTCGTTGCGTCTCACAGAGAGAAAAATTGAGAAAGGAGCAACCGACGTTGTCCGCTCAACGTGACGTTTGTCGTGAATTACGAATGGTTATCGAGAATAAGACAAAATCCACTAATGTAAATTACGACTTGGAAATTAAGAGAATGCTTCAAAGTATTCTTGATAGCGAATATCTTGAAACCAACGGATTGTATCTTGCAAGATTTGATTCCGAAATGCTCTTTTTTTCTCCAGAGAAATCCGTCGCTCAGGCATTTCTTGACGAGATGCCTTGCTCTCCTCGCTTGGATGCAATCAGAAAGTGTATTCAAGACTATATTGATGGGAAAACAGACATCATTCATTCTGCTGACAAATGGTAATATGAGCTACATAGGAATTAAAGGAGCCGAAAGGCTTGACAAAAGCAATTCATCACTGTGCCTTCTCGAAGCACACGCCAAAGCTGTTCATATGCTTGGCAATGGCGCTGATATGCATTCCATCAAGTTGACAACTGGATGGGAAACTGGTGTAGATGGTAAATGGCGCTATGAGGTTGCTGACCCATTTCATACTACAACAGAGATAGAAGATCATATCAAAAAACATTTTGGAGAGCCTATCAATATCCGTCATTGTATGCATGACATAGCATTACTAACAGCTTATCCTGCTTTTGAAAGGCTACGTCTGTTTGCCTTGTACTCACCAACTAAAGGATTTGCAGGTTATTTTGATCCTGGTAGTTATGGAATGCTAGTGTGTATGGGAACAGCGAGTTCAGCATTTGAATACCAAACAGAAGGAGTGTTGTTACATGAAGTGCAGCATCTTATTCAAGAAGAAGAGGATTTTGCTCGTGGTGGAAGTAGCAAAGATAGACGATACCACAGGTTAGCAGGTGAAGTTGAAGCCCGGAATATCTGTATTAGACACTTTTTGACTCCTGAACAGCGTCGCAAAAAGTTGTATTCAGACACACAAGATGTGCCTGACAAGAGACAATTTGTACTATTTCAGTAATAAAATCACTGAATCACACAATAAAATTAAAGATATGCCGTTTTATTTCATAGGTTATATATATATTTGCAAACGATAAAATCTTAAATTATGCCAGCAAACCAATTCGGACGATACGTATGGCTTGTAGATACGCTGCGCCACTACAAGCATCTTTCCTACAAGGAAATCAATGATAAGTGGCAAAAGAGCGGACTCAGCTATGGAGATGGTGACGACCTTCCCCTACGTACATTCCATAATCATCGTAAGGCTATACAGGACATATTCAATATCATCATAGAACTTGATCCTGATGTTAAGGGGTACAAGTATCATATAATGAACCCTCGCGAACTGGAAGGGGATAATTTTCGCAGTTGGCTGATAGACTCCTATGCTACACTTAACCAGATACAGGCTGACAGCAAACTGAAAGACCGCGTAGAGTTTGAGGAAATCCCTTCAGGCAACACATGGCTAACCTTGTTTATGCAAGCTATGCGTGAAAATAAAGTGATGGAAATAACCCATCTGGGGTTCGGCAAGGATTATGCTAATACATTCGAGATTGAGCCTTATTGTCTTAAAGTGGTAAAACGACGCTGGTATATCATAGCAAACAATCCGTATTACGTTTGGCTCAACAAGAAACACAAGGGAGAAGAAGGTTATTCCCCTCGTAAGGAAATACGTGTTTATGGATTAGACCGAATATCAGAAGCCTCGATTCTTGACAAGACCTTCGTAATGAGGAAGAACTTCGACGTGAAGAAATTCTACAAAGGTTGTACAGGTATCATTCCGAGTGATGACCCTATAGAGCATGTTGTTCTCAGAGCATATTGGAACGCTCCTGACTATCTCAGGACATTGCCACTGCATGAGTCCCAGAAGGAACTTCAAAGCGATGAGGAATCAACGACGTTCTCTTATGACGTGAAGCTGACTTATGATTTTATGCAACTGATAATGCAACAAGGCGATCAGGTCGAAATCTTGGAGCCAAAGAAACTTCGCGACCAGATGCGCAATCTCGCTAAAACCTTAACATCATATTACAAGTAGCAGTATGGAAATGAATGAAATGAACAGACAACTGTTGGAACTATACTCTGGTATTCATCCTATTCTTTCTGATGCAGTCGGAAAATGGAACGATGATGCTTCCCATGGCATAAGAATCTCAAATCCGTGGCTTCTTCATGTTTCCGACAAATATGCCAATGCTGCCAAGCGTGTTATGTTAATTGGACAGGAACCATGGGGTTGGAAGGGACAATACTCTAATGAGAAATCTGCTGAATGGTTGATGGAAAAGTATCGTGTTTTCATTGATCATCAGACAACAAAAGGTGAATATCGCCCTTCTCCCATATGGAATCTTTACCGTAATATAATTGAGTGGGGAAGGGAATCAAACACCCATGTTATCTCAAATAACATTGGGAAACTTTGCTATGTGAAGAAGAATAAAGATGGCAAATGGAAAGCTGGTACACATGGTTTCCACGAGACGGTAAACAGGCTCATGATTCCAATATTCCGCAAGGAGATAGAAATATGCCAACCTGATATTATTATCTTTGTTTGTGGGAAAGATTACGAACACAAATACATTAGGGAATGGCTGGGTGATTATGAAGCTGTCGGTGTCGAGGGAATTTCAAAAGAGAAACTTGCTGAACTTAGGTTCAATGATTCGTCGCTTTATCTTCCAAAGGTGATAAGAACCTATCATCCAAGATACCTGCAAATGAATAAGAACAAAACAAATTGGGGTAAAGAGATTTACTCTATTTTGGAAAAAGCAATTCGTGATTTATGACTGAAGGATTAGATTTCATAGCAATAGACTTTGAGACAGCTACAGGTAAACGAGCTTCAATATGTGAAGCAGGAATCTGTGTTGTTAAAGATGGCAAGGTTGTAGAAACCAAATCGTGGTTAGTACGTCCTGAAGATAATGCGTATTCCTACTGGAACATACAAATCCATGGTATTCATCCTGAAGATACGGAGAATGCTCCAGAGTTTCCAGAGGTATGGGCTGAGATACTTGAATATCTTACTGACACACCAGTACTCGTTGCACACAATGCGGCATTCGATATTTCTTGTATTCGCAAGTCCTTGGAGTTCTATGATCTTGAAACTCCCGACGTTGATTACTATTGCTCACTTCGTGCTGCTCGTCACAATTATGACTTTGGCTGTAATTCGCTTGGTTATCTTTGTGAACAATTTGATATACCAGAAGGCAAACATCACCGTGCTGGCGATGATGCTGAAATGTGTGCTCGATTGTTCCTGCAAGAAATCAAAGATGCAGGATGGTGTGCGTTAAATGAAATGAAATATTGTAATGGAAAGATATAAGCAAAATGGATAAGACAACACATACCTTGCGTGATTTTGTAGAATTTAGCAAAACACATCCATTTCGTATTCCTTTTTATCAAAGAGGATATGTATGGGGAAAAAAAAGACCTAATGATGAGGAGGATTCAGTTCACTTCCTTCTCAATAGCCTACTAAAGGTTAAAGATGATATGCCTGTTTTTTTACAGGGTATTACAACCACAGATGACGGCATTGATATTATCGATGGGCAACAGCGATTAACGACGCTGATGCTTTTCTTGCAGTCCAAAGGATGTTACGATTTGAATATTACGTATCAGAGTAGAACTGACTCTGACAATTATCTGCATGGAATTGAGGTTGAAGATACCAATACGCAGGATATTTACTACTTCAAAAAGGCACAAAAGATTTGCCAAGAAGAGCAGTACCAAAACATTCCTATTGAAAAGCTACTGAATAACGTTAAATTTTTGTGGATTAAGATTCCATCAAGCAAAGCATCAAAGACATTCACAATGATGAATGGTGACAGAGCACCAATGCGTCAAGATGAACTTATTAAAGCGGAGTTGTTAAGACTTGCTTCTTTAGATAACCAAGAGGGCATTTCACAATGGGAGAACTATGAACTTAGAGGAAGGTACGCTCGAACATGGGATAATTGGTTTCATTGGTGGAAACAAAAAGAGGTAATCGATTGGTTAGGGTTAAGCGATAAGAGTATTGGCATTGACTGGCTTTTAGCAACAGTTCAAAGCAAATATGTTCAAAGCTCAAAAAAAAATGACCCTGAGAATTTGACATTTGAATCCTTCAAAAAGGACGTGTTAGGAAATACTCCCAAACAAGCAAAAGACGCATTTAAAATAATGCAACAGACACAAAAGCGTTTTGAAGATGCTTTCAATAACGCAATCGAGTTTAACAAGATTGGCGGTATTCTGTATATGTTCGACAAAACAAACAGAATTTCTTTCATTAACCAGTATTTTACACGAGGTGTATCGAAAGATGACTTGCATAATATCTTTATTAAATCATTCCTCGGTTTGACATTGATAGAAATACAAACAGAAGACGAACAAGCGTACCAGACAAAACGCTCAAATGTAGAAAGTATATTGTTCTTAAACTCGGATGTTTATAATGACAAAAGTCATAATGGTGCTTATGACCAGGCAATATATTATTTCTTAAGAAGAAACATAGAGGAAGACTGTAAACAAAATGGCTCAAAAGGTAGAAAATTTGATTTCTCAATACTCAGAAATCGTTCTATTGAACATATTTATCCAAAGTCTTTAGTTATTCACGAAGATAATAGTATCGTAAAAAATGGATCAGAAAAAATCATTAGTGAGATAACCAAAAGAATGATATGGCGAAAGAATATTGGGGATTTTACTATCGGCGATCAGACTAAAGCCGTAACAGAGCACAGTCTTGGCAATATGGTTCTGTTATATGGAAGAGATAATTCAGTTTTCGGAGCCAAGGACTTTGATGAGAAAAAAGAAGTATTTTTCAATCCGATGGACACACAATACTTCAGAAGTAGAAATCTACTACATTCTGTCTTTATTTTTGCAGTAAATAAAGTTTGGGATGCACAGAATATTCTACAAAATCATAACAAATATTATCAAGAATTCTTTAATACGTATTATGAGTAACAAAATATACGACAAAGGCTTTGTCACAGGAGAATCATACCAAATCAAGGATATTTTTTCTGATGACAGGAAGATTGTGATTCCAGACTTGCAACGTGATTACTGCTGGGGGTCAAAAGACGAAAGAGAAACAAATCGAGTTTGGAAATTCGTCAATAGCCATTATCAACTCTTTCTCGAATTTCCTGATTCAATAAGTCAGATAGGTCTTATCTATGGTTATCGTGATCTCTCTGGCAGAATAATGCTATGTGATGGTCAACAACGATTAACCACGTTGTTTCTTTTGATTGGTATGATAAATAGGAAATGCGAAGGTAATCCTTTTCAAAATAATCTTATTAGTCCAAGAGAACTAAAAGAGGATGATCAGGAGCCATATCTACAATATGCAATCAGAGAGACATCTTTGTCTTTCATTAGTAATTTGGTAACAGAATTTTTCCTTAGCAAGCACATTGCTAATGTATCTGACGTCAACACAAACCTCTTCTGGTTCTATAATCAATACCTTCTTGACCCTACAGTAGTTAGTATGCTTGATGCTTTAGGGACAATGGAAGAATTTCTGTCAGAATTAAGCAATGACGATGCTCTGAAATTTGGTCAACATATCGTGAACAATCTCGAGTTTATGTATTATGATATGGAAAACAGAGCAAACGGAGAAGAAACCTTCGTCATCATAAATACTTCAGGTGAGCCACTTACCGGAATGGAAAATCTGAAACCGTTTATGGTTAAAGACTTGTCTGATTGCACCAAGTGGGAGGATATGGATGATTGGTTTTGGAAACATCGTAATGTTTGCGATACAAGTACCCCTGGAATGCATGAGTTCTTTCGTTGGGTTTTGTATCTGGAAATAACTAAAAGCATTCTTTCCGTTGAAGATAAATCAAAAACATTATCAAAGATTCTTACAAACAAAGAATATACATTCCCTTATGAAGATATTTCATTAGATGTCATTGTTAGGTATTTTGAAGCATATAAGAGATTGAACTTAACTAAGACTTTTGAAGCTAGACAAGAAGCAAAAGTCTATGCATGGCTTATTCCTTCTCTTTCATATGCTAAAAAATTCGAGAATGCCACAGAAGAAGAAATTCAGGCTGTTATTCATGCGTTAAAGAATACTACAAAATATAGAAACGATTACAAGTTAAATGAAGCTTTGACATTGATAGATTCTATGCAGAATCCAGATATTTTGTCTTGGTTAGTATGCACAGAAGAGCTAAATTCCTATGACAACAGAGGAGAACTTTCTAAAAAACTAAATGTTATCAAAGAAAACATTAACCAACGCCATCAGATAGAACTTGCATTTAAGGAAGCAGAAGGGCATGGCGTATGGCATGGCGAAATAGGAATGCTCATCGACTGGGCAGGAGGCATCAATCAATTTGACTTGTCTGCTTTTATTTCGTTATACAATAAGTCTGTAATATTGTTTGGCAACAAGGAAGAAAGTAATAGCGATAGTTGTATTAGACCAGAGGTATTAAGACTTCTTTTGTCATACAAGATAGCAAATGTAATGATGTGGGGACGCTACATAAAAAATGCAGGTGTGGAATGGAAACATTTCTTGTATGAAGAAAACAAAGTAGAGGTTTTCTATAAACTCCTAAATAATATTGATTCAGTAGAGTCTATTCATGACAGTTTGAATACTTATGAAGATAAAAGTAATTTCTATTATCCAATCATTAAGGATAAGAAATGGCTTGCACATAGTTGCTATAGAGACATACGTAAGATAAATACTTATTTGGCAGTAATTAAGAATAAATGTCAACAGAAAGAAAATTTCAAGGATATATTCTTAGTCGGTCAATCCGAATTAGATTCATGGAATCATCCAAGTTCTTGGAGCCGTTTCTATTATAATGGCGAATACATCTATATTAGAAATAAAAAAGCGGAAATAGGTATAAATATTCATGGTGATAAACAAGGGTTGTATTTCTTCATTTATTCAACAAGAGATGACAAAACAAAAACAACTCTGTTATCGAATATTCTGGAAGAAATTTCTTTCGAATCAACCGATGATGTATTCTATAGATCAAAAATATACAACTCACAAGAATCAGATTTGCTAATTGATGAAATATATAAGATTTTGAATTGTGCAGCATGATTCTTTATCACCATAAAAACGCTAAGGGAGGGAGGTTAATATCTTCTTCCCTTTCTTTTTGTAGGATAACGTAATCACGTTTTATCAAATTCAAGAATATATGGGTGGGAAGCCAAAGCTATCCGACTACAGCCGGACTCAAACATCAAAATGAATGATCTTCGTTCCATATTGGCAGCAAAAAGCAGATAGAAGCGTCATGTTTCCATCGGATTCTTGATGACATGGATGATAGTCTTTTTTGTTTGAGTCCTTTGGCTGAGTGTCTTACCATCCTTAGTCATGCTCTGCTGACCAAGGATGGAAAGTCTCTATGACAAACTGTTGTTGAATTGCCCTGCCTGGTGTAGGCAACGATTAAAGAAAGGCGTTTCCATGCTCAAATAGCCCGGAATAATCAAAATTTTCGCTTATCGCGTCATTTTTACGCCAAAATATTTGGTTGCGTCAAAATAACGCAGTATCTTTGCACCAGTAATTGAAAAACCATGTAGTATGTACACATATAAATATCCTCATCCTGCTGTCACTACAGACAGTGTAATATTTGGCTTTGATGGGTCAAGCATAAATATTCTCCTCATAGAGCGAGGTCTGGAACCATATAAAGGTAGCTGGGCTTTGCCAGGAGGTTTCCTCCGCATGGACGAAACGGTAGAGGAGGGAGCCAAACGAGAACTTTGCGAAGAGACAAATATAAAAGATGTCTATCTGGAGCAGTTCCATGTATTCAGCGGTGTCAATCGTGACCCTCGTGAAAGGGTGCTGACGGTTGCATTCTTTGCCTTAGTGAGCAAAAATGACTTCAAGGTGTTGGCTGGTGACGATGCAAACAAGGCGCAATGGCATGAGTGGAATCACCTGCCACCTTTAGCCTTTGACCATGCTGAGATTATCAGTATGGCGAGAAAGAAACTACAGGAGAAACTGAGAGTGTCACCCATCGCCTTCAAACTATTAGACAAGGAGTTTAAGATGGACGAACTGCAGCGTATCTACGAACTGATACATGAGAAGAAGTACGACCGGCGTAACTTCATGCGTAAGATGGAGGCTTCAGGCTTTCTATCAAAAAAAGAACAGGAAGATAATCGTGCATGCAGTACTATGCTTCCTGATGACATGGATGAAGTTGCTTCACAACGTACCCTCTATGTGTATTCTTTTGACGAAGAAGCCTTTGATAAGGCGAGTGCATCCAAGGAATGGAGAAAATATCCTTTTGACTTTTAATAATATCTGGTTATGAAAACAATTACAGTTATCCGAACTTCGGATTTGAGTTTACCTCATTCGGTACGCTCATACATAGACGGCTGTGCATATGAGTATTCTGTAACTGATGATTGGACAAAAATTGCGCAATTAGCTTATCGACTAAAGCGTGGAGCAAATCTGTTGCCTGATTTTTTGGAAGACATAGAGCGACACATGGAACACCCTGCTTATCAGAGTTATGAGAATACGGCAAAGCAAAGTATAGCTTCCTATATCGAACTACTGCGCATTGACGAAAACTACATCTTTACGATAGAGTTAGCAGAAAGAAACAGCTTCAAGAAACTTTTTCAGTTGCTTACAGAAGAGATACTCTATCGCTATTGGGAGGAGAATGTCAATGATGATAAGGTAGTGTGTCATTTCGATGATGTACATTATGACTACAATGAGATAGCCTCACGCTATGCAAATTCGCCAACATTAAAACGTGACTTTATCAAGTATATCTCAACCTCTCAGGAAACACTCCGTAACATTGAAGTGGACAAGTACAACCTGCACTTGAAAAACGGATGGACAATGCTTGCAGAAAATCTTTATGGGCTTACTCTATGGTCTGACAAGGTAGAGGATGAGCGTATATACCCTGGCGATGACTCATTCATTCACGATTTCAACAATAAAGTTGAATCAAAGTATAAGTATGTTGTGGGTGTACCTCCCATGCCATTCTCAGGTAACCTTCTCGATGCTAAGGTTGTCATTCTGACGTTGAATCCGGGATATGTAGAAAAGGTTAACAAGGACTTATGTATAAATATGGACGATACAGAGAAAAAGCAGTTGTTATGCTTGATGAGAAACGCATTAACCTTTCAGGGAGAAGGCATCTATGACGGAAATGACTGTTCAAGAGATCAAGGAGCGAAATACTGGGAAAAGGCTTTTGACCACCTTGCAATAGAGGCATACGGCAAGCCTTCATCAGAGATGTACCATCCCATCTTTCACGATATAGCCTTCTTTCAGCTCATCGGCTATCACTCCGAGAAGTTCAGGTACTCAGCAGGTCTAAAGCACTTGCCTTCGAAGATATTCACCAACCTGTTGGCAAAGTATCTTGCTACGAAAACAGACAAGACTTTTCTCATTCTTCGCTCTGAGTCCCTCTGGAAGGAAACCTTTGGTGAAGAAGTGTGGAATAAACTGGAAGAAGAAGGTCGCTTGATTACCAAGGGGCATAAAGGGATGTCTCAGAAGATAACACGAGGGAACCTCAAAAAAGACAAAGGATTCGACAAACTTGTCAATATATTAAAGCCTAACAAACATGAATAAAAACAGAACAGAGGACCCCAATATTGCCTCAGAGAGAATAGATGTTCTTGAAAAGGGTGAGATTTTCGTATTTGGCAGCAACCTCGCCGGTCATCACATGGGCGGTGCAGCAAGAGCCGCACACAAGAAATTCGGTGCCGAGTGGGGAGTAGGTGTAGGACTCACTGGCCAGTCCTATGCCATACCGACCATGCAGGGAGGTGTTGAAACTATCAGACCATACGTTAATCAATTTATAAATTTTGCTGAGAGAAATCCAGATATGAAGTTTCTCGTTACACGTATCGGATGCGGCATCGCAGGTTTCAAGGACGAGGAGATTGCCCCTCTTTTCAGAAAGGCGGTTCCCGTAAGCAACATATACCTGCCTCAGAAGTTCTACGACATCCTTTTGGAGCCTTACTTGAAGCATTGCTTCTATTATGGCAAGAATGTGCCAGAGGATTGTGGGGCGCATGTAGGACACGCGTATGAGAAATCATGGGTTTATTTTCATTTTGGCAATGAGAATGGTCTTTACAGTGAAACGATATGTTACATTCAGCATGGTCTTGGAGATTTCCATGCTAACGATGGAGTTCCTATCTCTATGAAAGCCATTCTATTCAACCGTTTCTGCCATTGGGGATATGGAGAAACGCCTGATACCTTCAGACGATGGTATGAAAGCATCGACTATACCAATACACGGATAAAGGTTAATGAACCACGCAATGTATCATTGAACTACTATAATCCGCTGTTGATAAGCGCAGTTCTTGGAGACATTGCAGGTAGCATCTATGAGTTCAGTCCAAACAAGAGCACGGACATTGTTCTTCAGGACAGCAGAATGGACTATACGGATGATACCATCATGACCATAGCCGTAGCAGATTGGATTCTGAACGACAAAAAGCTGACGAAGAAAGGGCTGGTCGCCCGTATGCAGGCTTGGGGACACAAATACCCTCATCCTATGGGAGCCTACGGCAATATGTTTTCTGAGTGGTTGCACTCTGACAATCCGAAGCCCTATAAATCCTGGGGCAATGGAGCTGCTATGCGAGTTGCTGCTGTTGGCTTTGCCTTCTCTACATTGGAAGAGACCTTGAAGGTCGCGAAGAAGTCCGCAGAGGTTACCCACAACCATCCGGAAGGAATAAAAGGTGCTCAGGCAACTGCGGCGGCAATCTTCCTGGCACGCACAGGACACACCAAGGAAGAAATACGTCGATACATAGCAGAGACATTCGATTATGACTTGAATAGAACCTGTGATGATATTCGTCCTACATACAGTTTTGACGGTAGCTGTCAAGGTACAGTACCAGAGTCTATCATTGCATTCCTTGATAGCAAAGACTATGAAGATGCCTTGCGACTCTGTATCTCTCTTGGAGGTGATGCTGATACGATGGGGGCGATTACGGGTGCCATAGCAGGAGCCTACTACCACCAGATACCTGCTTCTTTATATGAATTTGGCATAAACAAACTGCCCGAGGATATGAAAGATATTATAAATAAGTTCGACATGGAGCATGGTAGAAACGTGTCATATAAATGGTACAATCCAGAGTTTCCCAAGGAAGATTTGGTCAGAAAGGTCAGGTCTGGTGAAATTTTTATTTGAGGCAAACTTTGATTTAAACAGATGACTCTTGAACCTCTCAACCATCTGACTCCCAATGTTCTAAAAAGTAACAATAAAATACAATAAAAACATAATATAATATATTGATAATCAGTAAATAAATGCTCAAAAAAGCTTAACCCGATTTAACGAAAAAATCTTGTTTTTGAGAGGCAAAATGATGTACCTTTGTACCATGATTAGTCGACAAATCATCATGTTTCATTCAAAAAAATCAATATGATAATTACGGAAAAAGAAAAGAGTTTAGCGGTTTTCTCAAGTCTGCTCTTCAGGCACTACCCAGAGTTAAAAGAACAATTGCATGGCGTAATGAGGTCATATCACAAAGCTGTGGGTATGGTCTGTAATACAAAAGACTATTGGGTCAGAGATTTCATGCCTGCACAGGCGGATGAAGATGTGTTCGTGAGGTTCATCTTCAATCCGGATTATCTGCAAGACAAAAAGACATACATTACTGACGTTGATAAGGTTATCAAGAACAGCCCTTTTGCACAGAAATACAAAATTGTAAACATACCTATCATTCTTGATGGAGGCAACTTGGTGTTCTGTAAAGGAAATAAGGAGCACGAGGAGACTGCATTCGTCGTTATGACCGAAAAGGTGTTAGCTGAGAATCCACAACTCTGTAAAAAGCAGATAGAAAAGCTTTTCAAAGACGCATTTCTTGAACCCAATCTGATTATTGTATGGCTCCCTTGGGACAAGGAAGACACTTTCGGACATACAGATGGTATCGTTAGATACGTTGGCTACAATACGTTGGGACGACCCAAAGTCTTGGTTAACCTTGAATTGTATGACGAGAAAATTGCAGAACAGATGTACGATGCTCTCAGTGAACATTTTGATGTTATCGAACTGGAACTTAGTGAATATGACGATTTGAGCTGGGCTTATATCAACTGCCTACAGACGCAAGACTTCATCATAATCCCTGGCATAGGCAATACCATCACGGACGCAGAAGCCTTGAAGCAATACAAGGAGTTATTCCCTGAATACAAAGGCCATATCTATCAGGTGCAGATGCGTGAGTTCATTGAGGAACATGGAGGTGCATTGAATTGTCTGACATGGACGATCAAGGAAAACTATCAGAAGAATCTATGCAAGGGTGTACAAATACCATTAGCCGGTCTTGAAGACAACAAGGATTGTCCTCATTATCAGTAAGAGAAAGATGACATACTCAGAGAAAACTTTTAGAAAAAAATAAAATACATATTACAGTAATGAAAGAATTAATGAAAAGACTCATTGAAGTCAACAAGTCATTGAATGAATCTGAACTTGATGCCTTGTTCCCAAATTTGGCAAAGTTCTTTATGGGTAACTATTGCATCAAAAGTAAGGGCAACAAGTATTTCATAAACGAGATTGAGTTTTACTTCTATGGTGCTAATTATGATGATCTTAGAATAAACAAAAAATCGACCGTTACCTACCCAAGAAATGCTAATGCTGGTTGTTGGTACATACATGATTATGGCGTTGACTTGACTTTTGAAAGTAATGAGAAACAGAAATTTGGTGGTGGCATCCTCATAAGAACAGTTGAAGACAATTATGGCAATGTCTTTGACGGTCCTGTGAAATGCGTCAATGAAATGTGGGAAGAAGCAGTTTGCGCATTTAAGGAAACTGCCCCAAACCCTGTAGTTATTCTGGAGAAACGCATAATAGAACTTGACGAACCTACACTTCGCATAGCTGTTGGAAAAGATGACTCTCACAAAAAACTTTGGCGTTTCACAGTAAAAGGAAAGAAAGTAAGCAAGTGAAATCATCTGTTCTCATAGGACTTAGCAGGCATCGAATCGGCGTGGATGGCGAGGGTGTGACAACACTTGTGGCATTCCACGGATGCCCTTTACGATGTCAGTATTGCCTGAATCCTAAGGCTCTATCTCCAAATGGGGTATGGAAGAGATATACTCCCGAAGAACTGTACAATCATGTGAAGCAGGATGATCTCTATTTCCGTGCAACTGGAGGCGGAATGACATTCGGTGGTGGTGAGCCATTGATTTCATGCAAAGAGATACTGCACTTTCATAAGATATGCAGGGATAAAGGGCATGATTGGAAAATTACCATCGAGACCTCGCTTAACGTTCCAAAAGTATTTGTGGAAGTATTAGAAGGAATTGTTGACCAATGGATAGTGGACATCAAAGACATGAATCCCGAAATCTATAGAGCATATACTGGGAAGGATAACGGACAGGTCATCATCAATCTCCGTCACCTTCTTGGAAGCAAGGCGAAGATAACAGTCAGAGTACCGTTGATACCATCTTTCAATACCGAGGCTGATGTAGAGCATAGCATTGCCATCCTTCAAAAGATGGGAGTTCGAGACATTGATAGATTTACCTACATAATAAGAAATCATTAGACATGGAAACAGGAAAAAGAATTTGTCAAGCACTGAAGAATCTTCGCAAGCGCATAGCAGATGCAAACGAGATTCCTTTTGAAATAGAAGAGTGTACCCACAAGGGCGATTGCACCGGTACTTGTCCCAAATGCGAGTCTGAGCTGCGTTACCTGATGGAATCCATTAACCAACGGGAACAGGAAGGAAAACCTGTTGTTGTAGATGGTTTGATGAGTGAAGCGGAATTGCATCAAGCTTTTGACATCAAACCAATTTGTTCGGAAAGTCCCCAAGAACCAGAAGATTTTGTCTTACAGGGTATGCCTGCACCTCCAAGTGATACTATGAGGCTGATGGGTGATATTGCAGCTCCGTCAAACTCAGATTTTGCAGCAATCATTGCAAGAGAACTATTGGCAAAGACTGAAGGTAACATTGTCTTCTCGCCCGTTGGCTTATGCCGTATGCTTGAAATGCTTCAGGAAGGTATGGATTATGACAGCCCTATCTATGAACGGGTTAATCAACTTATCCTTGGGTTTAATAGCAACCTGGAACCCAGTTATGATGAGAACTTTAGGCTGGAGCACGTATCAAGTATCTGGTATAACAAGTCAATGGGCATCATCCATGAGGATTATATTGACGAACTTGAAAATAGTTACGAAGCAGAGGCTCATCATGCCAACTTTGCTCAGAAGGAGCATGTGAAACAGAACATAGACAAATGGGTATCTGACAACACCCACCAGATGATAAAGTCTCTCGACACGGAAATCAGTCAGGATGCCTTGATGCTTGTACTTGATGCCATCTACATGAATGGGAAATGGGAATCTCCGTTCGACCCTGACTATACTGAAACGGACACATTCTATAACGAAGATGGTTCAGAGACAGACGTTGAGATGATGTATCAGAACATTGAAGAGGCAGAATACGCTGAGACAGAAAAATATCAGGTCATCCGTCTGCCTTATCGCGATCATGCACATAGCATGGTCTTGGTGCTGCCAAAAGAGGGAATAAGCATTGAGAGCATTATGGAAACGGCTGATTGGGTGGACGATGAGACCGACATTTGCGAAGTTGATTTTTACATGCCACGCTTCCGATTCGACAACACGCTATCATTGGAAGATGTTCTGCGTGAGTTGGGACTTGGAGACATGTTTGACAAGGATGATTGCTTCCCAAAGATAACAGACGAACCTGCGCATATCAGTCAGATAAAGCAGCAGTGCGTCATCAATGTGGAGGAAGAAGGTACTGAAGCTGCCGCTCTGACCATAGCAGAATGCGAGGTGGGTTGTCCACCGCCAGACGAAATGCCTGAACCAGTGACCATGAAACTTGACAGACCATTTGCGTTTGCAATAACAGGCGAATATGATGAATTGCTCTTTATGGGTGTCGTAAGGAACATGGAATAACACAATCAGCCGCAAGACAACACATCTTGCGGCTGATAATCTTTCCTTGACATGAAAAACTTTACCGATGAAAGGCTGATTTAGCTACATGCTCTTCTTGCTGATATTCCTTCATGTCCTGGAGTTGGTCATGTACTCCCTGAATGTTCATGTCCATGGATTGGTCGTGGTCGTAGGGAAATGAATGCTTAACAGATAATCCGATATTTGTTACGGTTCCAACATCTATGCTATCCTTCTCCTTGTTGTACTGAAGATAGAGGAGAGAATCATTAGGCATGTGTAAGATGGGGAGCTTACGTGTAGCCATTGCAGTAAATGCCTCATGGGTCATTTCCCGTGCAACCTCCTTCACATCCTCACTGGCACGACCGATGCCATAGCGTGTTATATGATTGCGGACATCCTGCTCTGAATACTTGGCAAATACTTCATAAGTACCTCCCACGCTACCATTATACACCACGGCGAAGTCCTTGTCCTCAATCAGCAGGTCATCGCCCCTGTTTTGACATGGTTTCTTATAGGTCTGCTCTTCATCCATGCCGTTTCCGTCATAGTAATTCTTGGCAAGTCTCAGCAGTCCATCATAGTCACCGCGCTCTTTCAGCTTGTCCAATTCCGAGGTGTCATCGGTCGATTGCAGGTAGGCAACGGACGCATAATAGACTTTCTCTTTCGTTTCGGAAGGTTCCATCTGACTTTTGTATTGAGCAAAAGTCTCCTGAAAGTTTCGGTCAAGGTCTTTGGTGTGGTCATAGGGAAGGGTGAACTTTACCTCCAGTCCTTTATCCGTTGGGACAGCGACTTTCACAGAGTCCTCCTTCTCGTGATGCTGGATGTACACCGCGGAACCATTATAGGCTAAGACAGCATGGTCTCCGTCCCCTACAGACAGATAGCTTTTTCCATTTCCGTTATCCTGCCTGACGGATTCTTCCTTCTCAATCTCCAACGCCATCTTGTCAATGTGCTGTGTGAGCATCGAACTGGCTTTTTTCACGTCCATCAACGTGGTCTTTATGAACTGAGGAGACTCTTTCAGTGAGTCAAGCCAGGATTTCAGATAGGCAGCGGAATCACCCTTCAGATGTTTGGTCATACCGTATCGCTGTGCTGTCAATGCAGCAGTCAGTTCAGCCACCAGTTCCTCCCGGGCATACTCTTCAGAACCGAAAGATGTAGGTTTGATACGGTTCAACTGCCCCTCTGCACCTGTGGAATGGGTCATTTCATGAAAGAGATTGGAGTAGAATGATTCCCCATCCTTGAACTGCTTCTTCTCTGGCACAACAATCTCATTCTTGCTGATGGAATAGTATGCCGAGTCGCCATAGATGGGCTTTATGGGACAAATCCACCCGTTCTCTTTAATCATCTTATCCACAGGTTGGAATGAGAAGTCTTCGCCCATTTCCATCGGTTTTGACTGCCTACATGATTCCTCGATTTTCTTGTACAGCTCGGGACGTGCTTCCTGAAGATTGGTCTGCGAAACATTGAAGACATTGTAAACCTGCAATTTTGGATATACATTATACTTCTGTCTCTGTTCCTCTGACATCAGTCTATAGTCGTCATACTTCACCCTTTCCTTGGTCTCTTTGTCCACAACAGTGAATGTCGTGATAAAGACAGGGAAACTCTTCTCGCCTTTTAAAATGCTTACCTGTGGCAACGCCTCACCACCACTGCCTTTCGCCTGCTGTCTCTTGCCTTGCTTGTCCTTGGTGAAGTTAAGCCCGGCGACACGGTCAAAAGTACAGAAAATTGGGAGCTTGTACCCATTCTTCTCGCAGTGCATCATAAGCATCAAGGCGTTCATGCCGTTGTATTCACGTCCAGAAAGGTTCTTTGGCCATGACAGCGAGCCCTCGGTGAACCAGGGCTTCTTCCAACCATCTTTGCTGCTCAGCGACTTGATGCGCTCAATCATCATGTCTGCAAAGAGATCGAGAGCCCTGTCTTCACTGGTCTTTCCATCTGTATTGTATTTCTTTTGTCCTGTCATATCAGTTTCGTTTAGTTAGACTGATTGGTAGATTTCTCCCACTGTGTGAGTTCTGTCACACGGCAAGTCAGGTCTATGCGGTCATTGAAGACTCCTATTTGTAGGTCTCCCTTAGCATTGATGCCAGCTTTTGCCTGTACCCATTCTTCTTTTGCTGAACCGAACTGCATGAAACGTACCCATGTGAAGGCGTAAGCATCACCGTCTTTCTCACTGCTGTAAGCTGAGAACAGGGTATAGGGATTACCTTTCTTGTCTGTCTTCACATCAACCTGTTTCCCGATGGTACCACGGAACTCCATGCTGCCAGTGATAGCGTCCTGACTACTGGCGTTGAAGTTGTTCACACCTGTAGCGGAGAGGTTGTAATAGACAATATCCCCTTTCTTGTGAAACTGGAGTACACCAGCCACCTCGATGCGTGAACCAACAGGATAATTGACGGCTTCGCCTTGGCTGTCCGTGTCTTTGGCAACACTGATTTCAATCGTCTTGTTGATGCCTGATTTGGCAGGGATAACGACTTTCACTCCGAACGAGATGAATTGTTTCCCTTCTTTGTTGGCACGAATCTGCGCCTGGCGTGATACGGTGCCACATACTGTTACGTTACATTTGATCATAATAGAATTGTTTTGTTGTACGAATTATCTGATTTGAACTGATTCTTGTCTGTCTGCCTGAGCACCCATGCCATTCTCATAATTCTGAGACATTTGGTGAGAGACAACAGCGGAGTTGATGATGGTGGCAATGGTTCTTCGTTTTTCTTCTTGACTTAACGCTGTGTTGCCAAGGGTCTGCTGTATCTTAACGATTTCTGCATTTGTAAGCTCACGGGAAAACTGCACGCTACCATTGTCCACTTGAAGGAATGGCTTGTTACCCTGTAGAGTGATGGAACAAATTCTATGAGAGGGAAGAAGAGAGGTGAGGTCGATGGACTTGGTGATGGCAGCTTCCGTTGCCTTCTGCATCTTCTCCTCCTCACTTTTGTTGTCAATCTGCAATGCAAGAGCCATGAGGGAGGTGAACATAGTCATCATGAGTTCTATCACAGGGTCTCCAAGAGGCATGTTAACGCCACTGTCTTCGGAAGACAGCAATTTCTTCATCCAGTCCTCTGGATTGCTTGCAACCTCTCTATCACTGTTTACATCTATTGGATTTTGTGCCTTATACTGGGCTGTTATATCCTTGCCGTTATACAGGGTCTGGAGAGTAATTCCTCCTTTCTGAGAAATCTCCGCCAGATAGGCAGCTGGATCTATATCCCTTTTCGTGCCATCCGATGACACACTCTTGACGCTGAAATGAAGGTGCTCGCCTGTTGTCCTTGTGCCAGTATTCCCAGACATGCCAAGTTTTTGTCCCGCATTCACTTCATCGCCAACCTTGACATCAATGCGGCTAAGGTGCATATACGTGCATTGGTACTTGTTGCCATTCGGTCTGTTGTATTCTACAGTGATATAACGACCGGCACCACCATCAGTGTTGTTGTTCACCTTGATGACTTTACCTTTGTCTTCTGTAGCAAGGATTTCGTCATGCTTCGCTTGGATGTCAATGCCCTTGTGCATCTGCTTTGTACCAGGATTCATTGGGTCATCCCTCATTCCGAACGGCGAGGTGACAAGCATAAATTCACTGCGCTTCAAGGGATAAGAGTAATGCTTGTTCTCTGAGTCCGTCTTAGCAGTTTGAGCTGTCTGCCCTTCGTTGCTACGAGGGTTGGCTGCGACACCGAAGGATTTGCCTTGCGCCTGCATCTCCTGCATGACCATGCGGTCATATTTCTGCAAGTCGTTAGCCTCAATGATGCTTTGAAGCGTGGAAGCATACTTGCCGCTGGAAGCATAACCTGCCTTCTGCAGACCAGCAGTCCATCCCTTGTAGTCGTCTGGAGAGAGCTTGAAAAGGGCTGCGTATCGCTTGTTTTCTTTCAGAAACTTGGAGTGGTGCTCGTAGGAGTCTCCCACAGAAGCATACTGACAGAACTTCTCATTAGGGCGGTCATCGGTATAGACAAGGTACTTGCCTCCGTTCTGAATCCAACTGGAGGTAGCCTTGATGCCGAAATGATTGTTGCCCTTACGAGACAGTTCGCTCTGTCCGCTTGCGCTCTCACAGATGCCTTGTGCCAAGGTAACAGAAGCAGGTATGCCATATCGGCGCATCTGCTCCATGGCATACTCTGCATATTTCTCTATGTATTCTTTGTTCTTTGACATGTCGGTCTAAACATTAGCGGTGTCTTCCAGATGATTTGCTTTCTTCTTGCCTGGCACTTTCCACCACTTGGTTTTCAGAGGATTCCTGATTTTTTTTAGGAGCCTCTAACTGGTCACAGATGGCTACACGCTCGCCCGCCCGAATCAACTTGGGGAGATAGGTGTCAAGGGCATGGTATGGAAAACCTGCCATGCTGAGCGGCTTACCCTCAATGTCCTTGGTGCGATTACTCCTGGTGAGTGTGATGCCAAGTATTTTGGAAGCTTTTTCCGCATCATTGCAGTATGTCTCGTAGAAATCACCGCAGCGAAACAGCAAAATAGCATCCGGGTGTTTGGCTTTGAGGTCGTAGAATTGTTTAAGCATGGGAGAGATGCTGGCGGCAGCCACCGTCTTGGTCTCTGCTTGGGTCGTTTCTTCCTTGGCTTCTTCTTTCTGTTTGTCTTCCTTCTTGGAATCCTCCTCTGTTTTATCTTCTTGTTGAACAGGCATCTGAGCGACATCCTCAGTCTGTGCCTCCTGCTCGGACTTGTCTGTACCTACAGCGACAGCATCTGTGCGACCCTTACGCAGAACATCTGCAAAGAGACTGGCAGCAAGATGCTTCTTGTAGTCCTGCATGTCATCCGCAAGCCAAAGGCGTTGCCATTGAGAGGGGGTGACCTCACGAGGTTTGAGCTTCTCTCCGTTTACCGTAGGCAAGCAGAGGATAACACTGGGTTGTGTCTCGGTAGCCTTGGTCTTGAAGATGTTGACTCTCTCAATCTGGTTGAGTTCTTCGGGAGTAGCATCGCTCTTGAAAATGTCAACCCTCTGTTCGGGCTTCTCTGTGGTGGCAAGGTAGTATTTCTGCGCCATATCCTGACGCATCGACTCTGTCACTTCCTCGTTACCTTGCTTCACGGTCGTGAAAAAGAGGTTGACATCTGTTTTGTCAGGATAGACACAGAAGCTCTTCTCGTTCTCTGGCTTCATGTAGAGTGCCCACTTGCCGTCATCGTCCCGCATCATGAGAATCCTCTCGAAGTCAACGGCACCAGAACGCTTGACGGCATCCGACACGTCGAGAAGGGTGATGGTGTCTAAGTTCCATTTGTTGAGCCGGGCAACGGAAACAGCCTTTCCGTCAAAGAAACTGTCGTCAGGACGATAGCCCAAAGAGCCATCGGCATTGTAGAAGGTGACCGTGTCATAACCTTCTTTCTGCAAAGCGTGTTCGATACGTCCTTTGTTCATTCCTGGAATATCATTGTCTGCACCCAACGACGCTCCTTCGGGAAGAACCACATCAGCCATCTTGCTGCTGGGGTCTTTGACGATGACAAACTCCTTGGTGTCCCTGTTAGGCAAGGTCTTGATTTCGTCTGCCACATAGAAATGCTTCGGAAGGATGCTGCGGATGGCGTTAATCTGTTTCTGTGCTGCCTGGCTGTTGAGCTCTACTTTCTCTCCTCTTTCAGCTTTGTGGAGCATATCAACGGCATTGTTGACATCCCTTTCGACGATGTCCACTAAACAGGGGTTTTCTCTGAGTTCCCTTGACCAATAATCGGTCATCTTCAAGCTTTCAGGAGAGAGTTTTGCCGAAATGCCCAATTCCTGCAACTTGACGGCAGTGGCAACCTCTACAATCAGGCGTTCCTGCTTCTCGGCATCTTCTGGTGAGGTCTTGCCGTTCTTAACCCCCATTCCTTCACGGGCAAGGCGTTGCTGATGACCGGTGGCAGAGACAAGGAGAGAAACGGCATCTCTTGCGTAGTCCTCATAGTTCTCGTAGGATGAGACTTCTGGCAAGAAGATGACATCCTTCGCGCTGTCGTAATGTGCCACTCCTGATGAGTCGGAACGGGTTTCTACCATATATTGACCTGCGTTTGCCAACAAATTCTCTACTCTATGACGGATCTCTTCTGAGGCTGCTGCCACATCGACACGGTCTTCCAAACGTCCGTAGTCCTGTACCACCTTCTCATAGGAAGTCTTGTCAACCATGGGTAATGTGGTCTGCTCAATATTGAACAGTGCACGAACCTCACGGGTACGGATGCCTTTGTAGTCGGGCTGTTGCTCTGCTGTCAGGGCTTGGTAGTCGGCACGGCTAATCCTGTCTTCGGGATTGCTCTTGCTGACATACTCGTTCCAGCTGTACCATAGGAACGGCACGCCTTTTTCCTTGGTCTGTACGGATTCTCCTCGCTTCTTGGCATCAGAGAACAGGGTGTACTGGTTGGTCTTGTAGTTGTGCTGGTCTGCGTGCATACCCAATATGATGGCATTGAAGGGTGATACCTGCAAATGCTTCTGGTAGAGTCCGGGAGCCTTACGGCCTTTGTTGTCCAACCAAACGCCACCATTATCCTTGGCTTTCTCAAAAGCATGGGTGAACAGTTCCACCTGACGTTCTGCGGCCATCTTTTCTTGTTGATTCTTTTCTGTCATAATTCAGCTGTCTTTGTTATCCTTTGTAGCCCAGCACTCCAAGTACCTTTGTTTCAGTGATGGACTTTACTTCCCAATCGGACAGGGTGTCCGACATGTGTTCCCTGAGCAGACGGTCTGCCTCTGTGGTATTTGAGGCATTGACATAGATGGTCTGCGGCGAGAACTTCTTTACCCCAGTCTCGGCATCTTCACTAACCAATGATACAACGGTCTTATACCAGTGATTGTCTTCTTTCTCCTCTTCGTGGAGGATTTCAGTGATGGGCTCACGTGAGATGGCCGTGATGTCGAAGTCTCTTGTACCAATGAGGTCGGTAGCAGCCTTGGTGGCTCGCTTCTCCGTCTCTGTGAAACTCTCTGCATCGACAAGATACTCTTCACTGACTTTCTTCTGTTTTCCTGTGTCGAGAACTTTGCCGTACTTGACACGGAACTTATACCAATATCTTTTCATAACTGATATGTTATCTTTGAGCAAGTGGTCTTACAATAGTTTGTCGCTCGTTTGCCTCATAATTCTCAGATGCCATCTGGCGCATCTGGTCATGCCTTGCCAATACGGCATTGGCGAGGGTGTTGAGCGGTAACGCTCCCTGTGTGTAGGCATCAACAACCCTGTCAGGAAGAGCAATGGTGCAGGGCACACGGTCTATCGTCGCAACAAGGCAGTTGGCACGTATCTCAGGATTGACGATACGCCCATTGAGGGGCTCGTCTGGATAGACACGGTAATGAGTCTGTGAGTGGCTTGTCTCTGGATGTTGCTGTTCCTTAAAGTTGTCCATCGCTTCATGCCCAGCCTTGTTGATGAGGTTCAACCCTCCCATGCCAATGAGTACCAACTTCAGGATGGGGTTTCTGACAAACATTCCTGCCACAATGGAGACAATGGGCATCATATTGTCCTTCAGATTGATGGACTTCGTCTTGCCAGTAAACAATCCTACAAGCATATCAGGAAGCATGGCCAGCACATAGCCAAGGTTATGGGTTATGTCACCAATCCCATTCAGCCCAAAGGAAGTGAGCAATCCCTGCCAACCGTCCATATTGGTTTGTTCTGGAGTACCGGCAGCTTGCTCTGCTGGTGTCTGCTCAGGTGATGCGGGTGTTTCCGTCGGCGTTTCCTCTTCTGCGACTTCCTTGCTTTCTGCTGTGGAGCCTTGCTTCTCCTCCTTTTGCTCTTGCTGTTTGACCGCCTTCTGTGCTTTACGATATTCTTCTTCCATGCCAGGACGGATGACAAGGGGAACATCGGAACGGTCTTCATGCTTATCTGCAAAATGAGACAAGACAAGATCGCCGCCGACCCAGGTGGCAGCAGTCTTCCAGCCACCGCCAAAACCTCCCATACAGAGGAGGTCGGTGACAGAACCTATGGCACGTCCTGTGTTCTTCTCCCATGCTGACGGGTTATAACGTCGCTCGGCTTCTGCATCCATGCTTTTTTCCAAAGGTGATTTTGCCACCTCTTGGGGAAGGTAGAAAAGGGTGCTTGTGGCTGCTTTCCTGATGATATATTCAATGGATGAGCGAGGAATCTTGTCCTTTATCATCTTGTCTATCATCTTCTTCTCCATGGCAGCATCAACCGTGACTCCTACGAGCTTCAACTCTTTCTTGACCATCTCGATATAGTCCTCAGTGGTCTTGGAGTTCCACTTTCCTGTATATCGTAACCTGTCATTATAGGATTGGGTTGCTGCCATACCTCCGTCTGGACCAATGGCACCAGCCATCAAGCTGCCGAAAGAAAAGGAGTGTTCCCTAAACTCGTCCGCCTGATTTCTCAAAAGCCTGTCCCGAACGTTATCCATAATCGGGATTACCTTTGTTCTGAATATTTTGTCTTGTTCTGACTCTGCCATAACTGATACATTAGAGGTTTAATTGATTGAGGATTTGTTCTCGGGTCTGCTCGATGGCGTTGTGATAGACCTCCATCTGCTTCGGGAAATACTCTTCAAGCCATGCGTCTTTCTCAATATTGTCATTGATGAACTTGATGGCGAGCTCACGTTCTATCTCGATGGCGGATTCGCCTGCTTCGCTGTTGTTAAACCATGCTTTTGTCCACCATCTGATACCAGACTTGTCTGGATAGACACTGACAAGCCGGGGAATATCGAAACTCTGTACGTCAACTTCCAATCCCGCCAGTGGATCCACCAGTCCACTCGTCGCTATGGCTCTGTCTTGGGCTTTTTTTTTTCGACAGCACTCATGCTTGACAGGAATATCTGATGTCGCAAGGCAAGATAGTTGAGGAAATCGGCTATCAGCAGGTTCTGCACTCTTTCTGCAATGGGTATGCTCTTGGCACCCATGCCCAGTGGGTTTGCCATGCTTGGAATGGTCTCGAAGAAGTAATGCTTCATGGCAGACATGGTGAAGATGTTGCGCAAGGCAAGATCCGTATGCTCGGGTAAAACGTAAATGCCCTTACTCATGTCTGTCATGTAGTCTGGGAAAAATCGCATCATCAGATCTTCAATCTCTTTCTGGTCTTTGTCGTATGCAGTGCGCACATCCATGTCCAAGGTGACAAACTGTGGCGCGGCACCAGGTCTGCCATGCTGCTCCATGACCTTCAGGTTGCTGTAGATCATCGTCAGAAACTCCAAAGGGTTGAGTTCCTCTCCTTTGTATTTCACCTCGATGTGCAGTGAGCGGCCACTGACGGCAATAACCTGACCTGCCTTGACCTCTTTCCCGTAGTTGGCAAAGACATTGCTCAGGTGGCTGTAGATGACTTCATAGTCCCCGTAGCGTGTGACTTGATAGATGCCGTGGATGGCATCATTGCCTAATCCTGTGACCTTGCCGGTAGCCACAGCGGAAAGGAGGTAGTTGTTAACCTTGAAATCTACTCCATGGTTGAAGAAGGTTTCTCCTGTTTGCGGATGTTTCTGCTTGCCATATCCAAGGCTCATCTGCACGTCTCCGTTTCTTTCCTCGAATGGCATGCAATAGCCACTGTCGGAGTGCAGCATCATTTCTTGTGTAAATTGCATTGTGTATTCTTTTATGTTGTTTTGTTTATCTGCGTCTTCCACCACCATTGGTATGCTCGACTTCTTGTTGCTTGCTCTCTGAGGGAGTGTTATGTGATGCCCTGCTGCCTCCAAATACTTGATTCAGACTGGAATTATTGCCTATCATCATCATGCCGAGAACGGCTCCTGCTATCTTGCCAAGCCACCCGAAACGTCCGAATACAAGCAGAGCAGACACGATAAGTCCTACTATGCTCAGTCCTGAAACGTTGCCACGACCAATGTTGCTGAAGAAATTTCCCATCATGTCACCGCCATGACCAGAGAACATGGCACGGAGGAAACCTGACATGCCTTCCCATTTGCTGTCAATGCTTTCGACGGCTCCATTGACACCGTTGCTGAGACCATTGACAGAGTCTTTTATGTCACGGACACCTTCACCGATGTCTGAAATGGTATCGCCAATCTTGTCTGTAGTCTTTTCTCCAATGACAGCATCGCTTACAATGCCTACCACACTCTTGTCAGTGGTGAGCTTTTCCCAACCGATATAGCCGAGTGCTCCTCCGACTGTCGCGGACTTTACTGCCGTGCCCATTCCTCTCAACGTCTGTTGCGGATGTAGTGCGGCACTGCCCATCGTGGAGAATGTCGCCTTTGTTGCTCTACCGCCAAGACGGAGAGCAGTTTTCAATAATGATGCCCAACCCATGGTTCTATGATATAATTGATTGTTTGTTATTTTGTTATCCTGATATGTCTTATACTTTATCTAACCTTGGCATTTCTCTTCCAACGTTCTTTGCATTGCTGTACGATTGTAGGTTTGTCAGCCTCGCTCCTGGCATTGTAGTCAATCTCTGCCCAGACATCTGCCAGCGAAGTGTACTTTACTGCACGTATCAGCCTTTTGAGTTTTCTGTTCATGGTTTTTAGTTTGGGACGGATGCCAAACAATACCTCCAGACGTTCCTTCTCTGTCATCTTGGTGTCTGACAAACAGACCTGCCTTACGTCATTCACAATATCAACGCTGTTCATGATGAGTTCCCTATACAGCTTGTTTCTGTTGGAGGAAAGGGCTACTGCAAGGGCATTGGTGGTGTGAGTGCCGAGTTGGTTGGAATATGTCCCAAGCTGGTCGATGAGATGGTCTATCTCATGATAGAAGCCATATATCTGTGCAGCATAGGTGATGATGCTGTGGAACTTGTCGAGGTAGTCATTGAACTCTTTCTGCAGGTTAGAGGTGCCTTCCACCTCTTCCTTGATCCAGATATGTCCTGTGGATTCCAGAAGCATCATCTTCTCTTGTTGCTTCAGCTCCTTCTTGGCTTTGTCTGTGTACATGAGTATCATTCCTGCCAATACAGGGTCATTGCCCTGGGCAAGAAGACTCACGCTTTTCCCGAAGAACAGGATGGTGAGAACAACCATTCTTATGTATGAACAAATGCGAATACTCATGTTGTTATCCTGAAACAATCTTTTATTATGGTGTTACTACATTGGCACACCTGCGCCATCTTCCCAGTGCCTGGGCGGCAATCTCTGCGTTGCTTCTGTCTATCATGCCTGCGGTCACATTGTTCCATACATCTGCCATGGTGTAATAGCGGATGCTGAGACACAGGCGTGTGAGTTTCTTGTTAAACTGGGCAAGCCGGTCGTTCAACTCCCAAAGGGTTTTGCTTCTTTCTGCTCCTGTCAGCATGTTCTCGTTGCCTCCCTTGGCTATGGCTTCTTTGAGTGTGGTATATACAGTGACGAGTTCCGTGGCTGTCTCGATATAGAGGTTGTTCATGCTCATCGTCGCTACAATGCCCTGGGGATTGGATGCGATAGCCTTTCGCAAAGAGCAAAGGTTGATGAAGAGTCTCACTCCGTCATCATATAATGAGGTGCATGCTTTCAGCGTGGAGGCATAGCCCGATGCTGTTTTCAGATAGCTATTGTACTTCTTCTCCCATTTGTGTATCTGAGTAAACTCTGCTGCGATGGTGTTTTGAAGAAGTGCAGTCTTTTGTTGGTCCTCAATCTGATGCTTGATTTGACCATTGATAAGGTCATTGCCCTCTGCCAAAGCAACATACTCCAGAGGATTGCTGGAAACAATCTGGGCATGTGCCCTTGTCCCAAACAGGAGCATGGCAAGGGCGATGGCAGAGACGATCATCCACCTGCCATCGTATTCCTTGGCTATTGTTCTGATACGCATAATGATGTTATCTGTTGGTGATTTCATAGATGCCCTTTCTTCGCTTGTTGTATTCTACTCTTGTACGTACAATGTTTACCACATCGATGTTCTCCCTGATGCCGTAGATGTCGAGCTTGGGATTGGTGCGGTCGCCGCTGAAAATCCATACGGTCTTCAAGCCGAACAGCTGTTCAAGTATATCACGGTTCTCACTGAAGTCAACGACTCTGTACAACTCAATGTAGTCGCTGGTTCTCGTCAAGACTCCACGCTGGATGATGAGCTGCTCCGAGGTGATGATGTATCTCAGCTTATGGAGATACAGGCAGCCATAGAGCATGAAGCATGTCATGATGGAACCGAGAACGACGAACGGCCACTTGTAGGTGATGCTGTCATGTCCTGCTATGAGAAAGAGGGCGCAGCTGATGATAAACGCCAAGCCCTGAGAGATGATGTATTGCGACCAGTGGGGGCGCAAAGTGATAACCTTGAATCTGTGGATGATGTCTTCCATATTCCTTATCGCTTAAATCCGTGATGTTTAGTCTCTTCGTTCTCCTCCTGTCGCTCAACAGTCAGGTCTGTGCCGTCATCGTCAAAGGCTGTTTCTATGACATCGGTGAGGGCATACTGCTTCTTATCCAACAACTCGTCATTGAAGTCCTTATAAGCTTCTGATGGAGTCTCCCGTATGGTCTTGACAGGTTGAAGACTCTGTCCATCCTTCACATTCAGTTTCTCAAACAATGCATCCTTGAACTCTTTATATGCCAGATTCATCTTGTCCGCAGCATCCTGTTTGTCTTCCTGACATAAGAAAGGGGAATAGTGATACTCCAAGGCTTCTTCCCTTGCTGAGTCATATTTGAGATAGAGCTCTCGTAACGGCTTGGGAAGTTCATCGTACTGCTCGTCATCAATGGCAAGCAAATCCTTCGTAGTCTCCAATGGTTTTGGCAGGCTCTCAATGAAGGCTTTCATCTCAACCGCCACTTTGTCTGGGGCTACAGGACTCATGGCTCTCGCTATCTCCTCAAAGTTGGCGGCAAACTGTTTACCTGCCATATCATTGTCAAAAGCAAGGTGAAACGTGGCATTGGGGGCGTGGGTAATGAGACCATGAATCTGCCCGTAGCTTGGGTTTCCTCCTGTGGAGACAAAGACTGCCGATTTCAATTCACGCCGTCCTTGATAGTCCAATCCCGATTCCTGCTTCATCCGCAACTGATAGAAGGACATGGCATCATAGGCACTCTCGAAGATAAAGACATGCTTGGCATCTTTCAGGTCTGTTCCCTTGGGACTGGCCATCCATACTCCTTCGCTTGCATTGCTGCCTGCCGCCATTCCTTTTCGGGCTGTGCCGTCCTTGCGTGGATAACCTCGTTCCTCGAATCCAACACATCTGTCTGGTTGCCCGGGAATGTGCATGGGAAAGGAGAGGTTCTTGTAGATGCTACCGTCTTTGTCTGTCTTCGTAGCAAGTACAAAACTATCATGAAAGGCACAGCGTGTGGCAAAATCTATCCCTCTGGACTTGAAGAAGACATAGAATGGCTTCTGAGAGTCAAAGTCATTGGGATGGAAATGTTGAATTTGATAGTCCTTCATATCGAAAAGCTTTCCATCACGCACGGGGTCAAAGACTCTCTTTCTTGTTTGTTCTACAGGCATATTGAGAAGCCGCTGGCACACTTTATGGACAAGGGCAGACTCCTTGATACCTTGCCTGTATTCTGAGAAGAGGTCTGGATGCTCCCAAATGAAGGAGGTGACGGAGTAGAGCTTGATTGTGGGTGGCTGGAAACAGCAGTTGCGACCAGGACTGACAAGATATTTGTCACCACTGATTCTGCGTCCGTCACTGTCCAAACGGACATAGGCAGGATAGCGCAAGCCATCACGTTTGTAGAGCGTGTAGCCTGCGTCTTCCAGTACGTCCCGGATGTCAAGACGGTTACGGTAGTTCTCAAATGTCTGTTCGTCTGTCATTGGCTGAAAACCTGTGTTTTATTGTTTATCTTCCATGTCCCATGCCTACGCCATGTTCTCCTGCATTGAGCCCTGCATCGAAGGCTCTTGAAGCGAGGTCTTGGGGGGAGTCAACACTGCCTTTGAAATAGACGTGAGGACGTGGGTCGTGGTGATGTTCTACAAATACGGCAGGTGCGTATCGGTCTCTGCCTAATTCTCCCATGACAGCAATGCCGGCAAGGAGGGCTCCTCCTATCTTTGCACCGATGTTTGACTGCATACCTGGCACATTCTTCATATCAACTTCCTTGAAGATATGAGAAAAGAGCTTCATGCGATGATAATCATCGATGGCCATGAATTTGTCATACTGCTTCTGGGTTATCTCATGGCTGATGCTCTCGCCATTGATGACGGCGGTCATGCGGAACAGGGCATTGCCTTTCTCGTCTTTCTGTATCTCGCCCTTTTCGTCACGGACAGGCTCCACCTTGATGTCATCGACCTGAACTTCTCGTCCGTGCTTGCCTTCGCGGAACCATCCTTTGCCTTCGTTTATCTCGTAAAGGCTGTTGCCATCGACATGGGCTATACTGCGGTCTTCTGGCTCGACTACAGCTTGATCGTCATAAACAAGTGGCTGTGATTGGTCGATAACAATCTGCTGCCGACTGTTGAGTTCCGCTTCAACCTCAGGGGTGAGTTTCAAACCTATCTGCTCTTTTGAGTTGAGCATATCCATGGTCAGCTTGTCCTGAAAATCATTCTTGATGACATTGTTGATGAGGTCAATGCGATTCTGAACAGGCACTTCCTTGATGGAGTTACTGGTGAGCTTTCTTAACTCTTCATCGGTAAGGTCATAGACAAAGTCTTGTCGGGTCGCAGTGGACTGGATAGTCAGTGTTTTGCTTGTTGGGTCAATGACAATGCCATGAGAAGCAAGGCACTCCTGCCATTTCTCATTGCTGAAATAGACCTTGGAGGTAATCAGCTCGTTGTATGGCTTTGCGGGTTCTGTAGAACGAGGGCGCACCTCCACAGGGGGAATGACAGATTGCAAGTCTGACAATACGTCCTGTGAAGGTTGCTGCACCATGTTCTGTTGTCCTCCTTTATAGTAAAAGCCGTAGCCGCCGTTCTGCATTTCGCCTGGTTTTATCCTGCCGTCAGGGCGTTCTGGCACCAAAGGTGCTCCTTGCATAAACATGGCTCCACCGACACGGCGCATGTGGAATCCTTCTTGGTTTCGTGGTGTCCATCCAAGGAAACGTCCGTGGTATGGATCCATCATCATGTGGGCGCATCGTCTGTCCCATGGCAGTCGGCCATATTCACCTACGCCTATACGGTAGCCGTGAAGTCCCATGGCCACACGTCCGTTGGCATTGCGGGCGTGTACAAAATTGCGGGGCATATAGAAATCATTGCTCACGAGGGAGGCAAAGGTGTTATAGGCTTTCTTGTTGGCTGAATTGGTGCCCCAGTCAACAAGGTCTCTCATCTGATGCGCTGTGATGGAGTATGTCAGCAGGGGAGAGTCATGCCCTTGGACTGCAAGCTGATAACCTTCTCCTTGTCGGATGATGTGGGCTTGCATTCCATTGCGTCGGAGTATCTCCTGAAGTTCTGGAGACAGGTCTCTTCCTACTGGTAATGAGTTTGATCTGATAGACATATTCTATAATGGTGTTACATTACTTATTCACCGGCTTCAATCTGCTCACCCTTCCAATCGACAAATTCCTCTGCCGATTCTTCATTCACGACGAGATTTCTCTCCATGCAGTAAGCGGTGTATTCCTTCTGCCATTCAGGTGAGTGATGGTTGATATAGTCAAGCCAGCCATATTCTCCGCTCTGGACTTTCTCCACGAGCACATCTTCTGGGTAGTATTTTACATTTGCCATATTGTTTTGTTTTTGAGGGTTGTTACTGTAGGCTATGCCCTTATACTTTCTCTTTATTGAAAGAGCATGTGGGTGCAACGATGGTGTGCTGCTCAAAGTTTGATGGCTTTGGCTCTGCTCTTGTTGTTCAGTTCGTTCCACATCTCTTCCGTGTAGCTTTCCTCGGGTACATAGTCGAGGTTACCAGCTTCGTCCATTGCCCAGCAGCCAAAGATGCCGAAACTGTACTTGTCCCATTCACGCTTGCCTTCACGCTTCCAGACCATGTCATTGCCTGCTGCGAAACGGATGCCAGTCTTTGCATTGAGGTCTATACCAATGGAATATTCTTCCTCGTCTTCGATGATGGTAAGGATGTCTCCGTTCTGCAATTTCTGCATCTCTGCGCCAGTGAGGTGATAGCGGTCGGCGATATACTGTATGTTTCGACCAATGACAGGGGTAGGAACGCTCATGACCTGCTTGCTTTCCGGGTCAAGCTGGAAGAAAGACTTTCCACCAAGCTCCTTGCCGACCTCGTTGCTTTCTAAATGTCCAATGATAGGCTTTCCTGCAAGAAGGTTCTGGCTTTGGCTCTCGTTGAACATTTTAAGGTCATACTCGTCAAGTTGGGGATAGAAGAGCACATCGACACCACCTTCTTCCGTTCTAACAAGACTGAATCGGGTTCTTGCCTTTACTTCTTCACCATCGTCTGCCGTGATATGTACAGGCAAGACTGGTGACTTCTTGCCATTGTAGATGTTCTGGAGGACATCGGTAGGCAGGTCTTCTATCATGGTCTGCGTCAGACCGAAACGTGCGAGGATGTCAAAAGGCATCTCGTTCTCTTCAAAACTGTAATTCATTTGCTTTTTTCAATTATACATTATTCTTTATTTGACTCGCTTCAAAGTGCCTATACGTAAGGATTGACCGCTGTGTAGTCAACCAATTCGAAAGCAAAGTTACAGTGGATATATTGAAGTAGATTTATGCATCAGCTGTTATCGTGTTAGTTTTATATATCGTTATGATAGTAGTATGATTTTCGCTCGATAATCATACTATAAGCATAAATAAAGTTAGGGAGATAATGCCAGTTCATCAGATTTTAGTTATATAAAATCCAGTCTGACTATCTTTGCAGAATGAAAACGAAAAGCATACTCATTTCTATTCTCTTACTCTTTGTATCATGCTCTGTTACTCGTGCCCAGTTCAACACTATCGGACAGGTAAAGAGTAAGCGTATATACAAAAAGAAAAATCCACAGAAAACAGTGTTGCCTGCTTCTGTGGATAGTGTTGCGTCAATAGACTCCGTGATGGGCTTGCCCGATGAAGAATACATGAACGGAGGTGTTACAGACAATACCAACTTCTCTAATTGTGTGTTGCCGTTCCTTCATGCTTCGTTGCCTTTGAAAAGCATTCATATAACTTCTCGGTTCGGTATGCGGCATCATCCTATATTGCATAGGTACTGTATGCACAATGGGGTGGACTTGAAAGCTCACTATGAAAATGTGTTTTCCATGTTCCCAGGTAAGGTAGTGAGCATTGGACACAACAAGCGTTCCGGCAAATATGTCATTATACAAACAGCTGGTTATGCTATCAGCTATTGTCACCTGTCTTCCATTCTTGTGCGTGAAGGCCAGTACGTCAATGCAGGAGAGGTCATTGCCGTCTCTGGGAATACAGGCATGTCCACAGGACCACATCTGCACCTTACAACAAAAAAAGATGGTAAGGTCATTGACCCTGCCATCCTTTTAAACTTTGTGAAAGGAATGATTACTCCTTTTTGCATTTAATCCATATAGCGTCACTACCCATTGACATCTTCAACTCAGAGGTAGTTGATGTTACAGAAATAATTTCATAAGAAGCGTACAACTCGCCACCAACATAAGTGTTTACCGTGTTGCCCTTAATAGACCATGTGCCACTTCCTGTGCCAAAATATCCAGAACCATAGTATGTACCATCGGACTTGAAGGAGGCATACGTTGTCTTGAATGGCCAGTCCATGTAGCTTCCAGACTGACTCGTTTTTACTTCGGTAATCTTCCATGTGCCAACAATGGCAGAGTTGTACTGATTGTCATCATCATCATCGCTGCATGAGACAAACGCGAATGATGTTACCATAAGGGTAAGGAGTAAGAATAGATACTTTTTCATTTGAATATGATTATTTGTTGCTATCAGATTTTTTATAATTCTACTTTGTCTTTTCGGCAATCATTGACTTGGCTTGGTTCATTACTTCAATAAACGTTGCTATGTTAGATGAGTCAAGAAATTCGGCAGAACGTGAGGTATATCCTTTTGTGTAAATGAATGCCGTCCACTTGCTTTTGGAATAGAACGCCCCAAGTTTTAGGTTGTCTAAGGTCTTGTATTCAACTTCTGTGTAAACATCTGGAATGCTCAATAGTAGTTCATCTTTAATGTAAGTAAGTGACTTTACACAAGCGTCAAGTTCCTCGTAATCGAGCGTGCCGATATACGAATCGGATGAATGCCCGTTGTAATATGAGGTTTCTACACGCAGGCAACCAACTTTCTTGCCTGTAAGTACATTTGTGATAATCAAGACCTGATTCTCAACACCTTTTACTTTCGGTAGATCGTAAAACTCTTTTTTCATAAGGCTTCCACAACCTGCCATAAACTCAACTGTTTTGCTCTTTGACTCTTCCTTGGAATCCTGAGCAAATGCTACGTTCGACATTAAAACAAACGACAGCAGTAAAATCAGAAAATTTTTCATAAAGATAGTATTTAAAATGGTTATTCGTATTCACCTTTTGCAACTGTTTCCAGAATAAACTCATCATCAAACTCAAGTCGTATTCTTGCGCGGGAAGCATTACCGACATAGGATGTGTAGAAAGAAAATGATTCCATTCCGTATGGTCGGATCTCATCATAAGTAACTCTTCCTCCATCCTGTGTGATTTCTGTGCCGTCTCTTTTCATGTAGGTTACAACGTACTTCACATCAGGAATAGCGTATTTCGTATTGTTTTTCACAACGCCTCTTCCACTCGCCGAATAGCTGTAATCGTTTGTTTCCCAATTCCAGTCAGAAACAGTTACATTTTCGCGAAGATATGTAGCGAATTTCAAAGCTGTAGATATTAGTTCTTTGCTTGCTTCTGATACCTTTTTAGCCACTTTCTGGTCAGTCAGTGTATCTCCAGATAAATATCCTTTTCGTTTTGCGAACTTGTAGATAGCATCGTCTGACAAGTCGCACAGCCCTTTTGAGTCATATATCTCATAACCATCACCTGGCTTTTTATCATCCTTCGGCTTCGTGAAAATGACAATCTGTGACTCTGTACTTTTTCCAAAGCCATTTGTGAACTTATTTGTTACTGACACACTATATTTGTTGTCACCAAGGTCTATGACCTCCTTGAAAATGATAGTATCAGATTTGTAGTAGTTTTGCAAATTACCTACGTCAGGATATAGTTCTGCCATCTTTTCTTCTTTTTCATTCTTAATTGCAGAAAAGAAATCCTTAGTGACTTCCTTGGCTTGTTTCTTGTAGCCACATGAACAGAGTATGAGTGCCGATAATATCAGCCACATCGTGTGTTGAGATTGTGATTTCATAAACATGGATATTTGGGTTATATGATTCATTATTCTGGCGCAAAGTAAACACCCACCTATGCAGCCTTTCTGCACTACAACAAAAAAGTATATTGTAAGGTAAAAAAAACAGGAAGAAGTAACTCTCCCTGTTTGATTTTGCTATAATGATTATATTACAATCATGTCATCTGAGTTCTATTCTATGCCCACTCATCATCCTCTTCTCCATCTGTAAATTTAGTATAAGGGGCTATTGTTTCAATTGCACATATTATATTTTGTAGAGTATTGAGAAGTTCGTCTGTCCTGTTCTGAATATAAACGTGACTGTCAGACTGTACAAACCGTAATAAAGTAGGTATATCGGCATTGTCTCCTATCGCAATCGCGTATTTATTTGCATTTATAAAACGCGGATTTGCTAAGAGCGTATCTACTCCCTCATCATAGTCATCTGTAGGACAACCATCGCTAAGAAGAATAATATAGATTTTTTTATCATGCTTCTGGTGGTTAGATGTCAAAGCTATATTCAATTCAATACATGCTTTGCCTAATGGTGTCATACCGCCCGCAGACAGCTGACACCATGTGAAGTCTTGAACTTTTATAGGATGATTATGCATCCATTTTACTTCCTTTCCAAAGGACAAAACAGCTATGTCGATTAACTGATTGCTTGAACAGGAAATCTGTTTCAATTCAGCAAGGAGATTTGACATGGCATCATTTAAGGCACCTATTTTGGCACCTGCCATGCTACCTGATATGTCAAGAAGAATATAAAACTTCATATAATAGTGTTTAGTGAAATAGCATCATTATATTAAGTATCATAGAAATAAATGTCACTATTAGACAGAATATGACTAATTTCTTAATGCTCGCATTTTCTGCTTTTACATCCGTAACTTCTGACAGAAGGGCTTGTTTGTTATGGTCAATAATCTGGTTTGTTGCTGTACCAAGTTGACTTGATACTGAGGAAACTCCATCTTTAACAGCGCCAATGCTACCATCAACGGTGTTAAAACGTGCAGTTAATCTTTCTGCAGATGGGCTATTCCCTTGTAGAATTGCAGACAGCACCTCTATCAATTCCTTGTGATGCTCATCATTGTTATTCTTCATTACTTTCAGTTGGCTTTCTAAATTGGAAATAGAGGATTTAATTGATGCAGATACTGTTTCAAACTTAGTCAAAATCTCAGCAATCTGTTTTTTTTGAAGGTTAACAATATCTTCTAATTCACCATTAAGTTTTGATAAAGAACTCAGATGATTAGCTATTTTCTCCTGAAAACGGGTGACTACTTTTTCGCTGGTTTCTTGAAGGGTGTATGATGCTTGCGAAGCATCTTTCTGAAAACCTTCTTGAATATCTTTTATAATTGAGCTAAATTCAGCCAAAGCCGAAGAAACCTCACTAAGCTCATCCTTAACTTTCCCCTTGAAAGAGGCAATGGCCGCATCAATGCTATCGTTGATTGATTTGGCTGTCTCTGTGCAACTGGACTCAAATGTCTGATTCATCAATGAAGCCTTGTTCCCTAAAACTGCTACTTTGCCTTCAATCTGAATTAGCAGATGTTCAATTTTGGAAGAGAGGGTAGCAGAAAGTTGTTCCTGATTATTACGAACAACATCAATCACCGAACTTAATTCGTTAGAAACTTTGACGAATTCCTGTGATAGGGTGGCTAATTGCTTTTGAGTAGCACCATAGGCTGCTACAGTACTATCAACCTGCTGTCTGGCTGATTCCACACCCTGAAGACTATGCTCTAAATTTGATAGAGACTTGATTATATCTTGTGTATTCATATCTTGAAGTTAATTGTTATACTGTTTAATAAAATTCTGTGTCCATTCCAAATGCCCTTTTAGCTCTGCCTGTAAAGCCAGTTCTGAAAGGCGTTGGAGATCTTCTTCTGAAGCTATGTTCCTGTTATTTTTATTCAGCTCAGAATAGAATCTGTTTATACCATCAAAGAACTCTTCATAGTCTTTACTTGTCTCTTTGAATGCTATATAACCTTCCATGAAACTTGTATCAAGTTCTTCTTGCATATTTCTATTGCTACCGACTTTAAGGGTAAGCAGACAGAATGCGTTAAGAAGACATAAGGCTGCGTTTGTCTCTGTTTCGCTTCTTCTAATAAGCCTCACGGCACCTTGAAGATGCTTGACATTATCCTTGGGTGATCCAGATAGGCCTATTACATCAGAATCGACAACGCGCATATATTTGTATAAAATCTCGAAAGAAGATTTTTTTCCTCTCTCGGTATCATCCAACAAGGAGAAATTCTCTCCTCCGTCCGTTTGATAGCCCTCACGGGCATATTTTGAGTTGAAGTAATAATAAATCTCATCTTTAAGGTCTTCGTTAATATCTTTCCAATCCTTGGATGAATCTATACCAACCATGCAGAAGTTCCGCATGTCATCTATGGCACGTTTTCTTTTTAAGGCTACCTTATCGTATATAAATTCGGTTAGATACCCTAAGCATTTATGAATTTCATTTGCACCTCGATGAATACTGGCCTTCTCAACTTCGTTTTCAGCCCTGTCTTCTGAATAGTAGCGCATCAAAAACTCTTTTAGCCGTTCATAATACTGTCCATTCTTCTTTCGTGTAGATAAAATGCGGAACGTACTATTAGAATAATCTTGTGTAAAATCATCAATCAGACCAATTACACACATACGGTAGATGGCCTTGGCTATATCTGCGTAGGTATCATCTGCATAGGAAATGATGGTTACAACTTCTGTGCCGACTTTGGCCGCAAGTACAGTAGCAAGGAATCCCTTTACATTTACTTGCTTGTCGTATTTGTACTTTCTGTCATTTCCAATAAAATACCACATCTCCTTTTCTGCAAGGAGCTCCACCATCTTTTTCTTCTCCTCAAACTCGCCTTTAAAGTTGTTGTCGAAGAAATACATGACAGTATTGTAGTCAGCACCCTGGTAGTCAAAACACTCTTTGGGAACACGTATGTTGTTAGTTCGAAGGTACTCAATTAAATCTTTTTGGTATTGCCATCCACGCATGCTTCGATCCACATGGCGTAGGGTACATTCTTTGTATTTTGAGCAATTCGTGCCACATTGCCATGTTTGTTTCTTCTCATTTATGATATTATCTGTATTACATTTCAGTCTCACTATATCACTTAACGGATTACATATATCTATGTATCTCGAATCAACATCTATTCCGAAACTGCTTAGTATGTATTTTAAATCCTCCTCCTTGAACCACTTTGATTTGATACATTTAAGCACTTCTGAATATCCGGGGAATCGCTTGTTGATACGAGCAAGGTGATAATCAGACATAAGAATCACAGAGAGTGCCATCTTCCTATCTCTACCCGCACGTCCTGCTTCTTGAACAAAGCTTTCGAGAGAACTGGAATAGTTTAGATTCACTGTAAATCGCACGTTGGGTTTATCAATACCCATGCCAAAGGCCTTTGTCGCGACCATGATTGGTACCTGATTGTCGCGGAATTTCCTCATATTTTCCATGGATTGGTTACCCATTTCCTGACCTTCCATAGATGACCCAGAAAAAGTACCAACTTCACATAATGTGCTAAGGCTGGCAGAATTTACACTTACACTTATTCCCGAGGTGTTTACGTGTGGGCAGAAAATGATACCTGCCTGATTATATTCCTCCTGTTGGGCATAATAATCGTCGGGCATTTCAACCTTTAATACAGATGCATCATCAAGTTCAATACTCTCACGCTCCTTGAAACGAGAGAGTATTCTATCCAACGAGTCTTCTGTCTGTAAATCTCGTATATACTGAGGAATTCTTTTTATAAAACCAGTTAGATATTTATTCTTTTGTTCGTGTGACGACCAACTGTCGCCAATATTCACGGCTTTTGGATATCCATCAAGAATGTTGCCAGGCTTGTAATACTGATCCTCTTGATATTCAACCTCAACACGTTCTATTTTGTACTGTAGTTCCAGACGGTTGCTATTCTCATATCTTACAATCGAATTCGGATCAAGTTCAAAAGCACCATTGCCTGATAGCTCACGCTCAACATCTGCCAAAACATCGAAAGAGGCTGTCGCAGTAAGGCCAAACAGTGTTATAGGTTTTTGCTTAGCACGGACATAACTATAAAGATTTCGTCCAAGATGCAGATACGAAAACCTGAAGTCTTGTCCCCATTCAGAAACACAATGCACCTCATCTATTACTCCATAGGAGAAATAGACGTTAAGCTCATGCATGTTCTGAAGTCGTTCCCGAAACTCATAAATACACAAACGTTCAGGAGACATGAAAGTAAATATCACCTGAGATGACTCCATCATCTGTTCATGTTGTGCCCTTTCTTCTGCCCCAAGTTCAGAATTTATATAGGTACAACAATCAATACCCATTGATAGTAATCCGTCATATTGATCTTCCATCAGAGACTTTAGTGGGTCGATAACGACGGTTATCCCTGGCTGTAGCAAAGCAGCCATTTGATACGTAAGGGACTTTCCTCCTCCTGTAGGTAAAAGACCTATTACTCCTTTGTTCTGCAAAGCACGATTCAGTATGGGTAGTTGTCCGGGTCTGAAATCAGTCTTCCTAAATATAAGATTTAGGAAATATATAAGATGTGCTTTTTGTTCTGGTATAGGGATATGGCCTTCCGAAGCACTATCTTGTGTTAATTGCTTGTAGTCAATAGTATCTGTCGTATAGATTTCGCGCGCTGTATATATTTTTTTTGAAGAACGGACATTAAAGTAGCAGTCATTCTTTGCTTTGAATTCGGAGAACTGCACATTTTCTGCATCAATATATTCATCTATGGCTATATCAATAACCATATCATACAGTAGCTCTCTATCTACTTGATTAACCTTTCTGTATGTTTTGTTTCCCAAATGTAACCGTGAAGTTGGATAGTTTTGAGAGAGTATGTGTAACTCTATGTCGGGAAATATCAATGAATCGTATGCTTGGCTCATTGCGGATAAATGATTAAACATCTGTTTCAAATCCTCAAAAGCCAATGCCCCACAAGGCACGTCACCTTCTTTTACCAGTACTTTCCATCGTTTTGCGTTAACAGATATACGTCCAGTGAGTAATGCTTCGATAATTACTTTCTGAAGTCTTGCTATACATATAGGTGTCTTGCGAAGTATGTCCTCATTATCAATGATATTATCAGAATCTGACGCAATGTAATATATAGTCCCATAACGCTCTTTTCTCTCACTATAATTGAAAACACTATTCAGTTTTTCTTCAATGAAAGGGCTACACTTTGTCGGCAATCCTCTCGTAATAATATTACTGAGAACTGCAAGAATGGGATGAATATCCTCGTAGATACTGGCTCCAATATCAAAGGGAGCCAATACTTCAAATGCAGAATAACGATTCCAAAAAGTACACTCTCTTGTTTTATCTTCATATTCTCGAATGGCATCAAGCCTATATGCAGCATGAAATTGTTTTGGGGGATAAAACGAAAGGGGGACAAGGAATGGCTTGCCATCTTCTCTTGTCATCTGAAACCCTTTAGCCACACAACTATACCATTTCCCATTTGAAATCTGGCCAAATTGGGCATTTCGCACATCAGAAAAAACAGAATTAACATTCAAATTGAAATATTGGCAGAATGCATCTATGCGATTATTGCCAAAATTCATGGGACCTACGCATACGAAATATTGCCGATAACCAGTGCCTCCAATCATCAAGGCTAATTCCTTTAGGTCAATAGCAGAAATATCGAGTATGTTAGAGAACAAATGAATACAAATAGGTTCCTCGATATGGAGTCCTCCAATTGTACGGTCGTTTGGAGTTATTGAGGGCAGAAAGCAGTTTTCTGTATCAATATATACATTGGCGGTATTTACGGCGTGAGCAACATTAAATTTAGCACGTTCAAGCGCAACTTTAGATGGTTCAATTAAAGTTATCTTCTGAAGCTTGCCGTCCAAATCGTGTTTTCGAAGGTAATCAATGAAACAAACTGTGGCTATGCCTTGACCGCATCCCCAATCAATGACTTCGAAGTCTGAGTTTATTTTGCTGAAAGGAAAATCGGCCATGATTCGTTGGAGTTTCCCTTTATGCATTTCACCATAAGAGGCAAGATAGCAGCTTAGTTGTTCTTCTGATTCAAGACATGCCGTACCATGTGCCAATCCAGGATATGTCCATGGTATGAAACGATATGCCTCAGGCACATGAATCTTGGCCGTTTGGATTATATCGTCCAAACAGATTTGACCTTTGTTTTCTATATCTGTTATATAGCTCATATTTATTTGCCTAAAATATTATCTCCATAAGGATTACCCTTGTGCTTTTTCCAATTAGACACAGCTATTTCCTTACTGCTATTTGCATAACAATATTCACAAAGATGTGGGCATGTATTATATTGACCGATGTCTTTACTGTTTATACATCCACAGAATTGTCTTTGTCCCTTGTCTTTGTTGTCCTTCTTGCGAACGGCATACATTGTATCTGTTAGTTCTATAGCTCCTTCAGGAAGAGGTTCGAAGTCCTTTCCAAAATAGTTGATAATAGCCATATTAAGGAACTTCATTAATATAGGGTCATCGTAGGCAATACGTGTAATTAGCTCATCGTCAACGCATCTGTTATGTTCAATACCGTAATAATCCAAGTTAATCTTTTCACCACAGGTTGCAAGCTTGTACCCCCATTTGTGGTTTAGCAGGGTTAGTCCTTTTGCAAACTCATTCATTGTATCTGTCGTGAACTCAATATAATTGATGTGGTTTGCATCCAGGTTTGCTCGCACTTTTCTGTATGAAGCAATGTCTGCATAACTGAAGACCATTTTTTCGGTGTAACCCAACAGATTGTTTCCAATATACTCTATCTTGTGTAACAAGTCAGATACTGTGATATGGTCTGTGAGTACAAGTGGGTCGAAACGCCATACGACATGACCTTTACCGAGAACATCTACAAGTTTCTTGAATGTCTCAATTCTGTCATCTAACTTAGGTACACCTTTTTCAAGCCCCTCATCCACATAATCATTGAGAGTAAACTGAATGTAACAATTGATTCTCTTTTCATTAAGTATAGGAAGATATGGAATAAGTGGTTTGGGATTCTTTGACCAAAAAACTATGAAGCGAGTCTTCTCAAAACTGACGTAACTCTGAACTCCATTGAACGGATTAGTCCAGGCGCAATAACCTTTTTCAAGACGGTTGAAGAACCAATCTGCATAGAATGCAGGAATATCTGTACTTCTACTTGCTGACACTATGATTGGAGCCTGTGCGTCAACTACCTCTCCATTATCTTTTGTTATTTTTATTTTATCCCAAGCCATATTACATATTTGCTATTTGAGAAATTACATTCATTAAAAACCAACTGTCAAAACCTTGAAAGGTGAGACGCTTGGCATTGGCTCCATCTCGGTGCACTTCTATACCGTCGCTATAAGGTGTTACTCCTATCATTTTTGTATAGGGAACCTTCTGGGCTGCTGTCGGGCTTTGGAAAATCAGGTGTTTGTTCGTTATATACAGGGTGCCAGTACCTTTGCAATCCATATAGGTGTGCTCTATAGGCTTGATCTTTGTGCCACCGGTATGATAGGTGACACCTTTCATCACGCGGAATGACCATCCGCTTCTTCTTCCGCCATATTCTTTCACTGTCTTTTCTTGGTACATGCTTACACCATCGTATGTCCAGATAATCGTTTCGCCACGTCCAAGCATAATTGGAGCAGGCATGTTGCTTGTGGGCATAATGCCACTATGCAACTTCTTCAAGATGCTTATTTGTCCCAACTTACTTATCTGACTGTTCTGATATTGTATTGGAAGGTTGTTAACTGGCAGCTGAAGATAGTTGACATAGTCGTCTATCTTCTGTTGGTCGTTATCGGATATGGTGTCATTCTTCATGAAGTTTGTAGCCGCTTTGTTCAATACATAAAGATAGGCATCTTCAATATTGGATTGTACCATAGGGAATTTCCCAAGAACCTTTTCACAACGCTGATGTGCGATAGGTAGTGTGAGCGTGCCCGTAAAATACTCTACCATAAAGCCACGCATGAGTTTCTTTGTAAACTCATCTACAGCTCCATTGCGGTTGATACTGCTGTAAGCTACTCCTACAACATTCAGAAAGTCATCCATCAGACGCATGGATGCAGGAGAGAAAGGACGATGGATGCTTGCAGTATAGTGGCGGATTTCCTCGTCTGCTATAATGCAAATGTCTTCCTCCGACAGGTATGCATCCACTCTCAATTTGTTTCTGGAAGTCTGCACACCAGCCGCTGTTGTACGCCCGGTAAAATAACTGCTTACCACGGCCTTGAAATCTTTTACTCCTTGCTCGTGTTTATTCCTACACTCTGTATGGGAGTGTGAGAACCAACCGGCATCTTTTCCACAATACTTGCAAGTACCCATCTTCTTTCTTTATTGATATGAAATTATTGTTCCTCAATAATAAGCCCCATTGATGAATCAGATTCTATGGGTGGTATCACAGGGTCAATTTCTTTCAAACGGTTTCTATATTTTGTTTCTTCTCCCTTAATGACCCTAAGCTTTCGAGTAATCTTTATAGCTTTCTCTTTGGCTTTTTCAAGGTCTTTTTGTGCGTATTCAAAATTGATTTGTTGTCCACGATCCAATGCTTCTGGGTTGATGACAGACTCAATCTTCTTTTTCAGCTCCATGATTGTATCTTCCACTTTGTTAAGAGAAGATTCAAGTTCACGCTTCTGGTATTGCGTCAGTTTGAAGAAAGAGGCTGTTAGGTTAGTGTCATCAAAGACACATGCAACTGACATGTCATCCTTGCTTCCCATCTTGCTGATGACTGGAAGAGTCTTCTTTAATTCTTTATTTGCCTTCTCGACTCCATTGCGAATGATAATCTTGAATAGCTGGATATAGAAATTATAGAGATTGTAGCCATCCCCGTAAGAGTCGTCCATACCATCCGAACCGAGGAACATGGCAAGAGGAAACTGACCATCTCCTTGATAACAATAGCGGAACTCCTCCAAGGCATTGGAGTCACATAATGAGGTCGTCTTGTTCAAGAAGCAACGTTCATCCCATGGGATAGGTTGCTCACAAACAAGTCGGTCTTCTACAACACGCATTGATACGCACTTCCCGTCACCAAGATGGAAGGCGAACCAATAGTCTGATGTCTGTACGTATGCCATGAGTGTACAGCCGTAGGTCTTTTCAAAAGTGGCATCATCTTTTTCACGTTCGCAGAGAAACTCATTGCGATATTTCTCATCGACATTGCTTAATTCCCAGTCGGTGAGTTCTGTTTCTTTCGCATGTTTTGCGATTTTCTCGTTCCACTGACTGATAATCGATGAAAACAACCACTTCAGCGATTTATGCGCGCGACTCTCCATCTGCTCGTCGGTGGCAGTAGCCGCACTGTAGGCGGTGAACGATGCTCCGTCAAATACAGATTTACCTTCTGAGAGGGTAAAGGTGGAATCTGCCATATTCTTCACAAATTCGGTTATTGCCTTTTGTGTGATCTCAGTGGCAAATTCTGCTCCATAATGACTTCTGAAGTATCGTTCACCTCCATGTCCATCGCATACGATAGCCATGCTCAACAGGTCATTACTCTCCGCAAAAGCGCAGTCTTGACATGGCTTATTGTTGGACTTATGGCTTTCCCCTTGGCAATGTTGTTCAATACAATTCATAAAATTGAAATTTTATAGATTGTCGGCTGTACCTCAGCATAAAGCAAACTTTCTGCGTTCGGTTTGCACAATAATTCATATTGCTTCGGGTTTTGGTGTTAGTCCCACTCATCGTATGAATCACCAGCTGCGGGGGCAGGTGCTGCTGCGGTTTCTGCTCCAGCTACATCTGCTGCAGCTTTGTTCACTTCCTCGATGACCTGTTCCTGCTTAGTCGTATCGGTAGCGGAAGTGCTCTTGCTGCCAATCTGCGATGATGTGATGGCGATGATTCGTATCATTTTCTTCAATGCATCAATGTTGTGAACAGTGATGACAGCCTCTGATGAGCCTGTAAACTGCTTCAATACCTCTTTGTCAGCATCGTCACCGATAGCAATGGCAATTTTGATGGCGTTCTTGTACCAGCTGTTGCCTTGTAGAGACCTCAGACCGCCTTCAAAGTTGTCGGTAGGACCACCATCAGAAAGCAGTATGATGGCAGGTGCGAAACATCCGCTCGGACTTGACATGAAACCGCCGTTTCTCGACAGTTTCTTGTTCAGTTCCTCACATGCCTCGCCAAGAGAGGTGAGCCCGTCGGCTTCCACCTTTTGCCATATAAATTCCTTGGCCTCCTTTGGCTCATCATAAAGCCAATGTGTACCTGTTGAGAACTCCAACGCAGCCACATTGATTTCCGCATCAGGGTTTTCGTCTGATATTTCACCAATCATAGGCAAAACGTTTTCTATAGCATCGTTAACGCTGCCAATCTTACTGCCGACCATACTGCCGGATGTGTCAATCACAAAGAAGAGTGTCATTTTTCTTCTTGGAATGCTCTCATTGTCTAATAGTCCCATAATTTCTATTGATTTGATGTTAATACTTTGTCATTTTTAGATAATCTCACCTTTGATTGTTCCACTGAATGAAATCTTTAATCCTGCTTTTACTGGCATACTCTGATTGGGCTCTACTGCTTTCAGTTTGCCACTGGGTGTCTCTACAGTCCAGTTACTTGATGTGATGTTCTTCAACTGAACAGGATAACGGTCACCAGGAACTGATATGACATGAATATCTGGCTTGTTGTCCATATCAATATAGACCTTTGTATCTGCTGTAAGCAAGACATGACGGTCGTTAATCTTCAAAGTGCCTGTTACATTGAACTCATTACCGCAGCATACGCATCGAGGTGATTGAGCATTTTCCACAAAGGTCTCCTCCTTGCAAAGCGGACATACCACAAGCATATCACGTACCTTTTGTATCGTCTTCTGCCAGTCACGCTCCAGACATCGCTTGTCAGGATTGGTCAAACACTCCTGGCTGAACTCTCTTACGAATGCTGTACGCAGTAATTCCGGGAACGCTGGCCATTTGCGCATGACATTGTTGTGTACGCCCCTTACAGGAAGGTTTGACTTGTTTTGTGGGTCATAGATAAATATGGCATCACTTCCATAAAACTGTTTCTCGTATTTCTCTGTCATGCAAGGGCAAGCCAATACTCGTGCGCCTTCCAAAGGATGATTGCCGTAGAAGAGCAGGAACAGTACTACAGAGAGAGAATAACGGTCTGTCTGTTTGCTGGGCATCTTGGTTCCGGTCACCACTTCTGGCGCCATATAGCGTGCCTTTCCAAGTATACCTGAATTTTCACCTTCAGGTGCCACGTTGTCGTTGTCACAAATCAGCACATCTCCGGTTTCAGGATGAATGAAGAAGTTGCCATCGTTCAAGTCCTGATAACTCAGTCCTGAGAGGTGCAGAGCCTTAAAGCCCTCACAAATCTTCATAGCTGCATTGACAATGGCATCCAAGGATTTGAATTTAGCACGGGCAAGCAGATACTGCCCAAACTCGTAATACCCTTGTGGACGCAGCTTCATGATGTAGCCGAAATAGCCTTGCTTCTTCATGGTCAGATACTCTGGCCACAAGAATGCTTCCGAAGGCGAGCCTTTGGCAATGTTGTCTTCGAGGTTTCTATAGAACCAGTCGGTAGGCTTGTTCAGATACCATTTCAATGCCATCTTTTGTCCACCGAGTTCCACGAGATAGACTATACCTTGTCCACCTCTTCCAAGTTCCTTGACTACAGTCGCTTCAGCTCCATTGGTCAAAGATACTTTTTCTCCAGATTTCAGTTCTAACATATGTCTTAATCTTTAAGTTGTCTATTAAAATCCTCCACCAGACAAGTCTACACTTTCTGCGGTCTGTAGTGTACTTGAACTCCCACAATTAGGGCATGTCACCACTTCTTGCCCGTGATAGCATACCACTTTGCCACATCTGTTGCAAATGTAGAAATTTTTGGCTCCACAGTGAGGGCAGCCGTTGAAGTTATCATCATACATCACCATACCACGAACATGAGTCTTGTCATATCCTTCACGTTTTGCCTGTTCTTTCTTTATCTTGAAAGCCCATGCAAATGCATAGCATCCGTTGCGAGGATCCACTGTGATGCCAAAAGGCTCCTTTGTTTTTTCGCACATTGCCATGATGGCAAAGGCATCTTTGCTGAGTTTACTCATGCTAACGGTCTTTTAAGAAGGTTATCGTACATTCTTTACATTTACGCATATCCTGTCGGGATGCGGCAACAGAGAATGAACTGTATTTCTCAAACATATCCAGTCCTCGTCCGAGGTTGATAGTCCATCCCGTGTCAGTCTTGATGCAACGATCGTGGAAGTCGCGGAACTTATAGTCAAATTCTATTCCGTATGAAGCCAGATCATCCTTGATGTCATCCAATTTGTCAATCAAATCAGGAATCTTGTCTTCCTCTTCATTAGTCAGCAGATGGATTTTCAGATCATCAACAGGACGGGTGTCAATGAGCATAGTCACAAACTCCATGAAGTTTTTGATTTGCCAAGGAGCACGTATGTATGGATCTTCCACCGTAATATCAGACGCGTAGCATAAGTATGGAGCAAAGAGTTTCTCGTAACTTACACCCGTCTGTCCCATGCGTATGGTCACACTTTTTTCTGCTAACTGCTGGATACGAGGACGTTTACTTCTGCCTTCTTCTGTTGGAACTTCTGTCTTCTCTTTCTTATCTGACAAGAATGGTTGAGCATCGGAATCTGTCAGTGTTCCTGCATTATTGATCTTAGATGCATTGACAGGCACGATGAGGGTATTGCTGACCTTTTCCAAGGTTTCTACGCTCATTTCAATGCCAGTTTTTAGATTGATGTATTTGAACGATGCAGGTTCAGCTTTGAAGGTCTCGTCAATCACGTACAACTGATCCTTGACACGTTTCCTGCTCTCTGCGGAAAAGTCTATTAACTCGTATGCCTCCTGATCGGTCATTTTCCCATCGGGGTAGAGTAGCTTCATCATTCCACTGAAAGTCTTACGGATGGCCAAATGGTCACGCTCGGAGAGTGAACCGTCAAACTTGGCATACTCTTTCAGAATGGCTGTGCGGTCATCGTTGCGGAGTTCATGAAGTACAGCGGCAATATAGTCCGTTATCAGACCATAACCTTTAGAGAAACTGTCTTTCTTCAGCATTCGGATTTCCCACCCCGGATTATAGAGATGGATTCGGTCGAGGAAGGCACCTTTGATGAAAGAGGTGGGTATGCTTTCAAACAGGTGCGTATTCTTCAACATATACGGAACGGTATGCTTCGTATTACCTACGAAAGACATGGATGCACTTGCCTCGTGTGTGCCTTTTCCACGGTTGAACGACTTGTTGGCAAGGTAGTTTTGCATCGTGTCTATGAGTACGGCATCTACATTGCGACCTGACTGCTGCTCAAACTCGTCCCATGCCACAACGTCCCAGTAGCCTACAAGGCCAAGAATCTCTTTGTTTCCTTGTATTTTCACAAACAGACGGGCTGGAGTGACATCACCGCCCGATACAAGCACGCCGTATGGCGACAGTTCCTGAAAGACATGCGACTTACCTGTACCTTTCGGACCCAGTTCCATGAAGTTGAAGTTATTCTCAACATGAGGGAGCAGACGTGCAAGAGTGATGAACTTTTCACGTCGGTTCATCACCTCTGGGTTCAGTCCCACGGTGTGCATCAGGAAGTCTATCCACTCGTCAGTGGTGAAGTTCTGACGTTGGTCAATGTATTCTTGCAAATCCACATTGGAGATTTGTACGGGCTTCAGTGTCTGGATGTCCCATCTTACTTTTATGTCCTCGCCGCTGATATAGCCGATGGTGACTATACACCATACACCATTGCCGCTTAACAGTTTTGGGTTGGCTTTCACGTATTGTGTACCGATAGGCACTCTTGTCAATCCAAGATTGGCGAAGGCCGCCTGATATTCGTCATCCTTCTCGTTGAGAGTGACCGTCACCTTGTCGATGATGCGGTACTTGCCGCTCTCCCTTATTTTTCCTTTTACAGACTCCGCTTCAGCACGATGTACATAGTTGTTCTTAATGACCTGCTTGACCTTCTCTAAACCAGCCTCAATAGCCTCTTGGTCATCTGTAGCACAATACTGACCAAGAAGATATTCCAAAACGTAGGTTGGGACAGGAAGTCCCCCTTTCACGAGGAATGCCAGATCCTTTCTCACCACTTTGCCTATGAAGGCATTCATTATTTTCTGCTGTAATGTCATATCTTAAAAATCTTGTTCTATCATTGTATTGTTCTTTACCGTCTCTCGGATAATCGGATTCAGCCTTCCGGCATCGTCCTCATCATAGATTCTCAGTTCAAGCATACTGCCTGACACCGATTTGCTGAGTGTCATCGTCACCTCATAGACACGATTGTTGATGTTCACCGCATCAGGACTGTTTAGGGTAAGGAGCTTTTCTGTAGAGACAGGCTCTTCACCATGGAACAGCTGGCATATCACCTTTCGCTCTGTCACCGTCATGCTTACAGCCTCTGACTGTATGAGCTGGAATTTCAACCGGCTACTGACCATTGTCAGGTTGTGATTCATCAAGGCTACGCCGACTTTCTCAGTCTTATCGGTTTTCTTTCTTACACTCTTGATTACTGGAATAATCATTTCCTGTAGTGAAGCTCCTCCGTGTGCAAAGTTGTAGCCTCCTGGTGCTGCCAATCGGTTTGTGCCTTCAGGAACAGCGATGAAGAGTCCTGTTCCTTTCATGCCTGACACCTCATCAAGAGGGAACTTCACTATACCATCCACCATGCGATTGTTATCTGTGAGATAATAGCGGGTCTTCTTTTCCAACGCCTCCTCTGTGATGCTGTGCTTATCCTTTTCCTCAAACTTCTGGTCGTTGTAGATAAAACCATGGTCGGCAGTGAGGAGCACGTTGGTCACGTTCCATGTAGCATGGAGTCTTTTGACCAGTACCTTCAGTTGCTCTATTGCTTTGCGACATGCTGCGATCACCTCAAATGGACTTTGCGAATGGCTGGCTTCATCGATGGTGTCGTGGAAGATATAGACCAATGGACGCTTGAAGAGTTCGCGCATGGCAGACAAATCACCGTTCATCACTTCTTCGTATCTCATGCAAACAGCACCCTCCTTGTATTTGCAAAGATGGGCGGTGCGTTGATCCGTAGTGTTCAGTACGGTGCCATCCACCAGCATTTCTGTACCCAGCATTCCCAATGAATGGTGGGGCAACAAGGCAGGCTTGCAGTATTTCGTTTCCGTGGGTAGCATTGCCAAATAAGGGGTCAATGTAGCTATATGCTTTTCCTTGGCCAACTGCTGCATCAGTTCCACTGCCACCTCATAGCGCAGGGCATCGCTTACGATGACCACCTGCTTCACTGTGCCGTCACCCTCAGTGCGGTAGAAATTCTGCTGTCTTCCCAAAGTCACACCTCTGAATGCTTCTCCTTTCTCTTTCACGCAGGTCAACCATTCCAGATTCATCACATTGGCCATCTTGGCATACTCCTGGTCCAACTGCCGCTTGGCCTCGTTGATGACTGCCTCGATAGGTATGTCCAACGTCACCAGCTCATGATACGCCTCCAGCGCACGGCGGTAGAAAATATCCATGAGGTAGTATTCGTTCACATACTGCTGTACATATTCTTCGGGTGTGTTAAGCTTCAGCGTGCCGATACTCTTGGTCTGATTGTAGTAGAGAGCCATTTGTTCCACCAACCTCACCACGGTCAGCACCGTACTGCCAACGGGCATCTTCAGTGACAGTTCCCTCATGCGTTCGTTCACCTCCATCGGCTCAGTCATGAGTTTCGATTTGATTATCTCTTCCAGAATAGGCCAACAGAGCGATTCTGTCAGATAGTAGTAAGGTGCGTCAATGCCATACACTTTGATGATTTCCTCTTCACGGATGTCAGTAGCCAGCGTGCCAAGCGCCTTGATGAACCGGGTAGAGAGCTGTCTGTCATGGCTGCCCAGTTCATACACCTTGTTGAGTTGTTCCAGCATGATGGCATTCGTCACCTTGAATGTCTTGTAGTTGTCCGCAGGGGCAGCATCCAGCAGTTGGGTAATGGAGTTGTACTTCAGACTTTCAGCGATGGGCTTCATCTTCATCTCACTATTGGGATTGTAGGTGCATCCAAACCAACGGGTCAGTTTGTCATCCATCGTACGCTTGGCATCCCTGTTCTTCTCCAGTTTGTAGAAGAAATCAATCCGTTTCTTCTCTTCTTCGCTGCCGCCAAGGATAATCATCCTTACGATGATGGTTTCCCAATCCAGCAGCCGTTTTTCACCCATATAGCTGCTGATGAATGCACGGCAAACCAAGTCTTCGTTGAAGGTCTCTGCCGAGATATGACCAGCAAGAATCGCGCTGACCTTGGACGACATCATCTCGCTGATATTACGCTTGATGAACGTGCGGTACTTCTCTGGCAGACCATACTGCTGCATGTACGCCTCGTAGTCGTCATCCTTGTATTCCATGTTGGCTTTCAGCATATCCAGCAGGGGGAACTTCAGTTGCTGCTCCTCTGTGGCAGGGTAAGTGCCCAATGGAAAGAGCAGTACTACACGCTTCTCCTTCCATGTGTTTTCGATGGCATATTTGGTGTTGAACCATGCGCCGTCAAAAACCTTATATACATAACCCTCAACCCATTCCTTCCCTTCCAGGTCCGACTCGAAGATGTTCATCCGGTCGAAGATAAAGAGCACATGCAACTGCGGGTTGCGCTCAAAATAGCTATATATTCTTTTTTGTATCATAATATCTTTCTATAAAAAATCAAGTAGAGCCGTACTGATGGGATAATAGTTATTTCTGCCATATTTTCTGTTATTTGAGTTATTATTCCTTGTGACTTACCGATACTCTATCCTTGCGGTAGTACTCTCGCGAGAGTACTCTGGTACTTTGGTTGGAGTACTGCAGTACTCTGGTTAGAGTACTGGTGTAATAACAGTCATAGTACTTGTGTAATCCAAGTCAGAGTACTTTAGTACTCCGTATGGAGTACTGGCTTAATCATACCAGTTGGTGTTCTCCTCATAACTCTCGAACTTCATGTCTTCCGTCACCCCAACCTTCTTTAGGGCATCCAACACTATCCTTTGCTCCTTGGGAGTGAGGGCTGTGTCGCCTCGCCGACGCTCGTAATAGGCGTTGCGTCCGAACTTGCCTATGAGTATCATCGAGAAGCGGTCGTATTGGTCGGGGAACATCCGCTTCTGGAAGTGGGCGAAGCCGCGGGCGTAGGTAATGGGCTTGTTGCTGCGGAAGAACTTGCACTTGGCATCCTTGCTGCACTTGTTTGGGTTCACCACACTCAAGATGTCATTCTTTTCCAACATCACGGGATATACAATCTGATGCAGACAGGTCTCTGCCATCTGACAGTCGCTATGCTGACATACTGCATAGCCATCGGGTATGGATGTATAAAATTTCTTAGGCATTGTTTTCTTTTCTCTTAGTCAATATCACTTAATCTTCTGTAACACATCCCCGAACTTGGCATAGTTGACCACTACGCCGTCGTCGAGGTCGAAGGCAATGGCTTGCTCGGCCACTACCTGCAAGCGGTCGTGATACTCCTGGCACTCTTCGAGCGTCTTGGTGAGTTGCTGGAGTTGTTTTGTCTCTCTGGTGGTGAGCTCGGAGCGGCGAGCGTCGAGGTCGGTGATTCTTGCCTGTAGGATCTCGATGTAGGGGAGAAGGTACTTCGCACGGATGCGCTCTGCGGTGTAGGCATTCATGCGGTGCATGTAGGCGATGCACTGGAAGGCTCCCTTCTTCGAGGCAAAGAGCCAGTAGATGGGACGGTTCTGGTACATCTTCTTGTGGTCTTTCCAGAAGTCCTTCACGAAATATTGTTCCACGCTTTTGCCAAGACATTTCTCCACGAAGTTGAGGTTCTCCACATGTTTTGCGTCCCCCAAAGCAATGCGTACGAAGTCGGCAAAGCGGTTGGAGGCATTGTCAGAGAAGCCGCAATCGTTAGGCATCAAGGGGATGATGCCATCCTCGTCTATCTCAAACTCCACATTATTATATGTATAGGAAGCCGTCTCCTCGGCAGTGGGGTTAGGGTGAGCGATATGCAGCCCTTTCTTGTCGAGGCGGTAGCGCCCCATCATGCAACCTACGGCATAGCTGATGAACTGCTTCATCACTACGTCTTCATTCCACTCAATAGCCGCTCCGTACATGCTATCACTGCCGGGGCATGGGGCAAGCCATATTTCTCCTTGCTGAAGGATAGTTATCTCGTCGAGAGGAACATCGGGGGTGAGTTCGTCTTGCAGGCCGTAGATGTCGATGAACTGGCGGTTGAGCTCTTCTTCGTTCTCGTGGAGCTGCATGAAGAGGTGCTCCCACTTCTGCTTATATTGCTGCATGCGCCACTCCAAGCTGTCCCAATCGGGTGCGGCAGGGTCGATGCAGATGTGCTCGCCCTTCTCCTTCTCCTTCTCCTTCTCCTTCTCATGTCGCTCTATCTCGTGGTGGATGTTGTCGATGTAGGTTTCCTCATCCACTGCCAATAATGGATTGGTCTCAAAATCCCATGAGGTTTCGTGAGCGTCCCAGTCTTGCTTGCTGATGGAGATGTTTTGTGAGACAAGGGAATTAATATCATTATTAACATTACAATTAATAGGAGTCTTACCTAATGGACCTTCATGATAATCAAGAGTCGGTGATAGTAATTCTAAAAATCTTTGAATTACTATAGTATTATATAAACCTAATAAATGCTTTAATAAATTCTTTTCTGTGAAGCACATAGAACCCTTTGTTTCAAAGATAAATCCGTTAGGCACATATCTCATACTAAACTTACCAGAAGCGATAGTTGACCATGTCATTCCTTCCATAAAATAGAATGGAATATTTTTTATGGTTCGTGTGAAATTTTTGTAAAGGCTTGCAGCATATGCCTTCATTTCTTCTCCGTCATTTTCCCAATTAACAACATATTCATTATTTCCATACCATCTACGGAATGATCCTCCTTTAGTACAAGGAAACCATTTATAGTTGTATTTATTTGAATCATTTATACAGTTAATTGAAAAACCTATTTTATCTTTTATTACTTCATACCAGTATTTTAAAAACCTATTATTATCAGATGTTGCCAAACCTTGTCTCGGCTTTGCAACATTATATAAAATATCTCCTAAAAATGCGTTTATCATCTTCTCACTCACCCAATACCCAATCGGGCATCCCGGAATCTTCTCAAAGTCCTGCTGATTAACGTTGGGATAATAGATGCGGTTGCCATCTTCTGAATAGGGCAGTTCCGTAACCTCCTTTGTATAATCCTTGAAGCGATACTTGAAATCATGGTTGGCCAACGTCTGCTCGAAGAGCATACGCAGGTGGCTTTGTTCAAACTCTTGGAAGGTGCGTTCTACCAGACGGAAATAAGTGCCTCGTGCTTCCTTGTTGTCTGCATTTTGAATGACAGCAGACGAAGCTCCAAAGTCAGCACCAAATACACCTCGACTGAGGTGAAGGAGAGATTGGATGGAGTTGTTCTCGATGATATTCTTACGCAACTTTTCGAAAGTGCTGAGGAACATCCATGAAGGAGGTATGATGAAAGCATACGAACCATGCTCTATCGTTCGTTCTGCCATCATCTGCACAAAGACGGTTGCAAGGTCAGCCTTCCCCTCCTCATACTCATCCTTCACATACTTCGAGAGCGTAGCGTTCATGTTTCCACTTCCCATATAAGGTGGATTCATCACGAGGGCATGATACTTATCGGTTAGGGCGAGAATCAGTCGGACACCGGGGATGAGTACTTTTATATCCTCAGGACAATCCTCAATGCCTCGCTCTGTCCAATCTTCATAATGATAACGGAGCATGACAAGGTAATCCTCGTCATCGTTGAATTTCATGATGCTACCCAAATTGTCGGCATCACGAAGCAGCTCGAAGTCTTGTTCCAGCATCTCGCCTGCCACATTCTCATAGCCGCCGATAAAATGAAGACAAGCATCAGAGAGTTCTTGTTCGTTCATATCAGGTACGATTCCTGTCATATCGAGCACTCGCGGCAAGCAATGTGCATCGGCAAAGGCATTGTCCTTCTGACAAGCCTTCAGCAGGAGGGCGAAGGTAGCCAACTGCTTGGCACGGGTGTCGAGGTCAACACCTGTGAGGTTATGGCGGAAGATGTTTTCGATGGCTTCGCCACGACCATAGCCTTCGGCAATGTAGAGGTCGTAGAGCAGGTCGAAACATTCGTTGAGGATATGGCCTGAGCCGCAGGCGAGGTCTGCCACACGAAGGTCGGTCAGTTCATCGTACTTCAAGACGCTGTTTGCCGATGGTTTTTCGGAAGGCTCTACCAGATACTGCCACTTCTTTTGCAGTTGCGTCTCGTAGGGGTTGTTGTCGAGATAGATGCGGCCTATGGTGTTCTGCACCATGTATTTCACAATCCAGTTGGGTGTGAAGATCTGTGTGGCGGCAGGAATCTCGTCTGCCTCGAACTTGCCCTTCTTGGCAAATACCTCGTCCTTGCGCTCGGAGATATAGAACTGGTAGAGCCAGCCGATGAGTTCGGGTGAACGGTAGTCGGCATCGGTGATGAAGTCGGTGTGGTTGACCGTTGGTCTTCCTCCTTCACGACTCGGCAATGATTGAGCACGCTCATCATTGCTCTCGCTGCTCAGTCGGTTGAGCATATCCACAAAGCCACCCTCGATGAGGATGTTGTTGGGGAGAAGCAACTCGGTATAGTCTGCCATCGCACCGAAGCAACTATGGATGATGGGGTTGTCATGACACCAGGCGTTGATGAGCACAGCAAACTGCTCAGTGACCTTCGTATCGTCATCGAGCAGGTCGCTCAGGCGTGAGCGCATCTCGTTGTTCATCTCAGGGATGCGACCCTGTCGGGCTTCATCCACGATGAAAGGGGTGCGGGCGGCATCCGTATAGTCGAGCACAGGAGCACAGAGGTCGTTCTTCTGCAGGATGCGTATGGCACAGAGTCGGTTGAACCAGGTGTAGGCTGCCTCCTCATACACCTCACTGATGCCCTTCTGCTGGATGCGGTTGTAGAGCGAAGTCCATTGGTGGTAGAAGGTCTCGGGCAACAGTTGTCCGTTCCAGTGCGTACCGCCCTGCATGAGCTGCGGGCGATGCTCCTCGGCAACATTGCCTTTCTTGTCGAAACCAAGCGTGCGAATCTTGGCGGCGATTCCCTCTTTCAGTTTGTTGCGTGCCTCTGTGGCAAAACGCTTTATCCTATTCGTGTCCACGATTATTTCAATTTATAATTTATGATTGTGATGCGCTAAGATATTTTTTTAAGTATTGCAGTCTCAACTCAATAAAAGCAGGATAGGTGGATGCTGAGAGCCATTCATCTATCTTCTGGTGCCACTCATCCTTGCTTCTTTTGGGGAGTAGTGATAACAGCTCCATTATGCAGGTTTTTCTCGCTTCAACGAGCGAATGGCAGTTGAGATTGAGAATGTTGATAGCATTAATGGCATCAACCTCATCTTGTGGTAGGTCTGTGGCCTCTACATACTCTTTCCATGTGGCGAAAGTTCCATTGGGTACGATTTCACCCGTTGATAAATATCGAAAATAGGATTGACATTGTTGTTCCTTGATAAACTCTCGGATAATGTGATTGCCTTTTGCCACATCGCAGTATTGGAGATGTTTGGGAAGACGTTGCGAATCCATACAAGAGGCAAACAGATTGGAGTATTCCAATTGTAGCCTTTTACTCTTTTCCATGTCTGGCCCGTTTTCGGGATAGGAATGTTCGATGCGAAACCCTTTTACAGGACGTTGGCAATAACAGCAGACATTGTGCTGTTCCTCAGATAAAATCTCCCTCAGCTTAGCGGTTTCGTTGAAATCAGCATATAGCAGAGGTTCCTGCACTCCCAACTCATGACAAGTTTTTTTGTATGAAGAGAGGCACTCTGGTTCTGTATCTTTTTTATTGATGTATCTCATAATGCTCCTACGAATTAGAAGAACGACAAAAGCATATCGGCACGTCGAAGTTCAGCGTGGTCTTCACCTAACAGCGATTGAAGTTCCTTACGAAGCGTTATCGCCTCTTCGGTTTTCCCTTTCCCGCTGTCAATCAACCCGAAATACCTGTCAAGCATCTCCTTTGAGTCCTGTTTTATATAAGGTACATTCATTTGCTGGAGTATGTAGTTGGCATCACGTCCGTTTTGACTGGGGAAATTGTAAATCTGATGCTCTGATATGCTGTAGATGTTGCAATCGTGTATCTGGCTAATGACCAATGGAGCATGTGTCGTGACAATGAATTGTATCTCAGGGAAAGCAGCCCTGAGGTCATTTAGTATGTGCAGCTGCCAAGAAGGATGGAGGTGCAAATCTATCTCGTCAACAAGCACAACTCCTTTGGTCATGGCTGGTGCATTCTCTCCGAGATGCGGATTCAACAGATAGCAACGGAAGGCTATTTCCATAACCATTGCTAATGTGCATCGAATACCATCAGAAAGCAAATTAAACGGCATGAAATCACCATTGTCGTACACCATTAGCAGTTCTTGTGATTTAAGATTGTAACGCATTGCTTGGCAATCAAGACATTGTCTTACTGCTGCATTTACTGCCGCCAATAAAGGTGAAGCCACATTGTTCTGAATCTCGTCCAAAGTTTCTGTATAATAGAGGTCAAGGAAGAACTTGGTGTTGGTGGTGGTGTCCAGTGCGTTGAAATAGCCTCGCATACGACTCCCTGCTTTTGAGATATCTGTATCACGACGTTCTTTCTTGTATCGATCGGTAGAGAAATAAGCTACCAAGGGGATGTTGACCTCATTCCCATTTCGTACTGCTTCTTGTATCTTTTTCGATACAGCAAACATTTCCTTTGCATCTCTTGTGGTCGTCTTGCCCCCAAATGTCTCCATAGACCTAAGCCAGGTGATTTCATTGTTATCGAATAATTGATACGGCTGTTCAGGTGTAGGCAGAAACACCTCATCTACAACTGCATTGGCCGATACATTTGTTGGTATCTGTGGCTCTAAACTATTTGATACTGTTTTCAGACGGATATCATCCTTCACTATTCCTGGCATTTCAATTTTTTCCTTATATTTGTCAAAAGCCAGATATAGAGAACCAATCAGAATTCTGAACGCTTCCAAAAGTGAAGTCTTACCCGTTCCATTATTACCCATGAGGATATTAAGCTTTGGATGAAGTATAATAGATTCATTCTCAAAGCATTTGAAATTCTTTATCTCAATCTTATTCAGTCTCATAATGATTTGAATTTATAATTAATACTTGGAGGATTTTCACTCCTCGTTACTTTGTGATTTGTTCCATATACCAAACCTTATCGCCCCAACCTTCACCGAAGAGGGCTGGCGAATGGGTGGTGATGAAGTACTGGGCATTGGGATTGAGACGCACAAGCAGGTTGATGAGCTCAAACTGCCAGTCAATGTCCAATGAGTTTTCTGGCTCGTCGATGAGTACGACAGCTTCACGTCCATTGATAAGGAACACACGGAGAAGGATGAGCAGCACCTGCATCTCTCCCGAAGAGAGACTGCCTACAGGCAAGACTCCGTTTTGGGAAATAACGGAGAATTTGTTACCCTCAATCTCAATGCGTTTCTCTGTCAAGGCAAACAGTTCGTTAACGGTCTGTTGAAATGTCTCAATACGACCTTTCAATTCAGTCTGTCGTTCAACGGTACTGTCAATCATAGACATGCGGAGGCTCATCAGCGATGGTCCTGTCTTCATGTCATATATAAAATACTCCAAGTCCTGCGAAAGGGCGGTGGCTGTCTTGCGCTTGTCCCTCATAGAGATGTTGTCGATGGAAGGAAGATAAACCACATTGTCCTTGGTGTCCTTACTTCCAAGCAACGACTTATACAGATTGCTCAGAAAGGTGGTCTTCCCACTGCCGTTGATGCCCATAATGATATTGACATCAGGATTAGCTTGGAACTGCACTTGTTGTTTGTTCCAAATGCTAATGTTTACTTCTGATATTCTTGTCTGTGACATATATATATTTGCTTTTATGTTTTTACTTTGTTATCATCACCCCGTCATGGTCAACAAGTAATTTTAGCAGTTGCTGACGCAAACCTTCGAGATAGTGGTCAATGTCCTCGGCATTGGTGATGGGCAACTTGGTCTTCGTCTGAAGCGATGCCTGACGGATGCGCTTGGTGGGGGGTGTTGGAGGCTGCGTACCGCCACCTCCCCCTGGGGGAGGCGTAGGCTGTGTGTAGGACATAATCCGCTCAATCTGCTCTTGATAGAATACGTCGGTGTTGATGTTGTTCTGAAGCACAAGAATGTTGCTCGGAGAGGTCTTCAAGTGGATGGTAGCCTCTCGGTCTGCCAACACAGACGTGGGTACATGCTGCTTCTCTGCTACTTGACAGAGATAGTCGAACTGCTCGTTATAGGCGATACATATCTTCTCACGCATGGCGTTGCGCACCTCGTCGAGTGCTCCAGAGAGCTGACGCTGTAGCTTGATGTAGCCCCGCAATCCTGCAATAGGCCATGGGTCGTCCTTTACCTTGGTGATCTCGCCTACGGCATCTTGGATTTCCATAGGCACGAAAGCGAAGTTGTACTGATTGTCATCCACGAACTGACGAAGCGTGCGGTAAGTGGAGAGCTGGTCGTGGGTGAACTGCACCACCTCCTTGCAGCGGTCTATCAGCACATGGGCTTTCTCTCGGTCAGCGGTCACTGCCTGGAAGAACTTCAGCGGGTCACGCTCAGAGAGCCATTTCTCAAACAGGTCGATGGCTTCACGGATGGGAGAGACAAAAGGATAGGCCAGTATCTGCTGCTCAATGTCCTTATAGCCCTTTATCATTCGGGCAAGGCTGCGCTCGCTCTCCACGTCACGACACATGCGGAAGAGCTGGGTGCTGTCGGTAGTGGCAGGGACGGCTGAGAGACCGAAGATGTCTTTCCATGCAGCGATGAACTCCTGAATGACCTGCGGCGAGATGACCTTGGCTTGGCGAAGCGTGAACTTATTGTACTCGCTGACAATGCGGTTGGCAACGAGTGAGGTTTCCACGTTAGGGTTATTGGAGTATGAGTAGTCACGATTGTGGCGACGTACCAATTCATTGATGACATAAAGGGTGCAGATGTTGTCCCAACCGTAGGGAGCCTTGGAGAACTTGGTAAGCACATCGGCCACGTTTACTTCCACGAACTGCTTGTTGAGGTAAATCTCCACCTCATGCTCTGCATCGGTGAGGACAGCATTCATGCCTTCATACTCTCCAGGCTGGATGTCGCGAAGGATGGCTTTCTTTAACTGCTCGGTGGTATGGGGGATGCTGGGGCTGTCCACCAAATTAGCCTTGGTGAAGATACCCGAAAGGTGCTTGGCGATGGCAAGGCGGTAACGGTCGTTGCCTTTCTTCTGTCCCAATTCGGTTTCGTCAATAACGCTCAATCCCGACACGATAGGACAGGTATCAACTATCTTCTGCATCTCGGGAGCAATGACATAGGTATATAGCTCCTGTGCACGTTTGGTGAACTCAGCATGTGTCTTGGCATCACCATTCTTGGCAGCCGGAGTAGCCATGTAGAGGTTAGCCTGACAGTACCAGTAGAAAGCGTTGTAGAGCCGCTTGTTGCTGCGGAACTGCGGACCGAGGTAATAGACCATGCGGTTGGGCTGGTTCTGCAGTGCCAAGGTATCGACGTTGTCATAGTCAGTGTCCATGGCAAACTCCACCACCACATCAGGATTGTTGGTATGGAGGAAGGAGCGTTGCTTGATGCTGAGACCTACAGAGAATGAGCGGGTCATATATTGCTCCTTGTTCTTCAGGGCAGATATGTATTTACCGAAGATTTCTTTTAATTGCTCTGCCTGAGTATTATTGTCAGCCACCTGACTCTGTATGAGCTGGGCAACCTTCATTTCCTCTTCGCTATAGAAGGTATAGGTGTCGGCTGCTCCCTGTTTGCCCTGCTCACGACGGATAATATTGTTGTCGCAGAGGAACTCCACAATCTTCTCTACCTCGTTCTTGATGGTGAGGCGAGGGGTCTCCATGTTGTTGACCAACAGGGAGGTCACGTTGTCTATGGTGGCAGGGAAGACGAGTTTGTCGGTCTGCGAGATATTGCAGATCATGAAGAGGACGTTGACCACACGGATGGCCAGCTTCGGGTCACGCTCATAGGTGCGCGCCATACGGATGGCATTATCAACCGCCTTCTGTCCACGAGCCTGCAAGCCCTCCTCAAACATATTGTTGTACAATTCGTCGAAAGAGATGAACTTGCCCAGTTCGGCATCGGCATTGGTCTTTGCCGTAGAGTGGATGACCTTGATGATGCTTCGCTCGTTGCCCTTCACCTCCTTGGCGACATAGCCCAAGGCGAGGAACGAGTTGAACACCTGCATGATGAGCTTGAACTGATAGGGCACAAAGGGATAGTAGGCCACGAAGTCCTCCTTGCTGTCGTAGCTGCTATAGGAGTTGGGCAGCTTGAACTGGAGGTCGAAAGCCGCTTTCTGGCGGTCGTATAGTTCCTCTAAGTCGGGCATCACTTCCTCTTTCTTGTCGAGAATACGCTTTTGGGTGATGACCTCGGGCTGTGTGCCTTTGAGAGACACCTTCACCTCGAAGCGTCCCTTGATCTTGCCTTCCTTGTCTTTCTCCTCGGCTATGTTGCAGTCGTCCATAATCTCGGAGAGGTCCTGTTGGGCAGTACATGCCACCCATACCTTGTTCTGACATGCCTCAGAGAGTTTGGTGATAATCTCCTGAAGGTTGAGGTAGCGGTCACGTTCCTTGTTGATGAACTGGCTCACTTCATCGGCAAGAAGAATCAGACGGTAGTCATCGCCCTTGTCTTTGAGGTAGGAGGCCAGTTCCATACCGAAGCGGTCGATACTGAGTATTGTGTCGCGCTTGATGATGCGCTCGCGGATGCTATCCACAGATAGAGTCGGTGCCAATTCCTTGGCTATGTCGAGCACCCAGTCCAGTTCGTTGTCTATGAGGTCAGCAGCCATACCGGGGTCGTTCCAGTCGCCCCCTTCCTCGGCAATGCGCTCCTTAAAGGCTTCAAACACGCCCTTTTCCTGCAAGGGCTTTTCGAGGTTTTGAGCCAAGGTGATATTGAACTTGTTGAAGCCACGCTTGCCATTGAACTCATTCCAGAATACATGCAGGAATGCTTTCTTCTTGTCAGTGGAGTTGTCGTAGCTCGTTTCGAGGTTGAAGATGCAGGTGTCGATGGTGGCACGTTTCAGCCAGTTGGCTATAGAGAGCAGCTGCTCATAGTCGAAGCCGATGTTGTGCTTCTCGTCGAGTGGGTCAATAACCTTCACTGCATCGAGCAGACGCTGCATGGCGGCATCGCGGGTGTGGGGCGTGATGCAGTAGTCGAGGTACTTCAGGAAGTGTGACTTACCCGAACCATAGTAACCGTCAATCCATATACCCACATGGTCGTAGGGACGGTTGTTCTTGATGGCATCCAGTATGCGGAAGAGACCGTTGATGATCTCGTCCGTAAACACATATTCCTGTATTTCCACTTGTTCGGTCTCTGAATCGAACTTGGTCGCACTCACAGCAGGATTAACTGCTCGGTTGATAGGCTTGCTGTATAATTCTCTTAGCTTCATGGCTACTCTGCATTTATTCATTGATTAATAGTGTCGCCCGATATGTATGGTTGTCGGGCAATGTTCCGAACAGACGGAACGAGTTCTGGTCACGATGTCCAGGATAGAAAACGATGATCTTGTATTTCCCCGTTTCGTTGTAGTCCTCGTATAAGGCAAGGAACTCGTTGACACGCAGATAGGGAAACATCGAACCTATGCCGTAAAGAAAAACGTATGGACGACGATACTGATCCTTGATGGTGATATGGTCGAGAATGCGCTGATGGATATACTGCATGAACTCAGGCGAGTGGGCATTGCGCGTCAGCGTGTCTTGTGTGTTCTGTGACTTGGAGGGGTCAGCCTGTTCTTTTTCCAACTGATATTTCAGCATAGAGGGATGGCGCAGGAACTTCTTCTGGTCGAGGAAATTGCCAAGATGACATACAACTCACTGGCAATCATGGTATTCAGTTTCTTTGTGGCACTGATCCTGAATCAGAAATTTAAGGGACGTGCATTTGTACGTGCGGTGTTTTTCCTTCCGGTTATCCTATCATCGGGTGTCATTCTTGGAATTGAGAGCGATAATTCACTGCTTGCAAGTGTACAGGATGCGATTCAGGATTCCATCGGAACTGCAAGCATTACAGACACCATCCAGAACATTCTTGTGACGAGCGGAGTGGGAATTAAAGCCTTTGAAAAAGTTTTTGAAATTGTAGATGGTGTATACGATGTGGCGATTGCATCAGGTATCCAGATTATCATCTTTTTGTCAGGGCTGCAGACCATTTCCACGAGTATGTATGAGGCGGCAAGTCTGGAAGGATGTACGAAGTGGGAATGCCTCTGGAAGGTTACATTTCCGATGATTAGTTCGTTGTTTTTAGTAAACTGGGTTTATACTATCATTGATTTCTGTATGAGGTCGGACAATGAGGTGATGGAAAAAATCAGTAATACGATGATTGTAGACATGAATTACGGCTTTGCCTCCTCCATGGCATGGATTTACTTTATGATTGTCATTGCCATAGTAGGAATCAGCTCATTGATTATATCAAAGGGGGTTTACTATTATGAGTAGAACAGTGGCAAAAATCAGCCGGAGAGAAAAATGGAAACGTTATATTGAGAAGAACCGTAAAGGAAACTGGTATTTTTTGAAGAAAGATGCAAAAGAAATTGTGTTTCGGATAATAAGATTTTTCATGCTGTTTGGAATGTGTTTTTTGATTTTGCAGCCGATTTTAAACAAGATTTCGGTCAGTTTTATGGCAGAAAAAGATTTGTATAATCCGATGGTAATTGCCATTCCGGAAAACGTCACAACAGCCAATTATGAACTTGCATCGCAGTTTATGGATTACTGGCGGACACTTGGAAATACGATACTTGTATCCCTTACGATTGCGTTGCTTCAGATTGCTGTTTGTACAGTGGTTGGATATGGATTTGCAAGATTTGAATTCCCGTTTAAGAAGTTCTGGTTTTTGTGTGTGATGTTAGTGATTGTGATTCCGCCGCAGACGATTTCAACGTCGTTGCATCTGCATTTCCGATACTTTGACATCCTTGGAATCATACAGGCGGTGACAGGTCACACCTTAAATCTGAGAGGTTCCGTTCTTCCATATTATTTGATGAGTGCAGGCTGCATGGGGTTGAAGAATGGACTGTACATATACATGATAAGGCAGTTTTTCCGCAATATTCCAAAGGAAATGGAAGAGGCAGCTTATGTGGATGGCTGTGGAATGCTTGAGACATTCGTAAAAATTATGCTTCCGGATGCAAAACCGATTCTGACGTCCTGCTTTTTATTTGCCTTCGTATGGCAGTGGACAGACAGCTTTTATTCCAAGATGTTTCTTGGAAATATTAAATTATTATCGATTCAGCTGGCACAGATTGGAGAAAAATTAGGAAACTACCTTATGTATACCCTTCATCGGGCAACCGGAGCTTCCGTGGGTTATACCCAGTGTATCGTATCTACCGGAACGCTGATGGTGATACTTCCAATCCTGATTCTCTATCTGTTTGCACAGAAGGGATTTGTAGAGAGCTTAAGCAGCACAGGAATTAAAATGTAGCGGTATAAATCTGCGGAAGATTTCCGGCAGACTTATATATAGGAGAAGTGTTTATTAAAAGGAGGAAGAAACATGAGAAATTGGAAACGGTTCGCAGCAGTGATGATGGCAGCTGCAACAATGGTAACAGGTCTTACCGCATGTGGTGGAAACGGCACAGCAGGTACATCCGGAAACGGGGATGCAGCAAACAGCGGTGACGAAAACAAAGTATCTGATGTGGAAGATGTTGCTGCCGGAACAGAAAGTGGTTCCGATGATGGTGAAATCGGTCAGTATACGGTATTAACCGATGCAGACGGAAATCCGTATGACTTAGGTGGCATGGACATTATCATTTACGACTGGTTTACAGCAGACCAGGAAGATAATGAAGATGCAAGTGCATATGATGAGGCGCGTGAAGAGTATCTTGACTGGATTCAGTCAACATATAATTTTACAATTAAACAGAAGGCAATGACTTCCTGGGCAGACAGTCCGGAGGACTTCTCCAACTATGCAGCAACTGGAGGCGATGAAAACTACATTTTCTGTCTGTATCAGGGCGGTGCACTGATGTCCGCAGAAGCAAATGGGCTGCTGTATGATTTAAGTACACTGGATTGTCTTGATTTTTCGGATTCCAAGTGGGAAAGCTCCGTGGCACAGCTTATGACAACAAGTGATGGAAAAGTATACGGAATGAGAGCCATTCCGCACGAGGCAACCGCAGGAATTTATTTTAATAAGAGACTGCTCCAAGAAGCCGGAATTGATCCGGAGTCCATTTATGAGCTTCAGAGAAACAAAGAGTGGACCTGGGATAAGTTTGAAGAACTTTGTCAGCAGGTACAGAAGGATACGGACAACGATGGTGTCATCGACCAGTATGCAATGACAAACTTTACCAGTACCCTGTATTCGGCAGCCGTTATTTCCAATGGCGGTCAGTTTGTTGGAAAAGATGAAAACGGAATGTATTACAATGATCTTGAGTCTGATGCAACCATGGAGGCATTAAACTGGGCACTTGATATGCTGGATAAGTATGAGATGGTATATCCGGAAGATGCAGCGTGGGATTATACATATACTGCTTTTGCAAACGGTGAGGCTGTGTTTACCTGTGAGGAGGCATATCGTGCCGGTGACTGGTCTGGCGAAGATGGAATGGAAGACGAATTTGGATTTGTCTGCTTCCCGATGGGACCACGCATGGATCATTATGTAAACTATGCAAAGGATAACGTTTTTGTCATTCCGTCCTGCTATGATGAAGATAAGGCATGGAAACTCGCATTTGCATATAACCTTTACACAGATCCGGTTCCGGGGTATGAGGACTACGAAGCATGGAAAGTGGATTATATGAAATCCTTCTGTGATACGGAATCTGTTGATGAAACAATTGCTACAATGGTTGATTCCGGTGTGCCGCTGTTCGAGAAGGCTATCAACGGAATTGATATGGGACCAGACCTTTACTGGGGCATCAGCAAGGACAATACTCCTGCCCAGCAAGCAGAGGCAATCCGCAATACCTGGAAGGCATATATTGACACTGCAAACGGTTTATAATTAACAGGACAATAATGGGATGGTAACTTAGGATACCATCCCATTATCTGCAGGAAGGAAGAAGAAAATGGGAAGTGTATTTCGTTTGGAAGGCGGTCTGATGGGAGCGCTTACAAAAATATCGGATATCTGTATCATCAGTCTGCTATGGCTGTTTTGCTGCCTGCCGGTTGTGACAATCGGGGCATCCACGACGGCAGCCTATTATACAGTTATAAAAGTGGTCAGGCGTCAGTCCGGCAATCTTACACAAAGCTTTTTTCATTCATTCCGTGAGAATCTGAAAGACAGCCTGGCTGTGAATCTGAGTTATCTGGCGTTGACAGGGCTGCTTGTCTTTAATATTTATACGGTATATCAGTCTCTTGAAACATATGAGATGGCGCTGTTTCTGCTGTTTTTATATACAGCATGCCTGTTTCTTATTTTTATGGCAGGACTTTATACCTATGCATTTTTATCAAGATTTTCCATGGAAAGAAAGAATCTCATTATAATTTCCTGGCTTGCAATGTTTCGTCATATGCCATCCTCACTGCTTCTTTTAGCGCTGTTTCTGCTGACCTGTATTGTGATTGTGGCATTTCCGATTGGAGCCATTTTTATGCCGGGTGTATTTATTGCGTGCTACAGCAGAATCATGGAACATATTTTAAGAAAATATATGACAGCCGAGATGCTTGCAAAGTGGGAAGAAGATGAGGTGGATGCGCAGTGATAAAATTTGAACTTTATAAAAACAGGAAAACTGCAAATATAGTAATAGACAAGACTAATT
>OIXA01000216.1_pt1 | contig 83617 bp, 62 predicted proteins | sample 1587721 | NCBI WGS metagenome assembly OIXA01 (sample SAMEA3888900, study PRJEB22519) | human gut metagenome | biome: human gut; feature: human-associated habitat; material: faeces | place: Denmark | collected 2013 | reverse complement strand
TCCTCTGCCTGTTCGGGATTCTCCCCGTGGTGTGGCTGGGGCTGCTGATCGCCCCTGCCGCCCACGGCGGTCTGCCGGAGATCGTCGCCCGGTTTCCTGCGGTGATGAACGACCCGTTTCATATCGAGCTTTGCGGGGACAGCCTGAAAACTGTCCTCGTTTTGCTCTGTGCCTACGGGCTTACGGTAGGTGTCATTCTGTCATCCCGCCGTAATTACCGCCGAGGCGAGGAACACGGTTCGGCCAAGTGGGGTTCTGCCCGAACCGTCAACCGAAAATACCGGGCAGCCGCTCCGGAGGACAACAAGATCTTCACACAGAATGTTCGGATGGGACTGGACGGACGAAAGCACCGCCGCAACCTCAACACGGTCGTTGTCGGCGGCAGCGGCGCGGGTAAGACGAGGTTTTACGCAAAGCCGAATCTGTGTCAGGCCAACACGAGCTTTACCGTGCTGGACCCGAAGGGCGAGCTGCTGCGCAGTACGGGACACCTGCTGCGGCAAAAGGGCTATGAGGTGCGTGTGCTGGATCTTCTGAACATGGAGAAAAGCCACTGCTACAATCCGTTTGTCTACCTGCGGGACGACAACGATGTGCAGCGGCTTGTGACCAATCTGTTCAAGAGCACCACGCCGAAAGGCAGTCAGTCCAACGATCCATTTTGGGACACCGCCGCATCTATGCTCCTGCTGGCGCTCATTTTCTATCTGAAATATGAAGCGCCGCCCGACGAGCAGAATTTTCCGATGGTCATGGAAATGCTGCGTGCGGCGGATGTGCGGGAGGACTGCGACGAATACACCTCGCCGCTGGACGAGCTGTTTGAACGGCTGGAAATGCGGGAACCCGACCACATCGCCGTGAAGTATTACAAGGACTATCATTCCGGCAGTGCCAAAACACTGAAATCCATTCAGATCACGCTGGCGGCAAGGCTTGAAAAATTCAATTTGTCCTCGCTGGCGGCGCTGACCGCTACGGACGAGTTGGATCTGCCGTCCCTCGGAGAGAAGAAAGTGGCGCTCTTTGCCCTGATCCCCGACAATGACACCAGCTTTAACTTTTTGGTTAGCATCCTGTACACCCAGCTTTTTCAGCAGCTATTCTATCTGGCCGACCACAAATACGGCGGCAGTCTGCCCGTTCCCGTACACTTCCTAATGGATGAGTTCAGCAATGTCAGCCTGCCGGAGGACTTTTCCAAGATTCTTGCGGTCATGCGTTCCCGTAATGTGTATGTATCGATCATTCTGCAAAATGTAGCGGCACTCAAAGCGCTGTTTGAAAAGGAATGGGAGTCGATACTCGGCAACTGTGATGAGTTTCTTTATCTCGGCGGCAACGAAACATCGACCCACAAGCTGATCTCGGAATCCTATCTCGGCAAATCCACCATCGACACCAACACCTACGGCAAATCTTCCGGGCGCAACGGCAATTACAGCACGAACTATCAGTTCAGCGGCAGAGAGCTTCTGACGCCGGACGAGGTGCGTATGCTGGACAACCGCTACGCCCTTTTGTTTATCCGGGGCGAGCGTCCGGTTATGGATGAAAAATACGACATTTTGAAACACCCGAACATTGCGCTGACCGAGGACGGCGGCGCAGCCCCCTATGAACACGGTGGGACGGAAAACGCCGTTGCGACGCTCTCGTTTGCAGGCGCTGCCGCCGAAACGCTGTCTGAACTAAGTGAACCCATACCCGATTATGAGCTTCTTTCCGACGAGGATATAGAAGCTCTTTTTTAATGTAAGGAGGATGAACCTATGAAGAACACCAAAAAGACCGCAAACAAGCTGCCCGTGCCCGGCAAGGTCAGAAAGGGCGTTCGTTTCTACTGCGCCGCTGTGCTGTCAGTCGCTCTTGTGCTCGGCTGCTCCGTCACGGCCTTTGCCGCCAATGACCCGATCGCCGTCGTGAACAACCTGAGCGATTTCATTTTCGGATTGATCCGCGCGGTCGGCCTGATCCTGCTCGGCTGGGGCATCGTGCAGGTGGGACTTTCGTTTCAGTCCCACGACCCCAGCCAGCGCAGCAACGGCTTTCTCACCCTTGCGGGCGGCATCGTCATCACCTTTGCCAAAGAAATTCTCAACCTAATCACGGGCTGAAAGGAGGCCGCAAATGGAAAAGTGCGAGTGTTATATCCACTCCCTGAAACAGGGAGAAACCCATGTGCTTGGTGAGGCGACGATCCTCAAACGCATCGGGGACAACGACTACCTTGCCGAATACAACGGTGTGAAGTGCCACGCCATATTCAATTCCTTTGCCGGGCGCTACTTTGTAGACGATGTGTACGGCGTGATTCGCAGTTCGCCCGACCGGGACAGCAGATAAATGACACGGGCACGGGGCAGGTCACTTTGGCCTGCCCCTATTTGCCGGAAAGGAGGAAGCTGTGAAGAAATACAGCATTATTTACGCAGACCCGCCTTGGCGGTACAAGGTCTATTCTAAAAAGGGGCTTGGCCGCTCAGCCGAATCCCACTACCCGACAATGGAACTGGAAGATATACGGGCGCTGCCGGTCGGCACGCTGGCCGCCGATGACTGTGTATTGTTTCTATGGACAACGATCCCGCTGCTGCACGACTGCTTTTCGGTCATGCGTGCATGGGGCTTTTCGTATAAGACGGTGGCTTTCGTATGGATCAAGCAGAACCGCAAGTCCGACAGTCTGTTTTGGGGCATGGGACACTGGACGAGAGCCAATGCGGAGTTCTGTATGCTTGCCACCAAAGGACACCCCAAACGCCGCTCGGCCGGTGTGCATCAAGTCATCCTCTCCCACATTGAGGAACACAGCAAGAAGCCAGAAGAAGCGCGGCGGCGCATCGTCGAGCTGATGGGCGATCTGCCCCGCATTGAACTGTTCGCCCGTCAGAAAGCGGACGGATGGGATGTTTGGGGCAACGAGGTTGCCTGTGATGTTGCGCTGACGGGAGGTGAGCCGAATGTCGGATAACTGGGTCGTACAGAATCTCGAAAACGCACTCGAAACTTGGAACGAAAAGCTGGCAGAGATCTGGCAGCTCATTACGCAGTCGCCGGAGCAATTTAAGGGCGGCACGATCTGGAATGTGATCGTCGGCATCCACGGTGCGGTGCAGGCCATCGGGTTTGCGCTGCTCGTTTTGTTCTTTGTGGTGGGCGTGATGAAAACCTGCGGCAGCTTTGCAGAGCTGAAACGGCCGGAGCACGCCCTGAAAGTGTTCATCCGCTTCGTCCTTGCCAAAGCCGCCGTCACATACGGCTTGGAGCTGATGATTGCCCTGTTCAACATCGTACAGGGGCTGATCTCCACCATCATGAACGCCGCAGGCTTTGGGGCGGCGCAGGAAACCGTGCTGCCCGCCGAGATCGTGACCGCCGTGGAGGATTGCGGCTTTTTTGAAAGCATCCCATTATGGGCAGTGACCTTGATCGGCGGGCTGTTCATTACGGTCTTGTCATTTATCATGATCATGACCGTGTACGGCAGGTTTTTCAAACTATATCTCTATACGGCCATTGCCCCGGTCCCGCTCTCGGCCTTTGCGGGCGAGCCGTCGCAGAACATCGGCAAAAGCTTTATCAAGAGTTATGCCGCCGTCTGCTTGGAGGGTGCAATCATCGTGCTTGCCTGCATCATCTTCTCGCTGTTCGCATCCAGCCCACCCGTCGTCGATCCCGATGCTGCGGCGGTGACGCAGGTATGGTCGTATGTAGGCGAGCTGATCTTCAATATACTGGTGCTTGTCGGTGCCGTCAAAATGGCAGACCGTGTTGTGCGTGAAATGATGGGACTGTAAGGAGGAAAAATTTTGGAAGTGAAAATCAATCGGGAGATCCGCAACTATACGGAATCCATGTTTTTCGGACTGTCCATGCGGCAGTTCGTTTTTTCTGTCTTGGCGATCCTCGTTGCCGTAGGGCTGTACTTTCTGCTGAAACCCCACTTCGGGACGGAAACCGTCAGTTGGATGTGTATTCTTGGTGCCGCACCCTTTGCGGCGCTGGGCTTTATCACTTACCACGGTATGACCGCCGAGCAATTCCTCTGGGCGTGGCTGCGCTCGGAACTGTTAGAACCGAAAGAGCTTCGCTTTGAGGCATCAAATCTCTACTATGAAGCGCTGAAAGACAAATTGGAGGGAGGAAAATCATGATCAAAACGCTGAAAAACTTGCTGAAACAGGACAAGGAGCGGTACACCGTGCCCCGCAAGGTGCAGGATGTGATCCCTATCCGCCGCATCTGGAAGGACGGCATTTTTCAGGTGGGCAGCCGCTTTTCCAAGACCTATCAGTTTACCGACATCAACTACCTTGTGGCAAGCCGTGAGGACAAGGAGCAGATGTTCCTTGCCTATTCGGAGCTGCTGAACAGTCTGGATTCCGGGGCGACGACGAAAATCACCATCAACAACCGCAGACTGAACCGGGCAAATTTCGAGCAGTCGATCTTGATGCCCATGCGGGGCGATGCTTGCGATGTGTACCGCAGGGAATACAATCAAATGCTGCTTGACAAGGCTACCGGTGCCAACGGCATCATTCAGGAGAAATATATCACGGTGTCGGTCTGCAAAAAGGACATTGAAGAAGCCAGCACCTACTTTGCCCGGATCGGCGCTGACTTGATTGCCCATTTTGCCGCCCTCGGCTCCAAGTGTACCGAGCTGGATGCCGCCGAAAAGCTGCGGGTGCTCCACGACTTCTACCGTCAGGGTGAAGAAGCGGCGTTTCACTTCGACCCACAGGACATGATGCGTAAGGGACACGATTTCAAGGACTATATCTGCCCTAACTCGATGGAGAAAAGCAGCGACTGTTTGAAGCTGGGCGAGAAATATTGCCGGGTCTTGTTTTTGAAGGACTACGCCTCGTATATCAAAGACAGCATGGTCACAGAGCTGACCGATTTCAACCGGAATATGATGCTGTCGATCGATGTTGTGCCGATTCCCACCGACGAGGCCGTGCGGGAGGTGGAGAACCGTCTGCTCGGTATCGAAACCAACATTACCAACTGGCAGCGCAGGCAGAACGCCAACAACAATTTCTCCGCCGTCGTCCCCTATGATATGGAGCTCCAACGCAAGGAGAGCAAGGAATTTCTGGACGACCTGACCACGAGGGATCAACGGATGATGCTGGCGGTCATTACGATGGTCATTACCGCCGACGACAAAAAACAGCTCGACAGCGACACCGAAACGGTACTTGCCGTGGCACGAAAGCATATGTGCCAGCTCGCCGTGCTGAAATTCCAGCAGTTCGACGGGCTGAACACCGTTCTCCCCATCGGCACACGGAGGATCAATGCGTTCCGTACCCTCACCACCGAGAGCCTTGCGGTGTTTATGCCCTTTAAGGTGCAAGAAGTGCAGGACAAGGGCGGTATTTACTTCGGAGAGAACGCTATTTCCCACAACCTCATCATGTGCAACAAAGCAAATCTTCTGAACCAGTCGGCGTTCCTGCTGGGTGTGCCCGGTTCGGGCAAATCGTTCAGCGCCAAGGAGTTGATCGCTTTTCTCATTCTCGACACCACCGATGATGTGCTGATCTGCGATCCCGAAAACGAATTTGGTGCGCTGGCGGCGGCTTTGGGCAAGGAAACGGCGACCGTCATTCATATGGCGGCAGGCGGCAAAGATCGTTTGAACGCCATGTATATGGTGGACGGCTACGGCGAGAACAACCCCATTGTGGAGAAATCGCAGTTCATCATGTCCCTTGTGGAGCAGATCGACAAGGCCGGTGTCGGCCCACAGCAGAAATCCATCATCGACCGCTGCACGGCGCTGGTGTATCAGGACGCCGAGCGGACGGGCAAGCCCGCTACGCTCTGCGACCTGCGAAACAAGCTGTTGGAACAGCCCGAAGAAAAGGCAAAGGAGATCGCCTTGTCGCTGGAGCTGTTCACCACCGGCTCACTGGATATTTTCGGTCACGAAAGCACCGTCGATCTCGACAAGCGCATCGTCGTATTCGATATTCACGGCCTTGGCGAGCAGTTGAAGCCGACGGGATTGCTGGTGATCACCGACACCATTCTCAACCGTGTCACCCTTAACTGGAAGAAGGGCAAGCGCACCCACATTTTCATCGACGAATTTCATGTCGTGTTTGAAAACGAACAGAGCGGCATTTTCTTCAACTCCGCATGGCGGCAGTTCCGCAAGCGCAACGGTTATCCCACCGCCATCACGCAGAATGTGGAATACCTGCTGGATTCCGTGCAGGCGAGCACCATGCTCTCCAACTCCGAGTTCGTGGTCATGCTCAATCAGGCGTTTTCCGACCGTGCCAAGCTCTCGAAGCTCCTGAACATCTCCGACGAGCAAATGAGCTATGTCACCAACGCCGACGCAGGCTGCGGGCTGATCAAATACGGCTCGGCGCTTGTGCCGTTTATCAACCGTTTTCCCAAAGATACCGACCTTTACCGCTTGATGACGACGCGCCCCGGCGAGGGTGTGTTCGGCAGCGGAAACGCATCTTAAAGGAGGCTATGTATGAAAAGCAAATACCTGATGATCGGGGCGGCCGTATGTGCCGCCCTTTTCCTTTTCTCCGGCATCATGCTCTGTCGGCAGTATGCGGACGGAAAACAGGCCACCGAAGCCTTTGAACAGGTCGCCGCACTGGTGGAAACCAAGCCGTTGCCGGAGCTGACGGCATTTGAAAAGTATCGGGCGGTGCAGGAACAGAACAGTGACTTTGTGGGCTGGCTCTCCGTTCCCGGCACGAACATCGACTATCCCGTGATGCAGACCGTGGACGAGCCGAATTTCTATCTGAAACGGGGTTTTGACAAGCAGTACAGCGATTACGGCGTGCCCTATGTACAGGAAAACTGCGACATTGCGCTGTCCGACAACTGCGTGATCTACGGCCACCACATGAACAACGGGACGATGTTTACCGATCTCTGCAAGTATGAAAACGAGGACTTTTATAGAGAGCACAAGACCATCCATTTTGATACGCTATCTGGCTTTGGCGAATATGAGATCGTGGCGGTGTTCAAGACCGTCGCCTATTCCGAGCAGGGCTTCAAGTATTACCACTTTACCCGTGCGGAGTCGGCGGAGGACTTTGATGATTATATCGCCCAATGCAAGGCACTTTCTCTTTATGACACCGGCGTAACGGCGGAATACGGCGACAGGCTGATCACGCTTTCTACCTGCGAATACAGCCGCAAAAACGGGCGCATGGTCGTTGTTGCCAAGCGGATCGCCGCGCCCTCTGCGGAGGTGGGCAGTGATGCCTGACATCAAAACGAGAGATGTGGTCAAGGGAACGGTAAAGGTGATCGACAAATCGGCGGTGGCCGCTGAGCGGATGAAGGATGCCTATGTCCGCACCAAGGACAAGGCGGAGCACGGCGTCTTTGCGGCGGAATCCTCTCCCGAAGAATACGCCGCCGACCGCACTTTGACCGGGGTGGAAACGGCAGCTCACGAAGCCGCATACAGGGTGGATAAGGCTAACCGCAAGGGTGTAAAGGTCACCAAGCAAAACATCTCCAAGGCAAAAGAGCACTTTCAGTTGAGAAAGGCGGATTTACCAAAGAAACCGGTGCATAACACCATCAAAGCAAATAGCCGCAGTAGTCAGGCGTTTGCTAGTTCCACAAGGAAGACGGCTGTCAAGGCTACTACTACCGCTGTTAAAGCCGTAATTGCCAAAGCGAAGGCCTTAGCCGCAGCTATCGCCGCCGGTGGATGGGTCTCTGTCACCGTCATCATCGTAGTCTGCCTGATCGGGCTGATCGTCGGCTCTTGTTTCGGCATCTTCTTCTCCGGCGAGGGCAGCGGCACGGGGCAAACTATGCGGCAGGCTGTGCAGGAAATTAACGCCGACTATCAGTCGCAGATCGATACCGCAAGGGCAAATCTCACCTATGATGAGCTGGAGATGTCCAGCTCCCGTGCCGTCTGGCCGGAGGTGCTGGCCGTGTATGCGGTGAAAACCACCACCGACCCCAACGATCCGCAGGAGGTCGCCACGGTGGACGATGCCAAGAAAGCCATCCTCAAAGATGTTTTCTGGCAGATGAATGAAATATCTTCTCACATTGAGAGAAAGCCCGGAAAGATTATCACCGAAACCGATGACGGCCACGGGAACATCGTAGAAACCATTACAACAGTCACACACACCTACCTTTATATTACGGTCAGCCACAAGACCGCCGAAGAAATAGCAGACCGTTTCAACTTCAACGCCGATCAGCGGCAGCAGCTCTCTGAATTGCTTGCCGAGGAAAACCGCAGTATGTGGTCAGCCGTCCTTTACGGCATTTACTCCGGGGACGATGCTATCGTCACGGTGGCCTTGTCGCAGATCGGCAATGTGGGCGGTCAGCCCTATTGGTCATGGTATGGATTTAACTCCCGTGTGGAGTGGTGCGCCTGCTTTGTATCTTGGTGTGCGAATGAGTGCGGCTATATCGACAGCGGCGTTATTCCGAAGTTCGCAGGCTGTGTCAATGGGTTGCAGTGGTTCAAGGACCGTGGACAATGGCAGGACGGCAGCTTTGAGCCGTCTGCCGGTCAGATCATTTTCTTCGATTGGGACAACAAGGGCTCATCCGGTCCGCAGGACGGGCAGTCCGATCATGTCGGCATCGTGGAGAAATGCGAAAACGGCATTGTCTACACCATCGAGGGCAATTCCGGCGACAGCTGCCGACAGCGCCAATATCCGGTGGGATACTACGAAATTTTAGGCTACGGTATTCCGGAATAGATAAGAAAGAGCACGAAAAACCATATATGATGGCATTTGTTCATTTTTCTTGGCGCGAACGCAACCCCACCATGAGAAACAAAACGCGGGCGGTGCTGTTGCACCGCCCGCTTACTATGTAGAATTACTCTGATTGTTGTGAACAGCCGTCCATATACTGGCAGACGCGTGCTGCATCTTTCTTACATTTCGCCTTGCTGCCATAAGTCAATGCAACGACCCACGGCTGTCCGGCATCTGTTTCAAACGTCTGCCGGTAGTTCACGGTTTGGCCCCTTTCTATCCACTGTCCGCTTATGTCCTGATTGGAAAAGCAAAGTATCGTATCATGAATCCAATGATAGCTACAAACGTCTCCTTCCACACAAATACACAGATGGATCTGCTCGCTCCATGGTACGAACACAGGTTCCGAACGCTTGGGGTCTACAACCGCAAAACCCTGCTGGCTGACTTCAATCATCGTGCGGTATCCAGCTGATTTCATGATATAAACCAATGCCGCGGCGTAACCAAAAACGAATACCGTCACCAGTACCCACACGAAAACCAGTTCCCCTTTTGTAAGAATCTTGTATCCATCCGGGAACATGGCATAGGCAAAGAAACCCAAAATAACAATAACCGGCATCGTGCAGCCGCTTATCACGCCCTTTTTATTGGGCTGAAAAAGCAACTTTTTCATAAGATCACCTCCAAAACTTGCTTATCAGCCCGAAAGTGAAGAAAAACAGTTGGCGTGTTGAATGAACTACAGCCTTTGCCATTCGACTGCTAGTACTCTTTAACAAGCGATCAGTCCCAGCAGTAACAGCAGAATTTATACTTGCTTGCGAAGCCGTAATTGCAGTTTTTGAAAGGCTAATACGCTTACTATGATTATTATTTTTATTACTTCTTGTTTGGAACATTTGAATTGATACTTCAGCCACGACCGGCGCTACAACATCTCTCAAAGCGGTAAGTGCTACTCTTCCCACCTTACTCGTTCTCGTTATTTTGGCCGGTATGCCAACACTTGAAACAGCGCCCAAAACTCCTTCTACCGCAACGCTACCCCAATTAATATCAGCGAATTTCGTGCCTGTCATCAGTTGGCCTAAAACTTCAAGGCCTGCGCCGATTACAGCACCCGCAATGACATTCCATATCTCTCCGTCCGCATCAACCCGCATAATCGGATTATTCTCGCAATATGCGAACATATTGGCGCTGAGGAAGCCGTTGGCATCGGTGGTGGCGAAGGTGTCGGCGTTGATGAACCGGCAGATGGCCGGGTCATAATAGCGGCTCTGGAGATAGTAGAAGCCGGTCTCGGCGTCATAGTAATAGCCGCGGTAGCGCAGGGGGTTGAGGTTGGCGATGCTGGTGGGATCGGTGAGGACTTTCGCACTGCTGTCATACACCGTGCAGTTGCCCCAGGCGTCATAGTCGTAGGACGCAGCGATCTTGCCGCCCGAATCGAGGATGGCGGACACATCCCCCTGTGCATTGACAAGGTAATAGTACAGCTCCGCCGCCGACCCGTGCTTATAGATCACCGCGAAGGGCTGGCTGCTGTCGTCATAGACGAACTCAAGAGCGTTGTTATCGCCCCAAGCCTGCCGCATGACCTTGCCGGAGAGCGTCGTGTAGGAATAGGTCGTATCACCGACCTGCTTGTTGCTGCGGACGCCAGACATGTCGTAGGTGTAGGACACCTGCTCGCCGTCCACCGTCGCGGAGGTGAGCTGGCGGCCCTTCGTCCACGTGAAGGAATAATCCTTGCCGTTGTAATACGTGACCGGGTTGCCGGAGGACGGGACGCCGCTCGTCTGGGTCTGGCCTTCGTAGAGAATGTCCTTCGTCGTGCCGCCGACTGTCACGCTCGTGAGCAGGTCGGGCCACGAGGGGTTCGTGTAGCCGAAGGACTTCGTGACCGTGCCGTCTTTCGTAATACTCCGGATGTTGCCCGCCGTGTCGTAGGCGCTGCGGCGCAGCGTGATACAGCAGGCAACGGTAATGATCTGTGGTTGTGTGTCAACGGTTAAACGCATCATAGTGACCACTTATCCATCTTTCTCCGCTGGCGGTGCAAAAGCACCGCCAGCACTTCTTATTCAAAGCTGCTTCCTTTGCTCGGTTATAATTTCAATAAGCACTTCCTGCGCAACAATATGCAATTCATCTCCAGAAAACATCTGAAACAACAGGTAAAGAGAGTCCTGAGCAAACGCACCGCATTTTGGAATATACACCTGCAGATACGAAAAATCTTTTTCCACAGTTAGTGAAACAAGTGTTTCTGAGCTTCCATATTCCTTGCCTTTGATCGCTAATGCAATTTCTACATTTTTAAATGTTAAATCGTATGCAACACCAAAAGTTGAATTGGTCAATGCAATTTTTATGCATTTATCCTCACTATCATATCTGATGCTCTCCAGCTTTGCATCATGAACATAACTTCTGTATAAAAGTTCTTTTAACAAGTTGGCATTACTTTTATCAAATGCAAGCATCGTTTCATCTCCTATATCCTATATTATTTAAGACGAAAATAGGTTGTAGCATATGGTTCAGGCACAATCATTCCTGGATAATAATGTCCAGTCCCGTGTATATGATAATGTGGCCCATTTAGATAGTTTGGATTTTCATCCCACCGAAATATTTCCACGTTTGAATATGGATCCATCCAGCTGATAATTGCTCCGTTCTTTGTCCCTGGCCTATGAACTTTAATCAAGCCAACCGGATTGAACGCGTTTGGATCAACTGGAAAAAGCACAGGGGGATCAGGTTCTTTTTGAATCTCTTGTTTTTCTTTTGCTTTTGGTACTGAAGCTGTTTGCTTTGTTACAGCTCCGCCAATTCCATACCCTATAGCACCTGGAGTTAGCAATGTGGCACCAAATGCAGCTTCACAAGCACTATTGACAGCGTCCTGAAAACCGGGGGATGAACAAATACCTACAGCCAAAGCAGTTGCTACAAGTGCTACGCCGAAGGTGATCAAAGCCACTGTCGCTGTAATTGCAAAGTTACCAGTAGGATCAGTCGTATTTACAGGATTGTTCGCACAATATGCAAACAGATTTGCCCCAATAAACCCATCTGTAAATAACCCGTCGGCGTTGATGAACCGGCAGATGGCCGGATCATAGTAGCGGCTCTGGAGGTAGTAGAAGCCGGTCTCGGCGTCGTAGTAATAGCCACGGTAGCGCAGTGGGTTGAGGTCGCCAATCGCCGCGTCGCTGCTGTCGTACACCGTGCAGTTGCCCCAGGCATCATAGTCGTAGGATGCAGCGATCTTGCCGCTCGAATTGAGGATGGCGGACACATCACCCTGTGCATTGACAAGGTAATAGTACAGTTCCGTCTCCGACCCGTGCTTGTAGATCATGGCAAAGGGCTGGCTGCCGTCGTCGTAGACAAACTCAAGCGTTTTGCCGTCCCACTGCTGGCGCATGACCTTGCCGGAGAGCGTCGTGTAGGTATAGGTCGTATCACCGACCTGCTTGCCGCTGCGGACGCCGGACATGTCGTAGGTGTAGGAAATCTGCTTGCCGTCGACCGTTGCGGAGGCGAGCTGGCGGCCCTTCGTCCACGTGAAGGTATAATCCTTGCCGTTGTAATATGTAACCGGGTTGCCGGAGGACGGGACGTCGCTCGTCTGGGTCTGGCCTTCGTAGAGAATGTCCTTCGTGGTGCTGCCGGACGTCACGCTCGTGAGCAGGTCGGGCCACGAGGGATTCGTGTAGCCGAAGGACTTTATGACCGCGCCGTCGGTCGTGACGCTGCGGATGTTGCCCACCGTGTCATAGGCGTAGGCGCAGGACACGCTGCCGTCGGTCTCGGTCGCAAGCTGGCCCTGTGCGTCGTAGGCATACGTCTTCGAGGCGGCTGCCGCGGGCACATTCGTGCCGCCGGTCGTGACCGTCTGGATGTTGCCGGCCGCGTCGTAGGTATAGTCGAAGCTGCGGCTGCTCGAGCCGAACGTGTAGGCCGTGCTCGCCAGACGCGTACCCATCCGGTTGCAGCCGTCATCCTCCGCGATGACCGCATAGGTATAGCCGCGGGTGTAGACCGTGGTCGTGCCCCTGTTCTGGTTGGGCACAGTGACCGTCTTTTTCTCAAGCTGGCGCAGGTCATTGTACTCGTACTTAGACGTGACGTCGAGCTGGCCCGGGATCGTGGTCGTGATGGCGCTGATCGTGCCGTCGACCGAGCTGTCGGTCGTGCCGTCGGCCTTGACGCCGGTGTAGGAATACTGCTGCCGGTAAAGGCCCGTGCCGAACTGCCACGACTGCGACGTCATGCGGTTGGCGGCATCGTACATATGCTGCGTGGACTGGATGAGCGCGCCGTTGGCCGTCGACTGGCGCGAATGGATGAGGCGGCCGAGGCTGTCGTACTGGTAGCTGTACTGCTCCGTGACCGCGCCGCTGCCGTCCGTGACGTACTGCCGCGCAAGGTCGTTGTCGCCGCTGTAGTCGTAGTGGTAGGTTGTACCGTCATTATACGCAGCGGTGCGCTGCCTGTCAAACGCGTCATAGGTGTAGCTGACACTGTCGCCGTTGCCGTAGGCCATCGTGGTCAGGCGGCCGTTGTTGACGCTCCCATCGTAGCTATAGGACGCGAGGGTGACGGGGGAGGTGTACCCCGTCTGCTCCGCGCTCGAGGCGCAGACCTGCACGCGCGTCATGTTGCCGAAGGCGTCATAGTTCAGCAGGTAGTGCTGCCAGAAGCCCGTCGAGCCCAGATACCCTTTGCGGATGAGGTCGCTCAGCTGCGCGCGGTCGTAGGTATAGCGGATGGAGGCGACACCGTTGATGTACGTGAGGGCGGTGCGGTCGCTGCCGGTGCAGTAGCGGTAATCCTGCTGCGTGCCGTTGGCCGCCGTCGTCCTGTACAGGCGCGCAGCGCCGGTGTCGTATGCGTACCCCGTTGTGATGCCGTTGACGTCCACGGCCTGCGTGCGGAAGCGGCGGGTGCTGTCGTAGACGTTTTGGGACTTGAGATAGTCCCCGCTGTACCCCTTGCGCGTCATGCTCGTCGTGGGGCTGCCGGAACCGTTGTGGTAGGTGTAATTCGTCAGGCCGGCCAGCGTATCCTCCTGCAGGTTGTTGCTTGCGTCGTACCACAGCGTGTGCTTTGCGCCGCCGGGCGTGGTATAGCTCTTGAGACGCTGGGAGTCCGTGAAGTACTCGCTCGCCGTTTTGGCGCTGCCGTCCGTCGCCGCGACGGGGTTGCCCTTGCTGTCGTAGCTGTAGGTCTCCGCCGGTTCGAGCACGAGGCTGATGTCCGTGAAATATGCTTCGTTGGCGTTGTAGTCATAGGCGCAGCGCACCGTGATCTCTTTGACCCACTCGTCGCGCTTGCCCGGCACGATGACACCCGATGCAAACTGCCAGCCCGCGTAGTCCCCGTTGAAGCTCACGTACTGGTTTTCGGTCGTGCCGTCGGTATAGGCGATCTCTGCGACAAGGCCAAAATACCGCTCGTAGCCGTGGACGTGCTTGCGGGCCGTGCCGCCGACGCTCGTCGCCTTGCCCCAGCCGGAGAGCAGGAACGTCGCCTCGTCTGCCGGGAGATTGAGCGGGATGACCTGATGCGTGCGCGCGTAGCCGGTCATCGTGCTGCCGATGTGCATGGACTTGCTGTTCGGCTGGCCGGTGGGGTGCTCGTTGGTGATCGTGTATTTGTTGGCGGTCCAGAAGTCCGGTTTTCCGTTGACGAGCTGCGAGAATCTGCCGTTTTGCACCAGATTGATCTCGGACGCGGCCTCGCCCTTTTCGAGCAGCAGGTCATCGCAATAGGCCGTGCCGTCCGCCTTGTCCTGCAGGAAGGCCATGTAGTATGTGCCCGACGTTTCCGGCGTGAAGGTCACGCTGACCTTTTCCCAGCCGCGGCTGACCGAGGCGTCCGTTTGGTAGTTCACCCGTTCGCTCTTCCACGGCGAGCGGCTCGCCTGCGACAGATCGGCGATCTGGTCGGCCGTGAGCGCCGCAAGATACACGCTGCCGCCCGAATCGAACGCGGTCATGTCGCACGTGTTCACGTAGCCGGAGAAGGTGTAGGTCGTGCCTGCCTGCAGCGCGGCCTCGTGATACATGCCGCTGCCGGGCGCCGTGGTCTGGATCGAGGCGCTGCCGAGGTGCGTCCGGTTTCCGGACTGTGTGCCCGCCGAGGCGGACGTGCTGAACGGCAGCTGCGCCCAGCCGTCTGCGGCGCTGCCGGTGCAGGTCTCCAGGCCGGAGTTGGACAGCAGGTTCGGCGACGATGTGCCCATGGCCGCTGCGCCGGTCAGGCGGTTGTTCGTTTTGCTGGTGCCGTTGTTGCTCGTGTAGTTGGCAGCGCTGACGCCGAGCAGCTCCGAGCGGTCCGTGTTGCTGTCAAAGGCGCAGATCGTCTTGCCGGTATAGTCGAGAATGTAGCTGGTGATCGTGTCGTCCGCGGTATCTCGGGTATGATCCGGGCCGTAGAAACGGTACGATGTCTGCCGCACACCGTCGCGGTAGGCGTGGAAGGCACTGCCATACTGCCGCTGACCGTCCGCCGGCGCGCTGCCAGCGGTGAATTCCCGCACGCGGAACGTGGATCGGACGCCGAAATTGAAAATGTACGAGATCTCCAGACCGTACTGCGCCTCGCCGTCATACAGCGTGATCATGGTCCCGTTCGCCGGATCGTACTGGTAGTACGCACACGTGCCGTCCGCATACGTCACCTGCGTCAGGTGTCCGGCAGAGTCGTAGGTATAGCTCGTGGTGCGGCCGGCGTAGTCCGTCACGCTGGAGAGCCGGTCGCCGCTGTAGGTCAGGTTTGCGACCGTCTGGCTTGCGCCGTCGTGAATGGCCATGACGATCTGCACGAGCCGGTTGGTGGAAGCGTCCTTGACCGGCTTCCACGCGCTGCCGCTGCCGTATGCCGCATTGTAGGCAAAATAGATCGTGTTGCTGTTGTTGTCCGTGATGGAGATCAGGTAGCCGTTGTGGAACACCCATGTGCGGTACTTGTCCATGTCCGTCATGGTGTAAATCGTGTTGCCGCCGCTGGTGGACCTGACGATCTTCAGGCTGAGGCCGTCCTCGTCCTCATACGTGTTAGTTGCCGTCTCGCTGAAGTAATGCTCGGTGCCATCCTCGTCGTTATAGACCAGGTACGTCTTGTCGCCGACCTTACACTCCACCACCGTCTGCTGCGCGGAGAGCTTCCAGCCGATGCCGATGCGCATGGAAGAAAAATTCCGCGTGTGCAGGCCGACCGATCCGTTCTCCGAAAACCAGCTTCCGGAATATGCGCTGTTGTAGATGTGGCGCAGCGCGTAGGATGCCGGCTCGAGAGAGAGCGAGACATCCGTGCGGTCCAGCGTGAACTGGTTCGTGAAATTCTGGATGGAGAGATCACCCGCTTTTGCTGCCGAGGCCTCCTGATAGGTATAGTAGCTCTCCAGCCCGACCGGGTTGCGGTAGTACACCGCAAAATACGGGCTGTAGTCGTGGTATCCGCTGCCGATCAGGTTGGCAACACGGTAATTCTCGATGCAGTCCATTGTCTCGAGTATTAGGCCGATTGTCTCTGAACCAGTGACGGAACGTTCAACAATCGCTCGTGAAATATCCCATGTGATATATTCCCCGAGTGTGCCTTTACTAACCTTTTGGTAATCCAATATCGTGCGATCGAAAGATAATGCACCAGCATATACATCGTTCCATGTCAAGCTTGACACATTTGACACCGTTCCGTCACATATATGTGCTTCCACTGTTAGATTTCCGTCGGGTGCAGCTCCGCCAAAGTGGTTGGAAGCGAAGAAGCCTGCATGATACAGCGCAATCTCTGCCCGCACAGGAACACAACCGCTGGGGATTTCGGGCAAATTCAATTTCATATAAATGTCGCACGAACCGTACGAACGATCCTCAATATAACCACAATATTGATCTGCCGCATTCGGGGCAACGGAGTTCGGGGCTGCATAACGGATATACGTCGTCAGGACATTGCCCTTGTTGTGCAGCAGGATCGTCGGATCGAGCGTTACGGGATAGGCGCGCTCCGGCGCGTTCATCCACTCCGGGTCCGCCTCCACAGTCAGCAGATAACCGCCCGAGATGCGCTCGAGCCGATAGGCGGCGTCCTCCACCGATGTGACGTTGTTGGCATCCGCCAGAGACGGCGCCGGGATCTCGTAGATCACCTCGCCGCCGGCGCTGCGCAGCAGCACGGAACCATCGGCCTCGAGCGTCGGTGTCAGGCCCTGCATATTCAGCACAAACGAGTAGGCATACTGCTCCTGCTGTTTGTCAATGATGATGCTCTCTTTTACGTTATATCCATAGTTCTGGTACAGCAGGCTGACACCGTCCATCACGTTGTCGAACGCAACGCTGGAGCGGATTTTCTGCGGCTGGATCTTGTCTTTCTCCGCCAGCTTGCTGAAGGTGCGCATTTTGGCCCCCGGGTTTTCCATCCTGGCCGCCGCCGTGGACGTGACCAACGTATACGCCGCGTCGTCCAGCAGCGGCAGCTCCTCTGCCGTCTCCTGCTGCGGCGCATCCGTCTCCTGCTGCGGCGCATCCGTCTCCTGCTGCGGCGCATCCGTCTCCTGCTGCGGCGCATCCGTCTCCGCCGCGGCTTCCGCGGGCGCTCGCGGAAGGTCTGCCTCCGTCTGCTCCGCCTCCTGCGGCTGGTCGACGGTCTCCGGTGCCGCTGTTTCTTCGGGGGCTGCCGTTTCCTCCGCTGCCGGAACGTCCGGCGCGACCGCCACAACGTCGCGGCTGCTGCGCCGCGCCAGCGACATCGACACGCTCTGCCCCTGATACGCCGTCTCGAACAGGAAGCCGCTGTCGAGCGACGCGGCAAATTTCCGCGTCATGTCTCCCGCCTGGGCAACATACTGCTGACCGGTTTTCTGCAGCGTGTTGTCGATCTCCTCCCAGGACCCGTCCGCCGTCTGGTAGTGCACTGCCGTCTCGTACTCCACCAGCATGTAGCCCCCGTCCCGCAGCCGGAAATGCTTGACGGATTCCTCGCGCAGCGCGTCCTCCTCGCCGACGATCTCCGCATCGTCGTCCTTCATGGACACCGTTTCGCTGTCTGTACTGATGTCCAGATCGTTTGTTTCGTCGCCGACACCGAATGCCACCACCGGCAGCAGCTGCACCAGCAGCGTCAGCACAAGGATGAGGGATATGCTCTTCTTTACGCCTTCTTTCATATTTCTTTACCCCACAAAGTAAAATTTTGTACGTTTCTGTAAAAAAATGAAACGTATTGGTGTAATTATGACAAACCCATTTTCCTCTGTCAATACTGTTTTTATATTTTTGATAGAATTTATTAGAAAATATAATTCCAAAAGATGACCATGAAAAATGATCTCCTTCTCTCCGCTAAGATGTTCGCATGTTTTTTTGTTTTTTGGCTTGACTTTTGTTAATGGAGCTTCATTATAGTAAGTAATTGTTATAGCAGCGCCATTCATGTCAACTGTACAAGTATCGGCAAATAAGCGATGCAACAAATACGAAATCATATATCCCGCCAAATAAAAAAACGAATGTTGGCGGGCTGATTCATTGCGCGTATATCCCTCCAATCTGAGTTTTTTAGATTGGAGGGATTTTTTGTGTCTATTTGTTTACGAACCGCCTTCCCTGTAAAAAGTAGCAAATTTTATTTCATTCTATAGCCTGCGTTGCGAATGGTGAGTTCCTCAAAAAGTGCTCTCCGAGCAATGAAATATGTAGTAAAAACAGCCACCCCATATAGATTATACTCACTTGTTTTGCAGGCCTTCGCTTTCTGCAGATGCATTTTCCTATGTCTGCGCTTTTCGGTCTACAGCGTAGGCTGCCGCAGTCCTCCGCACGATTTGGATTTTCAAAATTCAAATCGAAACGGAGGAAAATATCATGGATGGAAACCATCCGAAACGAAGGAAGGACAAATACAATCCCTATACCATCGGCACGACCGGGGACGGCCGCCACTGGCTGACCTTTTCGGACGGACAGAGAAATCGGCATCATCTTGAGATCGATGCTGCCGTATTTGCGCTGTTTGATTCCTTTGAGTTGGACGACCTCTCCTATCTGAACGAAGTGGATCGCCACTATGAGCAATCGGAGCTTACGGAGGCATCGTTGTATGACCGGGCCGTGTATCGTCCGGCGACGGTCGAAGAAAGCGCTTTACAGAGCATGGAATATGCGCAGTTACATAGAGCGATCTCCGAACTGCCCGAAATACAAAAGCGGAGGTTGATCCTCTACTATTTTCAAGGCTTGACCTATGAGCAGATCGCAGGAATGGAGGGATGCACTTTTCAGGCCGTTGCAAAATCGGTTGCGGCCGCCGAAAAAAGATTGAAAAAATTTTTTGGAATAGGTGGTTGAAAAATAGCCTTTAAGTGAGGAAACAGGTGGAGAGGTACGAAAACTCTCTGCCTGTTTTCCTTTTCGGCAAGCAGGGATGGCCTTTGACAACCGAATACCCATTCATCAAGCACATTCCTATTGCCATTGCGAAAGCATGAGCCACATTAGCGGCTGCGCCACAATCCGCATTGCGGGGAGCGATATACAGTCGGCTATCACGGGCGGGTGGCTCCCGCCCCGGCGACGACCGGCAATAGGGCTAACGATACTCCCGTCCAGCCACAGTCCGAGCGTGATAAGCGGCATTTCGACCGTGAAGCCGTCGCAGGCAATGGGGGCGGTTGCGAGAGAACCTCGTGAGGGTGAAATCCCCGTGGAGCCGACAGCCATCGGCCGCTTGATGACTTCCCAATAGGAAATCGGGGTGTCGAGGACAAATAGATTTTCTTCAAAATACTACGGTCAAGCGGCGGGACGGGTCAGACGAAACAGAGAATGTTTTATCTCTCACCGACCTCCATTCTGTTCTGCCGCTTGACCTCTACATAGGCGGAAACGCCTAAATACACAAAGGAGGTCATCACAGAATGAACCACACATATTTGCGCGGCGATATGTATTACGCTGATCTGGGCCGGGGCATCGGCTCTGAGCAGGAGGGCTACCGTCCCGTCGTGATCATTCAGAATAATGTCGGGAACAAACACAGCCCCACGGTCATTATCGCTTCCATTACAAGCAAAACCGGCGTGAAAGCCAAACTTCCTACCCACTACTACATCGACGCCGAGGACGGCTTGGAGCTGCCCTCTATCGTCCTGCTGGAACAGCTGCGCACCGTCGATAAGCGCCGCTTGGGCAACTTCATTGGGCATCTGTCCGAAAAGCACATTTGCGGCATCAATCATGCGCTGGCAGTCAGCATCGGTCTGATTGAAAGCGTCCCGAAAAAACTGATCCTCTGCCTTTGCAGCACCTGCGTCGACAATTTCTACGGCACGGGTGCTTATTATTTGCGCAGGATCGACCCGCACCAAACGGCAAAAGACACTTGCACCTACTGCAACAGCAGAAAAGGTCTGGATTATGAGATTGTCCGCAAATAGCAGATGTTTTATCTGGAAAGCTGAATTTGCACAAGTGACGCTCCGCTTTTCGAGTGATATAATCTTCTTGTCTTACAGGACAAGCAGGTACAATCAAGTCGCTTGTGAGAAAGGAGTTATGTGGTTGGAACAGATTGTACCGAAATACTCTGTCGGAAAACGGACATACTCTGTCGATGAGATACGCTCCATACTGAATATCGGGCGCAGAAAAGCATATGAACTGTGCAATTCGGGAGAGTTCAAAATCGTCCGTATCGGCAGAACCATAAGAATTTCAAAACGCTCTTTCGATGAGTGGCTTGACAATATCACTGATAACGGAGGTATTTGATATGGCTTCAATCGTAAAGAGAGGTAAAACATATTCTGTCGTTTATTATGAGGGCGAGGGTTCAAATCGTCATCAAGTCTGGGAATCGGGGCTGAGCTATTCGGCAGCCAAATCCCGCAAAGCAACGATTGAATATGAGAAAGAACAGAACACCCATGTGGATCACAATGACATTACCGTAAGCGAGTTCTTGTATGAGTTCATCGAGAAATACGGTGAGAAAAAATGGGTGGCATCAACCTATGACGGAAATGTCGGCTTGCTCGAAAATTATGTTCATCCCTATTGGGGCGACAAAAAACTTCGCAGCATCCGCACCAAGACCGTCGATGACTTTTATCATTTTCTGCTGAACGAAGCAGAGCCGGCAACCAATATGGGCAAACCAAAACGGGAGCATATCAGCCCTTCAACCATTCATGACATCCACAAGGTTCTGCGATGTGCTTTCAATCAGGCGAAAAAGTGGGAGTACATTGCAAAAAATCCATTTTTGGATGCGACACTGCCGGAGCACAAGGAGGCTAAACGGGATGCCTTGACTCCCGAACAACTGCAAAGAGTGTTGGACTTTACTGACCGCACCGACATCTACGACTTATATGTGATGCACTGTGCGATACAGCTGGCATTTGCTTGTTGTATGCGAGGCGGCGAGGTCGGCGGAACGCAGTGGGAGCGCTTTAGCCGGAGTGATCAGGTACTATACATCGACCGTGTGATTGACCGTGTTGATAAGAAACTGATTGAAAAACTGCCCAAAATGGACATCCTTTTCCGCTTTCCAAACCTCTATCCAGGCACACGGACGGTGATTGTCTTAAAGCAGCCGAAAACGGAGGGCAGTATTCGTACCGTCTACATCCCTGAAACCGTTGCAAAGAAACTCGAAAAGCTCAGAGAGATGCAAATGAAGCTGAAACTGGAGCTTGGCGACGACGGTTATATGGATTATGGTCTGATTATCTGCCAAGCCAATGGCCGTCCGATTATGACCGAGCATCTGAATAAACGATTCAAGGAAGTCCTTATTGGCCTGAACGACCCGACGATCAATGTCGATAATGTCGTGTTTCACAGCTTACGGCATACGAGTACAGGCGTAAAACTTCGGCTCTCCAAGGGCGATCTGAAAGCGGTACAGGGTGATGGCGGATGGAACTCTCCCGATATGGTGACTAAGCGCTATGCGCACATCCTCGATGAGGATCGCCGTCGCCTTGCTGATGAGATGGAGCAATCCTTTTACAAAGGCAAGGCAGAAGAAGCGCCCGTTGCTGCCGCACCCGCGCTTGATGCGGAAGCGCTTGCGAGCCTGCTTGCCAGCAATCCCGAACTGCTCAAAATGGCTTTGAAGTCTGTCCAGCTTGCTAATAACACCTGATTTTCTCAGCAAAGAGCAAATTAGCAAAACGCACCGTATTAGCAAACGGGCTGAAAACCGAATTTAACAACCGCCAACAATGCGGTGCGTATTAGCAAGCTGCCAGCCGTGGAAATACGGAAAAGGTGATTGGTCTTGAGCACGAAACACAAAGCCTGCGATTAGCAATTAGCAAGCAGCCCAACACGGCAGAAAAAAGGAAAGCCGAAAACCCTTGAAAACAAAGGCTTTCGGCGTTGTTTGTGGCGCGCCAGAAGGAACTCGAATCCCCGACCTTCCGCTTAGGAGGCGGACGCTCTATCCAACTGAGCTACTGGCGCATATTTCATTTTAAGGGCGACCGTCCCTCTGGCGGGGAACGCTCTTGGTTCTCTTAGGAGGCGGCCGCTCTATCCAACTGAGCTACGGGGGCACAACAGCGCTATTTTAGCGCAAAGGACGGCGGGTGTCAATGACCGGCAGTTGGGAAACGGGATGATGCGGCGGGGCGGGGGCACGGTTGCGCGCGGCGGGAAATCATGGTATGATAAACAGACTGCGCAAAGGAGGTAGTCCCATGCGTCTCATCCGCGAGGAAAAAACCTTCATCCGGGAGGCCGTTTTGCTCATGCTCCCGATGATCTTGCAAAATTTTGTGACGTTTTCCATGTCCATGGCCGACACGTTCATGGTCGGCGTGCTCGGCGAGACGGCGCTCGCCGCCGTGACGATGGCCAACAGTCCGTTTTACGTCATGCAGCTGATGATCTTCGGCGTGCAGAGCGGCATGAGCGTGCTCGTGGCGCAGTACCACGGCCGCGGCGATCAGGAGGCCATCAACCGCGTGATGGGCATTGCGCTGTTCGTGTCCACGACGATCACGGGCCTGCTCGCCATCACGGCGTTCTGCATCCCGGAGCAGATCATGCGCGTGCTCACCAACAATGCCGACCTCGTCGCGCCCGGCGCGGCGTACACGCGCTACGTCGGCTTTTCGTATTTCTTCTCCGCCATCAGCGGCGTGTACATCGCCGCCCAGCGCAGCACGGAAAATCCCCGCCTCGGCGCGGCGCTGCTCACCGTGTCCGGCGTGCTGAACATCTTTCTCAACTGGGTGCTCATCTACGGCAAGCTCGGCGCGCCCATGCTCGGCTGCGCGGGCGCGGCCGTCGCCACGCTCATCAGCCGCGCGTTCGAGGTCGCGGTGCTGTGCGTGTATGCCGCCGTCAGCCGCCGGCTGCCGCTCATGCCGCGCGCGCTGCTGCACCCCGGCCGCGTGATCGCAAAGGACTTCGCCAAATACGCCCTGCCCGTCGTGTGCAACGAGTGTCTGTGGTCGCTCGCGTTTTCGCTCTACACGGTCATCATGGGGCATATGGACAATAACACGCCCATCCTCTCGGCCTACACCATCGCCGGGAATCTGCAGCGCATGATGACCCCGGCGTCGTTCGCCGCGGGCGGCGCGGCCGCCGTGCTCATCGGGCGGGAGATCGGCCGCGGCAACCGCGGCAGCGTGCAGCGCAAGGCGTGGGTGCTCGACGCTCTGGCGCTCGTCGTCGGATTCGTGTGCATGGGCATCATCGCGCTCGTGCGCAATGTGCTGCTGCGGCCGTACATCCTGCCGCTGATGCACATGGAGGGCGAAGCGTGCGACATTGCGATGTATATGATGGGGATCTTGATGCTCGTGCAGCCGGTGTCGAGCGTGAGCCTGACGAACATCGTCGGCGTGCTGCGCGGCGGCGGCGACGTGCGCTATGCGATGCTGTGCGACGTCGGGCCGCTGTACGCCGTGTGCCTGCCGCTGGCGGCGCTCACGGCGCTGGTGTGGAAGCTCGACATCCGGTATGTGTACCCGCTCATGTCGATCGATGTGATCGTGCAGATCTTTTTGTGTTTCCCGCGGCTGCGCTCCGGCAGGTGGATCCACGATGTGACCCGCGGCGCGGGGGAGCTGGAGGCGTGACGGAGGCATCGCCTTGCGGCGATGCAAACATCTCATCCGAGGCGGGCCTTGCCCCCTCGGGCTCCCCTGCGGCTCAGATGCTCTTGGGATGGTGTGCCATTCGCTTCGTGAGGAGAAGGCATTGCCAAAGGCGATGCAGGATCTCATCCGAGGCGGGCCTTGCCCCCTCGGGCTCCCCTGCGGCTCAGACGCTCTTGGGATGGTGCGCCATTCGCTTCGTGAGGAGAAGGCATTGCCAAAGGCAATGCAGGATCTCATCCGAGGCGGGGCTTGCCCCTCGGGCTCCCCTGCGGCGCAAATGGCTTTGAAATGAGACCATTCCTTCGGCAAGCAGCAGCGCGCATCCTTGCGCAAAGCTGCAAAATCAATGCCAGAATATGCGAAAAAGGCTCGCCCAATCGGGCGAGCCTTGTTCGGTGCAATCATTGCAATTCACACAGCGCGGGTGACCTTGCCGCTGCGGAGGCAGCGGGTGCATGCGTAGACGTGCTGGGGTTTGCCGTCCACGATGGCCTTGACGCGCTTCACATTGGGTTTCCAAGTGCGGTTCGAGCGGCGGTGAGAGTGGCTCACTTTGATGCCGAAGCTCAAGCCCTTGTCGCAAAACTGACATTTTGCCATTGGTTGAAGCACCTCCTTCTCTATTGTCTGCGAGAACAGCTTTCTCATAATAGCAGAAACCCCGGCCGATTGCAAGATGATTTTCACATTTTCTGCGCATTTTCCGTTCCGCGGCCGGAAAAAATGCCCGGCACGCTGCAAAAGCCGTTGCCAAACGCCGCCGCTTTGGGTACAATGGGAAGCGGGGGAGCAGGTGCTCCGCCCGGACGAAACAACTTCGCCGCCGCACCGGCGGCTTTACCGGAAAGGAGGCGCGCACGATGGGCGCACCGCATTATACCGTCGCGCTGCAAAAGATCGCCGCCGAGCAGGGGCTGACCGTTCTGCACGCGGCCCAGGACTACGCCACGCGCGAGATCCGCACCGCCGACGTCAACCGCCCGGGGCTGCAGCTCGCCGGGTTTTACAACTACTTCGACCCCGAACGGCTGCAGATCATCGGCCGCGTCGAGAGCACGTATCTCGAGACGCTGACCCCCGACCAGCGGCGCGAACGCTTTGAGCAGTTCATGCGCTACAACATCATCGGTCTCGTTATCTGCCACGGGATGGACCCGTTTCCCGAGTGCCTGGAGATGGCCGAAAAGTACGACCGCAACCTCTTTCTCGTGCGCAAGGACACGTCGGAGTTCATGGCCGACCTCATCGCCTCGCTCTCGAGCTATCTCGCCCCGCGGCTGACGCAGCACGGCGTGCTCGTCGAGGTGTTCGGCGAGGGCGTGCTCATCACGGGCGACAGCGGCGTCGGCAAGAGCGAGACGGCGCTCGAGCTCATCAAGCGCGGCCACCGCCTCGTCGCGGACGACGCCGTGGAGATCAAGCGCATCAACCGCACGACGCTCATGGGTTCCGCGCCCGAGATGATCCGCTACTACATGGAGCTGCGCGGCATCGGCGTGATCGACGCGCGGCAGATCTACGGCGTCGGCGCGGTCAAGCCCGAGACGCGCGTGGATCTCGTCGTGCAGCTCGAGCCGTGGGAGGACGGCCGGGCCTATGACCGGCTGGGCCTGACGACGGAATACTGCGAGATCCTCAATGTGCGCGTGCCGTGCGTGACGATCCCGGTCGGGCCGGGGCGCAACCTCGCGGTCATCCTCGAGCTCGCCGCCATGAACAACCGCCAGAAGGGCATGGGCTACAACGCGGCGCAGAAGCTCGCCGACGAGCACGACCGCGGCATCGACCTCGGCATCGGGTTCTGACCCGGAAAGGAACAGGAAGTTATGACGAATCTGGACCCCATCGTCCGCGCGCTGCGCGAGCAGCTGCCGGAGCTGGAGCTTTTGGAATACGAACCGATGCGCGCGCACTGCTCGTTTCGCATCGGCGGGCCGGCGCGCGCGCTCGTGCGCCCCGCGTCCGCGGAGGAGACGGCGGCTGTCTGCCGCATCGTGAGAGACGGCGGCGCGCAGCCGCTCCTCATCGGCAACGGCACGAACCTGCTGATCACCGACGGCGATGTTGACCGCATCGTCGTGCAGATGGGCGAGCGCATGGCGGACGTGGCGCGCACCGACGCGACGCACCTGCGCGCGGGCGCGGGCATCCCGCTCGCGCGGCTGGCGCAGGCGGCGCTGGGCTATGGGCTCGCGGGGCTGGAATTTGCCCACGGCATCCCCGGCTCGCTGGGCGGCGCGGTGTCGATGAACGCGGGCGCTTACGGCGGCGAGATGAAGGACGTCGTCGTCTCCACGCGCTATCTTGACCATGACCTGAACCTGTGCGAGGCCGTGGGCGCGGCGCATGATTTCGGCTACCGGCACAGCGTGTTTTCCGACACGGACTGCGTCGTGCTCGGCAGCACGCTCGCGCTCACGCCGGGCGACCCGGCGGAGATTCGGGCGCGTATGCTCGACCTGAGCGAGCGCCGCCGCAGCCGCCAGCCGCTCGACCTGCCGAGCGCGGGCAGCACGTTCAAGCGCCCCGCGGGGGGCTACGCCGCTGCGCTCATCGACGCGGCCGGCCTCAAGGGCTATGCCGTCGGCGGCGCGCAGGTGAGTGAAAAGCACGCGGGCTTCGTCGTCAACCGCGGCGGGGCCACGTTTGACGATGTGCTGCGGCTCATGGACCACATCCGCAGCGAGGTGCTGCGCACGTCCGGCGTGGAACTTGAGCCGGAAGTGAAGATCATCCGGGGGTGACGGAATGGAATTTCTGATCGTATCGGGCCTGTCCGGCGGCGGCAAGAGCCGCGCGGCCGACGTGCTGGAGGATCTGGACTTTTACTGCGTGGACAATATGCCCACGGCACTGCTGACGAAGTTTGCAGAGCTCTGCCTTGCCACGCGCGGACGGTATGAAAAGGTCGCGCTCGTGACGGACATTCGCAGTCAGGAGAGCTTTTCCGAGCTGTTTGCCGCGCTCGGGGAGCTTGGGAGCATGGGCGTGCACTACCGCATTCTGTTCGTCGAGGCGTCGGAGAGCGCCATCGTGCGCCGCTACAAGGAGTCGCGCCGGCCGCACCCGCTGCAGGCCGAGAGCGGCTGCTCTCTGCCCGAGGCCGTGCGCCGCGAGAGCGAGCTGCTCGCCCCCGTGCGCGAGCGCGCAGACTTCGTCATCAACACGACGGGCCTCACGCTCGCCATGCTGCAAAAGCGCATCTGCGAGTATTTTGCCGACGGCGGCACGCGGCGCGACATTCTCGTCAACGTCGTGTCCTTCGGCTTCAAGTACGGCATCCCGATCGACGCCGACCTCGTGTTCGACGTGCGCTTTCTGCCGAACCCGTTTTACGTCGAAAAGCTCCGCCCCATGAGCGGCATGGACGCCGAGGTGCAGGAATACGTCCTGCGCAGCGACGTGGCGAAAAATTTCCTCTCCAAGCTCACCGACATGGTCGATTTTCTCCTGCCGCAGTACGCCGCCGAGGGGCGCTATGCGCTCACGATCGGCATCGGCTGCACGGGCGGGCAGCACCGCAGCGTGGCCGTGGCCAAGGTACTGACGGACTACCTCGCCGCGCGCGACGCCAACGTCTGCCTGCGCAACCGGGACTTTCCCAAGACCTGACGGAGGCGCGCCATGTCCTTTGCATCCGAAGTGAAAAACGAGCTGTGCCGCGTGCCGGTCAGCCGCCACTGCTGCGCCGTGGCCGAGGCCTACGGCGTGCTGCTGTACTGCCACACGTTCACGACGCGGGAGATCCGCATCGTCACGGCGTGCGACGCCTTTGCCGAGCGGCTGCCGAAGCTGTTTCGCCGCGCGTTCGGCGCGCACTTTGCCCTGCCGGCCGGGGAAAAGACCGGCGGCCGCCACGTGCTGACCATCACCGACCGCGCCGCCGTCGAGACGGTGTTCGCCGCCTTCGGCGCCGACCTCTCGCGCACGGTCGCGCACCACATCAACCTCGCCGTGCTCGAAAACGACTGCTGCAAGGCGTCGTTCCTGCGGGGGGCGTTTCTCGCGGGCGGCAGCGTGACCGCCCCGAGCAAGAACTACCACCTCGAGCTCATCACGGCGCACGCGAGCGTCAGCCGCGAGACGGCCGCCCTGCTCACGGAGCTGGGCTTTGCCGCGCGCAGCATCGACCGCGGCGCGAACACCGTGCTCTATTTCAAGAAGTCCGAGGCCATCGAGGACTTCCTGACCAAGATCGGCGCGCCCTGCGCCGCCATGGACATCATGTCTGCCAAGGTGGAGAAGTCCATGAACAACTCCATCAACCGCAAGGTTAACTGCGACACCGCCAACGCCGACAAGGTCGTCGCCGCGGCGCAGGAGCAGATCGACGCCATCCGCCGCATCGAGCGCGACTACGGGCTCGACGTGCTGCCGGAAAAGCTGCAGAGCGCGGCGCTGCTGCGCATTGCCAATCCCGAGGCCAGCCTTGCCGACCTCGCCACGCTCTCGTATCCGCCGGTGACGAAGAGCTGCCTGAACTACCGGCTGAAAAAACTCATGGAATTTCACATGGACGACTGAAAGGAACGCACGATGGGGTTTGCACACCTGCACGTACATAGTGAATACAGCCTGCTCGACGGCGCATGCCGCATCGGGCCGCTCATCGAGCGCGCCAAGGAGCTGGGCCAGACCGCGCTGGCGATCACCGACCACGGTGTCATGTACGGCGCGGTCGCTTTTTACAAGGCGGCGGTCGCTGCCGGCATCCGGCCGATCATCGGCTGCGAGGTCTATGTCGCCCCGCGCGGCATGACCGACCGCGTCCACGGCGTGGACGATGCCTACACGCACCTGATCCTGCTCTGCCGCGACGAGACGGGCTACCACAACCTGTGCTATCTCGTGTCGGCCGCGTTCGAGCGCGGGTTTTACGGCAAGCCGCGCATCGACTGGCCGCTGCTGCACAAACATGCAGACGGCCTCATCTGCCTGAGCGGCTGCGTGGCGGGCGACATTCCGCGCGCGGTGCTGCGGGGAGATTATGAGGCGGCCAAGGCACGCGCCGTGGAGCTGCAGGAACTGTTCGGCGAGGGGAACTTCTACCTTGAGCTGCAGAACCACCACATGACCGACGAGGCGCGCGTGCGTGCGGCGCTGCTGCGCATCCACCGCGAGACGGGCATCCCCCTCGCGGCGACGAACGACGTACACTATATTAAAAAACAGGACGCCTACGATCAGGACGTGCTGCTGTGCATCCAGACCGGGCAGACGCTCGACAGCCCGGACCGCCTGCGCTTCCCGAACGACGAGTTTTACCTCAAGAGCGAGGCCGAGATGCGCGCGCTCTTTGACGAATATCCCGACGCGGTGGAAAACACGCAGCGCATTGCTGACCGGTGTCATTTCGACTTCACGTTCGGCCACTACCACCTGCCGCGCTTTCTGCTGCCGGAGGGGGAGACGGACGCGGACGCCTATCTCACGAAGCTGTGCGCGCGCGGCTTTGAAAAACGCTACGGCGACCGGCCGGAGGTGCGAAAGCGGCTGGATTATGAGCTCAACATGATCCGGCGCATGGGCTTTGTGGACTACTTTCTCATCGTGAGCGATTTCATCGGCTACGCCAAGGCCCAGCACATCCCCGTCGGGCCGGGGCGCGGCAGCGCTGCCGGCAGCGTCGTGTCCTACTGCCTCGGCATCACGGACGTCGACCCCGTGCAGTATAACCTCTACTTCGAGCGCTTTCTCAACCCCGAGCGCGTAAGCATGCCGGATATCGACGTGGACTTCTGCGTGCAGCGGCGCGGGGAAGTGATCGACTACGTGATCCGCAAATACGGCGCCGACCACGTGGCGCAGATCGTCACATTCGGCACGATGGCCGCGCGCGCGGCAGTGCGCGACGTCGGCCGGGTCATGAACATGACCTACGCCGAGGTGGACGCTGTGGCCAAGGCCATCCCCGGCGGCATCAACACCACGCTCGACGAGGCGCTGCAGCAGTCGCAGACGCTGCGCGCCATGTATGACGGGGACGACCGGCTGCACCAGCTCATCGACACGGCCCGCGCCATCGAGGGCATGCCGCGGCATGCGTCCACGCACGCGGCGGGCGTGGTCATCACGGAGCAGCCGGTGTACGCCTACGTGCCGCTGGCGAGCAACGACGGCGCGCTCGTGTGCCAGTTCCAGATGACGACGCTCGAGGAGCTGGGGCTGCTGAAGATGGACTTTCTCGGCCTGCGCAACCTCACCGTGCTCGAGGACGCGGCGCGGCAGGTGCGCCGCCGCGAGCCGGGGTTTCAGGTCGAGCGCATCCCGCTCGACGATAAGAAAACGTTTGACATGCTCGCCGCCGGGCGCACCGTCGGCGTGTTCCAGCTCGAGAGCGCGGGCATCACGGCCGTGTGCATGGGGCTGCGCCCGCGCAGCATCGAGGACATCACCGCCGTCATCGCGCTCTACCGCCCCGGGCCGATGGAGAGCATCCCGCGGTTTCTCGCCTGCTCGGCGCACCCGGAGCGCATCACCTACAAGCACCCTCTGCTCGAGCCGATCCTGTCTGTGACCTACGGCTGCATCGTCTATCAGGAGCAGGTCATCGAGATCTTCCGGCAGCTGGCCGGGTTCTCGCTCGGCCAGGCGGACATGATCCGCCGCGCCATGTCGAAGAAGAAAGAGGCCGTCATCACGGCCGAGCGCGCCGCCTTCGTGCACGGCGACCCGGAGCGGAATATCCCCGGCGCGGTGGCACGCGGCGTGCCGGAGCAGACGGCAAACGAGATCTACGACGAGATCCTCGCCTTTGCAAGCTACGCCTTCAACAAGGCGCACGCCGTGTCCTACGCCATCGTGTCCTACCGCACGGCGTACATGAAGCGCAACTACCCGCACGAATACATGGCAGCGCTTTTGACCTCCGTGCTCGACAACACGCCGAAGGTCACGGAGTACATCGCCGAGTGCCGCGAGCTGGGCATCCGCCTGCTGCCGCCGGACATCAATGCGTCCGACGCCGACTTCACCGTCGAGGAGGGCGATCTGCGCTTCGGCCTTGTGGCCATCAAGGGCGTGGGGCGCGGGCTCATCCAGGCGCTCATGCGCGAGCGGGAGATCGGCGGGCCGTTCACGGCGTTTGACGAGTTCTGCCGCCGCATGAACGGGCACGACCTCAACCGCCGCGCCGTCGAGAGCCTCATCCGCGCCGGGTGCTTCGACCGCATGGGCTACAAGCGCAAGGCGCTCATGCAGTCGGTCGACCGCGTGCTGGGCGGCGCGGCGAGCGAGAGCCGCATGAACCTCACCGGCCAGATGAACCTCTTCAGCGCGCCGGACGACGGGGGAGCGCCCGCCGACACGACGCAGCTCGTGCTGCCGGACGTGGAGGAGTTCACGCGCGCGGAGCTCATAGCCATGGAGCGCGAGACGACGGGGCTGTACCTCACCGGCCACCCGATGGACGACTACCGCGCGCTCGCGCAGCAGGCCAAGGCCGCGCCCATGGGCGACATTCTTGCGAGCTTCCACGCCCCGGCCACGGCCGCGCACCGCTACCGCGACGGGCAGCGCGTCGTGCTGGCCGGTATCTGCACCGCCAGCCGCGAGCGCGCCACGCGCAAGAACACCCGCATGGCCTACCTCCAGCTCGAGGACGACAGCGGCAGCATGGAGGTGCTCGTGTTTTCGCCCGCGCTCGATGCCTGCCGTGACCTGCTGGCACAGGAAAACCCCGCGCTGTTCGTGGCCGGGCGCATCTCGACGCGCGACGAATCCGACCCGCAGCTCGTGGCGGACAAGGTCCTGCCGCTGACGGAGCAGGGGCTCGAGACCCTGCGCACGCCGCCGCGCCGCGACCCGCCGCCGCGGCCCGAGCCGCCGAAGCGTCACCGGCTCTGGGTGCGGCTGCCGGATAAGGACCACCCGGCCGTGAAGCGCATCGAGCTCATCCTCGAGATGTTCCCCGGCGACGAGCAGCTCGTGCTTGTGTTTGAGGACACGGGCCGGCGCGCCGCGGCCCGCTGCGTCGTGCACCCCGCGCTCGTCGAGGAGCTGCGCGAGCTGGCAGGGCCGGGCAACGTCGCCGTCACGGAGGAGAAAAGCCGTTGACGCGCCGGGCATTTTATGGTATCATGAACGTTAATTTATCTCCCGACCGGATAGGCATCGGCCGGGGGAGGTATTCAGGAGTGTGATGATCCGCAATGGACGCTGGCCCTAAGCAGGATTTATGGAATATTTTGCCTGTTATCATCGTGCTGCTCCTTGGCGCGGCCTATTTCGCCGTCATGGAGACAGCGTTTGCATCCGCGAGCCGCATCCGGCTCAAAGCCGCCGCTGACCACGGCAACCGCCGCGCCGAGCAGGCGCTGTATGTGCTCGACCACTTCGATCAGGCGATCACGACGCTGCTGATCGGCACGAACATTCTGCACCTGACGATCGCAACGCTCGTGACCGTGGCCGTGCAGCGGCAGTGGGGCATGTGGGCCGTCACCGCCGGCACGCTCGTCACGACCGTGGTCGTGTTCTTCGCAGGCGAGATGCTGCCGAAGAGCATCGCCAAGAAATACGCCGAGCGGCTGGCCATGCACACGGCGCGCTCGCTGCGGTTTTTCATGGTGCTCTTCAAACCCCTGTCGGCCCTGCTCACTGCCTTCGGCAACGCCGTCGCCCGCCGCGTACAGAGCGAGCCCGCCGTGACCGTGACGGAGGATGAGCTGGCCGACATCATCGAGAACATGACCGACGACGGGGAGCTGACCGCCGAGCGCGGCGAGCTCATGAGCTCGGCCCTGTCGTTTGCCGACGTGCCGGTCGAGAGCGTCATCACGGCGCGCGTGGACGTCGCCGCCGTGGACGTGGACGATCCCCCGGAGGAGATCCTCGCCTACGTGCGCGAGCAGCGCCACAGCCGTCTGCCCGTGTATGCCGACAGCATTGACAATGTGATCGGCATCCTGCAGATCCGCAAATACATCAAGGCGTGCATTGCCGCCGGCGGCAAGGCTGTGGACGTGCGCCCCCTGCTCGACGAGCCCGTGTTCGTGCACCAGAGCACCCTCATCGCCGAGGTGCTGCCCGAGTTGAGCAGCCGTAAGGCAAACCTCGCCATCGTCACCGACAACTACGGCGGCACGCTCGGCATCGTGACCGTGGAGGACATCGTCGAGGAGCTCGTCGGCGAGATCTGGGACGAGGACGACGTGGTCGAGGAGTCGTTCGTGCCGCTCGGCGGCGGCCGCTACGAGGTCGATGCCGAGATGACCGTCGGCGAGGTGTTCGACCGGCTCGACTACACCGACCCCGAGGACGACGAGGAGCTGCGCTACAAGCTGCTCGGCGAGTGGACGTATGAGCAGTTTTCCTACATCCCGCGCGAGCGGGAGGGCTTCCGCTATCACCGGCTCGACGTGCGCATTTCCGACATGAAGCAAAAGCGCATCGTCAAGCTCGTCGTGCGCCTGCTGCCGGAGGAGACCGACGAGGCCGCCCCCGCGGACGCCGCCCCGGAGAAAGGGGGCGAGCCGGCATGAGCATCGTGTGGTATTTTGCCGCGCTCGTCGTGCTGATCGCGCTGTCGGCGTTCTTCTCCGCGTCGGAAATGTCGTATTCGTCGGCCAACCGCCTGCGGCTCGAAAACGCCGCCGAGGACGGCGACCGCCGCGCGAAAACGGCCGTCGGCATCCTCGACCACTTCGACCGCACTCTCAGCGCCATCCTCATCGGCAACAACCTCGTCAACATCGCGGCGTCGTCGCTCGGCTCCGTGATCGTCATCCTGCTCGCGGGCGAGCAGTGGACGTGGGTGTCCACCGTCGTGCTGACGCTGCTGGTCATCATCTTCGGCGAGACGATGCCGAAGATCGTCGCCAAGCAGAACGCCAACGGCATCGCCCTGCGCAATGCCTATATCATCCGCGCGCTGTCGGTCATCCTCTACCCCGTGATCTGGCTCGTCGTCGGGCTTGTGCACCTCATCACGCGCCCGCTGCACGGCGATGCCGGCGACGGCGATCCCGAGGAGGCCGCCTCGCAGGAGCTGCAGTCGATCATCGAGACGGCCGAGGACGAGGACGTGCTCGACGAGGACCGCAGCGAGCTGCTGCGCTCCGCGCTCGACTTTTCCGACGTCAGCGCGAGCGAGGCCATGACCGCCCGCGTCGACATGGTCGCCATCGACATCGACGACGATTGGGACGAGATCGTGCGCATCATCAACGATTCGTCGTATTCCCGCCTGCCGGTCTACTCCGGCAGCGTGGACAATATCATCGGTTTCCTGTACCTCAACCGCTTTTTCAAGGCCATGATGGACGGCCGGCCGGACGATCTGCGCGCGCAGCTTATTCCGCCGTGCTTCGTCTACAAGACCACGCGCCTGCCCGACGTGCTGGCAAAGCTCCGCCGCGAGCAGAAGCACCTCGCCGTCGTCACGGACGAATACGGCGGCACGCTCGGCGTCATCACGATGGAGGACGTGCTCGAGGAGCTCGTCGGCGACATCTGGGACGAGAAGGACGTGGTGGAAAACGAGGTCGTCACGCGGCCCGACGGCGGCTATGAGCTCGACGGCGCCATGACGCTCTCGGACTTTCTCGAGCTGCTCGACTGGAACGAGGACGCCCTCGACGACGCCGACAGCACCACCGTCGGCGGCTGGACGCTCGAGCGCTTCGGCACGTTCCCGAAGGTGGGCGACAGCTTCCGGTACGAAAACCTCACCGTCACGGTCCTCGCCATGGACGGCCGCCGCGTCGAGCGCGTGCTCGTGCAGCCCGACCCGGACGCGGACAAGGACAAGGACGCATAACGCATTCCGGTCGATGATCCGGCCTGTGCAAAATTTGCACAGGCCGGATTTTTGCTTACTTGTGTGAGGCATCTTGTGCCCGGAGTGGGAAAATTTGCCCAAACGGCGCAAGATGTGGCGATTTGTATCAGAAAACTGTTAGTGTGTGAAAGTTTTTGCACACGAACAAGCATAAAGTTTCATTTTTCGCTTGAAATTTGCACAAATTGCAGGTATAATGAACGCATATTGAATCTTTGCAAGAGGAAAATTTCAAAAAGGAGAGAATCAACTATGAAGTTCAACAAAATCGTGGCGCTGGCGCTCGCCCTCGTCATGGTGTTTGCGCTGTGCGCCTGCGGCGGCGGCAATACCGACACCAAGACCGACGACACGGGTTCCGCTTCCAAGGTCGATACCAACACCGTCTCCGTCGGCGCGATCGTCATCGCCCGCGACGATGTCCCGACCGACGAGATCTATGCGTTCGTGTCCACCATCTTTGACAATCTCGACGCCATCACTGCTCAGCACGCCAAGGGCGCGGAGCTGAGCATCGAGGCTGCCGCCTCCGTCAAGGGCGTGCCGTATCACCCCGGCGCTGCCAAGTACTTTGAGGAGAAGGGCTACAAGGTCGACGCGGTCAAGGAAGGCGCCGGCAACGGCACCGCTTCCGCGCTCAGCTTCGGCACCGGCGGCGAGTCCGGCACGTACTATGCCTTCGGCGGCGTGCTCGCTTCCTTCGTCTCCGGCAAGTCCGACTGCAAGGTCACGGCCCTCACCTCCGGCGGCTCTCAGGCCAACGTCGAGGATCTGACCAACGGCAACGTCCAGCTCGCGTTCGTGCAGAGCGACGTCATGAACTACGCCTACAACGGCCAGCGCCTGTTTGACAGCCCCGTCACCGGCTTCTCCGTCGTGGCTCAGCTGTATCAGGAGCAGGTGCAGATCGTCACCACCAACCCCGACATCAAGACCGTTGCCGACCTCGCCGGCAAGAAGGTCTCCATCGGTGCGGCCGGCTCGGGCGTGTACTTCAACGCCATTGACGTGCTCAGCGCTTACGACCTCAAGGAGTCTGACATCTCCGCCGTGTACCAGAGCTTCGGCGACAGCGCCGAGAGCCTGAAGGACGGCAAGATCGACGCCGCGTTCATCGTCGCCGGTGCGCCCACCACGGCCATCACCGACCTCGCCACCGCCGGCAGCGTCTACCTCGTCAGCCTCGACGACAGCCACGTGCAGTCCCTGCTGTCCGCGTCCCCGTACTACACCGCCGCCACCATCAAGGCCGGCACCTATTGATGCCTGAGGCGGTGATGCGCTGCATCCCGTAAACGTTCGCTACGGCGTCAGTACCCCTGACGCCGTAGCTTTTCCATCCTAACCGGAACGGAGGTTTCCCTCTATGTCTGACAACAAAAAGGCCGCGGACGCCGCGGCAAGCGCTTCGCTGCAGGAGGAAATGGACGCCGTCATGCGCAAGTATGACCGCGAATCCGCCACCCGCATCTGGGCGGGCAAGCCCAAGATCGTTATCTCCGTCGTCATGGCGCTGTTTTCGATCTACTGCATCTGGTCGACGCTGTTCAGCACGGCCGCGCTCGAGATCCGCCTGACCGCGTTCCTCGGGCTGATCGTCATCATGGGCTACCTGACCTACCCCGCCAGCAAGAAGCATGTGCACGCAAACCGCCTGCCGTGGTACGATATCGTCATCATGGTCATCGGCGCGGCTGCGTTTTTCTACTATTGCTTTAACTACTCCGTGCTCATCAAGACGCTCACCAGCGCCGCCAAGATGACGCCGTTTCTCATCGCCGTCGGCGTGGCCGGCATCCTCGTGCTGGCCGAGCTGTGCCGCCGCTGCGTCGGCCTGCCGATCCTCGTGGTCGTCGGCGCGCTGCTCGTGTACACGTTCGTGAGCATGCTCAACGCCGGGCAGACGTTCCAGCAGGTGCTCAGCCGCGTGATCTACACGCTCTTTTTCGGCACGTCCGGCGTGCTGAGCACGCCCGTGCAGGTGTGCGCGAAGTTCATCGCCGTGTTCATCATCTTTGGCGGCTTCCTTGAGCGAACCGGCATCGCCAGCTTCTTCATTGACGCAGCCAACGCCATCGCCGGTTGGACCTCCGGCGGCCCGGCCAAGGTCGCCGTTATCTCGTCCGCGCTGTGCGGCATGGTGTCCGGCTCTTCCGTCGGCAACACCGTCACCACCGGCTCGGTCACGATCCCGATGATGAAAAAGACCGGCTACAAGCCGGAGTTCGCCGGCGCCGTCGAGGCGGCGGCCTCCACCGGCGGCCAGATCATGCCGCCCATCATGGGCGCGGCCGCGTTCCTCATGGCCGAGTACATGGGCGTGACCTATGGTCAGGTCACCCTCTGGGCGATCCTGCCCGCCGTGCTGTATTTCGGCGGCATCTTCATCTCCGTGCATCTCGAGGCCAAGAAGCTCGGCCTCAAGGGCATCCCGCGCTCGGAGCTGCCCCGCTTCAAGTACCTCATCCGCAACGTCTATCTGCTGCTGCCGCTCGTGTTCCTGATCTGGATGGTCACGGCGAACATCCGCTCGCTGCAGTTTTCCGCCGCGATCGCCATCCTGATCTCCATCGCCGTGAGCCTGGTCGGCACCATCCGCGACGCCTCGGCCGAGGTTAAAGAGACGAAGACCGGCAGCGTCGCCGGCATCACCGCCAAAAAGACCGGCCGCATGATCCTCGACTCGCTCGAGGCCGGCGGCAAGGGCAGCATCACCGTCGCCGTGGCCTGCGCCATGGCCGGCATGATCGCGGGCTGCATCACCGTCACGGGCCTGGCGTCCAAGCTCATCAGCGGCGTCATTGCGATCAGCAGCGCCATCCCGAACCCGACGCTCTCGCTGCTGCTGGCGCTCTTCCTGACGATGCTGTGCTGCATCGTGCTCGGTATGGGCGTGCCCACGACCGCCAACTACTGCATCATGGCCTCCACCTGCGCGCCGATCCTCATCACGCTCGGCATCCCGAAGGTCGCGGCCCACTTCTTCGTGTTCTATTTCGGCATCGTCGCCGATATCACGCCGCCGGTCGCGCTGGCGGCCTACGCCGGCTCCGCCATCGCCAAGTCCGACCCCATGAAGACCGGCATCAATGCCACGAAGCTCGCCATCGCGGCGTTCATCGTGCCGTACATCTTTGCGATGAACCCCTCCATGCTGCTCATGGATCAGGGCGTGCTCGCCGCCATTCAGGTTATCATCACGTCGTGCCTCGGCATCTTCGGCATCGCCGCCGCGCTCGAGGGCTATATCGTCACGCGCGCGCCCTGGTGGCAGCGCATCCTGCTCGCCGCCGGCGGCCTGTGCCTGATCGACCCGGAGCTCATGACCGACGTCGTCGGCATCGCGGTCATCGTGGTCGTCATCGTGCTGCAGCTCGTCCTGCGCAAGCACAGCAAGCCCGCCGCCGCGTAAAAAAACCGGAACCTTTCGCTCGGATGCACGTCAGAATATCTGACGTGCATCTTTTTGCGCGCCGCGCGCCGCCCGGCCCTGGGGTTTACACACGCGGGCCGGCGGCGTATAATATTCCCGTGCGAAGATTCGGAAAGGAGCGATCTGCATGAAACGAAACATCCCGGCGCTCGTGCTGGCGCTGGCGCTTGCGCTGTCTCTGGCCGCCTGCGGCCGCAGCGAGAAGACCGCCGCGTCCGCCCAGCCGACGGCTGCGGCCGACAAGGCGGGGAACATCACCCTCTGCCCGACGTATGACGACGGCAAGGGCGGCTATTTTTCCGTCACGCTGCCGGCCAGCTGGGGCGACGATTACCTGACCGAATGCGGCGCCAACGACGGCGGCTATTACGTCGGCTTTTACGAAAAGACCGACTACGACAACGGTCTGGGCGGCTTTCTGTTCATGCTTGAGGTCTTTCCCACCGATTATGACTATACCGTGCTGCCGGAGTATCAGGCCATCTGCGGCCTGACCGTCGACGGCGCGAACTACAACCTCATTGCCGAGCTGCCGACCGACGTGCAGTTCGCCAACGAGAACGCCGACCTCTACCGCAGTATGTCCAACGACTTTTCGGCCATCCTCAAGAGCCTGACCTTCTCCAAGGGCGTCACGCGCACGGAGGTCACGGCGCCCACGCAGACGTCCGGCAGCGGGTCGTGAAAACGCAGTGCGTGCAAAAAACACCGTCTCCCATCCGGGAGACGGTGTTTTTTGTTGGATGCCGTGCGGTTCCCTCCGGCGGCGCCGATGGGGCAGTGCGTGTCCCACGTCCACCTCATCCGTCGCGGCGGAACGCGCCGTCGGCATACGCATACACCGCGCAGCCGAGTGCAGCGGCGTCGGCCGCGTCGTGCGTGGCGAGCACGAGGGTCTTGTCCCGCGCCGCGTCCGCGACCAGCGCGGTCACACGATCTCGCAGCGCCGCGTCCAGCCCGCGAAATGGCTCGTCGAGCAGCAGCACCGGCGCGTCATACGCCAGCGCGCGCGCGATGGCCACGCGCTGCTGCATACCGCCGGAGAGCGCCGCGGGGTACTGGTCGCGCGCATCGCTCAGCTCCAGCCGCTCGAGCCACGCCAGCGCCTGCGGCATGGTCTGCGCCCGGTCGGAGAGCACGGCGTTGACGTTTTCCGCCGCCGTGCGCCACGGCAGCAGCCGCGGCTCCTGAAAGACGCAGGCCATGCGCCCCGGCGACACGCGCACCGTGCCGCCGTCCGGCGCGCGCAGCCCGGCGAGTACGCGCAGCAGCGTCGTCTTGCCGCAGCCGGACGGGCCCATGAGCGCGATGTGCCCGCCGTCGGGCACGGTGAGATCGACGTCGCGCAGGACGGCGCGGCCGTCATACGTCACGGTGAGGTCACGTGTTTCGATCATGCGCTGCCGCCTCCTTTCCCGCGCGGAGTGAGTGCGCGCAGCACCAGCCGCTCGAGCCCGACGCTGAGCAGGATGACCGCAAGCGTCCAGGCGAAGAGGTCGGTGGTCTGTAGGTACAGCTTCGATTCATAGATCATGCGGCCGATGGCGCTGTGCGGCACGGTGAGCACCTCGGCGGCGATGCCGGCCTTCCAGCCGAAGCCGAGGCCCGAGCGCAGCGCGGACAGAAAGTGCGGCCGCACGCTCGGCACATAGATCCGCCGCAGGACGCGCCCGCGCGGCCAGCTGTACACCCGCGCAAGCTCGAGCAGCGCGGGGTCGGCGCTGCGGATGCCGGTGCAGACGTTGCTCCACACGACGGGCAGCACCATGAGCAGCGCGATGAACACCGGCAGCCAGTCGCGCGCGATCCAGATGAGCGCGAGCACGACGAACGACGCCACCGGCGTGGACTTGACGACCGTCATGAGCGGGCGCAGCAGCGCGTCGGCGGTTTTCGATATCGTGCACGCGGCGGCCAGCGCCACGCCGAGCACGACCGCCCCCGCCACGCCGAGCAGCACACGGCCGATGGACACGGCCGTGATGCGCCAGAACGCCCCGGTCGCGGCCAGCTCACACAGCCTGCGCACGACCGTCCACGGCGCGGGCAGCAGCAGCTCCCGGTGCACGAGCAGCGCCAGCGCCGCCCACACGGCAAGCCAGAATGCGAGCGTCAGCGCGCCGCGGGCAAAGCGCTTCATTTCAGGATGCAGTAGAAGTCATCGCCCGGCACCTCGCCGCCGATGCTCTGCGGGGCGACGGTGCTCAGCGCCGTGAGAAACTCCGTCAGCGCGGCCTGCATGTCCGCGCCGGACACGAAGCAGACGTTGCAGTTCGGGATGGCCTTGGCGGCCACGGCGGCCTTGGCGAAGATGCCGGCATCCTCGATCATCTGGCCGGCCTGGTCGGGCTCGGCCGTCAGGTACTCGATGGACGCCTGATACTCGGTCAGGAACGCCTTGACCTCGTTCGGGTGCTCATCGGCAAACGCCTTGCGCACGACGACGCAGCCCTGCACGAGGCTGCCGGCCGGGGCGACCTTGTCCCACTCGGCGGTCAGGTCGAGCGCGACGGTGAGGGCGGGGTTGGCCGCGCGGGCGATCGTGACCATCGGCTCCGGCAGCACGGCGATGTGCACCTCGCCGGAGGCGAGCGCCGTGTTGAGCTCCGCCGGCTGGGCATAGGTGTTGTCGATGGTGATGTCCGTGCCGACAGTCAGACCATTTTTCTCGCACAGGTACTGGAAGATGAACGTCGGGTTCTGCACGGGGACGCAGACGTTCTTGCCGCGCAGGTCGGCAAAGGACGTGATGTTCTCCGTGCCGTCGGTCACGACGTAGAGCACGCCGCGCGTGTTGAGCGCGAGCACCTGCACGGCGCCGTCGGTCTTGTTGTAGAGCGCGGCGGCGGCGTTCGTCGGCAGGGCGGCGATGTCGGCCGTGCCGTTGACGAGCGCGGCGGTGGCGTTGCTCGGGTCGGTCTCGACGGTGAAGTTGTAGCTCAGCGCGGTCGTGCCGGCCTTGCTGTCGGACATGAGCTTGGCCATGCCGAAGCCGGTCGTGCCGTTGAGCGCGACGACGTTGACGGTCAGGTCTTTGTCGACGGTGGCGGTGTCGTCCTTCTGGCCGCAGGCGGCGAGGGCGAACACCATGATGACGGCCAGCAGCACCGCCGTGAGTTTGCGCAGATGGGTCATTGCAGATCTCTCCTTTTCGTGTTGCCGCCCGCCGGAAGAGACAAAAAATGCCATGCCCGAAAGGCATGGCGGTGCAGCAGTGCACGCACGCAGCCTTCCACCTCATGGGCGATTCGGTGTCAGATTCGGTGCGGGATCGGCGGCGGCCGGGCCGGAAGCACAGCTTGCGGCGCGGGCGCATAGTTTGCTGTAATTATGCCACGGAAAGGCAGGCGTGTCAAGCATTTGCGCCGGAATTTCCAAAAGCTGCACACGGGCGGAAAAGTGTGCGGATTTGTGAAAAATTCTCGCAGTTTGTCGTTATCAAAACGACGGGACTGGGCATTGAAAATTTTTCATAGATATTGTATGATGGGAAGCAGGGAATCCTGCGTCCGGCCGGAATAGGAGCCGGCCGGTGCAAATTTGTTGGAAAGGGAACTGAAAAAATGGAACAGATCGATTACAAATTCATTGACCAGGTCCTCGCAGATCACGCCTGTGACGCCTCGCAGATCATTGCGATCATGCAGGACGTGCAGGGAAAATACCGTTATCTGCCGAAAGACGCGCTGCGCTACATTGCGGACAAGGTGGGCATCAGCGAGTCGAAGATCTACGGCGTGGCAACGTTTTATGAGAACTTCTCGCTCGACGTGAAGGGCAAGTACGTGCTCAAGGTCTGCCGCGGCACGGCGTGCCATGTGCGCAAGTCCGGCAACGTCCTGCAGGCGCTCTACGACGCGACCGGCCTGAGCGAGAGCAAGCCGACCTCGGACGACGGCCTGTTCACCATCGAGATCGTGTCGTGCCTCGGCGCGTGCGGTCTGAGCCCGGTCGTCATGGTCAACGACACGGTGCACCCGGCCATGACCCCCGACAAGGCCGTGGATCTCATCGAGGAGCTGCGTGCAAAGGAGGGTGCGTAATGCGTCAGAGAATCGAATCCTTGGAGCAGTTCCGCGCCCTGCAGGCCGACTACATGGCCGCGCGCGACGCGGAAAAACGTAAGATCCTCGTCTGCTGCGGCACGGGCTGTGTCGCCGGCGGCAACCTGAACGTCTACCACGAGCTCAAAAAGCGCATGGACGAGCTCGGCATCCCGTGCGAGGTGTCCCTGACCGAGCACCACGCCGACACCATCGGCCTGAAAAAGTCCGGCTGCCACGGCTTTTGCGAGATGGGCCCGCTGGTGCGCATCGAGCCGGAGGGCTGGCTGTACACGAAGTGCCAGGTCAGCGACGTGGAGGAGATCATCCAGAAGACCATCCTCGGCGGCGAGTTCATCGAGCGCCTGGGCTACAACAAGGGCGGCGAGCTCTATGAGCGCCAGGAGGACATCCCGTTTTACAAAAAGCAGACCCGCCGCGTGCTCGAGCACTGCGGCCACATCGACGCGGAATCCATCGAGGAGTACCTGTCCATCGGCGGCTACGGCGCGCTGGCCAAGGCCCTGTTCGAGATGCAGCCGGACGAGATCGTCCAGGCCGTGAGCGATTCCGGCCTGCGCGGCCGCGGCGGCGCGGGCTTCCCGACCGGGCGCAAGTGGGCGCAGGTCGCGGCACATACGGAAGAGCCCGTCAAGTACATCGTCTGCAACGGCGACGAGGGCGACCCCGGCGCATTCATGGACCGCTCCTGCATGGAGGGCGACCCGCACAAGGTCATCGAGGGCATGATCGTCGCGGGCGTGGCCACCGGCTCGACCGAGGGCTACATCTATGTCCGCGCCGAGTACCCCATGGCCGTGCACCGGCTGACCATCGCCATCGAGCAGGCCAAGGAGCTCGGCCTGCTGGGCGACAACATCCTCGGCAGCGGTTTCAACTTCCACATGCACATCAACTGCGGCGCAGGCGCGTTCGTCTGCGGTGAGGGCTCGGCCATGACCGCGTCCATCGAGGGCAACCGCGGTATGCCGCGCACGAAGCCCCCGCGCTCCGTCGACAAGGGCCTGTACGGCAAGCCCACCTGCCTGAACAACGTCGAGACGTTTGCCAACGTGCCCGACATCATCAAAAAGGGCGCGGACTGGTTCAAGTCCGTCGGCACGGAGGGCAGCTCCGGCACGAAGGCCTTCGCCCTCACGGGCAACGTCGTCAACACCGGCCTGATCGAAGTGCCCATGGGCACGACGATGCGCGAGGTCGTGTACGACATCGGCGGCGGCATCAAAAACGGCAAAGCGTTCAAGGCCGTGCAGATCGGCGGCCCGTCCGGCGGCTGCCTGACCGAGGCGCACATGGATCTGCCCATGGACTTTGACTCGCTGAAAAAGGCCGGCGCGATCATCGGCTCCGGCGGCCTCGTCGTCATGGACGAGGACACGTGCATGGTGTCCATCGCGCAGTTTTTCATGAACTTCATCTGCAACGAGTCGTGCGGCAAGTGCACCCCGTGCCGCGAGGGCACGACCCGCATGCTCGACATTCTCACCCGGATCACGAAGGGCAACGGCAAAGCCGGCGACATTGAGGAGCTGCGCTCCCTCGCCAAGATGATCCAGAACTCCTCCCTGTGCGGTCTCGGCAAAACGGCGCCGAACCCCGTGCTGTCCACGCTCGCGAACTTCGAGGACGAATACCGCGAGCATATCTTCGACAAGAAGTGCCGCACCGGCAGCTGCCGCAGCCTGACGACGTATGTCATCGACCCGGCCATCTGCAAGGGCTGCACGAAGTGCGCGCGCAACTGCCCGGCCGGCGCGATCACCGGCGAGCTGAAAAAGCCGCACCACATCGACACAGACAAATGCATCAAGTGCGGCACCTGCAAGACTGGCTGCCCGTTCGGTGCGATCAAGGAGGCGTGAACCATGGCTGAAGAAAAGAAAATGATCATCGACGGCGTGTCCTGCCCGTTCACGACCGAGCGCAATGTGCTGGAGGTCGCCCGCAACAACGGCATCGACATCCCCTCGCTTTGCTACTGTGAAAACCTGTCCATCTACGGCGGCTGCCGCCTGTGCCTCGTCGAGAACGACCGCGGCAAGATGGACGCTGCCTGCTCCATGCAGCCGCGCGACGGCATGGTCGTGAGCACCCATACCAAGCAGGTGCTCGACAGCCGCCGCACCACGCTGCAGCTGCTGATGAGCAGCCACCGGGCCGACTGCCTGACCTGCGACCAGAGCGGCCGCTGCAAGCTGCAGGAGTACGCCCGCCGCTACCACGTGGACGCGCACCGCTTCGAGCCCAACACCTACTGCACCGAGCCGATGGATCTCTCCTCGCCGAGCATCGTGCGCGACCCGAGCAAGTGCATCCTGTGCGGACTGTGCGTGCGCACCTGCGCTGAAATTCAAAACATCGGCGCGGTCGATTTCAGCGGCCGCGGCAAGAAGGCGCACATCTCCGCCGACTTCGGCAAGACCCTCAAGGATACCGACTGTGTCGGCTGCGGCCAGTGTGCCGCCGTGTGCCCGACCGGCGCGATCACGATCCGCAACGAGACCGAAAAGTTCTGGTCGATGCTGCAGGATCAGACCCGCAAGGTCGTCGTGCAGTACGCGCCGAGCGTGCGCGTCGGCATGGCCGAGCGCTTCGGCCTGCCCGCCAATGAGCCCTGCACCGGCAAGCTCGTCGCCGCGCTGCGCCGCCTCGGCGTCGACGTGGTGTACGACACGAACCTCACGGCCGACCTGACGATCATGGAGGAGTCGGCAGAGTTTCTTGAGAAGGTCAAGACCGGCGCGAAGCTGCCGATGTTTACCTCCTGCTGCCCCGGCTGGATCCAGCACGTGGAGCACCGCCACCCGCACCTCATGCCCCAGGTGAGCACCTGCGGCAGCCCGATGGCGATGTTCGGCTCGCTCATCCGCAAGCAGTTTGCGGGCGAGAACGTCTACTCCGTGGCCATCATGCCCTGCACCGGCAAGAAGTTCGAGGCCGCGCGCCCCGAGCTGGAAAAGGACGGCGAGCGGCTCATCGACCTCGTCATCACGACGAGCGAGCTGTGCGACATGATCGAGGAGGCCGGCATCGACTTTGCCCACCTCCCGGACGAGGAGCCCGACGCCCCGCTCGGCGACTACACCGGCGCCGGCGTTATCTTCGGCGTGACCGGCGGCGTGACCGAGGCCGTCATCCGCCGCGTGCTCGACGATGCCAGCCCCAACACCCTGCAGACCATCGCCGAGTGCGGCGTGCGCGGGCTCGAGGGCATCAAGGCGTTCACCGTCACGGCCGGCGATCTGACCATCCGCATCGCGGTGGCCAACGGTCTGGCGAATGCCGACAAGCTCATCGCCAAGGTCGAGTCCGGCGAGGAGCAGTTCGACTTCATCGAGGTCATGGCCTGCCCGAACGGCTGCATCGGCGGCGGCGGCCAGCCCCCCGCCTGCAACAAGCGCAAGGCTGAGCGCGCCGAGGCCATCTTCAAGGCAGACGAAGCCTGCGCCCTGCGCATCCCGCAGCAGAACCCCGACCTGGGCTATGTCTACGACACCCTGCTCCAGGGCCGCGCCCACGAGCTGCTGCACATCCACTACCCGGCCCACGGCCAGCACAGCTGACCCGCCGCAAGGCCAAGCCGGGGAAACCCCATCTGACCCGAAACGTGCATGGAAGGACCCTTCCATGCACGTTTTTTCGTTTTGCTGTCACGCGGCGCAGCACCGGCAGCGCTGATGACGCTTTTCCCTGTGCGGGACTGTGTGCCCTGGCCGTCCCCTCGAGGGGAAGGCTGGAAAAAGCACCGTCTCCCGACTGGGAGACGGTGCTTTTGCGTTCTTTGCACACAATTTTTTTGCGTTCTTTGCGCGCGTTTTACTTCTTTTTCGCTGCGGCGGCTGTCCGTCGTCGTCTCGTCGCCCTCGAGCGAGATGGCGCGGCGCTGGCCCTCAAACTTTCCGGCGCAGAACGTGTCCGCTCAGTCGAGGAGCTTCGGCAGATTCTTGACCGGGTTATGGTTGTGGTAGTCAATGGCCTGCTCGACGCTGAATTTTTTGATCTTGTCTGACAGCTGCATGAAAATTTCCTCCTTTGTGACACGGAAAAACACACCATTTGCCCTGTTTTATCTATATCTTGGCACGCATTTTTTGCCGAAAAACGGTCAAAATGTGCCATGCGGGCGATTTGGATGCAGGTCGTGACAAGCGTCACAAAACGGCGGTCATGCCGCCGAGCAGGATGCCGAGGTTATCCGACCAGATATCGGGAAACTGACTGAGCGGCAGGGGATTTTCCCCGCTGCCCGCCTCGATCGTGAAGCCGGGGCGGCGGTAGTCCTGAATGAACCAGTCCTTATACCCCGCGTGGCCGGCGGCGTAGGGCGTGGCCGCGACGTCGTAGCCGCTCACGGCGGCAAACTGCCGGGCGATCGCTTCGCTTCCCGGCACGTCGTAGCCGTCGTACTGCCAGTAGATGACGCGGCCCTGCGTGTGGTACGACAGGGTGAGCAGCGGGTCGAGCGCGCGGGTGAAGCCGTACATCGCCAGACTCTCGGGCGCGACGAGCGGCGCCGGGCCAACATAGTCGCGCGGGCCGGGGCGCGTGTAGCCCGCGGCGAATTTGATCTCGCGCGCGGTGCTCCACCCGGCGGGGTATTGGAGGTTGAGGTCGATGCCGCGGATGTTCGCCTTCCAGCCGGAGGGGAAGGGAATGTCGGGGTAGTTTTCAGCGAGCGCCTTTGCCGCGGCGGTGGTCTCGGCATCGAGCGCGCCGGTCACGAGGTCGATGCCGTCCGGGTCGACGGCCGGAGCGAGCACGAGCGTGACCCTGGACAGCAGATCGCGGATGTTCTGCCCCTCCATGTCGCCGCCGTCGCCGAGGCGGGCGCACAGCTGCTCGCAGAACGTGAGCAGCAGCGGCGTCGTGATCCACTCGTTGGCGTGGTGCGCGGCGTTGTAGAACACGAGCTTCGGCCCGCTGCCGAGCGTCAGATACCACAGCGGGCGGCCGAGCACGCTGCGGCCGAACTCCCCGACCGCGAGCATGGGATAGCGCGCGGCCAGCCCGCGCACGATATATCCGATGAGCGCCGAGGAATAGGGAATGTCCGCCGGCGTGACGGAAAACGGCAGCGGGATCGTCAGCGCCCGGCCGAGCGGCAGGCGCTCGGGGGCGAGGTAGGGATTGGCGAGCGCGATGGCGTCCACGCTCGTGCCGTACTGCCGCGCGAGGGCGGAAAACGTGTCGCCCGCGCGGATGGTGCGCGTGACGAAGCCGGTGTAGTACGGCAGCAGTGCGCGGTGCGTCCGCGCGCCCGCGATGCCGTCCGGCGTAAGGGCGTTTGCCGCCTGAAACGCGCGCACGGCCGCTGCCGTCTGTGCGCCGAAGATGCCGTCGAGCGCGCCCGGCGTCTGTCCCGCGCGCTGCAGGCCCAGCTGCAGCAGCGACACGAGCGCGCCGCGGTCGCCCTGTTTTAAGGTTTGCGTCATGAAAATGCCTCCGATGCATCGAATTACCAAAACTGGCTCCGTACATCGTATGCACGCCGCCGCAGGCATTTGCGCCCCGGCAGGCAATCGAGCAAGAATGTTCCGCCGCTATTTTGTCCGAAACCCGGCATACTGATACTGCACGCGCAAAGGGGGGATTTTTTGCGGAAACAACCACATTTTTTGCGCCGATTTGCCGTCACGGCGGCGGTCGCGCTCGCGCTGTGCGTGGGCGTGTCGGCGCAGGCGGCGTCGCTCGTGCCGCTCGGCCGGGCCGTCGGCATTCAGATGACGACGGCGGGCATGCTCGTGGCGGATCTCGCCGAGGTGGACACGCCCGGCGGCAAGGCCACGCCTGCCAAGGACGCGGGGCTGCTGCCCGGTGACGTGATCTGCCGCATCGACGGCCGGGACATCGCGTCCTCGGCGGACTTTCTCGCCGCCATGGACGCGGCGGGGGACACCATGTCCGTGACCGTGCTGCGCGGCGGCGCAGAGGTCACGGCGACGGTCACGCCCGCCGTCACGGCCGACGGCACGCGGCAGCTCGGGCTCTGGCTGCGCGACGGGGTGACGGGCGTCGGCACGCTCACGTACTATGACCCGGCCACGGGGCGCTACGGCGCACTCGGCCACGGCATCTCGGACGAGACGAGCGGCGTGCTCATGCCGCTGCGCGACGGCAGCGTGCTCTCGGCCGTCATCGCGGACGCGCGCCCCGGCGGCCACGGCACGGCCGGCGAGCTCGTCGGCAGCTTCGATCCCGGCGACCGCATCGGCGGCATCGAGCGCAACTGCCTGTTTGGCATTTTCGGCACGCTGGACGCGCCGCCGGACGGGGACGCGGTCGAGACGGCATCCGCCGACGCGGTGAAAACCGGCGGCGCGACCATCCTGTCCACGGTCGCGGGCGAGGACGTGCGGGCGTACACGGTGGACATCAGCCGGGTGTATCATGATGGCGGGTGCACGCGCTTTCTCATCACCGTCACCGACCCGGACCTGCTGGCCGCGACCGGCGGCATCGTGCAGGGCATGAGCGGCAGCCCCATTTTGCAGGACGGCAGGCTCATCGGCGCGGTGACGCACGTGCTGCTCGCAGACCCCGCCAAGGGCTACGGCGTGAGCATCGACGACATGCTCGCGGCGTCGGCGGCGCAGGACAAGGCAGCGTAAGACAACACATTCTGGATGCGTGCGGGCGCGCCGGGCACTGCCCGGCGCGCTTTGCTGCGCGGGGCGTGACCGGCGGCGCGGCGCTCTTCGCCGCGACGGAGGGGGTGCAGATACGAAGCCAGCGCAGGAATCAACGTGTCAATCCCTCAGTCAGCCCGACGGCTGCCAGCGCCCTTTACACAGGGAAGCCAAGGGGTGCGGGACGGACGTGCCGCACGGCTTGACATATTTGCCAAATGTGATATTCTGTTTTTATTCATTTTGCCCGGTGCGGCCGGGCCGCGGAAAGAGAGGCGCAGCATGAAATACGCATTTGACAACGCAAACCTTCTCGACGGCACGAAGGATATGCGCGTACAGCCCGGACTGTGCGTGCTCACGGACGGCGAGACGATCACGGACATCGTGCCGGCCGGCACTGCCCCGGCGGGGTGCACACGCATCGACCTGCGCGGGCGCTATCTGCTGCCCGGACTCATCAATATGCACGTGCATCTGGCCGGCAGCGGCAAGATCCAGAAAAAGCAGCGCGACAACGAAAAGCTCGTGCGCCGCATCCTCGGAAACCCCGTCGCGCGCGCCGTGGCCTACCGCATGGTGTGCGCATTTGCGCGCGACGAGCTGCTCGGCGGCGTGACGACGATCCGCACCGTCGGCGGGCTGAGCACGTTCGACACGCGCCTGCGCGACGAGATCTGCGCCGGCCGCCGCGTCGGCCCGCGCATCCTCGCCGCCAACGAGGGCATCTCCGTGCCCGGCGGGCACATGGCGGGGTCGGTCGCCATCGCGGCCGAGACGATCGACCAGGCGCTGGCGCAGGTGGACGCCGTGCACGCGCAGGGCGTCGACCTCGTGAAGCTGATGATCACCGGCGGCGTCATGGACGCCAAGGAGCGCGGCGTGCCCGGCGAGCTGAAGATGCCGCCCGAGATGGTGCGCGCCGTGTGCGAGCGGGCGCATGCGCTCGGCTACACCGTGGCGGCGCATACCGAGTCGCCCGAGGGCGTGCGCGTGGCGCTGGAAAACGGCGTGGACTCCATTGAGCACGGCGCAAAGCCGGACGACGAGATCCTGCGCCTGTTTCACGAGCGGGGCGCGTTCTTGTGCGTGACGCTCTCGCCCGCGCTGCCGTACGCGCTCTTTGACCGCTCAGTCACGCACCTGACCGAGGTTGAGCAGTTCAACGGCAACGTGGTCATGGAGGGCATGATCGCGTGCGCGAAGGCCGCGCTCGCGCACGATATCCCCATCGCGCTCGGCAACGACGTCGGCTGCCAGTGGGTCGCACAGTACGACTTCTGGCGCGAGCTGTGCTATTTCCACAAATATGCCGGCGCGTCCAACGCCTGCGCGCTTTACTGCGCCACCGGGCAGAGTGCGCGGCTGGCGGGGCTCGGCGATGTGACCGGCACGCTCGCTCCCGGCATGAGCGCGGACATGATCGTCGCGGCCGAAAACCCGCTCGACGATCTGCGTGTGCTGCGCACGCTCGACATGGTCGTCGCGCGCGGCCGGGTCATCGACCGGCCGAAGGCGAAACGCAACGCCCGGCTCGACGCCGGGCTTGCCCCCCTGCTCGCCTGAGCGGGACACTCTATATATTAAAACCAGGTGATACTATGAAAGCGCTTTCCCAGCCGCTGTTCGCCTCCCTGCGTGGGTACGACCGGGCGCAGCTCGGGCCGGATCTGTTCTCCGGCGCGCTCATCGCGCTGCTGTCCATCCCGATCTCGATGGGCTATGCTCAACTGGCCGGCCTGCCGCCGGTCTACGGGCTGTACGGGTCGCTGGTGCCGATTCTGCTGTTTGCGATGCTCAGCACGACGCGGGAGTTCATCTTCGGCGTCGACGCCGCGCCGGCCGCCATGATCGGCGCGGTGCTCGCGTCGCTCGGCGTCACGCCCGGCGGCGCGGAGGCCATGCGCATCGTGCCGGTGCTGACGCTGTACGTCGCGCTGTGGCTGGCCGTGTTCGCACTCGTGCACGCGGACAAGGCCGTCGATTACATCTCCGAGCCCGTCATGGGCGGGTTCATCAGCGGCGTCTGCTGCGAGATCATCCTCATGCAGGTGCCAAAATTGCTCGGCTCCGCGACCGGCACGGGCGAGCTGTTCGAGCTGCTGGGGCACGTTTTTGACGCAGCGAAAGTCATCAACTGGCCCACCGCCGCGCTCGGCTTCGGGACGCTGGCAATTTTGCTCATCGCGCCGCGCAAGTGGCCGAAGGTGCCGTGGGTGCTCGTGATGATGGTGCTGGGCGGGCTGCTCGGCGCGTTCGCCCCGCTGGACGACTGGGGCGTGGCGCTGCTGGCCGCCGTGCCGCGCGGCCTGCCGAAGGTTGTGCTGCCGGACCTCACCGCGCTGCCGTTTACGCAGGCGCTCGTGGCGACGCTGCCGGTCGCGGCCGTCATTCTGGCCGAGACGCTGCTGGCCTCGTCCGGCACGGCGCAGAAAAACGGCTACCGCCTCAACGGCCGCCGCGAGATCGTGACGTATGCCGTGGGCAACGCCGCCGCCGGGCTCGTCGGCTGCTGCGTCGTGTCGGGCAGCGTGTCGCGCACGGCCGTCAACGAGCGCAACGGCGGCAGGACGCAGCTCGTGTCCGTCATGGCGAGCGCGACCATGCTCGTCGTGCTGCTCGTCGCCACGCCGCTCATCCGCTTTCTGCCCGTGCCGGTGCTGACGGCCATCGTCGTCAACGCGCTCATCGGGGCGACGGAGTTCGGCATCGCGCGGCGGCTCTGGCGCGTCAACCGCGTGGAGCTCGGCATCTTCACCGGGGCGTTTTTCGGCGTACTGCTGCTCGGCGCGATCAAGGGCGTGCTCGTGGGCATGGTGCTGTCGTTCATCGACGTGCTCATGCGCGCGGCAGCGCCCCAGCGCACCTTCCTCGGCACGCTGCCGGGCAAGGCCGGGTTTTTCCCGATCGACCGCGTCAGCGGCGTGCAGGCGCTGCCGCACATTGTGCTCTACCGCTTCAGCGGCAGCCTGTTTTTCGCCAACATCCGCCGCTTTCAGGAGGACATCGAGGGCGCGGTGCAGCCCGATACGCAGGCCGTCATCGTGGACGGCAGCGCCATCGTGAGCGTGGACATCACGGCGTGCGACCGGCTCGTCGTGCTCAACCGCAAGCTGCGCGCGCAGGGCGTGCGCTTTTACCTGACCGAGCACATCGGCGAGGTCAACGACCAGCTGCGGCACTTCGAGGCCGGGGAGCTGATCGAATCCGGCGCGGTGCGCCGCACGATCCAGGGCGCGCTGCGCGATGCCGACGCGGCCGTCGACATCGGCGGGGCGCAGCAGCGCATCCCCGACAACATGGACGATATCCGCCAGCTGCAGGAGCTCGAGTGGCTCTACGGCGCGGACGCCGAGGTGCAGATCGAGCGCAACGTGCAGCTCCTGCTCGCGCGCATGCGCGCAACAGAGGACAAGGACGCGCGCCGCACGATGCTCGAGCATTTCCTCAACGAGGACTTTCACTTCGGCAGCATCGACACCGACGAGGTGCTGCTGCACCTCGAGGGCCACACGGACGAGCTGGCCGCGCTGCTCGGCAACTCCGAGGACGATGTGTTTACCGACCTCGAGGTCGAGCGCGACAGCCTCATCGACCGCGTCGAGCAGGAGCACCCCGAGTTCGTCGAGCACGTGCGCGAGCGGCGCGACCACCTCGACCACGATTTCCGCGCAAATCATCCCACGAGCGCGGCGCGCATCGAGGCCCGCCGGACGCAGCTGCACGCGCGCATCGAGCACGAGCGCGCCGAACGCAGCGCTCGCCGCGCCCAGCATCAGGCGGAGCTGTCCGAGCGGCACGCCGAGCACATGGCCGCGCATCAGGAGCGGCACGAGCAGCACGCCACCGAGCAGCAGCTGCGCCATGAGCAGCAGCTCGAGGCGCGCCTGCGCCGTCAGGCGGAGAGGCAGGTGGCGCGCGAGCAGCGGCAGGCGGCGGAGCTGGCCCGCAAGGCGCAGCACGCGGCCGAGAAGGCCCAGCGCCACGCGCAGCACGCGGCGGAGCGCGCGCAGCGGCAGGCCGATCATCTGGCAGAAAAAGCGCAGCGCCACGCCGACCATGCGGCCGAGCGTGCGCAGCGCCATGCCGAGCGCGCGGATGCCCGCGGCCACCGTGAGGACGACCGGGACTGAGCGCACGGCAGCGGAATACGGAAGGAAACCGGAAGGGGCGGATGCTCCTTCCGGTTTTTGCTGTGTGTGCCATCGCAGGGCGGGGTGTCTCGGTGTAAGGGGAAGGCGGCACGGCGCTTTGCGCCGCAACAGAGGGGGTGCAGATACGCGGCTGGTACAAAACTGAGCGTGTCAATCCCTCAGTCAGCCTGACGGCTGCCGCCTCCCTTTACGCAAGGGAGCCATGGGCGCATACAGGCGGCGGTTTTCGGGCTTTGCCGTGCGCAGCGGGTCGGCCGCTGTCGCGGTGACAAGACACGTGTCGGAATATTGGTTTACATAACGCATATATGCATTCGACACATTCTGTCTGTCGAACGCAGGCGAGATATTGCGGTTTGCTTCGAAAAATTGTACCTTTCGACGGTTATCATCGGATTATGTCAACAGAAAACTAGAGCAATTCGCCAAAAATCACATTGTTCTTCCATTCCAGATATGGTAAAATATCCTCGCAAGACAGGGGAAACGAGCGATTTGGCAGAGAGCTGACCGCAAGCCTGAATTTTTGCGGAGGAGAAATGTTATGGAAACGAAAATCAGTGTTCTGCTGGCTGATCCCGGCGAACAGTACCGCGCGGCCTATTCCAAGGCCATCGGCCAGGAGACGGACATGGAACTGGTCGCCCAGACGGACAATGGGCTGCGCGCGGAAGAACTCATCACCAAATTCCAGCCCGACGTCGTGGTGCTCGACCTCGTGCTGCCGAATCTGGACGGCCTGTCCCTGCTGACGCATCTGCGGGCGAAAAACGCATCGTCGCGCGTGATCGTCACCTCCGCGATCTGCAACGATCAGGTGCTGATGGAGTGTGCGGAGCTCGGCACGACGTACTTTATGCAAAAGCCGTTTGACCCGCCGCTGCTCGTGCAGCGCATCCGCCAGACGGCCCGGCCGCGCCAGCGCACCGGCGGCGCGGGCACGCAGCTCGCCGCGGCAGAGCCCGAGCCCTCGCTCGAGAGCGTCGTCACCGACGTCATCCACGAGATCGGCGTGCCCGCGCACATCAAGGGCTACCAGTACCTGCGCGAGGCGATCTTGCTGACCATCGACGACATGGACATCATCAACTCCGTGACGAAGGTGCTCTATCCCGAGGTCGCGCGCAAGTTCAACACGACGCCCTCGCGCGTCGAGCGCGCCATCCGGCACGCGATCGAGGTCGCGTGGGATCGCGGCGATATCGAGACGCTGCAGAAGTTTTTCGGCTACACGGTCTCGAACATCAAGGGCAAGCCGACGAATTCGGAGTTCATCGCCATGATCGCCGACTGCCTGAGCCTGCGGCAGAAGCAGGCGAGCGTGCGCTGAATGCGCAGCAGGAGAAAAAGAGGATGCAGAAAGCCCCCGAACCAAATCGGTTTGGGGGCTTTCTGTCAAAAAAGTGCTGCTTTTTTGAAAAAGAGGTTTGCACTGCAGCGCATGCGCTTGCAGGAGCAGAGGGTCACGGTGTGACCACAAGGACGCAAAATGTTTGTTTGTTCACGCTATTGGAAAATGTGACCTTGGTAACTAAGGTTCTTGCACACGACTCGTTGGTCTTTCGTTCCACACGCAGGCTCGTTGTGCTGCCGTACCACTTATCTTCCGTGAAAGAAATATCAGCACCGGAACCTGCACGATCGGTCGAGATCGTGACATCCGCACCAAAATTAGCCGTGAGAGTAATGAACTTGCAAGGGTCATTTTTGTCTAAAACAACAATACCCTCGTCTACCATGAAATTATTTGAGGCGTAGCCATATGTGCCGCTAGTCAGCGCGTCTTTCAGCGTATGATACATACTCGTTGCTTCCTGAAGCTGGTCCACTTTTGCGCTTTTCTGCGCAAGCTGTGTCTCCAGCGCAGAGGTTGTCTGTATGCCCCAGATTAAAGCGGCAATGGTGGATACGAAGAAAATCACCGATAGAAGCGGAAATAGAAATTTTGGGACTTTCAGGTTCTGGATGCGTCTGCGGGAACATTTTTGTGAACTGAGGTCCGGGGGTGTTGCAACGTTGATAGAAACAGACTCGGAGAGGCAATTCTGCGTGTCTGCCTCAATATGCGCTCCGCAATATTGACAAAATACGCTGTCGTCAGGCAACGCAGTATTACATTTTGGACACCGCAATTTCTTCATCCTCCTTGAGAATTTCAAGACCGCATTGACTGCAGAATTTGCTGCCTACATCGAGTTTGTTCCCACACTTCCTGCAAAATAAAATAGGCGGCGGGACAGTCGTGTCAATTTCAGTAGGGGGTGCCGGCGAAGCAAACGCTTGCGGAGAAATTGTGGTTACGTTGGGGAGTAGCGGCGCGTCTGTGTTTGAAAAGATAGTGGTCCACAGGATGTATGGGGCGGCGGATTTGCTCAAGTCGGAAATGAGAAGAGCAGTCCAAACCAGAAAGTTCACGACATAGCAGTATATTCGATATTTTTTCTTGGAAATCGGTGTTTTTCTTAAAAGAGCAAAGACAAGGGGAAACGTGCCATAAGCAACGAGTGTGATTGCCAAAGAAATCAGGAAACCCAAAACGGTGTATCGATCCATAGCTTGTATTTCAACCGGCCTTTCCACTGTCGAACAGTTATATGAACGTGTCGATAGCTTTAATATTAACAGCACAAACATTTTCTGTCAAGAACTGTTGGGTGACGTAAGGAACCGGAGACTGTCAGGCACGTCAAACTCCTTAGAAGACCGAAGGAGAATGCGGCAAAGCCCCCGGACGAAATGTCCGGGGGCTTGCTGTGCGATTGGGGTAAAACTTTGCGGGGGAGACTTGCGGGGGCAAAGCTTTATGCGCTGCGCCTGCTCAGCCGAACAGGGCGAGGAAATCATCGAGATTGCGGTAGCTGCCGCCCTGCGGCGTCAGATCCGGCGCGGAGGCGTAGGCGCTGCCCGGCGTGGCCGTGACGGCGAGGGTGGCCGAATCGACCTGCGTGCGCAGCGTGATCTGGCTCGGTGTGAGCGAGATATACAGCGGCGACGCCGCGATGTTCGCCGTGATGTTCAGCGCCCCGTCGGCATAGCCGAACGCGGAGATCGCACCGACGACATTCGCAAACGACAGGTGCTCGAAGAAGTAGGTATAGGCCTCGATGGCGTTCTGCACGGTCTGGCGGTCGACGCCCGGCGTGATGGTGAGCACGGCGTAGAGCGCCCGCTCGAGCGAGTTCATGGACGCCTCGACGTGGTGCCAGCCGTAGTCGATATAGACGCGGTCGTTCCAGAACGTGACGGTCAGGTCGCGGCCGAGGATCTGCGACACGGCGCGCGCTGCGACGGGCTTGCCGAGCGAGAGCACGACGTCGGTATCGAGGCTGTAGCCGTTGACGGACACGGTCGCGTCCATGCCCATGGCCTGCGCGCCGACATAGCGCTCGAGCACGGGGGCGAAGGGCTGCAGCTGCGAGAGGGTGACATAATTGCCGTTCGTGGGATGCAGCGTGGTGGCGGAGCCGGACGTGCCGGTGATCGTCACGCGCACCGTCCAGCCCGAGGCCGTGACGGTCACGCTGTTGGCCGAGAGCGCGGCGGAGACGGCGTTGCCCGCGATGTTGAGCTGCGCGTGCAGCGCGTTATTCGACCACGCGAGGTCCTGAATGCTGTCCACGGCGGACTGCGGCGTGAGCTCGCGGAAAAACTGCGCGTAGGCATTGCCGGCGGCAGCGGCGTCGCCCGCGCCGGCGAGCTTTCCCGCCCAGGCGACGAGGTCTTTGATCTCGCTGCCCGTGCCGCTGACGTGGATGTTCCCGGCCGAGACGTACACCGTGCTGCCGATGTACTCGGCCGTGACGGTCACGCCGTCGACCGTGGTGGTGAGCGCGGCGTCATAGCCGCCGGAGGTGCGGGTCACGGTGGCCGTGCCCGAGAGGCTCAGCGGGCCGCTGAGCGCGACGTTGAAGGTCGCGGTTTTGGCGGTCGCCGCGTCCATGAGGGGGCTCACGAGGCTCAGCGCGCCGGTCAGGTCGGTGTAGCCGCTGAGCGACTGCACCTGGAAGCCGCCGTAGTACGGCGTGGCGGTGACGTGCATGCGCGCGCCGCCGAAGTTGAGCGCCACGTCCGCGCGCGTCAGGCGCAGGGCGTCCGGGTCGGTGAGCAGGACGGTGCCGGAGATCATCGGGTCGTTGAGCCGGATGGTCATGCCGGTGTCGGTCTGCTGCATGGCGACGTTTTTCGTCAGCGCGGTCATGCCGGCCGCGTCGAGCGAGATGTTCGGGATCTGCACGCCGAGGTAGCCCGCGACCGTGCGCGCTGCGTCGATCGTGTCGGACGCGCGCAGGACGATCTTCTGGCTGCCGAAGGCGACGTACACGCGCTCGTTGCTGTAGGCGGCGAAGAGGTCGACGCCCGCGACGTTGCCGCGCACCTGGAAGGTGGTCTGGTCAATGTCCACGTGGGCCGTCAGGCCGTAGGACTGGCCGTTGGCCGTGACGGTGAGGCTGTAGTTCGGCGTGCGGCGGAAGAAGTCGCGCACGATGGCCTGCGTGTCCTGTCCGCCGTCGGAGAGCTTGCCGAGGTTGTTGGGGTCGTATTCGGTCTCGAGGTAGTGCTGGAACTCGGTCTGGTCGTCGGTCACGGCGCCGAAGTCCGAGAACACCTCGGTGAGCGTGCTCGTGCAGTTGAGGCTGCCGAGGCCGGACATGGACACGGCGTAGCTCTCCACGGTGTCCATCTGCAGCAGATCCCAGTTGGCGTCAATGGTCCAGACCATGTGCACGGCCGAAAATTCGGGGTTTTTCGACGCGCCGCTGTAGGTGCGCACCTGGTGGCGGTAATACGCGCTCGCGCCGGACGGCTCGAGGTCGAAGGTGAGGGTGTAGGTGCCGTCGTCGTTGGCGGTCATGGTGGGGTTGAGCACCGTGTCGCGGCTGATGACGTAGTTGCTGAGGTTGCGCGGGTCCTGCCCGTAGGCGTCCTCATAGTCCTGCTGCGAGATGGCCACGATCTGGTCGCTCCAGGTGGCGGTGTCGCCGCTGATGGAATCGGCCTTGCGCACGAGGATCGCCCCGTCCTTGAAGTACTTCTGCTCGCCGAGTTTGACGAACATGCTCGTGCTGATGGCCTCGGTAAAGACGCTGTCGCTCGTGACGACGCGCACGTTGTGCACGGCCTGGTTGTAGTCGATGAAGCCGACCTTTGCCTTCGTCTGGCCGGTCGTCTCGGAGCGGTAGGTCTCCTGATCCATGACGCCGGTCGTAATATAGATATTGTCCTCTGCGGTCTGGCCGGAGGGGTCGCCGTCCGGGCGGGAGAGCGTCGTGCTCGCGCCGCCGGCGCCGTCATCGTCGCCGGCGCCGGCCGCGCCGGGAATGATGATCGCCGCCGCGATCGCCAGCGCCAGCAGCGCGCCGCCGATGACATAGGTGCGCTTGCCGTGCTTGCGGCGTGTCGGGCGCGCGGCGCTCTCCGAGGGCACCAGCTCGCTGTCGGCGATGTCCGGCGCGGCCTCGTCCGCCGTCGGCTTGCGCCGCCAGGTCGGCAGATGGAAGTTCTGTTTGCTCATGATATCCGTCTCCCTTGCAGGTGATGTCTGACGTGCATATCGTCAGGAAAATCACATTTCTTCATGACTTCATTATACGGCAGGGACTTTTCAAATGCATCCTCCGCGCGCGCGAGCGGTAGAAACGTTGGGAGAAGGCGATTCTACCAGCGGGAGAATGACAGGATTTAGGTGAAACACGCCTCTTGCGGCCGAACGCCCGGCGTGGTATACTCATAGCATGGATGATGTGAGAGGCGCGCTCGCCGCCAACCTTGCCGAGCTGAGAAAAGAAGAAAACCTGACCCAGGCCGAGTTTGCCGCGCAGTTCAATTACTCCGACAAGGCCGTGTCCAAGTGGGAGCGGGGCGATTCCCTGCCCGACGTCGTGATGCTCAAGACCATCGCCGACCTCTACGGTCTGCGTGTGGACGATCTGCTGACGGACGGCGGCGTGGCGGCCGCATACGCCGCAGCGACGGAGTCCGGCGGCGAAAAGCAGCACGACGCCTACCTCATGTCGAAGGTGCTCATCGCCGCCATGTGGGTGACGATGGTGTGGGTCGTCGCGGTCGTTGTGTTTTTGTATTCGCAGTTCAGCATCGGCAAGATGTACTGGATGGCGTTCGTGTGGGCGGTGCCGGTGTCGTTCGCCGTGGCGTTCCTCTTCTCCCGCCACTGGGAGGGGGAGACGACGCTGCAGTGCGTGTTTTCGTCCCTGTTCGTGTGGAGCACGATCACGGCGTTTTATTTTCAGTACCTGCAGTATAACATCTGGGCCGTGTTCTTTGTCGGCGTCCCGGTGCAGATCGCGCTCATCCTCGGCACGAAGCTCCACCGCGCCGGCGTGCACTGGCTGCGCCGGTGAAAAAACCGAAAATACCGCTTGACGGCCGGCCGCGCACGTGCTATACTCCCTCCGAATGACAGGCCGAAAGGCCGGGCGGCGTCCGCGCCGCAGCAGACAGGATATCACCGCGTCTGTGGGACTCATATGCCCCACAGGCGCTTTTTTTGTGCGAAAGGAGTCTTTTTATGCGTACACGCACTTCCACCGCGCCCGATGACGCCAAGCGCGTGACCATGCAGGTGTCCACCGTCGGCATCGTGTGCAATGCGGCCCTGACGGTGTTCAAGCTCGTCGCCGGCATCGTGGCGCACTCGTCGGCCATAGTGGCCGATGCCGTGCACTCGGCGTCCGACATTCTCGGTTCGCTGATCGTGATGATCGGCGCAATCTTTTCCCACAAGGCGGCCGACGCCAGCCACCCCTACGGGCACGAAAAGCTCGAGTGCATCGCGTCCATCCTGCTGGGCAACATCCTCGTGCTCGTCGGCGCGGCCATCGGCTACGCGGGCGTGATGAAGATCGTCCGCGGCGAGACGCTGGCTGCCCCCGGCGTGCTCGCGCTCATTGCGGCGGTCGTGTCCATCGGCGTGAAAGAGGGGCTGTACTGGTACACGATCGCGGCGGCCAAACGCATCCGCTCCGTGTCGCTCAAGGCCGAGGCGTGGCACCACCGGTCCGACGCGCTGTCGTCCATCGGCAGCTTTGCAGGCGTGCTCGGCGCGCGGCTCGGCGTGCCCATCCTCGACCCCATCGCGTCGATCGTCATCTGCCTGTTCATCTTCAAGGTGGCCTACGGCATCTTCCACGAGAGCATCGACCGGCTCGTCGACCGGGCGTGCGACCCGGACACCGTCGCCGCCATGCGCGAGACGATGCTGCGCACCCCCGGCGTCGTGCGCGTGGACGATATCAAGACGCGGCTGTTCGGCAGCCGGACGTATGTCGACGCCGAGATCGCGGTCGACGGCGCGCTGCCGCTGCGGGACGCGCACGTCATCGCCGAGGCCGTGCACCACGAGCTCGAGCGCGACTACCCGGACGTCAAGCACTGCACCGTGCACGTCAACCCGGCGTGACGCGGGCGGGAAAAGGGAAAAAACATGCGAAGGGCCGCCCGAAAGGGCGGCCCTTTTTGCGCGCGCGGCAGACGACAGAATGTCGTTTTCTTCGCGCGGAAAGCGCGCTAAGAACGTGCCAAGAGCGCGCTAAGAAACCGCTAAGAAACATTTTGAGGCCCTTTTGTCGACATGAAATCGTGCATTCGCGCGGATTCGACACGGGCGGCGATGAGCGGTTTACATAACACCTGACATGCGAACGAAAAAGCCTGCGGCCGCAAGGGCTTGCGCGCATGACGGCAGAGGGTGCGCGGGGGTGCGCATGGCGGGCGGCGGGGCGGCGCTGTCGCGGGTGTCGTCACGCGGACGTCTCGCGGCACCGTACCCAACCGTACCGTACAGTACCGTACCATACTGTGTCTTACCTTACAGCAGGAACATACGGCAAAGCATATCTTACCCTGTCTCTCTCAAAGAAAGCCAGGGGGAAAGAAAGCCGCTGTGGGAAACCGGCGAAAATGTGGAAAACTCTGTGGAAAGCGTGTGGAAAACTTGTTTCAAGGCGCTCAGGCCGCTGCGGGCGGGCGCGGGCGCAGCGGGCAGCCTGATGGGTACTTTCGGCCGGGCGTGGTCCGGCGGGGGCGCAGCGGTGGACAGGAGCTGCGCGCGAGGGCGTGGATGCGGTGGGGCAGACGCCGGTTCTGGCGGCGGCCGGGCGCGGCGGTGGACAGGAGCTGCGCGCGAGGGCGTGGATGCGGTGGGGCAGACGCTGGTTCTGGCGGCGGCCGGGTGCGGCGGAGCATGGGGCAGTGCCGACAGGGGGGATGTGCGGGTGCGGCAGGGGCTTTTGGTCGGGCACAGTCTGGCGCGCGCTTTCGGCCGGTGCGGGTGTGGTGGACGCTTTTGGCTGGCGCGTTGTGGCGGCCGTGCGGTGCGGGACGCGGGTGCAGCGCAGGGCGCGCTGGCTGGCTTTCTTTCTGAGAGAAAAAAATGCTTGACAAGTTATGCAAAAGCATACTAAACTGGAAACAGGGGACCACGCAGGCGGCGGCCGGAGACGGACTTCGGCATCGCTCGCACCACCGGTCATGCAGCGCGCATCCCACGTCCACCTCATCCGTCGCGGCGTGGCCGCCGCGCCACCTTCCCCGCATCGCCAAAGGCGATGCACGATCTCATCTGAGGCGGGCCTTGCCCCCTCGGGCTCCCCCGCGGGTGTGCGCATCCCACGTCCACCTCATCCGTCGCGGCGACTTCGGTCATGCGCTGTGCGTCCGACGCGCGCCTTTCCGGCGCTGCCCTCCGCAAAACGGAGACGAAAAACTCCGCCCCGCATCGAACCGATGCTGGGCGGAGTTTTGTGACAGCAGCCGCGCAGGCGCGGCGGCCTTTTCGCTGGCTTTCCGGCGGCCTTTTCGCTGGCTATCCTTTCCGGCTGCCTTTCCGCAGCCGTTCCTATGTGCCTGCGGCCACCGTGCAGCCTTTCTCACGCGGCCTTCGCGGTCTTGCCCGCGCGCCACGCCTCGAACCGGGTGCGCATATGGTCGTTCAGGCGGCAGAACGCCTTCATCACCGGCCACGACAGCAGGCCGAACACGATGAGGATGAGCGCGCTCTGCAGATTGAGCTTCTGCAAGCTGAAGAGCGTCGGGAAGCCGAAATACGCGATCACGAACAGCACGCCGAGCACGACGATCATCACCTTGCGGATGGTGTTGTACGGCTGGCACGTGCGGTGCACCATCATGAGGCCGACAATGCCCATGACGCCGGTGCAGATCGTGATCATGGCCGTGTCGTCGAGCTGGAAGGCGATATAAAACAGCAGAATGCCCACGACCATCGCCAGATCCGTCATCGCGGCCGGCAGCGCGCGGAAGAGCACGTTGCGCAGGAATTTTCCCTTGACGAGGCTCTCGTTCGGCTCCATGGCGAGGATGAACGACGGGATGCCGATGGTCACGGCGCTCACGAGCGTGAGCTGCGCGGGGCTGAACGGGTACGGCAGCGTGGCAAAGAGCGTGAAAAACGCGAGGCAGAACGAGAAAATGTTCTTGACCAGATACAGCGACGCGCTGCGCTCGATGTTGTTGATGACGCGGCGGCCCTCCGCCACGACCGACGGCATGGAGGCAAAGTTCGAGTCGAGCAGCACGATGTGCGACACCTGGCACGCCACGTCGCTGCCCGAGGCCATGGCGATGGAGCAGTCGGCCTCCTTGAGCGCGAGCACGTCGTTGACGCCGTCGCCCGTCATGGCCACGGTGTGGCCGTCGGCCTTGAGCGCCTGCACGAGGCTGCGCTTCTGCGCGGGGGTCACGCGGCCGAAGACCGTGTACTTGCCCGCCGCGTCGCGGATGGCCTCCTCGGTCGTGAGCGTGCGCGCGTCGACGAAGCGGTCGGCGTTTTCGATGCCGGCGCGCTTGGCCACCTCGGACACCGTGCGCGCGTTGTCGCCGGAGATGACCTTCACGGCCACGCCCTGGCTGGCAAAGTAGCCGAACGTCTCCGGCGCTTCGGCGCGGATCTTGTTCGAGAGCAGGATCAGCGCGATGGGCAGAAAGCCGGCGCTGAGCGTCTCGTCCGTGAGCGCGCCGTCATACATGCCCAGCAGCAGCACGCGGCAGCCCTTGGCGGAGTAGCCCTCGATCTGCTCCTGATACGGGTTCTCGCGCCCGGCGAGCAGCACGTCCGGCGCGCCGAGCAGGTACGTCTCCTCGGTGTGGAACGACACGCCGCCGTATTTCTTTGCCGACGAGAACGGCAGCGTCGCCGTCGCGTCCTGCGTCTTTTCGCCCGTGAAGTAGCGCCGCAGCGCGGCCATCGTGTCGTTGTCGGCCTGCATGGCGTATACGTAGTCGGCCATGATCATGCGGATGTCCTCGAGCGTGAAGCGGTCGTCGCACAGGGGGCAGACGTCCTCGACGATCATCTTGTTTTCCGTCACCGTGCCGGTTTTGTCCACGCACAGCGTGTCCACGCGCGCGAGCGTCTCGATGCAGCCGAGCTCGTGCACGAGGGTCTTGCGCTGGGCCAGACGCACGACGCCGGCCACGAGCGCAAGGCTGGTGAGCAGATACAGCCCCTCGGGGATCATGCCGATGATCGAGCCGACCGTGCTCGTCACGGCGATGGGCACGGCGCGGCCGAGCCACACGTATTCCTTGATGAACATCACCACGCCGAGCGGGATGACGAGGATGCCGATCCACTTGACGAGGTTTTGCAGCGAGCGCATCATCTCCGACTGCTGCGGCTTCTTGGCGCGCTTGGCCTCCTGCGTCAGGCGCGAGACATAGGAGTCCGCGCCGACGTCCGTCAGCTGCGCGCGGCACATGCCGCTGACGACGAAGCTGCCCGACAGGAGCTTGTCGCCGGGGTTTTTCTTAATTTCGTCCGACTCGCCCGTGATGAGCGCCTCGTTGACGTAGCAGCTATCTTGCGCGACGACGGCGTCGGCATAGATCTGGTTGCCGGCGGCGAAGACGACGATGTCGTCGCGCACGAGCTGCGCGGTGTCGACGGTCATGCGCCTGCCGTCGCGCACGGCGACGGCCTTGGGCGAGGCGAGGATGCTCAGCTTGTCGAGCGTTTTCTTCGAGCGGATCTCCTGAATGATGCCGATGGCGGTGTTGACGATGATGACGCCCATGAACGTCAGGTTCAGCCACTGCTGCACCGCGATCACGCACAGCGCCAGCAGGAAAAACAGCATATTAAAATAGGTAAAGATATTGCTCAGGACGATCTGCTTGACCGTCTTGCCCGGCGGGTCGACGGGCGCGTTCGTCCAGCCGGCGTCCGCGCGCTCGCGCACCTGCGCGCTCGTCAGGCCCTGCTGCGGGTCGGGGTGCGCGACGGGCACGTCCCGCCGCTCCGGCGTCTCGGGCGCGGGCGCGCGCCGGTCTTTGATTTTTTCGATCAGATTGGCCAAAGGTCTGCCTCCAGAATGAGAATATCCAATATTATAGCGTCTCGCGCGGTGGAATGGAACAACAGTTTGTGAATATTTGCTTAAAAATGGTGGGATTTTTCGGCAGCCTGCACAGTATGCCGCAGCAGCAGCGCGGTCGTCACGCTGCCGATGCCGCCAGGCACGGGCGTGCAGGCAGCGATGGCGGCGGCCGCAGGCGTCACGTCGCCGCGCAGCGTGCCATCGGGCAGCGCGGTCGCGCCCGCGTCGAGCACGATTTGCCCCGGGCGCACGCACTCCGGCGTGATGAGCCCCGGCGCGCCCGCCGCGGCCAGCAGAATGTCGGCGGCCCGGCAGCGGGCGGCGAGGTCGGGCGTTTTCCGGTGGCAGAGCGTCACGGTCGCGTCCGCGCGCGTGAGCAGCAGCGCGGCCGGCCGGCCGATCACCAAGCTCCGGCCCACGACGGTCACGCGCTTGCCTGCGGGGTCGATGCCGTGCGCGCGCAGCAGAGTCATACACGCCTCGGCCGTGCAGGGGGCGAAGCCCGCCGCCCCGGTCACGAGCGCGCCGAGCGACCATGTTGTCATGCCGTCCACGTCCTTGCGCGCATCGAGCGTGTCGAGAATTTCCTGCGCGCGCAGCGCCGCCGGCAGCGGCCGCAGCAGCAGCACGCCGTGCACGCCGTCGTCCGCGCTCAGGGTGCGCAGGGTGTCGGTCAGTGTTTCGGGCGCGCAGTCCGCCGGCAGGGGCACGGGGCGCACGGTGACGCCGCAGCCGTCCGCCGAGAGTGCGATGCTGCGCAGATAGGCCCGGTCGTCCGGCTGCGCGCCGATGGACACGGCCGCGAGGCAGGGTGGCTCTGTGAGCCGCGCCGCGCGCGCGCGCACCTGCGCATAGATCGCCGCGGCGGCCTCCGTTCCGGTCAGGGTGTTCGGCATGGTTCAGCCCTCCCCGCGCAGCGCGGCGCGCACCGCGTCCGCAGTCTGCGCGCAGCACTGCACCACGGTCGCGCGCAGGCGCGCGGCGCGCGCCTCGGTCGCGGCGCGGTCGTCCGGCGCGAGCAGGCCGGTGTTGACCAGCACGTTCAGTTCCGCCGCCTCCGCCGCCGCGCTGCACAGCGCCGCCGCGCACCCGATGTCCGAGCGCAGGAGGGGGCTGGCCGTGCTCAGCGCGGCGGGCAGCAGCAGCGCCACCTGCTCGCAGTGCTCCAGCATGGCCAGCGGGGCAAGGCACGCCGTGTGCGCCGCGTCCGCGAGCCGGGCGGCGCGCGTGGGGTCGTCCTTCGGGATGGCGTAGGCCCGCTGCAGCGGCAGAAAGCCCGCCGCGTCCGCGTCGATGAGCGCGAGCAGCGTCGTGCGCTGCGCGTCGCAGCTGGCGGCCAGCGTGGCGAGCGTGTCGTGCCGGTCGGCGTAGCGGGGGTTGGCTGCCGTCACGTTCGCGGCCATCGCGGCCAGGCTCGCCGCCAGCGCCCCGGCGAGCGCGGCCGCGCCCCCGCCGCCCGGTGCGGGCTGCGCGGAGGCGAGCTGCGCGGTGAATTCGGAAAGGGAGCGCCCGGTCGTAAGCGTCTGGTCGGTCATATGGAAAACCTCCTTGCGGGATGATGATCGTGTGGTGTCGTGTCCGCCACCGGCACACATATTATATTGTATTATACCGCGCGGCGGGGCGGTTGAAAAGTGGGCGCGGGGCTTTTTGCGCGCTTTTTGGGCATACTGACCCAAAAGGGAGGAATGACCATGCAAGACGGTTTCCTGCGCGCGGCGGCGGCGTCCATCCCCGTGGCCGTGGCAGACCCCCGGCGCAACGCGGCAGCGGTCTGCGCGCGCATCGACCAGGCGCACCGGGCGCGTGCCGCGCTGCTCGTGCTGCCGGAGCTGTGCGTGACCGGCTACACGTGCGGCGACCTGTTTTTGTCCGCGCTGCTGCTCGATGCGGCCGAAGAAGCGCTGCTGAACATCTGCGCGCACACGCAAAACTGCGACCCCGTCGTCGTGCTCGGCGTGCCCCTGCGCGCCGGGGGCAAGCTCTACAACTGCGCGGCCGTGCTGCACCGCGGGCGCATCCTCGGCGTCGTGCCGAAGACGTGGCTGCCGAACTACGACGTGTTCGCGGAAAAGCGCTGCTTTGCCTCCGCGGCGGCGTACCATGGGCCGGGCAGCGTGCCCGTCAGTGGGGCGGACGTGCCGTTCGGCACGGGGCTGGTGTTCGCCTGCGCGCAGATGCCGGCGTTTCGCCTCGGCGTGGAGCTGTGCGAGGACGTGTGGGCGCCGATACCGCCGTCGGTGCGGCTGTGCCTCGCCGGGGCGACCGTGATCGCCAACTGCTCGGCCTCGCCCGAGGCGGCCGGCAAGCCCGCCCGCCGCCGCACGCTGCTGCGCGCGGCCAGCGCGCGCGGCCTCTGCGGCTATGTCTACGCCAACGCCGGACCGGACGAGTCGAGCGCGCGCGCCGTCTTTTCCGCGCACCACCTCATCGCGGAAAACGGGGACATCCTCGCCGAGCACGCGCCGTTCGCGCCAGAGCCCGGCCTGCTCGTGACGGAGCTCGACCTGCTGACGCTCTCGGCCGAGCGCCGGCGCAACACGACCTTCGTACCCGAGGGGGCGGGGGCGCGCGCCGTGCCGTTTTCCATGCCGCTGCGCCCGACGGCGCTCAGCCGCGCGGTGTCGCCGCACCCGTTCGTGCCGGACGATGCAGCCCTGCGCCGCAAGCGCGCCCAGCTCCTGCTTTCCATCCAGGCGCACGGCCTGCGCAAGCGCCTGCTGCACACCGGCAGCCGGGCGGCGCTGCTGCCCGTGACGGACGATCTCGACAGCGTGCTCGCCCTGCTCGTGTGCGCGCGCACGATGGATCTGCTCGGCCGCGCGCGGCACGATGTCCTCGCCGTCACGCAGCCGGGGGGCGACCGGGCGCGCGTGCTGCGCCTGTGCAAGGCGCTGGGCGTGTCCGTGCGGCCGAACGCCGACCGCGCGGGGCTCGCGCGCACGCACGCGGCGCTCCCGCTCGCCGCACCCGACTTCACGGCCCTGCTGCTGGGCGAGGCCGTGTGCGCGCCGGAGGCCTACGGCGTCAACGCCGCCGTGCCGCGCACGCTCGTGCGCTGGCTCATCGCGGCCGAGGTCGAGCGCGCGGCCGAGCCCCTGCGTTCGGAGCTGCGCGCCGCGCTCTCCGCGCCCGACGCCGACTGCGCCGGCGTCTCGTGCGCGCTGACAGACTTCTGCTTTTACCATCTTGTCCGCTGCGGCGCGCACCCGCGGCGCATCCTGCGGCTGGCCCGCGCCGCCTTCGGCGACGCGGCCGCGGATGCCGACATCCTGCGCGCCATGGCGGCGCTCACGCGCTGCCTGTTCCGGCGGCCGGCCGCGCTGCCCGACCACGTCGCGCTCGGCAGCAGCGCGCAGGCGCTGCACTGGCCGCCGGACGCGGCGGGGTCGCTCTGGAGCGAGGAGATCGACGCGCTGCGCCGCGAGCTGTCCTGAGATCAATATTCAAAAATGCGTGCATAACTGCATATTCCGCCGCCGCTCCAAGCACCGGAACGGCGGCGCTTTTCGCATATCTTTCGCGCTTTTGTGCATATCACCGAAAGAAAAGCGTTTCTCGCGTGAATTTTATTCAAAAAGAGGGTTGACATTTGCGCGAAAAAGGTGAATAATATGCACATCTTATGAATGAATAATCAATGGAGGCAACCATGATGAAAAAAGAAGATATCAAGAAAGTCGTCCTTGCTTACTCCGGCGGTCTGGATACGTCCATCATCATCCCCTGGCTGAAGGAAAACTACAATAACTGCGAAGTCATCGCCGTGTCCGGCAACGTCGGCCAGGCCGACGAGCTCGACGGTCTGGAAGAGAAGGCCATCAAGACCGGCGCGTCGAAGCTCTACGTGCTCGACCTGACGGACGAGTACGTCGACGATTACATCATCCCGACCATGCAGGCCGGCGCGATGTACGAGGAGTACCTGCTCGGCACGAGCCACGCGCGGCCGTGCATCGCCAAGGGCCTCGTCGAGATCGCCCAGAAAGAGGGCGCCGACGCCATCGCCCACGGCTGCACCGGCAAGGGCAACGATCAGGTCCGGTTCGAGCTGGCCATCAAGCACTTCGCGCCCGACATGCCCATCATCGCCCCGTGGCGGGAGTGGGACATCAAGTCGCGTGAGGAAGAGATCGCCTACGCCGAGGCGCACAACGTGCCCCTGAAGATCAACCGCGAGACGAACTACTCCAAGGACAAGAACCTCTGGCACCTGAGCCACGAGGGTCTCGACCTCGAAGATCCGGGCAACGAGCCGCAGTACGAGAAGCCGGGCTTCCTCGAGATGGGCGTCAGCCCCATCGACGCGCCGGACGCCCCGACCTATGTCACGCTCGACTTTGAGCAGGGCAAGCCCGTCGCGCTCGACGGTGAGAAGATGAGCGCCAAGGACATCATCCTCAAGCTCAACGCCATCGGCGGCGCCAACGGCATCGGCATTCTGGACATCGTGGAGAACCGGCTCGTCGGCATGAAGTGCCGCGGCGTGTATGAGACGCCGGGCGGCGCGATCCTCTACAAGGCGCACAGCGTGCTCGAGACGCTCTGCCTCGACAAGATGACCATGCACGAGAAGCAGAAGCTCGCCGTGACCTTCGGCGAACTGGTGTACAACGGCCAGTGGTTCACGCCGCTGCGCGAGGCGCTCAGCGCGTTCGTGACCAAGACGCAGGAGCACGTCACCGGCACGGTGCGGCTCAAGCTCTACAAGGGCAACATGATCAACGCCGGCGTCTGGAGCCCGTACTCCCTGTACTCCGAGGAGATCGCCACCTTCGGCGAGAGCGACTACAACCAGGCGGACGCCGCCGGCTTCATCCAGCTCTACGGTCTGCCGATCGCCGTGCAGGCAAAGGTTGACGGCAAGAGCATGTAAGCGGTACAATAGATATATAGAAATGATTTTCTCCCCGCGCCGGGCCTCCCGGCGCGGGGACAACTGATGAAGGGAGACCATCACCATGGCAAAAATGTGGGCGGGCCGCACGGCCGGCGTGACCGATCCGGTCGCGGACGATTTCAACTCCTCCATCCGCTTCGACAGCCGGATGTACCGCGAGGACATCACGGGCAGCATGGCGCACGCGGCGATGCTCGGCGCGCAGCACATCCTCCCGCAGGCGGACGCCGATGCCATCATCGACGCGCTGCAGGGCATCCTCGACGATCTCGACAGCGGCGCGCTCGCGTTCGACCCCGCGTGCGAGGACATCCATATGTTCGTCGAGCAGGTGCTCACCGCGCGCATCGGCGACCTCGGCAAGAAGCTGCACACCGCCCGCTCGCGCAACGATCAGGTCGCGCTCGACCTGCGCATGTACCTGCGCAACGAAACGAGCGAGATCATTGCGCTCACAAAGGACGTGCTCGCGGCGCTCGTCGAGCAGGCCGGGGCGCACAAGGGCGACATTCTGCCCGGCTACACGCACCTGCAGCGCGCGCAGCCCATCACCTTCGGCCACCACCTGATGGCCTATGCCATGATGCTCCTGCGCGATATCGACCGCATGCAGGATGCCGTCAGGCGCATGAACGTCTCGCCCATCGGCTGCTGCGCGCTCGCCGGCACGACGTATGACACCGACCGGTTTTTTGAGGCCAAGCAGCTCGGCTTTGACGACGTGGCGCGCAACAGTCTCGACGGCGTGTCCGACCGGGACTTCTGCGTCGAGCTGCTCGATGCCTACGCCATCGAGATGATGCACCTCTCGCGCCTGAGCGAGGAGCTGGTGCTGTGGTCGAGCTGGGAGTTTCAGTTCGTGCAGCTCTCGGACAGCTACACGACCGGCTCGTCGATCATGCCGCAGAAGAAAAACCCCGACATGGCCGAGCTCGTGCGCGGCAAGACCGGCCGCGTCTACGGCGACCTCATCGCCATGCTCACGGCGCTCAAGGGCCTGCCGCTGGCGTATAATAAAGATATGCAGGAGGACAAGGAGGCGGTGTTCGACGCAGTCGACACCGTGAAGATGTGCCTGCGCGTCATGGCGCCGATGCTCGCCACCATGACCGTGCGCGCCGACAAGATGCTCCACGCGGCGCAGACGGGCTTCCTGAACGCGACCGACCTCGCGGACTACCTCGTCACGAAGGGCCTGCCGTTCCGCAGCGCGTACAAGGTCTCCGGCCAGCTCGTGGCCTACTGCATCGCGCACAATACCGTGCTCGAAAAGCTGCCGCTCGAGACGTTCCGCACCTTCAGCGACCTCTTTGACGACGGCGTGTACGATGCCATCGACCTCACCAACTGCGTCACGCGGCGCGTGTCCTACGGCGGCACGTCCGTGCCGAGCGTCGAGGCGCAGATCGCCTGGGTCGCGCAGCAGCTCGAGGCATAAGCACATACGCATATTTTTTACAAGACCGGCGCTCCCATTTGGGAGCGCCGGTCTTGCATTGCACAAAAAAATCCTGTACAATAAGCAAAAAGTTGTGCAAAAAGGCTTGCCATTTCCGGGGTGGGGATGGTATTCTTTTTCATACCCACTTTGTTGAAAAAAGGAGAAATGGTATGAGAAAGAAACTTCTGAGCATCCTGCTTGTGCTGAGCCTGATGCTCGCGCTCGTGCCGGCGGCCTTCGCGGCAGACGCTGTGAGAACCGAGCTGGAAAGCGACGGCACAACGCTCGCCTTCTACGGCAGCGGCGTTGCCACGGCCGACTGCTGGAACGGCGACTGGACCGCCGTCACGCACGTTGACCTCGGGTATGAGATCCGCGGCGTCGCCGAGAATGTGCTGGCCCGCTGCGTCAACCTCGTCTCCTTTGAGGCCGTCGGCAGCCGGTATCTCCGGACCTACAACGGCGGCCTCATCTCCATAGACGGCAGGCAGATGCTGGCCGCGCCGAACAGGTGCACGGCTTATGAGATCCTCGACTTGGTGCAGACCGTCAAGACGGGCGCGTTCCGTTACTGTCAGGGGCTGACGGCGGTCACGTTCCCGGCGAGCCTCACCACCATTGAGGCGCAGGCCTTCACCAGCTGCCTGAGCCTGACGGACGTTCAGCTGCCGGACGGCCTGAAGACGATCGGCGACTTTGCTTTCGCCGGCTGCGCCGCGCTGACGAGCGTGCTCATCCCGAAGAGCGTCACGAGCATCGGCGCGGGCGCCTTCACCGGCTGCACCGCGCTCACGGCCATCGACTACAGCGGAACCGAGGCCGAGTGGGCCCAGCTGACCAAGGGCGAGAACGCGCTGCCGGAGGGCGTGACCGTGAACTTCAACGCGCCCATCCACCACTACGGTTCCTGGACGGGCACGGACCCGAACTGCACGACCGAGGGCAAGCGCACCCGCACCTGCACCGACGACGGCTGCGGTCATACGGAGGAAATGACACTCCCCGCCCGCGGCCACTACTGGGGCATCGGCCGTGTGACGACGCTGCCGACGGAGACCACGACCGGCGTGCGCACCTATACCTGCAGGACCTACGGCTGCAATGCCACGCGCACCGAGGAGATCCCCAAGCTTGCCCCGCGGGTGCCCGTGAGCGAGCGCTTTGACGACGTTGCCCCCAACAGCTGGGCGTATGAGGACATCCAGTACTGCGTCGACTATGAGCTCATGGCCGGTGTCGGCGGCGGCCGGTTTGAACCGAAGACGCTGACCACGCGCGCACAGCTCGTGCAGATCCTCTATCGGCTTGCGGACGCGCCGGAGGTCAGCGGCGAGACGCCGTTTACCGATCTCACGGCCGACTGGTACAAGACCGCGGTGCTCTGGGCGTACCAGACCGGCGTGACGTCCGGCGTGAGCGAGACGACCTTCGCACCGGACACGCCCGTCACGCGCGAGCAGGTCGCGGTGTTCCTGGCCAGGTTTGCGGATCGGGTGCTCGACAGATACACCCCCTATATGTGGGATGCGCTCTTCCCGTTTCAGGATCGTGAGCAAATCTCCTACTATGCGCGCACGGCCATGAACTGGGCGTGCGATCTGGGGCTGATCAAAGGCATTCCGGGCCCGGGCGGCCTGCGCCTTGAGCCGCAGAGCAGCGCCACGCGCGAGCAGATGGCGGTCATGATCGCACGGTTCTGCCGCAGACTGAATGTCTGGAACGAGCCCATGCCGGAGCTTTGAGCAAACGGCTGGAGCGCGCGTGCGTGCATTGCTGCCTGATACCGAACCGGCGTCCTGTTTTTTTGGACGCCGGTTTTGTTATTGCTTGCGTGTGCGCTTCATAGTTTTGCAGCAAGGAAGGAAATAAAAGGCTGCTAATGGAAGAAAAAAGGAAAATACTTGCGCGGACACGCGCAACTGACACAGAAAAACAGAAAAAATGCATTGACATCTCCTGCACGGATGTTACAATAAAGTTACATGTTGGTATTGCAGTTTTGAGTATTTGTAACATTTGGAAAGGAGTGCAGAGATGAAACTGAGAACACGCAAGCTCCTGACCCTGCTGCTGATCGCAGCCATGGTCATGAGCCTGATGGTCCCGGCACTGGCGGCGGACACCGCGCAGTCCGAGACCCCCTACACTTACGACGCCGGAGACTACACCTTCGGCAAGATCTCGCACCCGAACAGCGCGCCCGGCCAGCCGGACGGCCTGGTCGACTACACCGGCAACGGCACGGTGGCCGTGACCGGCACGGCCGACGGCGCCGATGGTCAGGGCGACCGCGGCCAGAGCTACGCCTGGGCCGCCATGGCCTACGGCGACTATATCTATGTCGGCACGTGCTACGCCGCCATGGGCAACACCCTCTCGGCGATGGACACCGTCATGGGCCACAAGTTCGACGAGGAGACCATGCGCGCCGAGCTCAACGCCATCTTCAACGGCACGTTCTTCTATGGGCAGGAGGACGGCGGCAACTCCGGCGGCGTGCTCGTGAAGGTCAACGTACACACCGGCGAGATGAAGCTGATCATGGCCAACTCCCTCAACAATGTCGCGCCGCAGTTTCGCAACGCCATTCTCTATAAGGATAAGATCTATTTCTGCGGCAGCGTGACCGCCAACGGCCGCGTCGGCCTGCCGAGCGTCTATGAAATCGACCCGACGGACGACAGCTTCAAGTGCGTCTATCAGGGCCTGTCGAACATGCAGGAATACGCGCAGGCGTATAAGGCCGGCGTCTGCACCGGCATCCGCGGCATGGCGGTCTATGACGGCAAGCTCGTCATCAGCAACGTCGGCGTCGACGGCAGCTACCTGCTCATCAGCGACAACCCGTCCGAGGGCTTCACGAAGATCGCCACGCAGTCCGATCTCTATAACTATCCCGCCACGCACTTTGTCGACAGCGTCTACGGCGGCGGCATCTGGGAGATGGTCGAGTATAACGGCAGTCTCTACGTCGCCATGTGCACCGGCACGCCCGCCACGCGCGTGGGCGACAATATGCGCTCGTTCGCCATCGTGCGCGGCGACTGCTCCGGCGACTGGAATGACCCCGACGCCTGGACGTGGACGCCCGTCGTCGGCGACCAGGCCGACGGTGCAAAGTACACCTTCGGCATCGACCCCGAGCGCACGCGCGCGGCCGCCTGCAATATGTGCATTTATGACGGCTATCTCTACATCGGCGAATACAACGACGAGGAGATCCCGCTCGAGGAGCTCATGTTCAGCCAGGACTTCGGCTTCCTCGCGCGCAACCTCGAGCAGTCGGTGAATCTCTACCGGATGTCCATCGGCGCGGACGGCACCGAGCAGATGGAGCTCGTCGTCGGCGAGCCGACCAAGATGTTCCCGGCCGGCGGCATCCTGTGCCAGCGCTCCGGCTTCGGCGACTATGAAAACCAGTACTTCTGGCAGTCCAAGGTGTTTGACGGCAAGCTCTTTCTCGGCACGTTCGACACCAGCTCCCTGCTCGAGCCGCTCGGCCAGTTCACCAACGGCGACCTGCTGCACATGTCGCGCGACGAGTGGGCCAGCCAGATCGGCTACCTCAAGGTGCTGCTCAAGCTGCTGCTGAATCAGGATAAGAACGGCGACGGCACGCTGCTCGCCGCCGACGCCGACACCGACGCCGCCATCGACGCCGCCGTCGACGCGGTGAACGAAGAGGCGGACAGCCCCGAGACCTTCTCGCTCACGGACGCGCAGTATGACACGCTGCGCCAGGGCATCGACGACGGCGCTTACGCCGCGGCCTACAGCGTGTCCACGCTCGGCAGCCTGCGCCGGCTCAACAGCCTGCTCGCCAAGCTGACCGACCTCGTGGAGACGAACGACATCGCGGGCTTCGTGGACATCTATCAGCAGGTCTGCGACCTCTACTCCGGCATCAGCGACAAGCTGCCCGACTCCATGAAGGAGCTCTACGAGATGCTCGTGCGCATCACGGAGCTGGCCAACATGAAGGATCTCGTCATCTGCCTCAACAAGCTCTCGACCGCCACGCGCGGCTTCGGTCTGTACACCATCACGTCCGAGAACGGGAAGCTCACGCTCGACACGCTCACGCGCGACGGCTTCGGCGATCCGTTCAACCACGGTCTGCGCGCCTTCGCCGCGAATGACGAGCAGGGCTGGATGGTCATCGGCACGGCCAATCCCTTCATGGGCACGCAGCTGTGGCGCACGACCGTCGACATGACCGATCCGATGGATCGCTTCACCGATCTCGACCCCAACGGCTGGGCCTACCCCAGCATCGAATACTGCGTGCGGCACGGTCTCATGTCCGGCATGAGCGACACGATCTTCTCGCCCAACACCGTGACGACGCGCGCGCAGCTCGTGCAGGTGCTGTATAATTTCGAGGACAAGCCCGACGTGAGCGATGTGGCCGTGCCGTTTACGGACGCCGCGTCCGGCTGGTACCGGGACGCGGTCGCCTGGGCGTACAAGACCGGCGTCGTGGACGGCATGTCGCCCACGACCTTCGCACCGAATAACATCGTGACGCGCGAGCAGATCGCCGTCATCCTCGTGCGCTATCTGACGAAAGTCTGCGGCGTGGAGCGCACGTGGACGCCGGATGACCTGTCCGGCTTCGCCGACGGCGGCAGCGTCTCCGGCTGGGCGCGCGCCGGCATGGCCGACGCGGTGGCGCTCGGCCTGTTCGGCGGCACGCAGGACCGCAGCGGTCAGGTGTGGCTGCGGCCGGGCGCGGGCACGACGCGCGCCGAGACTGCGGCGCTCCTGCAGCGTATGTGCACCAAAGTGCTCGGCATCGGCTGAGCGGCGTACAGCATTTTAACGGGCGTCCCCGCCGGGGACGCCCGCTCTTTTGTTTCGGCGCGGGTGCTTGTGTTTCGGCGCGGGTGCTTGTTTTCTGCCCGCACATCCTGTATAGTGGAGGCAGCATCGGGCGGCCGCGGCCGCCCGGGGAGGGAAGCTTATGAAAAAACGGATCTGCACGCTGCTGCTCGCGCTGTGCCTGACGCTGGGGCTGCTGCCCGCCGCGGCGCAGGCCGCCGGGGACGGCAGCGGCACGTTTGACACCGTCCGCTGGACGCTCGACGCCGACGGCGGGCTGACCGTCAGCGGCACGGGCGACCTGCCGGACGGCGCGTTCGCCGGCCGCACCGACATCGTCACCGTGACGTTCACGGGTCAGGTCGCGCGCATCGGCCGCAGCGCGTTCGCCGGCTGCACGCAGCTGCGGCGCGTGGACGGGTTCGGCGCAGTCACGTGCGTGATGAGTCAGGCGTTCGCCGGCTGCACGGCGCTCACGGAGCTGGCCGTGCCCGGCACGGTCACGGAGATCGGCACGGGCGCGTTTTCCGCCTGCACCGGCCTGACGGCCGTCACGCTCGCGCCCGGCGTGCGCAGCCTCGGCGCGTATGCCTTCGCCGCCTGCACGGCGCTGCGGCGCATCGACCTGCCCGACGGCATGACGCTGCTCGGCAGCGGGCTGTTTTCCGGCTGCACGGCGCTCACGGAGCTGCCGCTGCCGGACGATGTGGCGTGGGTAGAGCCGCGCCTGTGCGAAAACTGCACCGCGCTGCAAAACATCGTGCTCCCGGCCGCGATGACCGAGGTGCCGCGCGGCCTGCTGCGCGGCTGCACAGGGCTGCGGCGCGTGACGCTGCAGGGCGCGGTCACGGCGGTGGGCAACGGGGCGTTTGCCGGGTGCGACGCGCTCGCGGACGTGTACTTCACCGGCACGCGCGCGCAGTGGGACGCCGTCGACGTCGGCGCGAACAACGCGCGCCTGACGGCCGCCGCCGTGCACCTGTCCGCGCCCGCGCACACGTACCCGGAGGCGTGGACGGTCGTCCGCGCGCCGACCTGCACGGACGACGGCCTGCGCACGCGCACCTGCCTCGACCCCGGCTGCGGCAAAACGCTGTCCGAGACGATCCCGGCGCTCGGCCACGACTGGGACGACGGCGTGATCGTGCGCGCCCCGAGCGGCGTGCGCATGGGCGAGCGGCGCGTCACCTGCCGCCGCTGCGGCCAGACGCAGGCGGTGGCGATCCCGCCCGAGATCGCGGCGTACGAGCAGTTTCATGACATCGACCGCAATGCGTGGTCGTACGACGGCATCCAGTACTGCGTGGCGCGCGGGCTCATGTCCGGCACGGACACGCACACGTTCCTGCCCGGCGGCGTGACGACGCGCGCGCAGCTCGTGCAGGTGCTGTATCATCTCGCGGGCGATCCCGACATGACCGGCGTGACCACGCCGTTTACGGACCTCACGGCCGACTGGTATCAGGCCGCGGTCGCCTGGGCATATAAGACCGGCGTCGTGGACGGCACGTCGCCCACCACGTTTTCGCCGAGCCGGCCCGTCACGCGCGAGCAGGCGGCCGTTTTGCTCATGCGCTACGCTGCGCGCCTGCCCGGCTTTGCGGGCAGCGACGCGCCTGCCGATCTGTCCGCGTTTGCCGACGGCGGCAGCGTCTCCGGCTGGGCGCGCGCCGGCATGGCCGACGCGGTGGCGCTCGGCCTGTTCGGCGGCACGCAGGACAGCAGCGGCCGGGTGTGGCTGCGGCCGGGCGAGAGCGCGACGCGCGCCGAGATCGCGGCCGTTCTGGCGCGCTTCGGGCGCAACGTGGCCCACCTGCTCTGAATGCAGAATCGACCCGCCGGGGATTCCCCGGCGGGTTTTCGCTTAATTTTTCTTAAAGCTGGCAGTTTCCTCTGTCCGCACACGGCGCGGATGTGTTAGGATAGACCCCAGAGGTGATACCATGGAAAACCCCGAGACCCCTGTCCGCATCCTCGTCGTGGACGACGAGCCGGACATCCGCAATATTTTACACATTCTGCTCTCGTCGCGCGGCTACGAGGTCGACGAGGCCGAAAACGGCCTGCGCGCCGTGGAGCTCGTGCGCGCGCAGCCGGACTATGACCTCATCATTCTCGACATCATGATGCCCGGCATGGACGGCGTGTCCGCCTGCGCGGAGATCCGGCAGCACAGCGTCGCGCCGATCCTGTTTCTGACGGCGAAGGCCCAGCCCGCCGACATGAGCGACGCCTACGGCAGCGGCGGCGACGACTATCTCATCAAGCCCTTTTCCAACCACGAGCTGTTCCTGCGGGTCGACTCGCTCATCCGCCGCTACCGCGTCTACCACGGCAAGGGCGACGCGCCGACGGTCATCGACGCGCTCGAGATCAACCGCGACAAGGGCACCGTGTGCAAAAACGGCCGCTCCGTCGAGATGACCAAGACGGAGTTTGAGCTGCTGCAGTACCTGATCGCCAACCGCGGCGCAGCCGTGTCCGCGCGCAAGCTCTACGAGGACGTCTGGCACGAGAAGTTCCTGCCCAGCTCTGCCAACACCGTCATGGTGCACATCCTCAAGCTGCGCAAGAAGCTCGAGGATGACCCCGCCAACCCGACGCTCATCCGCACGGTCTGGGGAAAGGGGTATCAGATTGATTAAAAAGTGGCGCTCATCGATCAATGCGCGCATGATCTTCGTGCTCCTCGCGGCGCTGGCCGTGGGCGTGGCGTGCTATTTCGGCATAGACGCGCTCGGCACGGAGGTGATCGACCACTGGTATCTGAGCGATGACGCCGTCGCCGCGCGCAATCTGGAGCACGCGCGCAGCCTGCAGGAATACGTCAGCGCGCGCGGCGTGTCCTCGCGCGACACGCTGGCCATCGAGCAGTGGTCGCGCGGTGAGAAAAAAGCCAACGTCATCGTCTATCAGGCGGAGGGCGACCCGTACGAGGCCGGCTCGTGGGGCACGAGCGAGCTGCTCGACGACACGACCCAGAGCGACATTGCCGACTTGGGCTACAGCTTCTTCACCGTGCAGTTTGCCGACGGGGAGTACCGCGTCGCCGTGTGCGACTATTCCGAGGCGTGGCTCTACAGCTATGTGAGCTTCGGCGCGCTCGTGCTGGGCTTCGTGATCTATTCGTTCATCGCCTTCGGCTTCACGCGGCGGCTCACGCGGCGCGTCACGCGCCTGTCGGAGGCCGTCGGCGCGGCGGGCGCGCTCAACCGGACCATCCCCGTCACGGGCACGGACGAGATCGCGCGGCTGGCGGCGAGCGTCAACACCATGCGCGACACGATCCTGGAGCGCACGCGCAACGAGCAGACCGCCTGGCAGGCCAACAGCGACCTCATCACTGCCTTGTCGCACGACATCCGCAACCCCCTCACGTCGCTCATCGGCTATCTCGACCTGCTCGAGATGAGCCAGGACTGCCTGCCGGAGGACCTGCGCAGCTACGTGCTCGCCAGCCGCGACAAGGCCTATCAGCTCAAGGACCTGACGGGGGAGATGTTCCGGTATTTTCTCGTCTTCAGCCGCGGCGAACAGGAGACGCACCCCGAGCCCTACGACGCGCAGATCCTCTGCGCGCAGCTGCTCGGCGAGTGCGCGGCCGAGCGGCTTTGACGTCAACCTCCTGCTGCTGACCACGCCCTGCACCGTCACGACCGACGTGCAGATGCTCAAGCGCGTGACGGATAACCTCCTGTCGAACATCGAAAAGTACGCCGACCCCGCCGCGCGCCTGACCATTCTGGCCGAGTGCGAGGGCGAGCGGCTGCACGTCTGCTTTGCCAACCGCGCGCGCCGCGAGCTTGCGCGCGTCGAGAGCAACCACATCGGCCTGCGCACGTGCGAGGCGATCCTGAAGCTGCTCGGCGGGCAGTTTTTCACCCACCGTACGGGCGATGATTTCTCGGCCGAGTTCGTCCTGCCGCGCACGCCGCCGGACGCGGCGCAGGGCTGAGCGGATCCATCCCTCAGTCAGCCTGACGGCTGCCAGCTCCCTTTGCACAAGGGAGCCTATGAGGTGCGGGACGAACGCACGGTGCACCACCGGCGGCGCCGCAGGAAACCGCGGCTTTTCTGCCATGATGCTGGTCGAGCGGCACAGAAACGGAATCGCCAAGGTGTGTGACGTCAGGAAACACGGCATCCGCCTCGCTGCGCTCAGCACCTTTTTCCCGAGGGCAAGGCTTGGGTGCGCAGCGCAGGCAACGCTGTGCCCGCCTCTCTACATAACAAATCCGCAAAAAAGATCCCCGAAACGAATGTTTCGGGGATCTTCGCTCTGTATGGGTGATGGATCAGCGATCACACAATGCCCTGAGCCATCATAGCGTTGGCGACCTTCAGGAAGCCGGCAACGTTCGCGCCGAGCATCATGTTGCCCGGCTGGCCGCACTCGACGGAGGCGTCGTAGCAGGCCTTAAAGATGCTCTTCATGATGCCGTGCAGCTTCTCGTCGACTTCTTCGAAGCTCCAGCTCATGCGCAGGGAGTTCTGGCTCATTTCCAGACCGGAGGTGGCAACGCCGCCGGCGTTGGAAGCCTTGCCCGGCGTGTAGAGCAGGCCGGCCTCGATGACCGCGTTGATGGCCTCGGGGGTCAGCGGCATGTTCGCGCCTTCGAACACGGCCATGGCGCCGTTTTTGATGACGGCCTTCGCGCCCTCGAGATCCATCTCGTTCTGGGACGCGCACGGCATGGCGATGTCGCACGGCACGGTCCAGATGTTCTTGCAGCCCTCGTGGTACTCGCTGCCGGGCACTTCGTCGGCGTAGACGCTGATGCGGGCGCGGCGCTTCTGCTTGATGTCAAACAGCACGTCGAGGTTGATGCCGTTGGGATCGTAGACGTAGCCCTTGGAGTCGCTCATGGCGATGACCTTGCCGCCGAGCTCGGTGCACTTCTGCGCGCAGTACTGCGCCACGTTGCCGGAGCCGGACACGATGACCTTCTTGCCCTCGAAGCTGTCGTTTCTCAGGTGCTTGAGCACCTCGGCGGAGAAGTAGCAGATGCCGTAGCCGGTGGCCTCGGTGCGGGCGAGAGAGCCGCCGTAGGTCAGGCCCTTGCCGGTGATGACGCCGCCCTCAAAGCGATCAACGATCTTCTTGTACTGGCCGTACATATAGCCGACCTCGCGCGCGCCGACGCCGATGTCGCCGGCCGGGGTGTCGGTGAACTGGCCGATGTGGCGATAGAGCTCGGTCATGAAGCTCTGGCAGAAACGCATGACCTCACCGTCGGACTTGCCGTGGGGGTCAAAGTCGGAGCCGCCCTTGCCGCCGCCCATGGGCAGGGTGGTCAGGGAGTTCTTCAGGATCTGCTCGAAGCCAAGGAACTTGACGACGGACAGGTTGACCGAGGGATGGAAGCGCAGACCGCCCTTGTAGGGGCCGATCGCGGAGTTGAACTGCACACGGTAGCCGCGGTTGACCTGGACCTTGCCGTTGTCGTCCACCCAGGGAACGCGGAAGATGATGATGCGCTCGGGCTCAACGAAGCGCTCCATGAGGCCGGCTTCTTCCCACTCGGGGTGCTTGTCGACGACGTACTGGAGGCTCTCAAAGACTTCGTCAACGGCCTGCAGGAACTCGGGCTCGTTGGGGTGGTTCTTCTGAAGGTCGGCGAAAACGCGGTTCAGATATGCATTGTTGATCATTTTCTTACCTCTTTCTTGTTATTCACTTTGCTCTCAAAAACGGCCTGAGCGGCCAATTTCCTTTATCATGGTAACGCAAACGGAGAGGGATTGCAATATCCGTTTTCCATATAATTTCTCAATTTTTTTGTGCAAAAAGTCAGAAAGGACGCTTTAAATTGCGCTGTTTTCGTCAAAAAAACAACATTCCCGTGTAAAAGCTGGCAATTTGCGACCGCCATTTTTATGCAGGTGCAAAAAAAGCGCTTGACAAATTATTCTAACGAGTATAAACTAAGAGCGAAAGTTATCCAAATGCATAATAAATTTGCAGCCGGAAGGGAGGAATGCGGATGCGGCGATGCGAGGTGTGTTTTGCGCCGCTGCCGGCGTGGGAAGATGCGTACCTGTGGCCGTGCGCGCACGGCGGGCTGACGGTGTGCGCCGATTGCTTTGACACGCTCGTGGGCGGGCTGTCGCGGCGGGAGCTGGCCGCGCGCCTGAGCGCACCGGGAGCGTGAGGGGAGCGGAGCAGCAAAAACCCGCCCACACCGTGGGCGGGCGGATCATGTGCGGTTTTTCTTCGCGGTGTTGACGGAGGCGATCCAGATTTTTTCAGCTCAGTGCATTTGCCGAGCGTTTGTGCATCTTCCCGGAAAAGAAAAATACCGACCACCCAAACGGGTAATCGGTATTTTTGGTGGGGGAAGATGGATTTCCCCTGACGGGGATAAACTTCGACTCCATCTTCCGCGCAAAGAAAAATACCAATCACCCAAAAGGGTAATTGGTATTTTTGGTGGGGGAAGATGGATTTCCTCCTTCGGAGGATAAACTTCGACTCCATCTTCCACGCAAAGAAAAATACCAATCACCCAAAAAGGGTAATTGGTATTTTTGGTGGGGGAAGATGGATTCGAACCATCGAAGGCATTGCCAGCAGATTTACAGTCTGTCCCCTTTGGCCACTCGGGAATTCCCCCATATGCAATTTTGTCAGAAGGTGGAGCTGGTAGACGGACTCGAACCCCCGACCTGCTGATTACAAATCAGCTGCTCTACCAACTGAGCTATACCAGCACAACACCGGCCTATGTATCATAGCAAAACGGACTATGTTTGTCAACAAAAATTTTCGGAAAATTCAATGTTTTTGGAGGGAGAACATGCAACTGATCGAATTGGCGGCGCAGTACCGCGCCACGGGCAACGCGCTGCGTGCGCGCGCGGCCACCTTGCGTCTGGAGCTGGCGGCCATGCCGCGTGCCGGCCGCGCCCGGCGCGATCTGGAGGCGCGCATCGCGCGCCTGGAGCAGATGGCGGGCGAGACTCTGTGCACGGCGAGCTATCTCGCGCATTATTATGACCGCAGCTGACCGCGCCGGCCGTCGGGCGGGCCCGGTTTGCGTTCCGGCGGCAGGTGTGGTATACTGACGGCATGAAACGCTTACATAAAAAACTCGATTTTCCATTCCGCCGCGCGCTGGCCGTGCTGCTGGCCGCGGCGATGACGTTCGCGCTCACGGGCTGCTCCGTGCGCGAGCTGCACATCGGCCAGGTCGAGGTGAACACCGGCGCCGGCACGGCGTGGATCACCCCGGCCAGAGGCGTGGACAGGTTCGACATTCCGGCGGCCGATTTTTCCGCCGGGGCGGACGGCAGCGTGACCTACACCGGCACGGCCTACCGCGTGCTGCAGGGCATCGACGTGTCCACGTTCCAGCAGGACATCGACTGGCAGGCCGTCGCGGATTCCGGCATCGCCTTCGCGTTCATCCGCGCGGGCTACCGGGGCTACGGCAAGGGCGGCATCGTCGAAGACGACCGCTTCCGCCAGAACGTGGCCGGGGCGTGCGCGGCGGGGCTGCGCGTGGGGCTGTACTTCTTCTCGCAGGCGGTCACGCCCGAGGAGGCGGCCGAGGAGGCGCAGTGGCTCGTGGACGCGGCGCGCGATTACAAGATCGACATGCCGCTCGTGTTCGACTGGGAGAACATCGACCAGAGCACCGTCGCCGCCGGCGACACGGTGCGCACGGCGGAGATGACCGGCGAGGACGTCACGGCCTGCGCCGCCGCGTTCTGCGAGACGGTCACGGCCGCGGGCTACGACGCCGCCGTCTACGGCAACCGCTGGCAGGGGTACTATGACTACGACTTCGCGCAGCTGGGAGACTACGCCTTCTGGGTGAGCGCGCCGGGCACGGCGGACGATTTTTACTACGCGCACGATTTCTGGCAGTACAGCTATGACGGCACGGTGCCGGGCGTCTCCGGCAGCGTGGACCGTGACCTGTGGTTCGTGCCGATCACGACCTGAGGAGGCGCGCGATGAAAAAACGACTTTTGACCCTGCTGCTCGCGCTGGCGCTCGCGGTGTCGCTGGCGCTGCCGGCCGCCGCCGCACAGACGCCGGTGGAGGTGTCGAGCGCGCTGGAGCTGGCGCAGGCGATGGCCGCGCCGGTGCCGGCGCGTGGCCGATTCCGCTCCCGCGCCG